>Tim_p2__coassemble_126_pt1 | contig 53672 bp, 54 predicted proteins | sample Tim_p2__metabat2_low_PE_020 | metagenome-assembled genome bin Tim_p2 | reverse complement strand
GCCAGCTGTAAACTCAAAAAAAGCCAGTCAATTTAGACTGGCTTTTTGTTTTGTAGAGGATACCCCAAGCGCAAGACTCTTACTTTTGGCAATGAGGGCAGTAGAAAGTAGATCTCTGACCTTGGACAATGCGCTTAATGGTAGTACCACATACTTTACAAGGCTCATCGCAATGGCCATAGACCATAAGGTTTTGCACAAAGTAGCCTAACTTGCCATCTGCTCCTTCAAAGTCGCGAATGGTAGTACCTCCACTGGCAATAGATTCAGTTAAGATGCGCTTGATAGTAATAACCAGCGCTTGAGCCTCATCAAGGGTAATGGAATTTGCTAGGCGGCAAGGATCGATGTGACAGGCAAATAAGACCTCACAGGCGTAGATATTGCCAACCCCCACAACCACTGCTGAGTTCATCAAAGCTTGTTTAATGGAAAGCTTGCGACGCTTTAAGTTCTTAAGTAAGACCTCGGCTGTAAAATCATCATTTAAAGGCTCTGGTCCTAACTCTTTTAAAGGCTTGTACTCATAAGGGTCAAAGCCTGCTTCTAAATAGACAATGAGGCCAAAACGTCTAGCATCGTTGTAGCGCACGCTGGTCTTACTATCGAGCATAAGCTCAAAATGATCGTGCAAGATGCGCTCAGAGCCACTATCTACAATGCTCAAATGACCTGTCATACCCAAATGAATGACCAAAGAACCTTGAGTAGTAAAGACGATAATATACTTACCACGACGCTCTAATTTAGTAATGGTAGCGCCTTTTAGCTTGCGTAAATCTTCACTCATAGGCAAACGCAAGCTTAACTTGCCAATAAAAACATCATCAATACGATGATTTACTAAAACACGCTCTACGCCTCTTTTAGTAACTTCAACCTCGGGTAATTCAGGCATACCCCTTTTCTCCTCATTTTTCTTAATATGCCATCATCATAAGCAATTTGTTGGCCGAAAAATCCAAATAAGAAAAAATTACCCAATAAAAAAGGGATAGCCCTTACAGACTATCCCTCTTTTTTGGTCGTTCTTAAGAACGCCGATCAATTACTTGATCTTGCCTTCCTTGTAAAGAACATGCTTACGTACTACAGGATCGTACTTCATGATCTCCATCTTGCCTGGAGTAGTACGACGATTCTTAGTAGTAGTATAGAAATGACCGGTACCTGCTGAAGAATTTAAACGGATCTTCTCGCGACCACCTTTCTTAGCCATGATACACTCCCTTAGATCTTAACGCCGTTAGCGCGCATATCAGCAAGAACGGCATCAATACCCAACTTGTCAATAGTACGCATACCCTTAGTGGTAACACGCAATCTTACGAAGCGGCTCTCACTCTCAACCCAGAAGCGGTGATACTTTAAGTTTGGAAGAAAGCGGCGCTTGGCAGCATTCTTAGCGTGGGAACGATGGTTGCCCACTGCCGGGCGCTTGCCCGTAACTTGGCAAACTCTGGACATGTCTAGTCACACTCCAAATATACTTATACGGGTCACAGCACCTAACAAGAGCTGTAACCATATCAAAGGTACAACAAAAACGGGCGCTATTCTACCATAGAAAAGGCTAAAAGATCGCGTCAATACGATCTTTATCAACTTGGTAGAGGCCTTGTGAACCTTTAGTTAATTATTGAAAAAGAGCTTCCCTGTCATTTGGATGCGGCGGCTGTTAGAACTGAGGAACACACGCTAAAATGCGTTAGTTAACGCTTAGTAGATGGCCTGCAGTAGTGCAATTTGCCATTACGCACGCTTTCCCAAGCTTGCGTTATACCTCTGGTATCAAGCGATGCCAACCTTATATGCAAGGCAGCTTGGTATTGGCGACACCTTGTTTTTGTGCAGTGTAAAACACTGTGTTTTTACTTGGGTAAGTAAAAAAGCCTAAGATAGCTTAATAGGCAAAGGGCCTAATTTAAGCTCAATGACACAGCAGCACCATCAGCTCTTGGAGGGTTGTCTGTGCTATCAAGCACCAGCCCGTTATAAGTTACAGGCCAGAGCGCTACTTACATAGCATTAAAATTAACTATAGGCTTAAAAACAAAAAAACTCATTGATGTTTATAAGCATCAAGAGCCGTGTTCCAGATACCGAAAAATATAGCCTTGAGATTATAGACGATTGCATCACAAAGATCAAAACAAAAGCTAAAAAAAACTTGATTTTTCTCGTTGTTTATCCATCCATTTAGGCAAAATAAGCTTCCTCAGGCTATGATATGAGCCTAACTTACTTGCATAAGGGCTTATAATGAGCACGCAAGGAGCTTACATCTGACTTTCCCCAGGAGATACTTTTCTTTATGTCTTGGCAATTAATTGTTACTGTTTTTACCTTCGGCGGTATTGGAGCTGTGGTACGAGGCGCGGTTATCTTCATCTTGTCCATGCCAGCAGTCTTCCTCTTTCCTCTGCCTACCTTGCTTATTAATATTGTCGCAGCCCTCTTAGGTGGCTTTATTTTAAGCATGACTATGCCTGATCAAATTAGCGCGGCTTTATCAGTAGGCTTAGTAGGTGGCATGGGTACTTTATCTGCTTTTACAGGGGACGTTATCAATCACTACTTTGATAAGCGCCATCGCGGCAAGATGATGCTCTTAATTGCCAGCTATATCATGCTAACTACCATTTGCGGTGTCTTATTTGCAGCCCTAGGCTCTAAAGCAGGTAGCTTAATTTATGACAGCTATATTAATGACAAGAGCGAGTCAGCTTTATTTTTAGAGCAAGCTAAGGCCTTACAAGAGTCGTTTTACGATCACAGCCACGATCTTAATATGTCCACCCCTAGCAATAATCTAAAAGAGGGCGAGGCTCATGAATAAGTTATTACACTATATGCTCATCTTCGTAGGTGGTGGCCTTGGTTGCCTAACTCGTCTTTTTGTCGATGGCACCGATATCCATGCTTTTACTCCAAGTAATATTGTCGCTTGCCTATTATTGGGTATTTCCTATGCGCTCTATAACTATCGCATTTGGTCAGATAATAAATTCTTCCACTGCTTTATTAACATTGGTTATTTAGGAGGCTTATCTACATTTACTCCTTTGGCCATGTTCTCTATTGCTCAAGCCCAAGACAATCTTTTCATTGCCACTGCTTATTTATTAGGCATTTTGCTCTTGTACTGCATTTTATGCATGGCAGGTTATATTAGCTGTAATTACTTCTTGCGCTTTGTGCTAAAACGCCAGCGCCAAATGAGTATGCTCGCTCGTACCCGTTATCTGTTCCAGTACAAGATGATTTTAGAGGAGTTTGCTAAGATAAAAATGGCTTATGCTCAAATGCAAAAACTCAATGTGCCACTGCATAAGAACTCAGCTTTAGGTCCTTTAGTAGCTCAAAGAGATGAGCTTAAGCACAATGCCATGCGCCACTTAAAAATCATGCTAGCTTTAACCGAGCGCTATAACCAAAGTGTCTTAGATGACCACTGTAGCTCCTATGGCTTTGACAAAATGATTGAAGATGCCCATCGCAAAGGTGAAATGGGCGATCCTCAAGATCCTGTCATTACCATTAAAGACCAGCTCAATTATATAAATGACATGATTGCCGTACTTACTGGCACCTCCCCTAATGCCAAGTTCTTAAAGCAAACTCATGGCCCAAAGACCAAACCAAGCAACAGCTAATGAAAGAGAGCTACCAAATACCTTAGTAGCTCTTTTTTGGGCATTTATCACGATCTGGCAACTAAAGGACTAGCATTGTCAGGTAGGTAAATTAAAATTAATCTCTAAGCTTGAATTTTTCTAGTGCGGCTCCATGTATTAATAAGAAAAGATCTCACAGCCTAAGCTTGAGTGTTGAGCCCTCATCTTGGATACCACATCACTATGCTTAGCTCTTATCATCCCTAAACTTAGCTAGATTGTGCAGATCATGTTTAAGGAGAACTCCATGAGCCAATTACTGCTTCAAAATCGTAAGATAGTACTAGGCATTACGGGCGGCATTGCAGCCTATAAGTCCTGCGAGCTATGCCGCATGCTAGTTAAAAATGGCGCAAACGTCTATGTAGTCATGAGCGAGGCAGCCACTAAGTTTGTGACCCCTGCTACTTTTGCAGCCTTAACCCACCATGAGGTCATGACTGGTATTTTTGACGATGCCGAGGGTATCGATCATATTGCCATTACCAAGGATGCTGACCTTTATGTGATTGCTCCTGCTACAGCCAACTCTATTGCCAAGTTCACCATTGGTTTAGCTGATAATGCTCTAAGCGCCTCGGTCTTAGCCTCAGCCTGCCCTGTAGTCTTAGCTCCTGCTATGAATACTCGCATGCTCTTAAACCCAGCTACCAAGGCCAATTTAAAGACCTTACAAGAGCGCGGCTTTTATATTATTGCCCCTGAAGATGGCGAGCTTGCTTGTGGCGATACTGGAATGGGCAGAATGCGCAATGTAGAGGATATCTTTGCCTATATTTGCTCTTTATTAAATGAGCACATTGCTATTCCTTACGATGTTAATAGCACTGGCTGCTTACCAAAGCCACAAGAGCATGCAGCCTTAACCCAAACCAAGCTCTTACCAAAGTCTCATGGCGCAGGCTTAAAGATTGTGATTACCGCAGGTCCTACAGAGGAAATTATCGATCCTGCTCGTGTCATTACCAATAGAAGCTCTGGCAAGATGGGCTATGCCTTAGCTCAAATGGCAGCTACCATGGGCGCAGATGTTACCTTAATCTCTGGTCCTACTGCTTTAGCTACCCCTAATAATGTCAAGCGCATTGATGTCTCTACTGCCAGCCAAATGCTCGATGCAGTTAAGTCTCAAGTAGGCCAAGCTCATATCTTTATTGGCTGTGCTGCTGTGGCCGATTATCGCTTAATCGAGCCTATGAGCACCAAGCTTAAAAAAGAAGACCATGGCGAGTTCTTAACCTTAGAGTTAGTGCGCAATGAAGACATTGTCTCTTATGTAGGTCACTTAGACGAAGAACGTCCTTTCACTGTAGGCTTTGCAGCTGAAACCGATCATTTTGAGGAAAATGCCAAAGAGAAGATCGTACGCAAGAAGCTAGATTTAATCGTTTGCAATGATGTCAGTGGCACTGAAATTGGCTTTGGCTCCAATGATAATGCAGCTACTGTCTACAGCCCAGAGGGCACCGTAGCTACCTTTGGTAAGATGAGCAAGGTTAAATTAGCTGACCTATTAATGGAGCTCATCATAGCTCAATTTAAGAGCCATGTAGCCCAGAAAAAGGCTCAATAAGATAATCACCTATTAAATCCTTAATTTACAAAGCTTGGTTTTTACCAAGCTTTTTTGTCTCTCAAGAGTAAATCAGCTATGAACTATGATGCCGAGATTGAATTAAAAGTATTAGATGAGCGCTTTAAAGACGGCACTTTCCCTTTGCCTCAATATGAAAGTAAGATGGCCGCTGCCGTAGACTTACGTGCTATGTTTGATAAAGACACCATAGTTAAGCCTAATGGCACTATCTTGGTACCTACAGGTATTGCCATTTATATTAAAAACCCTTACTTATGTGCCACTGTGCTCCCCCGCTCAGGCCTTGGCTTTAAAAGTGGTATTGTCCTTGGCAATTTAACAGGCCTAATCGATGCTGATTACCAAGGAGAGCTCATGGTGCCTTTATGGAATCGCTCCAATGAGTCTTTCACTATTAAAGTAGGCGATCGCATTGCTCAAATGATGTTCTTGCCTATTGTGCGCGCCACTTTCAAGCAAGTGGAGGAATTTGATAAGACCGCCCGAGGCGAAGAGGGATTTGGCTCTACAGGCAAAGATTAAAACTAAAAAAGCCTACGCAAGAATAAATCTCACGTAGGCTTGTTTCGTGCGCCTGCTGCCCCAAGGGCTATAGCACTTAGGCTAAGAGCTGCTTTAGAGCTGCAATTTCGCTTTGGGTTTGCTCTAAGGCTACGCCACCTAAGACATTGCGCTTAGCTAAGATGCTCTCAAACTGTAAGATTGGATAGACATCATCACCAATGACCTGACTAAAGCGCTGATATTCCTCTACGCTCAAGTCCTCTAAAGCCTTCTTATTGGCAATGGCATAGAGCACTACTTGGCCTACGATATCGTGAGCCTCTCTAAATGGTACCCCCTTGGAGACTAAGTAGTCAGCAAGCTCAGTAGCATTAGAGTAACCACCCTTGGCAGCAGCTAAGATCTTTTCTTGATTGAGCTTAATATCTTCAAAGACTAAGGACATCATATCTAAGCACTCATGCCAGGTGTCCATAGCATCAAATAAGCCTTCCTTATCTTCTTGTAAGTCCTTGTCATAAGCCAAAGGTAAAGCCTTAACTGTAGTTAAAATGCCCATTAAGGCACCCACGACACGACCTGCCTTTCCACGAATAAGCTCGAGGGCATCAGGATTTTTCTTTTGTGGCATTAAAGAAGAACCTGAGGTGACCTTATCGGAAAGCTCAATGAAGTTAGCCTCACCTGAGTTGTAGATAATCAAGTCTTCAGCTAAACGCGATAAGTGCACCAAGCTAATGGAGGCACAAGAGAGCAATTCCATGACATGGTCACGATCTGACACTGCATCTAAGCTATTGTGGGTAGCACCCTTAAAATGTAGGCTCTTGGCTAAAGCATCACGATCGACAGGGTAGGCAGTACCAGCTAAAGCGGCGCTACCTAAAGGACAGATATTCAATAAATCACGGGCATTAGACAAACGTACAAAGTCACGATCGAGCATTTGTAAGTAAGCTAAGCAAAAATGCGAGAAAGTAACAGGCTGTGCTCTTTGTAAGTGGGTATAACCTGGGAAAATCACACCCTGATTTTCATCTGCCACCTTGAGCAAGGCTATTTGGAGATTGCGAATAGACTTTAAAATCTCATCACAGGCACGACGGCAGAAGAGCTTTAAGTCTAAAGCCACCTGATCATTACGGGAACGGCCAGTATGGAGCTTTTTACCTAAAGAACCGACCTTTTCAATTAAGCGGCGCTCGACATAAGAGTGAATATCCTCATCGCCTGCAATGGCAATTTCATTTTCACGACCGCTCATCTCTTGCTCTAACTCATTTAAAGCCTTGATAAGATCGCTGCACTCTTGTTCGCTTAATACGCCTACGGTAACTAAGGCATGAGCCCAAGCACGAGAACCCTCGACATCCTCATGGAATAAACGATAGTCAAAAACTAAAGAATCGTTAAAGTGCTTAAAGCGTGCATCGCTATCTTGGGTAAATCTACCGCCCCATAAAGCCATAATGGTGTCCTCGTAATTAACGCAATAATAAACAAGCCCCTAACATATATCTGCTTTTTAACGAAAAATTTGGTTTTGTTGAGGGTGCCAGGTGAGGGAGTGAAAGTCCAAACTAAGAGCCTCTAAAAACTGCTATCAAAGTCTCTTGCTTTGGACTCTTAAGAGAGCAAAGCTTGGTCTAGGAGACCTAAACCAAGCTTGTTAGTAAGTGAAAAAAGCTACTCTTACTTGGCGTTCTTTCTGTGCTCAGCATTTAAAGCACGGATACGAGCAGGTAAAGAGTAGAGCTGGATGAAGCCCTTACCATCGGCTTGGTCGTAAACATTGTCAGCACCGAAGGTTACGAAGTCGAAGTTAAATAAGCTATTTGGGCTATCCTTTTGGATAATGTCACAATTGCCCTTATAAAGACGCACTACTACCTTGCCATTGACGTCCTTGGCAAGCTCATCAGCACCTGCTTGTAAAACCTCACGTAAACGGGTGAACCAACGGCCATCATAAACTAATTGAGCAAATTCAATAGCTAAGTGGTCACGATAAATACGAGTGGTCTTATCTAAAACTAACTGCTCAATGGCACGTAAGGCATGGTGAATAATGGTACCACCAGGGGTCTCATAGCAGCCACGGGACTTCATGCCGACTAAACGGTTCTCAGTAATGTCGATACGACCTACACCATTACGGGCACCACGAGTATTGAGCTCATCTAAGCACTCAAAGGCAGAAACCTTCTTACCATCAATCTCAGTTACTACACCTTGCTCAATGGTAAGCTCAAAAGTCTCTGGGGTGTCAGGAGCTTTTTGCGGATCGACAGTCCAAGTCCAAACGTTCTCGGAGGCGGCATTCCAAGTGTTCTCTAACTCGCCACCTTCGGTGGAAATATGGAGAGCATTGGCATCACGGCTATAGATCTTCTTTAAGGTAGCCTTACAAGGAATATTGCGAGCCTCTAAATAGGCTAAGCAGTCCTCACGGCTGCGTAAATCCCACTCACGCCAAGGAACAATCACATCTAAGTGTGGAGCAAGAGCAGCTACAGCACTTTCAAAACGCACTTGGTCATTGCCCTTACCAGTAGCACCGTGAGCAATAGCATCACAGCCCTCAGCTAAAGCAGCCTCAACCATAGCCTTGCCAATTACAGGACGAGCAATAGCAGTACCTAATAAGTAAGACTCTTCATATAAAGCACCAGTCTTAAAGGTCTCGAATACATAGTCACGGACGAACTCCTCACGTAAGTCCTTAACAATGCACTTGGTAGCACCAGAGTTCTCAGCCTTTTGCTCAATGCCTTCTAAATCTTCGCGCTCTTGACCTACATCTGCGACAAAACAAACAACTTCACAACCATAATTCTCTTTTAACCAAGGAACGATGGTGGAAGTATCAAGACCACCGGAATAGGCTAACAATACTTTCTTGTACTGCTTCTTCTCATGAGTTTGCATCTGGTTTACCTTCTATTTAGTAGAATCGAGCAAAGTAGCTAATAATGCCATATGAATATGGAGACGGTTTTCAGCTTCATCAAAGACTACAGATTTATCACCATCCATAACTTCATCGGTGATTTCATAGCCACGGTGAGCTGGTAAACAATGCATTACCAATTGAGCATTGGAACTTTCTACCAATTGCTGATTAATTTGATAAGGCATAAAGCGTTTTTTCACGGCCTCTAATGGGGTGTCATCACCCATTGAAACCCAGGTATCGGTATAGAGCACGTCATAGTCTTTTAATAAAGACATATCATCTGTTACATCTAAAGTAGCACCATGACGAGCTGCTTGTTCTTGGGCTAATTTAAAGATTTGCACATCAGGGCCGCAGTTTTTAGGACAGAAGCAAGTAACATTGGCGCCCAAGATACCGCCAGCTACTAATAAAGAATTAGTAACATTATTACCATCGCCTAAATAAGCGAGCTTCACGCCTTCAATATGGCCTAAATGCTCTTTGACAGTCATGAAATCAGCCATCACTTGAGCGGGGTGATACAAATCAGAAAGAGCATTGATAACAGGAACGGAGCCAGTGGCAGCCAATTCCTCTAAAGTGCTTTGTCTAAAAACACGGCCGACTAAACAATCGACCCAACGTGAGAGATTACGAGCATAATCAGGGACGGTCTCACGTACTCCTAATTCGCCTTTACCTAAGTCTAGGTAAACGCCATGGCCACCTAAATTAAACATGGCCAGCTCGAAAGTGGTACGGGTGCGTAAGGAAGGTTTTTCAAACATTAAGGCAGCACTCATACCATCTAACTGTCGTCGATAGGCCTTGCGATCTGCTTTCATGCTTTGGGCCAGCTCGATGAGCTTATGGTATCCGTCTTGATCTAATTCAAAACCAGTTAAAAGATGCTGCATTATGACTCCTTTGTCCTTATGTCGCTACATGCACCGCCAAAACCTCTAGGGCGTAGCCCTAGAGAAATAAAAAACACCTATTGCTAGGCTGAAATCTGGAGCACTTAAAGAAAAGTAAGGAGAGAATAATGAGAAAAGGTAAGAGGACTTACCTATTAAGTGCGCACACTCAGCTCTCCTATGAGCTTAAAGGCTCTAAAAGTTATTATCTTACTATTTTGGAGCTTTATGACGTGCGCACAAATATGGAGCATGCTTTAATTGAGCGCACCAATTTTATGCAAAGCCAGAGTCAAGGCTGCAATGGTGCGACCCTCGGTAAGTGGGCTATCGGGGTTAAATATCAGCTCCTTGACCTCTTGAGGGCTAGCTTTGATGATATCAATAGGCTCTGGCTCATCGCCTTGGCACACACAAGGATAGAGGTCTTCACACAAAAAAGAGTACATGCGCAAATCAAGCATGCCAGGAGCTACAGTCATCTCATGTTTTAGCAAAGTAAGCTTGCGGGCACCTAAGCCAATTTCCTCTTCAAGCTCACGAATGACAGCCTGCTCTTTACTCTCGCCCTCATCGATTTTGCCTTTAACCAAACCTAAGGCATAAGCCATGACGCCGCCTGCATATTCAACGCTTAAATAGAAGTTGGAACCATCAAAAGGCACAGCCATCACTGCGCCTCTGCCCCCCATAATGCGCTCATAAGTAGCTTGGGTGCCATTAGAAAAAGTCAAATCCATGCTTTCGATTTTAAAGATGCGTGAAGCTTGCTTAACTTGACGGTTTTTAACCTGAGGCAGGCTCTTATTAAGAGCACTTAAATCCATAAACCCACCTTTTGCATACAATAAAACTAACCTTGGTGCAAGAATCATACGCCAAGTATTATCAGGCATGCAAAAAACTCCCCACAGCGCACAAATTCGATGCACTAACTTTTCAGGCGCTAGGGCTGCAAAATGCTATAATTACGCCAATTTTAGACCTGATTAGCTTTTGTTATCGAGTTCAAGTGAGTAGCAAACAAGAAAGTAAAGGCGCAGTGCGCATTGATAAATGGTTATGGGCTGCCCGTTTTTACAAAACCCGCAGCTTAGCTCGCCAAATGATCGAAGGTGGCAAGGTAGAGTACAACGGCGCCAAGGCCAAGCCGTCACGTACGGTAGAGGTGGGAGCTACAATCAAGCTTTTACAAGGCTTTTCCCGCAAAGAAGTAATAGTCAAAGCCATTAGTGATGTCAGAGGCCCTGCCTCGGTGGCTGTGACCTTATATGAGGAAACCGAGCAAAGCATTGCTCGCCGTGAAGAGGAAGCCCGCTTAAATAAGCTCTCTGCCTTACTCAATCCTCATCCTGACACTAAACCAAATACCAAAGAGCGTCGCGAGCTGGGCAAACTCAAGTACATGATGAGTGAATAAGTTTTAAAGGAATCAAAAGAAAATGGCTGTAGTAATCGACGAAAACCTGCAAGACAATAGTGTAGTACGCTTCTTATTTGAAGAGCATGGCGTACGTGGTGAAATTGCTCATATGCATGAGCCAGTCAAAAAGCTTTTAGAGAACATGCATCAATACCCTGATTGCATCAAGTCTTTAATGCTCGAGCTCGCCTCAGCTGCGGTCTTAATTGCTGCTACTTTAAAAGCCAATGGCACCGTGACTGTTCAAATCCAAGGTGGTAAGGGTGAACATGCTTTAAACTTTGCCTTTATCAATATTGATAAGAACTTAAACTTCTATGGCAATGTCTCTTGGGACAAGCAAGATAAGGGCGATAAGCTTTCCTTTAAGGACTTAGTAGGTGACGGCGGTATCTTAGTAATCTCTGCTTTCCCTGAGGGCGGTACCCGTTATCAAGGTATTGTTAACTTAGACAAAGAGAATATCGCTCAGGCTTTAGAAACCTACTTTAAAGACTCCGAGCAACTCAATACCTCTATGATGCTCTACCACGATATTAGCGCTTGCCAAAGCGGTGGTATCTTATTGCAGATTATTCCTGAAATTGAGGGCAATCATGAGTCTTTAGAGCACTTAACTACCTTAAGCGCTACCTTAACTGGCGATGAGCTCTTTACCTTAAGCTTAAACGAGAGCTTACGTCGTCTCTATTGGAACGATAAAATTCGTGTCTTTGACCCAGAGAGTGTAGCCTTTAAGTGCATTTGCTCTACCGAGCGCATCTTAAATGCCATCAGTGGCTTACCTCATGACGATTTAGTTGAGATTGCCAATGACCCTAAAGGCATTGATATGACATGCAATAGCTGTGGCAAGGTCTATCATGTCACCCAAGAGGAAGTCCAAGAGCTATTAGAAAAAAACGAAGCTGACCAGGCCCATGAGCAAGCTGCTCAAGGTACCAAGTCCGAAGAGTAAGCTTCCTATATGCCTGTAGCGCTCCAGTCATAATAGGCAGGAGCGCGATGAACTTTGCCTTAATACTGCCAATTAAGCCTGCACCTAAGTCTTCTAAGAGGTGAGCTTGGTTGGCTTTTTTATTGATTGTCTTTGTGAGCTTTCGCTAGTCGTGTCCGATTTAAATAATCCTAATATAGCTGTGCCTGGCAAGCCAGGTCCTGTGCGCTCTTGGTTTAATGTGAGCCTCATGAGTGTCAGTCACTTTATGAGTGACTTCTACACTGCTTTCTTGCCTGTGCTCTTGCCGATTTTGGCCCTGCGCTATGACATTTCCTATACCCAATGTGCCGCCATCTATATGATCTTTACTGTGGCTATGAATTTCGTGCAGCCGCCTATTGGCATCTTAGCTGACCGCAAGAACCTCAACTATTTACTGCCACTATCAATTTTCACTGGCGCTCTCTTTGCCTCAGCAGCCACTCTAAGCCCTAACTTATGGGGCATTATCCTCATTGTGCTCTTGTGTGGCATTTGCTCCTCTGGCTTCCATCCTGTCAGTGCTGCCGTACTCACCAAAGTCATTCCTGAAAATAAAGAAGGCTTGGGCACCAGTATTTATATTGCAGGTGGCAATATTGGCTTTGCCATTGCGCCTTTATGTGTAGCTTGGTTTATTGGCCAATTTGGCGAGAATTATTTATTAGCCATGGCTATCCCTGCCATGATCACCACCGCTTTAATCTATAAGCAAAGATTACATCGTGCGCAGACCGTTAAGCCAAGCACTGCCGATGGTCCTAAATTTAGTACTCTCATCACCTCCAAGCAATTTTTGATTCTTAATAGCGCCATTGCCCTGCGCTCTTGGACTTATTGCTCCTTTGTCGTGTTCTTACCAATGCTTTTTGCCTCTAAGGGCTATAGCTCTATTACTGGTGCTAGCTCTTTAGTAGTCATGCTCTTAGGCTGTGTGGCAGGTGGCTTAGTTGGCGGAGCGCTGACCGATAAATTTGGCCCTAAGCGCGTGACCTTGGGATCTTTTGTAGTGTCCTTAATTGGCAGTATCACTTTCTTAAACTATTGCGATACTTCTTTAATTGCCATGCTTGCCTTGTTCTTATGCGGCGCAGGTGCCTATGGCTCTACCCCTAATGCCATTGTCTGGGCCCAAAAGCTCTTACCTAATAGCGCGGCTTTTGCAGCCTCTATGATGCTAGGCTTTACCTTTGGTGCAGGCTATATCGAGTCTGTGCTCACTGGCTATTTAGGAGACTTAATTGGCCTTGATAAGGCCATGCTCTATACAGCTTGCGTAGCCATGATGGTGGCTTTTGCGCTCTTATTGCCTTTAAAAGAACCACCTAGCCTTAAAAGAGCAGTGCCTTAAAAATAAGCAAGGGGCGCACTAAAAGGGAAGAAAGAGCTCATGCGCTCCGATTGGCTGTACAATAACTGCATCTTTTGAAAAGATCCGAATAGTAAGAGATTATTTATGCGCAATATTTATTTAGGCGTCAATATTGACCACGTAGCTACCGTGCGTAATGCTCGCGGCGTTAGTTATCCAGATCCTGTTACCGCTTGTGCTTTAGCCGAGTTAGGCGGAGCTGACAGCATCACCACCCACTTGCGCGAAGACCGCCGTCATATTACTGATCGTGATGTCCGTATCATTCGTGAGACAGTACAAACCAAACTTAATTTAGAAATGGCTATTTCTGATGACATTATGGCCATTGCTGTAGCCTTGGCTCCCCAAGCTGCTTGCTTAGTACCAGAGCGTCGTGAGGAAGTTACCACTGAAGGTGGTTTAGAAGTGGCTAAGGATACCTTAAAGGTAGGTCACGCTGTAGAGCGTCTCTCCAAGGTTGGTACTGAGGTTTCTTTATTTATCGATCCTGTCAAAGAACAAATCGATGCGGCCAAGAGTGTAGGTGCTCCTTATATCGAGTTCCACACTGGCGCTTATGCCAATGCCACTACCAAGGCAGAGCGCAATGAGCGCTTAGCTCAAATTGCTCAGATGGCTGCCTATGCTAGCTCTTTAGGTCTGCATGTTAACTCAGGCCATGGCTTAACTTATGAGAACGTAGGCCCAATTGCAGCTATCGAGCAAATGGAAGAGCTCAATATTGGCCATAGCATTATTGCCCGTGCTATCTTTGTTGGCTTGCCACAAGCGGTGCGCGAGATGAAGCAAATCATGCAAGAGGCCCGTCACTTCCATAGCAAATAAGTACTAGCTCTCATGGGACGCTCCAATTACAGAGCGTTAAACTTTATAAGGCGCTGTTTCAACAGCGCTTTTTTTATGCCAAGGCTTTCGCATATTGATAGTAAAGAGCTTGCAAGACAAGCCTTGATTGGGCACACTTTGGCCCAGCTTAAAAGTTGGACAATGAATATCTTTTTTAATTTGCCATGGCTAGTTTGCGCAAGTTTAAAAGAGCTCCTATAATTATTGTCCAGCGCACAACGAACTACAGTGCACATATTTAGACCAAGCTTGGATTGAAACCTAGCTCTTATTTACCACTAGTAACAATTATTTGAAAAATGTCTATTAATTTACTTCAAAGCTTTGGCAATGACTCTATCGAGCGTGTTGAAGCTGCTTTAGCTGCCATGCGCAAGGGTCGCGGTGTATTAGTCGTTGACAATGCTAATCGTGAGAACGAAGGCGATTTAGTTTTTGCAGCAGAGACCATGACTGTTGAGCAAATGGCTTTTATGGTTCGCGAGTGCTCAGGCATTGTTTGCGTATGCTTTAAAAAAGAGCGTGCCAAGGAATTAGGCTTACCAATGATGGTTGAGGATAATACCTCTACTTACGGTACTGCTTTTACCATTTCCGTTGATGCTGCTGAGGGTGTAACCACTGGCGTATCTGCTAGCGATCGTATCCAAACCATTAAGACCATCTTACGTCCAGATGCAACTCGCAAGGACTTAGCAGCTCCTGGCCACATGTTCCCATTAGTAGCTCGCCCAAATGGCGTATTAGAGCGTGATGGTCACACTGAGGCTTCCGTTGATTTAGCTCGTTTAGCAGGCTTCAAGGAGTGCGGTGTTTTATGTGAGTTATGCGCTCCAGATGGTGATATGGCTCGTCTGCCACGTGTATGTGCTTTCGGTCAATTACACGATCTGACTGTAGTTTCCATCGAAGATATTATCGAATACCGTAAGACCAAGAACCTCTAATCTCGCCTTAGCTAGACTAGAGTCAAAAAAAGCAGAGCTTACCTTTAAGCCCTGCTTTTTTTGTATTTAGTGATCTTAGAGCTTTTTCACTCTTTGAAGTTGTGCAATTATTGAACAATGTTAATTTACTAGAACAGGCAATAAGGTTAATCTATGCAGTTGTTAGGCTATACACGATTGGGCACTCAAAGTGGCAGACCACTGGCCATTATCCATGGCTGGGGCTGTGATAGCACCTGCATGCAGCCGCTTGCCCAAATGTTCTCCTTACGGGATGTCTTTTTAATTGACCTGCCAGGCTATGGCAAAAGTGCCCACTTACAAGACTTGTGCTCGGACTTTTCGGCTACCAACTATTTGCTGCTCAATACCTTGCCTGCAGGTTGTGATGTCATTTCTTGGTCATTTGGTTCAATCTACGCCTTACGCGCCATCTCCACTTTGTATAATCCTTGCCTCAATATGGACTCCTTTATTGGCAGTATCCAAGCTAACGCCAATCTAAAGGAACTTACCCTAAAGTACCCCACTAAAGGCCCTAGTGAATTTACCTCAGTGCTCCAAGCAGCCACCAGAGATCACCCAAGAGCGCTTTTGGCAGATAAGCAGCGCTATATTCGCAGCCTCATTACCATTTGTGGTTCACCACGTTTTCCTTGTGATCCCAATTGGCAGGGCTTAAGTGCTATTAAAATCCTCAAGTGCAATACCCAGCTTACCCCACAGCGCTTGCAAAGAATTTTAAAGATCTTCTATCGCTTGATAGTATCTACAGAAGAGACAAAAGCCCCAAGTGGCAATAGCTATCCTGCTTTTTTAAACAAGCGCCCTGAGGTACCTTATGAAGTCTTAATGGCTGGCATTAAAATGGTCACCTATCTTGATGAGCGCCCTTCTTTGTCCCACTTAAAAGTTCCCTCTTTGCACTTATTTGGCCGCCATGACCCTTTAGTGCCCTGCTCTCTTGCGAACTACTTTGAGCAATATGTAGGACATAAGAGCTATATTTTTGAGCACTCCTCGCATAGCCCTATGTTTACTGAGCCTGAACTTTTTTGCCAGATAGTCAATAATTTTTACCACAGCCTCGATTTAGGGCAAAATCTGTCTTAGATCACATTAATTTAGCCCATACAGCTTTAGTCACGTTTTTTGCATGTATGATGAACAAGTAAGTTTGTGTTGTTTTTACAGCCTAGTAGTTAGAGCTCAAATCCGCCCCATAGACAGGAGGATATATGGATGTAGCCTCCACTTTTGCTGTTAGTGTTGCACCGCCTCCTTATCAAAAGGAAGTCGATGAGGCACGCCGTGATACTCAAAATCGCGTCAGTATTCCTAAGCTAAATGAGTCTCATAACTCCAAAGCCCAAAGCCATATTGGAGATAGGAGAGGCAATACTGATGGCGAAAATTCCTTATTGAGTGCTCAGCAACATGGCATTATGGATGCCGAAGACGACATTGTAGTTGACTCCAATGGCCGTCGTAAAAGACAAAAGCGCAAGAAAAAAGATGAGCAAGGGCAAGAGCAGTCCCAAGATCAAAGCCAACAACAGCCAACTGATGACTATGCCTTTGATGGACATGAATATCCTCAAAGTGCCAAAGGCATTAAAGACGAACGCTATAGCGCTATCAAATCAGGCTACGATCCTATTACGGGCTACTATCAAATCCCCGCTACGCGCCGAACCTCAGCGCGCTCCATTTTGCTGCGCTTTAGAGAGCAAAATGTGCACTTTTTAGAGCGCTTTTCAGATAAGAATACCGCTGTCGGCCTCATTAACTTTGCGCTCTGCCGCAAATATGGCAGCATCATCCCTCATAGCCGCCGCGGCCAAGTGGTCGAGAAAAAGGCCTAAAGTCTTAAGAAGCAAAAAAGCTAGTTTCCGCAACAGGAGACTAGCTTTTTTTCTAGCTATTTAACTAAGGTGCTCAAATAGCTTTGCTCTAGTTTCTTTAAGTCCTCAGCACTTAGCGCTGCGCCTTCTTCAAGCACATCATCTTCATCGCTCATTTGATCATGATCGTTAAGCTTAGGCTCAAGCTCAGTAAACCACTCAGGGCACTTATAATCAATCTTATTTACATACCACAGACGATCACCTTTAGGGGTATGGACAGTGGCGCAATCATCCTCGCTCTTACCAAGCAAAGCCTTGGCCATAGGGGCGTCTACTGAAATATAGTTATCCCTGCCAAAAATCTCCTCAGAGCCTACAATGCGAATGTGCATAATAGTGCCATCATCTTCAGCTTCAATTTCTACATAAGCACCAAAGAACACGCGCCCTGCTTGCTGCGGACTAAAGGTAATGACTTGAATATCATTTAAAGTCTTACGCAAATATCGAATGCGACGGTCAATTTGACCTAACAGACGCTTATTGTATTGATAATCAGCATTTTCCGAGCGATCACCTAAGCTGGCAGCCCAAGAAACTTTCGCCGTCACATCAGGGCGCTTTTCTAGCCACAGATAATCTAATTCCTTTTTTAACAGCTCATAGCCTTGCGCTGTAATATAAGGCTTTTTGGCCATAACAATCTCACCTACTTTCCCATAAGCAAAAAGCCCAAGACACTAATACAAGCATCTTGGGCCATTTTAGGCTACCTCAAATCTAAAACTCAAGGTAGCTGCATTTGATGATCTATAGAGATCTCAAATTATAACTGTGGACCAGCCTTAACTAAGTCACCACCTAAGCTCTCGAACTTCTTGAAGTTCTTCTGGAAGCGCTCAGCTAAGTCCTTAGCCTTAACGTCCCACTCAGAGGCATCAGCGTAGGTGTTACGTGGGTCTAAGATCTTAGTATCAACGCCGTTTAAAGCAGTTGGTACGGTGAAGTTGAAGTAAGGGATAGTAGCGGTCTCAGCGGTATCAATAGAACCATCTAAGATAGCGTCGATGATGCCACGGGTATCCTTAATGGAGATACGCTTGCCAGTGCCGTTCCAGCCAGTGTTTACTAAGTAAGCCTTAGCACCAGACTGCTCCATTCTCTTAACGAGAACTTCTGCATACTTGGTTGGTGGTAAGGTTAAGAAAGCTGCACCGAAGCAAGAAGAGAAGGTTGGGGTAGGCTCGGTAATACCACGCTCGGTACCAGCTAACTTAGCGGTGAAGCCGGAGAGGAAGTAGTACTGGGTCTGCTCCTTGGAGAGGATGGATACTGGAGGTAAAACACCGAATGCGTCAGCGGATAAGAAGATTACGCGCTTAGCAGCTGGAGCCTTGGAAACTGGCTTAACGATGTTGTTGATGTGGAAAATTGGGTAAGAAACACGAGTGTTCTCAGTTACGGACTTGTCAGCAAAGTCGATCTTGCCGTCAGCTGCAACAGTTACGTTCTCTAATAAAGCATTGCGCTTGATAGCGTTCCAGATGTCTGGCTCGTTTTCCTTAGAGAGGTTAATAACCTTAGCGTAGCAGCCGCCTTCGAAGTTGAATACGCCGTCGTCATCCCAACCGTGCTCGTCGTCGCCGATTAATAAGCGCTTTGGATCGGTAGAGAGGGTGGTCTTACCAGTGCCAGATAAACCGAAGAAGATAGCGGTGTTCTCACCGTTTAAGTCGGTGTTAGCAGAGCAGTGCATTGCAGCGATGCCCTGTAATGGGAGGTAGTAGTTCATCATAGAGAACATGCCCTTCTTCATCTCGCCACCGTACCAGGTGTTTAAGATGATCTGCATCTTCTCTTGGAGGTTAAATACAACAGCAGTCTCAGAGTTTAAGCCTAACTCCTTGAAGTTCTCAACCTTAGCCTTAGAAGCATTAAGTACTACGAAGTCTGGTTCGAAGTTAGCTAACTCTTCCTCAGAAGGACGGATGAACATGTTGGTAACGAAGTGAGCCTGCCATGCTACTTCCATTACGAAACGGATCTTAAGACGGGTGTTCTCGTTAGCACCACAGAAAAGATCAACAACGTATAAAGGCTTGCCAGAAAGCTCCTTGCCAGCTAATTCCTTTAACTGTGCCCAAGTTTCCTCGGTTACAGGCTTGTTGTCATTCTTGAACTCGTCGGAGGTCCACCAAACTTCCTTGGCAGCCTCGTTCTTAACAATGAACTTATCCTTTGGAGAACGGCCAGTGTAGATACCAGTCATTACGTTGACAGCACCCATCTCGGTGACAACACCCTTCTCGAAGCCCTCTAAGGAAGCCTGAGTCTCAGCCTCAAAAAGCTGCTCATAGGTTGGGTTGTGTACAATCTGGGTTGCGCCAGTGATACCGTACTTGGCTAAACTTTCATTTAAGCTCATTTTTTTCTCCACGAATGAGTGTTAGAAAGGCATTTTCTAACAATTCTTTTTAAACCTAGGCCTATTTTAGCTTAAAACTTGCGATAAATGATAGAACCTTATCAGTTATTTGCAAAATAAGATAAAGCATTACCAAAGTTAACTTTGCATATATTGCTCTAAATTAATGCAAAAACAGTTATTTAGCTTTATCTAGAGCCATTTGTGCTCCTAAAGTTAGGTGATCGGCGCTAGGACAAGTAAAAGCAAGTTATCATACAAGTGCACCATTTTGAGCAAAATTACTTGATTTTTTAGGTTTTTTTACATCAATTTGAGCAAAATTGCCCTTAATATGAGGCGCTCTTGAAAAAGCACTCCACCTAAATTATCACTTAAGAGGCTACAATAAGCTTAGCCCCACTAACTTAATCCTCCAAACTCAAGGCCTGATAAGCGATACGAAAAGAGCAGGCATGCTATATATAGCTCTATATGTATGAGTCAAAGTCAGTGAGCTCAATAGTTGTTTTTGTTGTTGATTGAAAAAAAATAGGTTAAACCATGCATTTATCTCAAGCGCTCAGCGTCATTGGCGCAGGCTCTTATGGAACTGCTCTTGCAATTGCCGTAGCCTCCAAGGGCTATTCCGTGCTCTTACATGCTAGGGATGAAAATAAGGCCTATATCATGGAACAAACTAGGCACAATGCTCACTATTTACCCAATATTACCTTCCCGCCCTCTTTGCATGTGACCGCCTCGCTTCAAGAAGCACTAGCTTTTGCCCGCGATATCTTAGTAGTTGTCCCCTCTAGTGCCTTTGATGCCACTTTAGATGCTATTAAACCTTATTGGCAGCCTAAACAGCGCCTTGCTTGGGCAACCAAGGGTCTTAATAGTCAAGGCGAGCTCTTATCTAAAGTAGTACTCCATAAAATGACTAATCCTGACTATCCTATCTTACCTATAGCAGCCCTCTCAGGCCCTACCTTTGCCAAGGAGCTAGCGGCCAATTTACCTACAGCCATTGCTTGTGCAGGTAACGATGAGTACTTTGTCGATGACTTGTGCAATCTAATGCACACCAATACTTTTAGAGTCTATAAGAGCCATGATTTTACAGCACTCCAGTTAGGAGGTGCGGTTAAAAACGTCATTGCTATTGGTGCTGGCATGTCCGATGGCCTAGGCTTTGGAGCCAATGCACGTACGGCTTTAATTTCTCGTGGCTTAGCGGAAATGATTCGTTTAGGCAGTGCTCTAGGCGCCTCAGAGCGTGGCTTTATGGGGCTGTCAGGCTTGGGCGATCTCATGCTTACGTGTACGGACAATCAATCGCGTAATCGCCGCTTGGGCTTTATGTTAGGACAGGGCAAGAATATTAAGGAGGCTTTAGAAGAGATTGGGCAGGTAGTAGAGGGCTATCATATGGTCAAGGTCATCTATAACCTAGCTAAAAAGCATCATGTAGAAATGCCAATTTGCTTTGAACTCTATGAGGTCTTGGTCAATCACAAGCCAGGACAAAAGGCAGCTTATGACCTCTTAAGTCGCCAATTGACCTCCGAGTAAGGGTCAAAAAATAAGGGCCCGTATGAGGCCCTTATTTTTAGTGCGCCATGCGGATCCATACGCGCCGCTATCGCATCTTTTGGGAGTAAGCTTTGCCTAGCGCTTAGGCATAAGACTCATCGCTAACTACGTGAGAGGTTGCATCCTCTACGCCCTTGATTTGATCTGGGAAAGCATTCTTAAGCTGCTTTTCAATGCCTTCGTGTAAGGTAGCCCCTGCTAAAGAGCAGCCATTGCAGCCACCAGAGAACTCAACGCGAGCAATACCATCATCAGTGAACTCAACTAAACGTACTGCACCACCGTGACCTGCTAAGGTAGGGCTTACAAAGCGCTCGATATAGTAAGCTACTTGATCCTTAAGTGGAGCATCATCACCTAAGAGCTTACGCTTTAAATTAGGTGCGTGTAAGGTTAATAAGTCCTCACCAGAGTCATCTTTAGAGAGCTCAATAACAGTCTCATCTAAGAAGTCGGCCACATCATTATCAATAACAATCTCAAAGCCTTCCATCTTGAAGTGTAAGTCGTTAGTGGTGATGTACTCTTTTGGACAATATAAAATGCCGCTCTCTACACCTGGGGTGCCTGGATTGGTTACGCTCAGACGAATGGCTAAGCCTTCCATCTTTTGCTTTTCAATAATGCTACGTAAATAGGCTTGGGCTTCTGAACTAACAGTGATCTTGCTCATTACTACTTAAATCCAAGTTAAATTAATTAACCAAAACTTATAACTTGCTCTGCCCTTAGCCTCACAGAAAGCTAAAGGTATTAATAGGCTTACTTAAGGCCCACAGCGCCATAAGTATAAGCCAAAAGCATTACAGCTGGGTATTTTCGACAAAAATTAGCGCCTAAAAGAAAACGACGCCTAGGCTGTATCCATTGAGCCTAAGCGTCGTTTCCTAATGTCAGCTTAAAGAATCCTAAACAGCAACTAATTTAGCAATTTTAAGCTCTTACCAAATTAGTTAGCAGCTACTGGAACTTCGCCTTCTACATTGGCACCATCTTGAGAGTCTTGCTGAGCCTTGCGAGCACGGAAGAGAGCCTCAAAGTTGATTGGAGCTAAGTTTAATTGTGGGAAGGTAGCGCGAGATACTAAGCTAGCAATGAACTCACGAGCATATGGGAATAAGATATTAGGGGCAGTGCCACCTAATAAGAACTCGCCAGCCTCGCCAGGGATATTGCGTAATAAGAAGACACCAGCCTGAGTTACCTCACAAATGAAAGCAGTCTTGCCCTCATTATTGCAAGTTACGGTAATGCGTAAAGCAACTTCGTACTGATCATCGTTGATCTTAGAGGTCTTGGTATCAAACTTTACTTGAAGTTCTGGCTTCCACTGAGTTTGGAAAACGTGTGGGCTGTGTGGAGTCTCTAAAGAAGAATCCTTAGCATATACACGGATTAAGTCAAAAAGAGGACGGTTAGCAGCTTGTGCTTGCTCATTTGCATTCTCTGACATTATCTTGTGTCCTTAAAAATTTGGTCTTTAAAATGGTTGGAAATTATTTCTTCTTTGACAAAGGCATATTGGAGGAAGACCAGTCTAAGATACCGCCCTCCAAGATATAAACCTTGGTAAAGCCTTGCTTCTTTAGGCTGCGACCACTATTGAAGCACTCACTATCAAACTTATCCTTGCCTACTAAAATGACAGGTCGGTCGCGATAATTATCGATACGGCTAATCTTGCCATTCTTAATGTCTGAAGCTGAGATGTTTAAAGCATTAGCTATATGACCTAAAGCAAAGCCCTCAGAGCTGCGGATATCTACAAAGACACCGTCATTGCGGTTAACTAAAGTAACTGCTTGACCAGAGGTAGCCTTAGGAATACGGGCAGTTAAAAGCTTAAACTGCACCACAATTAACATCACTAATACTACAAACCAAGCGCCAACCATAAAATAGTGACGCATAAAAAAGTCAGGAAACTCGTTAAGAAACTCGGAAAAATTGAAATCCACGATTTTTTACCTCAAAACAGCCGGATTTCTCTCCGGTCATACAATACAAATAGTTGGCTATTCTAGCATAAAGCAAAATTTTTGATGAAACTTTGCTTGCTTGAGTTCGCAAAACACACAAAGATCATAGCCACCTACTCATGTAAATTGAGTTATCACTGACCAAAGACTAGTAGCGATCTCTTATTTTTAACTTAGATTCATCAAATTGCGATCATCAATTAGTTGATTTTGTGAGAACACTCAAGAATTTAGGATTAAAAGTTACATTGTTAGTGCTAATTTCATGATATCTAGCCTTCCATAGCATGAAATTAGCTCCAAAAAAAGGAAACGAGAGCTAATCGTGGTAAAATTATCAAGTAAAATCCCATGAATCACATAGATAGTGATTCCTTTTAGTGTGGGTACTTTTTCACAATTTTGTACTCTTTGATACAGCCTGTTGTAGGCTTTTTAGAGAGGACAAAAATCAAGTAACTTGAGACAAATTGATATGGCACAAAAGAAAACTCTTGCTCTTATTATCATGGATGGTTGGGGTGATAACCCAGTTAACGAATTTAACGCAGTAACCAATGCCAACACCCCTGTTCTTGATGGCCTTTGTGCTAAGTATGCTCACACTGACATCTCTGCCTCTGGTAGCGATGTAGGTTTACCTGATGGCCAAATGGGTAACTCTGAGGTAGGTCACACCAATATCGGCGCTGGCCGCATTGTTTACCAAGAGCTTACCCGTATTACCAAGGCCATTAACGATGGTGACTTCTTCACCAATACCGTTTTATGTGACGCTGTAGATAAGGCTGTTGCTGCCAACAAGGCTGTTCACATCATGGGCTTAATGTCCCCAGGTGGCGTTCACAGCCATGAAGATCACATCTTAGGCATGATCAAGTTAGCCGCTCAACGTGGTGCCAAGAAGATCTTCTTCCACCCATTCTTAGACGGCCGTGACGTAGCCCCACGTTCTGCCTTAGAGTTCATTGGCAAGTTTGAAGACCTCTTCAAGGAGTTAGGCGTAGGTCGCTTTGCTTCTGTTATCGGTCGTTACTATGCTATGGATCGTGACAATCGCTGGGATCGTGTTGAGCAAGCTTATGACCTCATGACCTTAGGTCAAAGCGAGTTCCCAGCTTACCCATCCATCAAGGATGCTATTGAAGCTGCTTATGCCCGTGATGAGAACGACGAGTTCGTTAAGGCTTCCATCATTGGTGAGAAGGTAGCCATGGAAGATGGCGATGCCATGATTTTCATGAACTTCCGTGCTGACCGTGCCCGTCAAATCACCCGTTCTTTCGTAAACCCAGACTTTGACGGCTTTGCTCGCAAGGCTACTCCAAAGCTCTCCAACTTCGTCATGTTAACCCAGTACGCAGCTGACATTAACACTGCTTGTGCCTATCCTCCAGAGGATCTCCACAACACCTTAGGTGAGTGGCTCTCCTCCCACGATAAGACCCAGCTCCGTATCTCCGAGACCGAGAAATACGCTCACGTAACCTTCTTCTTCAACGGCGGTGTTGAGACTGTATTCCCTGGCGAAGAGCGCATCTTAGTCCAAAGCCCTAAGGTTGCCACTTATGACCTCCAGCCAGAAATGAGCTCTGAGGAATTAACTGATAAGTTATGTGCTGCTATCGAGTCTGGCAAGTACGATGTAGTTATTTGTAACTATCCAAATGGTGATATGGTAGGTCACACTGGCGTTTATGACGCTGCTATTAAGGCAGTTGAGGCTGTTGACCACTGCATCGGCCGCGTAGTTGAGTCCTTAGAGAAGGTAGGTGGCGAGTGCTTAATCACTGCTGACCACGGCAACTGCGAGCGCATGAAGGATCTCACCACTGGTCAGCCATTTACTGCTCACACCAATTTACCAGTTCCATTTATTTATGTAGGCCGCAAGGCTTCCATGCGTGAGGGCGGCCGCTTAAGCGATATCGCTCCTACCATGTTGTACTTAATGGGCATGGAAATCCCATCTGAGATGACTGGCAAGTCCATTATCACCTTAGAGGACTAAGCTCTAGCGCTCTTAACTTAGAGCTTACAAAAAGGGGCAGACCTAATATGGGTCTGCCCCTCTTTTTTGTCCCTGCGCTCTGCAAGTGTGGCGCATAGCACCCAAGGGGTGCTAGATACCTGAGACGGTCACCTCAGGCAATAAGATAGAGCCTACTTGCATGCGGCTGCGCTCATCTAAGTCAGTACCGAGCTTGGCAATGGATAAAAACATGTCCTTTAAATTGCCTGCAATGGTAATTTCATCGACAGCATGCACCTTCTGACCATTTTCAAAGTAATAGCCACTAGCGCCACGGCTAAAATTACCATTGATAATATTCACACCCTGCCCCATTAAGGAATTGATAACCAGACCGCGACCTACTTCCTGTAGCATGTCCTGCACATCACAAGTGTGCTCATCATCAGCGCTAATAAAGAGGTTATAGCCTGAATCATTGTGGCCATTGCAAGCCATCTTAAGCTTACGGGCAGAGTAAGAATCGATAAAGAATTCTTGCAAAGTACCGTTTTTAACTACCTGTAACGGACGAGTGGCTACACCCTCACTATCAAAAGCAGCCGAACCTTGCCCACCAATGACCCAAGGATCTTCATTAATATTTAAGAAAGTAGGGAAGACCTGAGTATTTAAGGCATCCTTTAAGAAAGTTACATTCTGATAGACGCGCATGCCATTAATTGCGCTAAAGAAAGTGCCAATAAACTCACGAGCAGCACTGCGACTTAAGATAATAGGATAGCTACCTGTCTTAACCTTACGGGCACCTAATTTACCTAAGGTACGCTCCACGGCCTCCTCAATGACACGCTCATCTGACCACTCTTTTTGAGGATCGATACCGCCATAATAGCCGCCTGCGCGCTGCATCACGCCCTCTTGAGATCCCACCAAACTAATATATTTGGCAAATTCAGACTCTACTGAGCTTTTACAAAAACCTTGGCTAGTAGCTAAGGTGCGTAGGCTATAGAGCATGCTATAGGAGCTGCCATCTGACTCAGTTAAGCCTTGCTCTTTGTGCTGCTCAACCACTTCAGTGGCTAACTTATCTAAAGTGACAGCTTTGTTAGCTAAGACATCTGGATCTTCTTCAAGCTCATATAAAAGCTTTAAGTCCAAATTACCGCAATAGAGGTCTTGGTCATCACAAAGACCAGAGCATTCGTCTTTAGAAGTGTACTCACATAAGCTTAAAGCTGAGTCGATAGTATCATTAATGCTCTCTAAGGAAAAATCGCTGGTGCTAGCATGACCGCCGTGTTTATCCTTAAAGACACTCACGCTCATACCCTGCATTTGATTAAACTCGATATTTTCTACCTCACAGTGACGAGAGGAAATATCTAAGCCCTTACCAGCAGAAATCTTAATACGAACCTCATCGGCACCTTTTTCTTGGGCCATGCGCACCGCCTTGGTGGCAAGCTCTTCGTATTGCTGCTTACGATCTTGTAATTGCGCAAAATATGACATATCAAACTCTTCTTTAACAAGCTCAAGGCAAGATAGCTAAATACTCAAACAACCTGATAGCTTCTATGAGCCATTGCTCTTAGGGCGGAGCATATTATCAGGAATTTCCACATTAGCGCGCTTGGTCTCAGCTTTGATGAACTGATATAAAGCACGAGCAGCTGGTCTATCAGGTAAAGTGGAGGAGAGCTCATCATGAGCACGCTTCACTAAGGTTCTAAGCTTATTTCTATCAATAGAAGGAATGAGCTCCACTAAAGCATTGACCCCCTTAATGCCACCGTGAATTAAGAACTCACGTAACATCTCAAGGCGCATGGCTCGAGGATCTTCTTTAGCGGTGCTATTCATTGCCTCTAGCTGGGCCTCTAATTGCTCATGACCAAAAGAGCGTAATAACTTAGCGGCAAACTGTAATTGACGACGACGCTCATCGCTATTACGACGCAAAGATCTAGCCTTAACAAAAGCCTCTTTGACCTCAGCTTCTTCAAATTGCAAGCGAGAAAAAGCTTGATCTCCTAGTTGTGCGATTTTATCAGCTAGCTTTCTAATAGCTTGGGCTTCGCGCTTATGGGCACTACGACTAAGCTCATCTGGAGCAGTGTCAAATCCCTCAAAATGCTCTTGTACTGCCATACATCCTCTTCGATTAAGGCTAAAAAATTACAATCTATTTATGGATCAAGCGCGGTGCGCCGCGCCGCTGTGCAGGGCCTTTAAGACTTGGTCTTGTCAGGCTCTAGCCTTGAGCGTTGGAACCACCTACAGTGATATCACTGATTTTAACAGTTGGCTGACCAATGCCTACTCTTACGCTTTGACCTTGCTTACCACACCAGCCAATGCCCTTATCAAACTCTAAGTCATTGCCTACCATGCAGATCTTATTCATGGTCTCGACACCACTACCAATTAAAGTGGCACCCTTAATTGGAGCTACAATCTTGCCCTTTTCTACTAAATAAGCTTCTGAGGCGGAGAAGACAAAGCGACCTGAGGTAGTGTCTACCTGGCCACCACTAAAGTTAACTGCATAAATACCACGCTCTAAAGACTCGATAAGCTCTTGTTTGTCATACTTACCTGGCATCATGTAAGTATTGGTCATACGTGGAATAGTAAGACAGCTATAGTTTTGGCGACGACCATTACCCGTAAGCGGAGCCTTCATTAACATGGCAGAGCGGCGGTCGTGCATAAAGGACTTTAAGATGCCATTTTCAATTAAGACATTGTGGGCGCTCTTGGTACCCTCATCATCGCAGCTTTGTGAACCTCGGCGATATGGAATAGTACCATCATCGACAATAGTACACTCACTTGAGGCTACCTTTTGACCAATCTTATCCCAAAAAGCCGAGGTCTTATGGTAATTGCCATCGCCCTCTAGACCATGACCTACAGCCTCGTGAATTAACACTGCTGGCCAACCTGAGCCTAATACTACAGGCATAGTGCCTGCAGGGGCTGGAATGGACTCTAAGTTTACTGAGGCCATACGCACGGCATCTAAGGCAACCTTTTCATAAGCGTCATCTTTTAAGAGCTCATCGAGCAAATAAGAACCGCCCATGGAGGAGTGGCCTGACTCATGGCGCTCGCCATTTTTCATCACTACCGAGACATTAAACTGCACAATAGGCTTAACGTCGGCACTAACCACGCCATCAGTATTAGCCACTAACATGAGACGATGTACCTGACCTAACGAGACATCTACTTGGTCAACGCGAGGGTCTGCACTGCGAGCTATTTCATTGGCACGATTAATAAGATCAATCTTTTGCTCGCGAGTAAAGGACTCTAAAGGATTGTCTTGGACATACAAAGGTTTAAGCTCCTGATGGCTTAAAACAATGCGCTCTTGAGTACAATTATGACCTGCACTAATGGTGCGGGCAGCACGAGCTGCATCTAAAATGGCATTCTTATCGATGACATCAGTAAAAGCAAAGCCAGTTTTCTCACCTAGCAGACCGCGCACGCCGCAGCCTGCACTAATGCGATAAGAACCTTCTTTGATAATGCCTTCTTCTAAAAAGAAAGACTCACTGATGGTCTGCTCAAAAAAGAGATCACCAAAATCGAGCTTACGCTCTTGAAGTACCGCCAAGCATTGCGCTAAAAAAGCATCATCAATATCAGCTTTTTTCAGCAAATACTCTTTGACATAAGCTAAATTATCCATAATGTTCCCAAACTTCTTTGGTTAAACAATCACAGCCTTAACTTTAAGACCAAAATCTTCTAGCACACAGCGTACCTGACAAATAGGTAGGCCCACTACAGAACTAACCGATCCTGAGACACGCTCAATTAACATCGCGCCAATACCTTGTAGAGCATAAGCACCAGATTTATCGTCACACTCGCCTGAGGCTACATAAGTGTCAATTAACTCCTCAGATAAAGGAGCAAAGGTCACTTGGGTAGACTCAAATAATTGCTTTACTTCATGATTATAAACAATACAAGCGGCGGTCATCACCTCATGGGTACGACCTGAGAGCATACGTAAAATACGCTTGGCATCTTCTCTATCTACAGGCTTACCTAAGATAGTATCATCGCACACTACAATAGTATCAGCTGCCAATACCACTTCTAATACATGATCTTGTGCAATTAACGAGGCTTTTTCTAAGGCCATGCGCTTTACATAATCGCAAGCATGCTCATGAGGGCGCACTGACTCATCAATATCAGGCACTACAATCTTAAAGTCTAAGCCAAGCTTGCTTACAAAGTCTTTGCGACGAGGCGAGCTCGAAGCCAAAATCAAATCAGCCATAATTAATCTTAATCCGAAGTAGATTGACTCTTGCTAGTTGCGCTAGAGATATTAAAGGACCTCCATAAGAACAGACAGAGGCCCAAGATAATTGGCCAAGTTAAAGTCGTGACTATGGTCTGCCATGTAAAGTTAGTGCTATAGCTTGGCTGGCCTAATAAGTGACCAAACCAGTACACACCCACATGGCAAATAAAGTTCACAATACCAATAACTAACATTTGCTGCCACAGTCTAAACACAGCAAAAAGCTTAAACTGCGACACGATAATGAAAACTTCGCTCGAGAGCACTAGAGCATTAATACCCAAAGTAGCACCCGTTAAAAAGTCGATAACTAAGCCAGTTAACCAGGCCACACCAATATTAATGCGCTTAGGGTCGGTAATAGCAAAGAAGATTAAGAGCATACCCGTAAAGTCAGGGCGATATGGAGCAATGCTAGCGGGCAGTCTTACGATCTCCAAAATCAGCATAAAAAACACTAAAGGAAAGAAGATCAAATAGGAGCTGCGCTTGAGCTCATTTTTTTGATTAGGCACCGTCGGCCTCCTCTTCGCTCTTGGACTGCTTAGTCTTTTCTAAACGTGAGCCATCGGCACGATAATCATCAGTGAGGCTGTCAATGAGGCGCTTAATACGCTCTTGACGTAAGACACGCTTACTATCAGTACGCTCTTTAGGCTTAATATCTTGTGAGTCCCCGCTATTGTTAAGCTTGTACCAGAACATGAGCACATAGCGGATTTTATCCGTATCCACTAAAGGCTTGGCTTTAACCTCAGCAAAAGGCTGGTCATCAGAAAAGCCCACTGAACTTACAATAGCCACTGGATAGCCCTCAGGAAACACCCCACCTAATCCTGAGGTAATGAGCAAGTCGCCTTCTTTAATATCGGTAGAACGAGGGACATTCTCAATGACTAACTCATCGTGCAAGCCTGTACCTGACAAAATAGCACGGACCTGATTTCTAGTATTAATTACAGGAATGGCACTTGAAGGGTCAGAAAATAAGAGCACGCGGGAACTAGCATATGAGACGCTCACTACCTGGCCTACTAAGCCCTCATCAGTAATCACTGGCATGCCATCGTATACACCCGAGCTCGATCCACGATTAACTACAATACGCTGTAAATAAGGATCGCTATCGACACTAATGACCTCAGCGAACATACGGCGGGAGGTAGATTGCAAAGGAGAATTTAAGAGCTTGCGCAGGGCAGCATTTTCTTGCTCAAGAGTTTGCAGACGCATGATATCGACACGCTGCAAGTAGTTCTCTGTAGACAGACGCTCATTATCATCAATTAACTCACCACGAGTTTTAAATTGAGTAGATACGGCCTGGGATACAGATTGAGGGGAGTCGGCAAAGATTAATACAGGATAAAGAGCAGTTTCAATATAGTAGCGAAGGTCAGTAAACACCTTCATTCTTACATCACAGATAATCAGTCCTAAAGACAAGACTAGCACTAAGAAAAAGCGCAAGTGCAAAAATAAAGTAGGAGGTTCTGCTCTATTCAAAGTGATCACCACATAAGGCTCAAACAAAATAGCCCAACCTAATAGATACTAGGTCGGGCCTTTGGGCATCAAGGCTAAATAAGATTTAACTTATTAGTCGAAAATCTCATTCTCTTGAGAGTCATACATCTCAAGAGCACGACCGCCACCACGAGCTACGCAGGTGAGAGGATCGTCTGCCACGATCACAGGAATACCAGTTTCTTCGCGCAATAACTTATCTAAGTTACGTAATAAAGCACCGCCACCAGAGAGCATCATGCCTCGCTCGGCAATGTCAGCTGCTAACTCTGGAGGAGACTTCTCTAAGGCAGCCTTAACAGCAGCTACGATTTCCTTAATCGGATCGCTTAAGGCCTCTAAAATCTCGTTGGTATTTAAGGTAAAGGAACGAGGTACACCCTCAACTACGGAGCGACCACGAATTTCCTTTTCATGAACCTCTTGCTCTGCATAAGCAGAACCAATTTCAATCTTAACGCGCTCGGCAGTAGCCTCACCAATTTCGTAACGCTTGGTATTACGAACATAGGTAATAATGGACTGATCAAAACGATCACCGCCTACACGTACAGAGCTGGAGTAGACCACACCATTTAAGGAAATAATGGCCACCTCAGTGGTACCACCACCGATGTCTACAATCATGGAACCTGCAGCCTCAGATACAGGTAAACCAGCACCGATAGCAGCAGCCATAGGCTCAGTAATTAAGAAAACTTCAGATGCACCAGCACCCTCAACTGACTCACGAATAGCGCGACGCTCAACTTGGGTGGCGCCACAAGGTACACAAACTAATACACGAGGGGATGGCTTAAATGGGAAGAGGTGGGAGCCAGATAATACCTTATCGATGAAGTTCTGTAACATCTCTTCGGTATATTGGAAGTCGGCAATCACACCGTCTTTCATAGGGCGAATAACTTCGATATCGTCAGGGTTTTTGCCTAACATTACCTTGGCGTTCTTACCTACAGCACTGATTTTGCGCTGAGCACCACTATTTTTGTCAAGTTTAACGGCAACAACAGAAGGCTCATTTAAAACAATGCCTCTGTTTTTAACGTATACCAATGTATTAGCTGTTCCCAAATCAATTGACAAATCATTGGAGAACATGGCGCGAAGTTTTTTAAACATTTGCGTAAACCTTGAGCCAGTAGATCGAAAATTATTTTGCGCTATATGTGTTCTTGTAGGGCTGCAACCCTAACATCAACTTTATTTAGGTTAGGCTGTTATCGAGCGTTTTATCTTCATCCACTTTCTTAAGTGCGCAAAAGTCCGAGCGCCGATCTTGACATTTTTTCAAGAAGCACTTCAATAAAAAAGGCCATAAAACCCCCTATACCAGCTGTATAAAAAATTTTTTTACAGTTAGTACAAGTTAATTTTGACCATCAAGCTTTGCGATTTACTCAGTCACTTAACTAGTAATGATGTTATAAAAACTTTTTGCCACTATGAAAGAGAAGCTTCATAGCCAGCACTTACTCTGATATCAAATACCTCAATATGTCTTTATTTAAGGGCTCTATTAATGTCCAGTACTAATTGATACCGCAACTAAAAATATTCACTAGAACCTCAAATAAAAACCTTTATGGTTCGCAAGTTGCGAGCGAACAAGTTGGGATAATCAGATCTTAAAGTTCAGACCTGCGTCCTCTATACTCCAATAATCAAGCGCCTCATGCCACAAGCTACCCTCTTGATAACCAAGCTGCACCTGCATCAAGATCGCTCAAACCATCTAAGATTAGCTTTAATGCTTAACTCCTAACTTTTCTTGCTTCACAAAACGCATACCTTACTTGTTATCTCTTCCCTACATAAAAGCTCATGCGCTGCATGTTGGCCTCTAAGTACCAGATATGCTGCAAGTTTCCCACTAACTGTCCTAAATAAAAGTCCCAGCTAAAGTCCCCACTACCTAGCATCACGCATACTGTCCATAAACGCGACCTTCTGGCTACCCACTTATCACCAACCACATGCCCCCAAAGAGACGAAAGGTCGTACCAATAAGCTCACTAGCGCTTATAAAGATCAAGCTGAAAATGGCAGTTACCATGATATGGCAGCATACTTAATAGCCGCATAATTTACCTGCAACTGTCAGCGCTTAACTTATCTGCAATCCGCCTCATAGGCGACCAAAAGAGCACTCCGCTCTTTATGTAGATGACATCAAGCATCGGTTCCCATTTCGTTTAGCAATAATCAGAAATCATGCTAAGCGTACGGTTTTCCCTTTAAAGCACCTTATAGGCTCAAGCCTCCTGCCCCACAGAAAAGCAGCTTAGCTCAAGAACATATCAACTAACATGTGTTACCTAATTACGGTGTATATTAGCAAACACTACCTAAAGGCCAGCCTTTAGATATTAAGTACCCAAAAGGTACAGGAAGTGTTCCCTTCCTTTGTCGGCGTTACTTAAGTACCCACCTTCAATTACTGCCTCAAACTATACTCTTGCCTAATCTTATCAACTCAACCGCCAAGGACTTCAAGTGCACATATCAGATCCTGATACTCACCACTTACAGCCACTTCTTGGGAGGAACCAATTAAGCCCTTAAATAGACTCACCCTCACTTTTTTAAAGGAGGCCCATCTTATCTAAGGTAGAGCACCATTTAAGGTAGTGACCAAGTATAGCACATACGCTAATAGATACTCATAGCTTCACCTTAAGTAATCATAAGACTAGCGCCTTGTAATTTAGTTCCCTAAATAAAGGGAAAAAGGCACTTTTGCCCTATATTACCAATACTAAGATCTTAGCACTATATCAACATAATTGACAATAGAAATACCTAAGGAGAGCTAATATTTTTTGGCTTATTTATGAGCTTTAGACCTCTAAGGTGCAAAAAAATACCCCTAAGAGAATCATCCCTGATCTCAAAGGGGCATTTTAAGCTCACTTAAGCTTACGCTTGAGGCTAAATTTTAAAACGGAATATCGTCATCACCGCCGCCATTTTCCACTACAGGAGCGACCTCAGGAGCACTTGGAATTACAGACTCCTCTGGGGCGGCTGGAGGGGCTGGTGGATCAAATGGGCTAGAAGCTACACTTGGCTGGCCAAATTGGCTGGCGCTTGGAACTGCGTTAAAGCTATTGGCCTGTGGTCCTGGACCAAATGGGTTTGAGGTGGGGTTACCACCTTGAAATGGGCTTGGGGCAGGTGGTGGATTGCCGTAAGCTAGATTTTGATTGGCATTAGGACTGTAATAGTTTTGTTGGCCTCCAAATGCATTGCCACCATTGCTCTGATAAGGATAAGAGCTATCTTGACCACCACCATAGCTAGAGGCATTATTATTAAAGCCACCTTGCATAGCGCTGCCATTAGGGTCGCGACGGGAGTCGAGCATAATCATGTTTTCGCAAATAATTTCAGTAGTGTAGCGCTTAACACCTGTCTTATCGACATAAGAGCTGGTTTTAAGACGACCCTCTGCATAAATGCGAGAGCCCTTATGGATAAAAGACTCAACGGCGTCTGCATTACGATTCCAAAATACGAGACGGTGCCACTCAGGAACTTCATCCCAAGTATTAGTTGCCAGGTTCTTGACTCTCTCATTGGTTACAAGAGTTACATTGGCAACCTTGCCGCCACTATTAGTGGTACGAACCACTGGCTCATCAGCAATATAACCAATGAGCGTCACCTTATTGAGACTTCTTGCCATAATGTATCGTCCTATATCGTTAAGATTAAACTACCGTTTCTTTGCAGCGCCAGCACTGCCACTTAAACTAAGTACATTACTTAAATTTTAAACCAATATTATAATAATTAATAGTATTTTAGAAAAATAAAAATTTAAGTATGAGCAAAGCTAGGTTTCACCTATGAGTGCAACCGCCCACAGGCTACGCCTTAAATTCTATGGGCGTTCTAATGTACAAGATTTTGCTTGTCGATGCGCAACTATTTTTCCAGCAACTAGTGTTCAAGCATTACAATACCAATACTCAACCCCACTTATTACATTTAAGGCTCAAATTTTTCTTATGGATCAAATTGTCGTACGAGGTGCTCGCACCCACAATCTCAAGAACATTACCGTGACCATTCCGCGCGACAAGCTCTGCGTGGTTACAGGCCTGTCAGGTTCAGGCAAGTCCTCCTTAGCTTTTGATACCTTGTATGCCGAAGGTCAAAGACGCTATGTAGAGTCTTTGTCTGCCTACGCCCGTCAGTTCTTGCAGCTTATGGACAAGCCTGATGTAGATTCGATTGAGGGCCTATCTCCTGCCATTTCAATTGAGCAAAAAGCAACCTCCCATAACCCGCGCTCTACTGTAGGTACCATTACTGAGATCCATGATTATTTGCGCCTGCTCTTTGCTCGTATTGGACAAGCTAAATGCCCTGAACATGGCACCATCTTAAAGGCCCAGACCATTTCCCAAATGGTCGATCAGACCTTAGCTTATGAGGCTGAGACCAAGCTCATGATTTTGGCACCTGTAGTGCGAGGGCGTAAAGGAGAGTATCGTCAGCTCTTAAGCGAGCTCGCCTCTAAAGGCTTTATTCGTGCCCGCATTGATGGCGAGATTTGCGACTTGAGCGATCCTCCAGAGCTCAAGCTCCATATCAAGCACAATATTGAAGTGGTAGTCGATCGCTTTAAGGTCAGAGAAGATATGGCTCAGCGCCTAGCAGAGTCCTTTGAAACGGCCTTAAAACTTGCTGAAGGCTTGGCCATGATTGTTCCTATGGATGAGCATGAGCCTAACGAGGAGATCTTGTTATCCTCCCAATACTCCTGCCCTTTGTGCGGCTATTCCATTAGTGAGTTAGAGCCCCGCAATTTCTCCTTTAATAACCCACATGGCGCCTGTCCAAGCTGCGATGGCCTTGGCAAGCTCTTGGTCTTTGATGAGGACAAGGTAGTCCCTAACCCCAACAAGTCTATTGAAGAGGGCGCTATTGCACTGTGGGACAAGCGCTCATGGAGCTTTTATCGCCTCTTAGTGCCAATGTGCGATGCTCATGGCATTGATATTTACAAGCCTTTTAAAGAACTTACCACAAAACAGCGCCAGAAAATCTTCTATGGCACCGACGATTTCTTAGGCGTCATTCGCTACTTTGAGCGCCAAGCCAAAGAAAGTGAGTCTGAGAGCTATCAAAACCAGCTGCAAGCCTTAATGAAGAGCAAGGTCTGCCCTGAGTGTCAGGGTGCACGCTTAAAGAAAGAATATTGTAATGTCTTTGTGGGAAACATGTCCTTACCCCAAATTAATGAGCTGTCGATTAATGAGAGCTACGAGTTCTTTAGTAATCTCAAACTCGGTACTCAAGATAGCAAGATTGCAGAGCGGATCTTAAAGGAAGTACAAGAACGCTTAATGTTCTTAAAGGACGTGGGCTTGGGCTATTTAAACTTATCGCGCTCGGCAGATACCTTATCTGGCGGCGAGTCCCAGCGTATTCGTCTAGCTAGCCAAATTGGCGCTGGCTTAGTGGGAGTGATGTATGTGCTCGATGAGCCAAGTATTGGCTTGCACCAACGCGATAACCAGCGCCTGTTAGATGCCCTCATGCACTTACGCGATTTGGGCAATAGCGTCATCGTAGTCGAGCACGATGAGGATGCCATTAGACAGGCAGACTATATTATCGACATTGGACCTGGTGCTGGCGTGCATGGAGGCTCGATTGTAGCTACTGGTACCCCCGAGCAAATTATGAGCTGCACCCAGTCTTTAACTGCTGATTACTTAACTGGCCGCAAGTGCATTGCCGTTCCTAAACAGAGAGTAAAGCCACGTGGCTTTTTGACCTTAAATGGCTGTAAGGGCAATAACTTAAAGAATATCAGTGCTTCTTTTGGTGTGGGCTGCTTTACTGTGGTCACTGGCGTTTCAGGCTCTGGTAAGTCTACCTTGGTTAACGATACCTTAGTACCCCTAGTGTCTAAGCATATGAAAGATGGCGAGAACATCACCATCGACCCTGCTTTTGCTTGTGAGAGCATTACAGGTATAGAGCACTTTGATAAGTTAATTTGTATTGACCAAAGCCCGATTGGCCGTACCCCACGCTCTAATCCTGCTACCTATATCGATCTCTTTACTGGTATTCGTGAGCTCTTTGCCCAAACCGAGCAGTCGCGTGCCCGTGGCTATAGCGCAGGACGCTTCTCTTTTAATGTCAAAGGCGGCCGTTGTGAGGCTTGCCAAGGCGATGGCACTATTCGCGTGGAAATGCACTTCTTACCTGATGTCTATGTCCAATGCGAGCAATGTGAAGGCAAGCGCTATAATCGCGAAACTTTAGAGGTAACTTACAAGGGCAAGAATATTTCTGATGTGCTCAATATGACAGTAGAGGAGGCCTACAAATTCTTTGAGGCCATTCCCAAGCTCAAGCGCAAGCTTAAAGCACTGATGGATGTGGGCTTGTCTTATATTACCTTAGGCCAGTCTGCCCTAACTTTCTCAGGCGGCGAGGCCCAGCGTATTAAGTTGGCTAAAGAACTATCTAAGGTCTCCACTAAAAACACTCTCTATGTCTTAGATGAGCCAACTACAGGCTTGCACTTTCATGACGTCAAGCAGCTCTTAGACATGCTCTTACGCCTGCGCGATGAGGGCAATAGCGTGATTGTCATTGAGCATAATTTAGATGTCATTAAGTGTGCTGACCAAATTATCGACCTTGGCCCTGAAGGCGGCGCAGGCGGCGGCCAAATCATCGCCACAGGTACTCCAGAACAAGTAGCTGACAATCCAAACTCAGTCACTGGCCACTTCCTAAAGCCTATACTCACCAGCTCCGCCAGCTGCGCCACTAGCGCCACTGCTGGCACTGCTCCTCGGGGCGCAAGCGCCACTAAGGCCAAGGCCAAGCGTGCTAAAAAAGCGTCAAGGCACGCCCCAAAGGCGGCGAATTTTATATAATTAAACCTAGGCAATATTGACTAACTAAGCGAGACCTTACAATGTTAGAGCTTACCGAACAAATGTATAACGCCGTCTTAAACTTAGATGACGATTATCGCCAATTTTTCTGCTTGAAGCACTGCCAAGAGCAAGAGACTATCTATCTACTCAAAGAAAAGGGCGCTGAGGGTATGCCTTTATTATTTGAAGATGCTCCTGAGGATGGTGATGATAGCTCTAGCTATCACATGTTCTTGCCTATTTGGTGCCATCCTCGCTTTGTTCAGTACTTCCTTGACAATGCAGACGACGACACCAATGAGAACTTTGAGTTAGTTGAACTCAAGCTTAGTGTCTTCAAGGAAAAGTGGGCTCCATCTTTAAAGGAGAACATGATTGCGCTAGCTCTCTTACCTCTAGAGCAAGACAAGAATTTCAACTTCTGCGCAGCTGACATTTTCAATGAGCCCGATGCGGCCGCCGCTGCAGCCGCAGCTGCCGCTGCTTTAGACAAGATCACGGCCGATGATCATGTCTTAATGAAGTAGTCTCAAGGCAGACCACAGCTAAAAGCTAAAAAAGGATGTACCCAATCTATTGGCACATCCTTTTTTATTGGGCGGGCGCGCTTGCGCCCTGCGCTGCTCCCTGAGGCCTCAAAGGCCTATAGGAGGGGCTGGTAGCTTAAATCTTATCGTGGTAGGTAAGATTACGGGTTTCGCGATAGTAAAGCTGCCATGAGTTGACTATATTTTGCCACAAGATATAGCAGCCTGGGGCAATTGAAGCTGCTGGGGTTAGATAGGCTAAGGTAATCCAAATACCAAAGACCATGTTCTTTTGACCTAAGGCTTGGCCTGCTGAGATTCTTTGGCCCTCTAAGTGGCCAATTAACTTACCAAAGGCAAATTGAATGGCAGTAAAGACCAAGCCAACCAAGGCCAAATTAGTCATAGTAGCTGCACTCTCTGGGGAGTTCATCATATTAGAACAGGCAGTGGCGGAAATTGTACTTAAGGTAAAGGCCCATAAGTAGAAATTAAATTCCTTGAGCTTAGCGCAAATGAACTGATTGAGCGGCTTGATAAAGTAGCGAATACCTTGAGCCAAAATCAAAGGCAGCACAATTAAAGGGAAGACTTGATTCATGATAATTAAAAACTCATGAATAAAGCCGCCTTGGGCATTGGCTGAAATTAAAGGGAAAATCAAAGGAATACCAATAGCTGCGCCTAAATTAGAGAGCAAGGTATAAGTAGTAAGCGAGGACTCATCGCCACCTAACTTACCCGTAATAACCGCAGCGGCGGCGGCCGTAGGGGTAATCACACAGGCAATCACACCTTCAAGCTCTAAGCGCCACGTCGCTGTTACCTCAGGAAAGTTCACCATATATAAAACCACCAAGAAAGGCACACCGATTTGGAACAATACCAAAATAATATGCCAGCGGCGTGGTTTCATGCGCGTAAGCTCGACCTTGCTAAAGGCTAAGAACAGCAAGGTAAAAATCAGGCCTGGCACAATGCTATCAATAAAGTTCTTTAAAGGATACTTAATGGGAGCCAGCCAAGTTACATAGTGGAAAATAAAGTAAGTGCTCAGTCCCAAGCCAATGGCAATAAACAAGATATTTAGCTTAATCATGCGCATGATTCTTGGTCTTAACAAAGAAGCACGCCCGACCTTAAGTTCATCCTGAGAATTATTAATCTTAGACATATGCTCTTACCTAAAACCTCCTGGCTGTTTAAAAAAGTCCCTTATGATAGCGCTAATTGAAGGGTTTTAGCTGATAAAAATCCTGGACGAGCCAGGATTATTGAGTATGTTTTTTGGGGAATGTGGGGGCAATTAGTCTTGGAGCACAAATAAAGGCTCAAGACGGAAAGTTTTAATTAAGGAGCGCACTGTCTCTGAGGCATGACAGATAGTGAGCTTATTGTTCTGGCTTTTAGCCCATTGCACTAAAAAAGCCACCCCAGAGGAGTCAATTTCCTCATTGTCTTTTAGATCAACTACCTGCTCTTTAAACAGAGCCTCACGCTCTTGCCAAAGCTGGGCCACTTCTATGTGGGTCAATTTCTTAAACATGGTACTGTCCTTGGCCGAAAATAACTAAGGCTAGCAAGGTTTTAAGTTGCTAGCCTTTAAGTTTGGCGCCTTTTATTTAACTCTTACTTGATAACTTCAGTGCTACCAGTTTGGTTGTGCTTATTAATTAAGTCGGTCACAGCACTTACACCGCGCTCACGAATTAAAGGAGAGAGCTCATTTTCCTTGGCAGTTAACATGGAAATACCCTCAGAGACTAAGTCATAAGCACGCCACTCACCGCTCTTGGAGTTCTTACGTAACTTAAAGACTAACTCTAAATCCTGCTTACCTGACTCACGAATTAAGAACTTGACGTTAACTTGGGAGGCATCAGAGGAAACTTGCTTGTATTCAGGAAGTACTAATTCTTGATTATTGTACATAGCTAAAGCATCAGCAAAGGAAGCTACGATGTACTCTGCAAAAGCATCGCAAAAAGCATCACGCTCTTGGGCACTAGCCTTCTTTAAATTAGTGCCCATTACCTTAAAGCCAGCATAACGAGCATCAACATAAGGTAAGAGGTCGGTGCGTACTAAGTCCTTACGGAAGGAAACATCGGAGATCTTGTCCTTATTAGCCTTAAGCTTGCTAAAGGCATTATCAGCAACAGCAGTAACCATCTTATATGGGTCGTGCATATCGACATCTTGAGCTTGTACGCTATTGATACCAAAGATAGTAGCAAGCATCAAAACAGCTGCGGCAAATATCTTTTTCATAAAATCCACCTTAACCTTATGCGGTTAACTAATCGAGTACTAAAGCTAAGTTTAGCAAACCAAACTTAGCCCAAACTTAAGCCTAATCTTGTTGCTCTTCTTTATCAGCGCTGTCGGCCACGCTTGAGTTATATAAGAACTTAGAAATTAAGTCCTCTAAGATCACAGCAGAACCAGTATCAGCAATAACATCACCATCTTTTAAGTAGGTAGAGCCTAACTCTTCGTCATAAAAGCCAGGAGTAATAGCAATGTATTGCTCGCCAATAATACCAGAGGTCAAAATAGAGGCCTTAGACTCAGAAGAAAGCTCATTGTATTTTGACTGAATGGACATGGTAACTACAGGCACTAAGTCTTCTTTGTCTAAAGAAATACCATCTACACGGCCAATCACTACACCGCCAATGCGCACAGGGGCACGTAACTTTAAAGAGCCAATATTGTCAAACTTAGCTGAAACGCTGTAGGTATCAGAAGAACTATCTAATACTAAACCTGCTACCTTCAAAGACATAATCACGGCAGCTACAATGCCCAAGACCATAAAAAGGCCTACGCCAAATTCAATCTTGCTATATTTCATAAAAATTTGTCCTTAATCTATTGAAGCCTTTTTAATTGCTAGAACATGAGGGCAGTTAACACAAAGTCGAGGCCCAACACAGCTAAAGAAGATTGTACTACGGTCGCAGTAGTTGCACTGGAAATGCCCTCGGAAGTTGGCTTGGAATCATAGCCATTAAATAAAGCAATCCAGACGCAAGCAATGGAGAAAATAATGGCCTTAATCATCATGCAGCCAATATCGTCTACTAAATCCACAGCGCTTTGCATGCCAGACCAGTAGGTACCATCATCTAAACCTAACCAATCTACACCTACTAACTTACCGCCATAAATGCCTACCAAGCAAAAGAGCATAGATAACAGAGGCATGGAAATTACACCTGCCCAAAAGCGAGTCGAGATAATACGACGCAATGGGTCAACTGCCATCATTTCCATAGAAGACAATTGCTCAGAGGCCTTTAACTGGCCAATTTCAGCCGTTAAAGCCGAGCCTGCACGACCAGCAAAAAGCAAAGCTGTAACCACAGGACCTAACTCACGAATAATAGCCAAAGCCACTAAAGGACCTAAGGAACTGGTAGCCATGAAGTCTTTTAAAATATTAAAGCCTTGTAAGCCTAATACCATGCCAATAAAGAGGCCCGAGACTAAGATAATGACAATAGACTGTACGCCTACAAAGTAGATTTGCTTAATGAGCAAAGGAAAATGCTTGCTAACATCAGGCTTACCTACTAAGGAGTGGTACATCATGATAGTAGAGCGACCTAAAGAGGTGACTTTAGATAGCGCATAGCGGCCTAATTGGCCTACAAAACTAAACATTAAAGATCCTCTAAATAAGCCTTAGGGGCCTTAAGATTAAAAGCATAAGGGCCGTCATAATCGCCATTAATAAACTGTAAGACCTTAGGGTCAGTGCTATTGCGCACCTCATCTGGAGTACCAGAGCCAATGACATGACCATCAGCGACAATAAAGACCTGATGGGCAATGGATAAGACCTCTTGAACATCGTGAGTGACGATAATGGAGGTAATGCCCAAAGACTCATTAAGATCTTTGATTAACTTGACCAGCACTGCCATGGTAATCGGGTCTTGTCCAACAAAAGGCTCATCGTACATAATCAAGTCAGGATCAAGAGCAATGGAGCGCGCAAGAGCTGCGCGACGGGCCATACCACCTGAGAGCTCATTAGGTGAAAAATAGGCAGCACCACGTAAACCTACAGCCTCCAGCTTCATCATTACTAAATCGTGAATTAAAACCTCAGGTAATTTAGTATGTTCGCGTAAAGGGAAAGCTACATTTTCAAAGACATTCAAGTCAGTAAACAAAGCACCACTTTGGAAGAGCATACTCATACGCTTACGTAACTCATAAAGTTCAGTGCGCTTGAGCTGATGGACATCAATACCATCAAAAGTAATCTTGCCTGAATCGGGGCGCAACTGACCACCAATTAAGCGTAATAAGGTAGTCTTACCTGTGCCTGATGGGCCTAAAATAGCGGTAATTTTGCCGCGAGGAATATCCATCGACATTCCTTTATAAATGGCGCGTCCCCCATAAGAGAAGCACACATCATCGACCTTCACTAAGGGCGCTTGATCTGTTTTATTTAGCATGCTGCCATCCATTTTAAAAAACCAAACACTTAGGCGTGCTGCCCTCTTGCACAAATTGAGCAGTACCCAAATAAAACAATGCGATTATAATTAAGCATCGCTCAATGTGATGCTAAGCTTAGCACAAAAGCCCTTGTTTAGACTTAGCTAGGCTATATACCTGATGAAAACCAAGTAGGAAAAACAGCAATGTTTAAAGAGACCTGTATTAAGGCTGGACAAAGAGTATTGCGCGAAGAAGCAGAAGCTATCTTAGAGCTGGTTCCAACCATTGATGATAACTTTGTCAAAGCTTGTGATTTACTCATTAATTGCCGTGGCAAAGTCATTTTAACAGGCGTAGGCAAGTCAGGACATATAGCCACTAAGATCGCATCCACCCTAGCCTCTACTGGCACCCAAGCCTTCTTTGTCCAAGCAGGTGAGGCTGCCCATGGTGATTTGGGCATGATTGGCGAGCAAGATGTCGTCATTGCAATTTCCAACTCAGGTGAGGGATCTGAGCTCAAGCTCATGATTCCACTCTTATGCCGTCGCAATATTCCTTTAATTGCCATTGTCGGTAACTTAGAATCCTCCTTAGCCAAGGCCTCGGACGTAGCACTTAGCGCTCACGTAAGCAAAGAGGCTTGTCCTTTAAACTTAGCCCCTACCTCAAGTTCCACAGCTGAGCTGGCCATTGGTGATGCACTAGCTATTGCACTGCTTGAGGCCCGTGGCTTTACTGAGCGTGACTTTGCCATGTCTCACCCAGGTGGCGCTTTAGGTCGCAAACTCTTAGTGCGTTGCAGCGACATCATGCATACTGGAGATGAAATTCCTTGGTGCCGCCAAGACGTCACCATTAAAGAAGCCTTGTTAGAGATGACAGCCAAGACCTTAGGCATTATTGCTGTAGTCGATAAGGATATGCACTTTGAGGGCGTCTATACCGATGGTGATTTAAGACGTACTTTAGAAAAAGAGCTCTCAGTACACGACCAGCTATCAGAGGTGATGACCTTTGGAGGCATTAGCGTCAAGGCTGATTGCCTAGCGGCCGATGCTTTAAATATCATGCAACAAAAGAAGATCTCTGCCATGATTGTGGTCGATGATAACAATAAGGTCATTGGCGCCTTTAATATGCATGATATGCTAAGAGCTGGCTTAATCTAAGGAGAACTTTGTCTATGGATCGCACTTGCCCTCTAGTTACCTGCTATCAAACCCTAAGCCCTGACTTAGTGGAGAAATTACAAAAAATTAAGTTAGTAGTCTTTGATGTAGATGGCACCTTAAGCGACTGCGGTATTTACTTAGATTGCGAACACAATGAGCTTAAGAAGTTTAACTGCAAAGATGGCATGGGCATTTCCCTCTTGCATAAAGCAGGTATTAGCGTAGCTCTTTTGACAGGTCGTAACTCCCCATTAACAGCCCGTCGCGCTCAAGAACTCCATATTGAGCACGTTATCCAAGGCCAAATGGATAAGGAAGCGGCACTCTTAAATTTGCTCCATGAACTAAAGTTAGAGCCAGAGAATCTAGCTGCCATGGGCGATGATGTTAATGACTTGCCTTTATTTAATAACGCCAGTGTCAGTGCCTGCCCGCAAGATGCCTATCACTATATGAAAAGCGTAGCTAGCATTGTGCTCACTCAAGAAGGCGGCAAGGGTGCTGCTCGCGAGTTTTGTGACCTCATCTTAATGGCCCAAGGCAAAATCGCCCCCGACGGCTACCCGCACTTCCTTTTTGAGCAAGGCCTAACCTTCGCTCACGCAAAGCAATAGCTCCCCAAAGCACCTAAGATACGCACCATCAAGCCTCACCGCTTAGGTGAGGCCTTATAGTTTGTCCTTATCTAACTGGAGGCAAAAAATCAGTTGCTGGGCCGCTACTACTATCTCATTAGAGCAGCTAGGCAACAACGTGCTTTGCTTAACTAAATAGCCATGAATTAAGACGAGGATATTGCTATATTCCTTGAGGGTTTTATCTATCTCTTTCAGCTCGGCTACGGTATCAGCACTAATTACGACTTTCTGGCGAATAAAGTCGCACTCAGGCACAGCAAATGATGCATTACAATCCAGCTCTAAACCAGCATAATAAAGATCCTTTAAATCAGGCATCTGTGTGTTAGCAAGCTCTAACTTATCTTTATCTATTTGCATATTTCTCCTCCTTGGCCACTAACTATGTTCACTACTTAAGATAGAGCCCATAACTGTATATTCATCAAAGTTAGCAGAGGCATAATGTTCTAAGCGGCCTTGTGAAGCGACCCCATGGCAATACACCACTACCAAGGTACAAATTAACAAGCAGATAAAAAAAATTTTGTCACTCATATTCAATCAAACTCCTAGCTAGGCCTAGGCGGCGCCGTTACAGTAGTGGGGAGTGCAATCTATAAAAACAGGAGCATTACTAGTGCAACAATCACTAGCAAGCATAAGATAAGGGAAAGAAATAGAGGTGAAGCCTCAAGACTAAGAGGCAGAGATGGAGAGCTGGGTAGAAGGTGCTGAGGCACGTTTGACAGGTAATAAAACATTACAGGTAATGATAGCCTTACCTGACCTATCAAAGGCAAAGCGAATGCTATAGGCCTCAATCTTGCCCAAGATATGTATCTGTTGACTCATACAAATATATCCTTGAAAGAAAACCCCACTTACGCCTTATACCAAGGCGTACCCCTAATCTAGCATCTTTAAGACACTAGGTTTATCATCATTATGGCGCGCTCCCTACCTACCATGCTAAGCAAGCTCTCTAAAAATGACGTAGGGATCGCTAAAAAAAATAATAAGGATAAAAGAGAGTGTGAGCTAATTGAGGATTTAAAGAAATAAAGGCAACTTTTGGGCCAAATTTTTAAAAATTTAGCTAAAATAGATAGCTTAATGGTTTGCACGCCCTTTTTGTGCGTGATTAAGCAATCTCTCTGGTGCTCCTGACTTACAGGGCGCTCTTGTGTGCTCTTAGGGTCTTAATTATGAGTGTTACTCTTCGATCTATTATTATCGCGGCCTTACTCACTATTTGTGCTGGTTTGATGTATCGCTTTTCAGGGCTGACAGGTCAAATTAGTTCCGATGATATCAAGGTACGCTACCCAACTTTCGAGGCACAAAACTTTACTGCCAAATTGTACAATCAAGACGGTGCAATTACCCACAGTATCTTTGCTAAGGAAGTGGCTTTTTATAAGACCAAAGATTTAGTCTTAACCAGAGGATTAGCAGGCTTCTTTTACGACCACAATCAAAAAGCCCTCTCTTATGGCTGGCAAATTAGCGCCGACTCTGGAGAGATCACCTTTAACAAAGAAGCTAACCTTAAAGGCAATATTAAAGTCAGCCCTAACTATGCTACGGCCGAAATCAAAGAGATTACTACGCCTGAGGTTTACTTTAATATGCAAACTAATGAGATCAGCTCCCATGCCAAAATCACCATTAAAGGAGCTCAATTTGTTAACGAAGGATCTAACTACGTAGTAGATCTCAACAAGAAAACATTCGTTATAAAGGATAAGCCTCATGCAGTTTATTACCCTTAAGCGCGCAGCCTTGCTACTCTCTTGCGTGCTCTTGGCCTCCCCAGTTTATGCTTTACAAAGCGACCACAGCCAACCTATCAATGTGCAATCCATTGAGCAAAGTGCTGACTTACAGGCCAATAAACTGCTCTTTTCAGGCGATGTCGTAGCCACTCAAGGATCTATTAAGCTCAATGCTGACAAAATCGAAGTAACCCGTGCTAATAATGGCTCACTACAATCTATTGTGGCCTATGGCAATCCTGTTACCTTTGAGCAAAAGCAAGACAATGGTCGTTATATTAAGGCTCGTGCCAGTACCCTAAGCTACCTGCCAAATCAGACCAAAATTGTAATGCAAGGCCGTGCTACCATTTGGCAAGGCGATTCCAAGATGTCAGGCGAGAAAATCGAGTACAACATCAGTACCCAAAAGATGCGTGCTTACAATAACAACAGCCAAGGCGGCCGTGTTTCTAGCACCTTTGTACCTGCTGATTTCTCCAAAGAAAAGAAATAACTACCCTACCTACAACTAATGCTCCTCACACTGAGCACAACGAACTAATACAAGGTTAATTTATGAGTTTATTACAAGTTAATCACCTAAAGAAAACCTATAAAGGTCGCGTGGTGGTCAATGATGTTAGTTTGAGCATTGAAAGTGGTAGCGTGGTAGGCTTATTGGGCCCTAATGGTGCAGGTAAGACCACCTCGTTTTACATTATTGTCGGTATTATTTCGACTGAAAATGGCAATGTGTCTATCGACAATATCGATATTACCCACATGCCAATGCACAAAAGAGCTCAGGCAGGCTTAGGTTATTTACCTCAAGAAAACTCTATTTTCAGAAAGCTCACTGTCTATCAAAACCTGATGAGCGTAGTAGAGTTACAGCCTAATCTCAGTAAAATCGAACAACAGCAACGAGTAGATGAGCTCTTAGAAGAATTTCATATTGAGCACATTAAAGATAGTTTAGGTATGGCACTTTCAGGTGGTGAACGCCGTCGTGTAGAAATTGCCCGTGCGCTAGCAGCTAACCCTAAATTCGTCTTACTCGACGAACCATTTGCAGGTGTAGATCCTATTTCTATATCTGACATCAAAGACATTATCAAACACCTAAGAGATCGCGATATTGGCGTTTTGATTACCGATCACAACGTGCGCGAAACTTTAGACGTTTGTGCCAAAGCTTATATAGTTAACGCTGGAGAGATTATTGCCCAGGGTACGGCACAAGAAGTACTAAACAACAAGAAAGTACAGGAAGTCTACTTGGGTAAGAACTTCTCACTATAGGATATAGTAATCATGGCTGGTTTACGCAACTCGCTACAAATTAGAGTAGTCCAAACCCAGACGCTAACAATGACCCCTCAATTGCAACAAGCTATCCGCTTATTGCAATTATCGACCTTAGATCTGCGCCAAGAGATTCAGCAAACTATCGAGACCAACCCTCTGTTGGAAATAGATGAAACTATAGCCAATGCCAATCTTGAGTCTTTAGATGCTATGGCTGAGCGCGAACGCCAAGAGCACGATAATGAGGTCTATGATCCTTTTAGCGATGATGCCTCCTATCAAGGCGCCGATATTGATCTGTCTGGAGACCATCTCAAAGATGGAGAAATCTCCTCCATGAGCGAGCTGATGGGCCAAGACAATAATATTCGTAGCTCCAGCTCCATCGAGCACTTAAACACCGACAGCTTTGACTTTGAAGAGCACTTTGATATCCCACAAAATGCCCTTGTTACTAGCGCTCCAAACAAAGAGCTCCTTGAGAGCTCAGAGCTGCCAAGCAAGATTACCGAAGCTCAAATTGACCCAGGTTCAAGCTCTACTCAAGAGAATTTAGAGAGCTTTGGTCGTGAGGATAATTACAGCGCTAAGTCCCGTGCTAAAGGCACTGTCATGGATGATGAGGGTATGTACGAAGGTGAAACCCAAATCAATTTACATGACCACTTGATGTGGCAGCTCGACTGTTCGCCACTTAAAGACAAAGATCGCTTTATAGCGGAGGCCATTATCGATGCTATTGACGATAGCGGCTATTTGACCGAAGAGCTCGAAGAATTATTGCCTTTAGTCCAAAGCAAGTACCCAGATAGTAGCATTGAAGATTTATCCATTATCTTAAAGCTAATTCAAAACTATGATCCTTTAGGTGTGGGAGCTCGTTCAGTCAAGGAGTGCTTGCTAATCCAATTAAAGGACTTACTTGTACGCGATAAGCGCGATGAAGTGCGCATGGCCTATGAGGTGGTCAATAAATACTTAGATCTCTTATCTAACCATGACTATCGCTCTTTATGCTCCAAGCTAGGCGTTAAAGAAGATGTCTTAAAGAAGGTCAATGACGTTATTATTGCCCTCACGCCACGCCCAGGGCGCAGTGCTATTCGCGAAAAGGCTGATTACATCATCCCTGATGTGCTGGTGATTAAAGATGACAATGGCAATTACGATGTAGTGCTCAACCCTGATGCGCTACCCCGAGTCAAACTAAACGAGCAGTACAAGTCATTAGTGTGCTATGCACGCAATGAGCGTGAAAAAGAGTTTTTCAAGTCATCCTTGCAAGAGGCTAACTGGTTTATTCAAAGTATTGCCAAGCGCAATGATACCTTGCTTAAGGTAGCCCGCTGTATTGTCCAACACCAAAAAGCATTCTTAGACTATGGCGAGCATCGTATGGAGCCTTTAGTACTCAACGATATTGCCCAAGAAATTGAAATGCATGAGTCTACTATCTCGCGTGTCACTACCGAGAAGTACATTTACACCATGCGCGGTACCTTTGAGCTTAAGTATTTCTTCTCCAGCCATGTCAGCACTGAAAGCGGCGGCGCTGCCTCTTCAACTGCCATTCGCGCTGAGATTAAGACCCTAGTGGCAAATGAAAATCCACGTCGCCCTTACTCTGATAATCAAATTGCCAATTTGCTTAAGGAAAAAGGCTTTTGCGTGGCCCGCCGTACCATTGCCAAATACCGTGAGGCCTTGGGCATAGGCTCTTCCTCCCAAAGAAAGCGTCTCGTTTAAAACTTAAGATACGAGCACGCTTACGCTCTAGTCCTCAAGCGCAGCTAAAAGTAGCTGCGCTTACCCATCCCCAGATCGAACTGCCCCAAATTTTGTTTTTTGCAAAATTTATATTGCCGTATCTATAAATGGCTTAAATAAAGCATTTAGACGCCAATAAACTGCCATACTAGCTAATTTTTCTAACTTACGTTTCTTGACATACATCAAAACTTATAAAATTTAGTATTCACAAAGACTTTATTTTGGTTAATATGAAGTTAAGGTTGCAATACACCAATAGGGTACGACGAACCCTGTTTGCTTGATGTATCACCGTCGCTGACTATATTTTTACACAACAGTTTTGCGACTACGGCAAGATATCCTCAAGAACCAACTTAAACAAAAGCTCTGCTTTCGTGATAGTTTCCAGCAGTAGGAACCTCTGTTACAAGTAGTCTTTTTGATACTGCACTTGACTGAATTTTTGCTAAGACTATTTAGTGCCCAAAGGCACAATAACAGCGGTGGACGTCAGCCAAACTCTCGGTATCCAACAAGTTTGGATTAAGGATCAAATATATGCAGATTAACATCCAAGGTGTAGGACTCAAGGTCACAGACGCTCTTCATGACTATGTTACAGACAAGTTTAATAAGCTTGAGCGTAAGGGCGATGTTATCACTTCAATTGCTGTAACCTTAACCGTAGAGAAGCTTCAGCAAATTGCCAAAGCCGATCTTAGTGTTGCTGGCGGTTCACTCCACGCCGAAGCAGAAGATGAAAGCATGTATGCAGCCATCGATGCCTTAATTGACAAAGTTGACCGTCAACTTGTTAAGTATAAGGAAAAGCACGAATAATACCGTCTTACTCTTAGAGAGACTCCGTAGCAAGAGCTGTGATTTTAGGAAAACATGGCGCGCTACTACTAGCTAAAGAGCTGACTTTTAGTAATCTCCTTAAGTCAACCCCAGGTGCCTTAGCATCAACCCCAACTTGAGGAACAAGAACAAGTATTACTAACCAAGGTTCCGTAAGACCTTAAAACTATCTTGTCGATCTCAGACACTCCCATTGTTCAAAGTTTGCGGTGATGAGATTGATTGCTCTTTCAGCCTTTATGGCAAGAATTTGTTGAGTGTCCGTAAAGCACTTAACCCAACCAACAAGTCATCCTTATTCCAGGAGGCGCAAGCCTCCTGACTTTTAGAGGAAAGAACCCGCCGCTGGCGGGTTTTTTCGTTTCTACAGCCCTAAAAAAGAGAGTCCTAGCTCCCAGATATGTGTCATATAAGCGCTTTTCTCTCCTTAAGCAAAGTTACCAAAAAGTGCTAGCTTATTGCACTTTTTGCTGATAGGCTTAGCTCGAAAAATCACCCTAGCTTATGTCACTTGTGTCGAGGGAGTCATGAGTCAAACCGCGCGCCTCTTATTAATAATTGGCTTATTTTGGTTCACCCAATACATTTACGTTCCTTATACCACCCCTTTTTTATTAGCCCAAAAAGTCAGTGCTGACTTTGTAGGTCTCGTAGTAGGCTTTTACGGCGCTATTCCTTTTTTCACTCGTATCTTTGTGGGTATTTTTTCTGACAAGATTGGCTATTACAAGCCTATGATTATTGTAGGCTGTGCCTCGGCAGCTCTGGCTTCTTTAATTCGTTTGTATATGCCAACAGGTATGGGCTTTTTAATTGCCAATATCATCTCAGGCTTTTCGTCTTCTATGTGGATGTGCTTCATTCTCTTCCACACCAAGACCTTGACCAAAGAGAACTTGCAGCGCGGTATGGGCTATGTGCTCGTCGCTTGCAATAGCGGTATCTTATTGGGCTTCTTTGCTTCGGCTACCTTATACCAAAGCTTTGGTATGTTATTAATGTGTCTGCTCTCTGTAGTAGGTGGCACTATCGCTACTTTGATTGCCCTGACTTTAAAAGAGCCTATTAATCAAAACTTAAATACCCCTAAAGTGAGTGAGCTCTTGCATGTGGCCTATAACAAGCGCCTGTGGTTCTTCTCTATCATTGGCATGATTCAGCAAGGCATTTTAATGGGCACTGCTATGTCATTTTCCAATGAGGTAGCTCATTCCTTAGGCGCTGTAGCATGGCAAATTGGTATTATGACCATGACCATGACCGCCTCTTATACTATCTCGTGCTTCCTCTCATCGACACATTTAGCTATTAGAATTGGTCCTGGCATTCTAATGACCTTATCGCAAATTTGTATGGCCCTATATTGTGTCTTGATGGTATCAGTAGAGAATGTTTATGCACTAATTCCTATTCAAATTCTCTTAGGTACCACTGGTGGCTTTGTCTTCTCTTGGTGCTCCTCAGAGGCATTAAGCCAAATTGAGAGCTATCGTCGCTCTACTGCCTTGGGTATTTTCCAAACCATGTTTGCCATTGGTATGACCTTTGTGCCTATGATTGCAGGCTATTTATTTGCCCATACTTCTTCATTGACCTCAGCTTTCTTCTTCCAAGCTGTCCTTGCCTTAATCGGTGCTGCGGCTACTAGCGTGTACTATATGCGCCGTCGCGCCCTACGCCTCAAAGGCATCGAGACTTGATTAGAAGCTTAGGCTTGCAACAAGGCAGTGCAGCGCCCTAAAATCACTCAAATTGCCCCATAACTAAGACTTTTGCACAGCACTATATCGCTATTTGCGTCTTCGTATTATGCTAAATACCATATCACTCTAAAGGGCAAATGCAGCTGTGGAGAATGCCGTGAGTCAGACGAATAAGCTTCTATTAATTATTGGCCTGTTTTGGTTTGCCCAATACGTTTACGTGCCCAATACTGCTCCTTACCTGCTCTCACAAAAGGTCAGTGCCGATCTAGTTGGAGTGATTGTAGGTATTTATGGTGGGGTGCAAATGACTTTGCGCTTTCCTTTGGGCATTAGTGCTGACTTGCTTGGCCGCCATAAGCTCATCATTATCATTGGCTGTTGCTTTTCAGGTGGCGCCTCGCTCATTCGCCTTGTAGAGAGCAATGGCTATGGCTTTTTGATAGCCAATGTCTTTTCAGGAGTAGCCTCATCTTTATGGGTGAGCTTTATGTTGCTATACACTAAGTACATCACCCCAGAGAATATGCAAAAGCAAATTGGCTATATGTTTGCAGCCAACAACTTTGGCATTATGCTCGCCTTTATAATCTCAGCCTTTTTCTTCCAGTATTTTGGCATGGATTTCTTGTGCCTAAGCTCAGTCATCTCAGGCTCCTTAGCCTTACTCTTAGCCCTGAGCTTAAAGGAAAATGACCCACAATATGCCCATCTGCCTAACTTTAATGAGCCTCATGTCAGACCTGCCTTGTTAGATTTGTTCAAGGTCGCGCTGCGCGGTCGCATCTGGTTCTTTGCCTTCTTAGCGAGCATTCAACAAGGCATTACCATGACTACTATCATGTCCTTTTCCAATGAGGCGGCCTTGCGCATTGGCGGCACCTCTTTAGAGATGGGGATTATGACTGTAGTCTTTATCATCATGAATGTAGTTTCGAGCTACTACTCTGGTAAGCCTCCTTTTGATCGTATCAGCCAAGGCTTTTTAGTGAGCTCTGCTCTTGCCTTATTGGCTATCTATTGCTTCTTATCGGTCATGGTTGACCATATCTACCAGCTCATTGCTCTGCAAGTCTTCTTAGGCTGGAGCTTTGGCTTTGTCTTCTCCATTGCCACCTCTGAGGCCATTGTAGGCATTGAAAAGTATCGACGCTCGTCGGCTATTGGCCTATTCCAAGCTCTCTTTGCCTTTGGTATGACGGTAGTGCCTATCATTGCAGGGCGCATGATTAAGCTCAATGACGGAGATTTAACCGCAGCTTTCTACTTCCAAGGCTATCTCTGCTTAGTAGGCTTCGTGGCCACACTCTATTTTTACTTCTACCAACGCCACCTAAACCACGATAACAGATAGGCAGGGCCTAGCCAGAACACCTATGGTCAATTATCAGGTCGATAAACTCAATGATTTTGCCTACTATCCAAGGTGAGAGTTTTAAGTGCTTCTGCTGACACAGCAGATTAGACAGATGTAGGGCTAATTAGCTTATATAATGCGCAGCCACAGCCAAAGCAGCGTGAGCTGAGGCATGGGTATATAGGAGCAAGAAGAGCCAACAGGGAGTTCGCAGCTTGAGATAAAGAGGGGTGGTAGATATTGAGGTTTAGCTAGGGCTTTTTGCAGGGCGCAAAAACAAAAAAATCAGCACGCAGGCTGATTAGATGGGATTATTTTGGCTCCTCCTACTGGACTTGAACCAGCGACATACGGATTAACAGTCCGCCGT
>Tim_p2__coassemble_125_pt1 | contig 55105 bp, 45 predicted proteins | sample Tim_p2__metabat2_low_PE_020 | metagenome-assembled genome bin Tim_p2 | reverse complement strand
GTCCGAAAATACGAGTGCCAATTGGCTCGTGCTGGCCGTTTAATAAAACAGCAGCATTGCTATCAAAGCGGATGACAGAACCGTCAGCACGGCGTACACCCTTCTTGGTGCGTACTACAACGGCGTCAACAACATCGCCCTTCTTGACTTTGCCGCGTGGGATTGCTTCCTTGACAGACACCTTGATGATGTCGCCAATAGCAGCATAACGGCGGTGAGATCCACCAAGGACCTTAATGCACATTACGCTACGAGCACCCGAGTTGTCAGCAACGTCGAGCATGGTTTGCATCTGGATCATTTAAGAATGCTCCAAGGTTAAAAAAACAATAGTTCCCCTCTCAATAAGTTAGAGGGCGCTGAATGATACCATGAAAACAAAACTTTTGCAAGTTTTTGTGCTTTATATCTCAATTTTTCAAAATTTTTCTATAGAGCACCAGATTCCATAGTCAAAAGCCTGCGCCATGTACCTAATAGAGTGGAAACGAGATAACTAACGATTTTTTCAAGGGCCACAATATAGCGCTTTTTGAAATATAAAAAAAGGATCCTTAAGATTACTCATAAGGATCCTTTTTAATAAACTAACTAGAATAATACCCAGTTATAAAGCAACTTATTCTGCCTTCTCAAGAACAGATACTAAGGTCCAAGCAATGGTCTTAGCAACTGGACGGCACTCTTGGATCTCAACGAGATCGCCCTTGCGTGCGTCGTTGTTAACGTCTTGAACGTGGAACTTAGTAGTACGCTTTAAAATCTTTCCGTAGATTGGGTGCTTAACACGACGCTCTACAGCTACGACGCAAGCCTTTTGCATCTTATCGCTAACAACGCGACCACGGAGGGTGCGTGCTACTTTTTGAGTGTTCTGATTATCAGACATTTAAGCACACCTCTATTGAGCGCTTTGAGCGCGAAGCTTCTCAGCTAAAACAGTATTAACACGGGCAATGTTACGACGAACCTTGCGGATGTTGTCAGTCTGCATAAGCTGATTAGTCTTGTGTTGGAAACGGAGATTGAATTGCTCACGCTGAAGGTCATTAAGTTCAGTCTTAAGCTCTTCAACGGACTTAGTACGTAACTCACTTGCCTTCATTAGATCACCGCCTTACGAACGAAAGTAGTGGTAACAGATAACTTGGCAGCTGCAAGACGGAAAGCCTCACGAGCTACTTCCTCAGGGATACCACTGAGTTCAAAGAGTACCTTACCTGGCTGAATTGGGCATACCCAATATTCAACAGTACCCTTACCTTTACCCATACGAACACCGAGAGCCTTCTGGGTGATTGGCTTGTCTGGGAATACACGGATCCAAACCTTACCAACACGCTTCATCTCACGAGTGAAAGCACGACGGGCAGCCTCAATCTCACGAGCAGTAATCTGGCCGCGAGAAGTTGCCTTTAAACCGTACTCGCCGAAGGATACTTCGCTTCCTGCGTAGGCTAAGCCCTCGTTACGACCCTTTTGGGTCTTGCGATACTTTGTACGCTTTGGTTGTAACATTTATTCTATCCTCCGTTACTCAGCAGCTGGGGCCTCAGCAGCCTGGGCAGGCTTCTTTTGACCCTGAGCATTGCGACCACCACGGCGGTTGTTGCGAGCGCCATTGTCGTTACGACGACGGCCCTTGCGATCGGCTGGAGCTGCATTGCGCTCGTCGGTCTCTTCCTGGTTGAGAGGTAATTGACCTAAAACCTCACCCTTGAAGATCCATACCTTAACACCGATAACACCGTAAGTAGTTACAGCCTCGGATAAAGCATAGTCGATATCAGCACGTAAGGTGTGTAATGGTACACGGCCTTCACGTAACCACTCGGAACGAGCGATTTCTGCACCGCCTAAACGGCCAGATACTTCAACCTTAATACCCTTGGCACCAACACGCATAGCGTTTTGGATAGCCTTCTTCATAGCGCGGCGGAACATTACGCGACGCTCGAGCTGTGAAGCGATAGAATCGGCTACTAACTTTGCATCGAGATCTGGCTTACGAACTTCGCTGATGTTTACCTGAGCTGGAACACCTGCGATGTCAGTAATCTTCTTGCGAAGCTTCTCGACGTCTTCGCCCTTCTTGCCAATAACGATACCAGGACGAGCAGTGTGAATGGTTACACGAATGCTCTTTGCTGGACGGTCAATGACAATCTTAGAAACAGAGGCGTTCTTGAGTTCTTGAGTTAAGTACTTACGAACCTCAAAATCGCTCTTGATATTGGCTGGGAAATCCTTGGTGGATGCATACCAGACCGATGAGTAAGGCTTAGTAATACCAAGTCTTATTCCAATCGGATTTACCTTCTGACCCATCTTAAGCTCCTGTTAGCGCTCAGCAACGTAAATGGAAATATGAGAGGTTCTCTTTACAATGCGGTCAGCACGGCCTTTGGCACGTGGCATTACGCGCTTGAGAGATGGACCCTCATCGATCATGATGCGAGAAACAATTAACTTGTCGGCGTCTAAGCCAGAATTGTTCTCAGCATTGCTAACGGCAGACTTTAATACCTTATTGATTAAAGCAGCAGCCTTGCGTGGGCTGAACTGTAAGAGGTCAAAAGCCTGATTAACAGGCATACCGCGTACCTGGTCAGCAACTAAACGTGCTTTTTGGGCAGAAGTACGAGCAAAACGATGTACAGCCTTTACTTCAGTCATTGTCTTTACTCCTACTACTTACCCTTCTTATCCGTAGCAGCGTGACCACGGAAAGTGCGGGTAGGGGCGAACTCGCCCAACTTGTGACCAACCATTTCATCGGAAACGTATACAGGTACGTGCTGACGGCCATTGTGCACAGCAATCGTCATACCGATCATGGCAGGAATAATCATTGAACGGCGAGACCAAGTCTTAATTGGCTTTTTATCAGCGCTAGTAGCTGCCTGTTCAACCTTCTTCAATAAGTGCGCGTCAATGAACGGGCCTTTCTTTAAAGAACGTGGCATGTTATTTCCTCACTAACGATTAACGGTGACGAACAATGTACTTGTCAGTACGCTTGTTCTTACGGGTCTTAAAGCCCTTGCATGGGGTACCCCATGGAGAACGAGGCTGAATACCCTTGTTGCGGCCCTCACCACCACCGTGTGGGTGATCGATTGGGTTCATGGACATACCGCGAACGGTAGGACGAACACCACGCCAACGGTTGGCACCAGCCTTACCTAATTGACGGAGCATGTGCTCGGAGTTACCTACTTCACCGATAGTTGCGCGACCGTTAGCAAGTACGCGGCGCATTTCACCAGAACGCATACGTAAGGTTACATAGTCACCCTCACGAGCTAAGATCTGGCAGAAAGAACCAGCAGAACGAGCAAACTGAGCACCCTGACCTGGAACTAACTCAACAGCGTGAACGCTAGTACCAACAGGGATATTGCGGAGAGGTAAAGCGTTACCAACCTTGATTGGGGCGCTATCACCGCTCATGATCTTGTCGCCAGCTTGTAAGCCCTTAGGAGCTAAGATATAGCGACGCTCACCATCAGCATAAACAACTAATGCAATGTGAGCAGAACGATTTGGATCGTACTCAAGACGCTCTACGCGACCCTCGATACCATCCTTCTGACGCTTAAAATCGATTAAACGATAGCGCTGCTTGTGACCACCACCGATGTGACGAGTTGAGATGTGACCATAGTTGTCACGGCCACCAGTCTTACGCTTCTCAACTACGAGTGATGGGCATGGACCACCCTTCCACAGATCAGGATTCTTGATCTGAATTACGTGGCGACGACCTGCGGAGGTAGGCTTAGTCTTAATGATAGCCATTAGTTGCTCTCCTTGTCAGCTGCCTGAGCGCTGTAGTCGATCTTAGAACCCTCAGCTAAAGTGACATAGGCCTTCTTCCAGTCGGAGCGGCAGCCATAGCCATGAGCTGAACGACGCTTCTTACCAAGAACGTTTAAAGTGCGAACTGCAGCAACATTCACGTTGAAGATAGATTCAACAGCCTGCTTAATCTCTTGCTTGTTAGCATCCTTAACAACCTTGAAAACATAGGTGTTAGTTTGCTCTGCAATAGCGCTCTTCTCAGTGATAATAGGGGCGCGAAGGATGTTCATTAAACGAGCATTCATCATTTGGTGATATCCTCCTCAACCTTCTTGAGAGCAGCAGCGGTAATTAATACCTTGTCGAAGCCAACAAGATTTACAGGGTTGAAAGAAGCAGAACCTGGCTGGCAAACTTCAACCTTGTAAAGGTTACGAGCAGCTAAGAATAAATTCTCATCAAACTCTTCAGTTACGATCAAGACTTGCTTTAACTCAAGATCCTTGAGCTTGCTTACTAAGGTCTTGGTCTTGTGGTTCTCTAACTTTAAGTCCTCAACAACGACTAAGCGATCTTGACGAACTAACTCAGAGAGGATGCTCTGCATAGCAGCGCGGTACATCTTACGATTTACCTTCTGAGACCAATCTTGTGGCTTAGCAGCGAAGATGGTACCACCAGCACGCCATAATGGAGAACGAGTAGAACCAGCACGAGCACGGCCAGTACCCTTCTGGCGGAAAGGCTTCTTGCCGCCGCCTGAAACCTCAGAACGGGTCTTTTGCGCTTTAGTTCCTGCACGAGCGGTACTTAGGTAAGCAACAACTACCTGATGTACCAGCGCTTCATTGAACTCGCGACCAAAGGCACTATCAGATACCTCTAGTGGCTTGCCAGCGCCAATCATCTTTAATTCCATGATTCCTTTACCTCAGGTTAAGCTTTAACACTTGGCCTTACGATGAGATCCCCGTTGTTAGCGCCTGGAACAGCACCCTTTACGAGGAGTAGGTTGCGCTCAGCATCGATGCGAACGAGGTCTAAGCACATAACAGTGACCTTCTCGCCGCCCATGCGACCAACCATCTTCTTGCCCTTGAACACGCGACCTGGAGTCTGGTTTTGACCAGTAGAACCAGGAACACGGTGGGAACGTGAGTTACCGTGAGTAAAGTCCTGAGTACGGAAGTTATAGCGCTTTACGGTACCAGCAGTGCCCTTACCTTTTGACTGGCCAGTAACATCTACCTTGGCAACACCTTCTAAAGCGTCTACCTTAATCTCAGAGCCAACTTGATACTTCTCAAGCTCGGAAGGCTCTAAACGGAACTCCCATAAACCGCGACCAGCAGTGACACCAGTCTTAGCGAAGTGACCAGTCTCAGCTTTGTTCATACGAGAAGCTTTGCGCTCACCAGTGGTGACCTGAATAGCGGTATAGCCATCAGTATCCTGATTCTTGATCTGGGTGACGCGATTAGCCTCAACTTGGATTACGGTTACTGGAACTGACTTACCGTCCTCGTTAAATACGCGGGTCATTCCAAGCTTGCGGCCAATTAAACCGATTGACATTGTAATTTTCCCCCTCGTTAGCGAAGGCTGATTTGAACATCTACGCCAGCAGCAAGATCTAAACGCATTAAAGCGTCAACAGTCTTCTCTGTAGGCTCCACGATGTCTACTAAACGCTTGTGAGTACGAATTTCGTACTGGTCACGGGCATCCTTGTTGACGTGTGGGGAGATGAGGATGGTATAGCGCTCCTTACGAGTTGGGAGCGGGATCGGACCGCGTACCTGAGCGCCAGTGCGCTTTGCAGTCTCAACGATTTCAGCAGTCGAATGATCGATTAATCTGTGGTCGTATGCCTTGAGGCGGATCCGAATTCTTTGGTTCTGCATTACAGACTCCGAAAAATAAAAGAACATGTAGGCACATGCCTTCCTATCTCTATTCATCTTAAGAATAAAGACAAGAGGATGCTCTACCAAAACGAGTCTCCCAAACTTAGGGAGAGTATCTCAGCCACAGTTATTGGTACTGGAGGGCTGGACTGTGCATTTCTAAAACTTAACCACTGTGACGTGGCGCACAGATTTTGTGCGGACTATTATACTGTTATAAATCAGATTTGCAAGCAATTTTTAAAATTTTTTGCGACTTTTTTGCGATAATATAAAAGCCCCCCATCATAAGGAAAGCTTTAGCATGTCCCAAGATCTAATTTCAGTAATTATCCCTGTCTATAAGGCAGCAGCTTATATTTTAGATCGCTCATTTAGCATCTTAAATCAAACATATCCCAACCTAGAATTTATATTTGTAGACGACTGCTCTCCTGATAACACTTGGCAAAAACTTCAAGAGCTTAAGGCAGCTCATTTAGATAAAAATATCATTATCTATCATAATGAACAAAACCTAGGTGCAGGACCTACTCGTAATAAGGGATTTGAACTATCATCAGGTAAGTATGTTTATTTTGCAGATGCTGATGATGAGCCAAATACTAACCTACTGCAAATGGCTTACAATAAGTTTGAGCAAGACGGCTCTGATATGGTGATTTTTGCATATCAACATATTATTGATGGAAATTGTAAAAACTATCCTTTACATAAAGAAATATTGGCTGCTAACGAAATTGAAGAGCAGCAAAAGTTTGCCTTAGATGTACCTTTTGCTCCTTGGAGCAAAGTGGTTAGAAAAAGTCTATTAGAACAGCATAATATTATCTTCTCTGATATACGCTCAGGACAAGACTTTTGCTGGACCTTACAACTAATGTGTTGTGCAAAAAAGATAAGCTTCATAAATGACTATCTTTATAAATATATTGATACAGCTAACTCATTAAGCTCTGGCAAACATGCTCTTTGTATGGTTGAGTGCTTTAAATTTAATAAATCTACTTTACAAAAATTTGACAAATATGAGCTGCTATCTGAAAAACTATTCTTGCACTTAGTTGATACATACCTTAAGTATTGGCCAAGAATTAACCAAGAGCAAAAACACGCTTTAGCTGCAGAATTTTTTTCACTACCAGAGAGCCAAAGTCTCGAGAAAGAATTACAAGGCTTTTCTCTTTTAGAGCACTTCCCTATTTACAAAATTATTCCAAAATTTTTGCAGCAAGCACGAGAGCTGCGAAAGACACGTTATAAGAAATATAGTCTGCTAAAAGCAGTACTAAACACAAAAAGTTTCTCTAAATAGCAAAAAAGAGCGCCTAGGCGCTCTTTTTTTGTTGGGGATTGAAAGCTTTTGCCTTCTTGTATTTTAAGGACGAAGCCAGATTACTTCTTTAAGGAATCAGCAATGAAGTCCTTGAGATCAGCCTTGGAGATAGCACCAACACGCTGACCTACCATCTTACCCTCATTGAATACTAATAAGGTTGGGATGCTCATAACTTGCCATTGAGTAGCAGCCTGCTGGTGCTCATCAATGTTGATTTTGCAGATCTTAACGTCATCCTGCTCAGAAGCAAGCTCGTCTAAGATAGGGCCAACCATACGGCAAGGGCCGCACCATGGTGCCCAGAAGTCTAATAAAACTGGCTTATCGGACTGTAAAACCTCAGACTCAAAAGTAGCATCGGTAAGATGTACAATTTTGTCGCTCATATATCTACTCCTAAATAATTACGCTGGTTGCTATCTTAACATACACTAGAGCAAAGCTTTGCTATCTTGTGTAGCTAGTTGACAAATTAATGCAAGAAGAACGTCAAAATGACCTGTCAATAGTGAGCAATAATAGGCAACACCTAGCATTTAAGCCATAAAATGCAACTTTGGTACCGCAAAAATCTTAAACTTTAAATGGCAAGATTCCGCAAGCAATAAATTAACACACTTTACGAAGAAGTGAACAGCTGCTGATATTTTCTCTTAATTTAGCTCAAAGATGTTAGAGCTTGCTCGCTAAAAATAATTTTGCCATCCTGATCTATAGCCCAGTAGCTAAACTTACTCCCCCAAGCACCAAGCACATAACGTTTCTCTACTACAGGGCTTTCATTGATAAAAGATTCAAACTCATGGATATGACCATGAACTACGCAATCTAGCTTGCTCACATCCTGCCACAAAGATGGTTCTGCTTGAGCTTTGAGCACCAATAACTCTTGGGCTTTTAAGGCAACACTATCTGGCACAATACCATAGATTAAAGGATCGCGTCGATGATAGTGCGACTCTTTACTTTGTTCACGAATCCTTGAGGCAATTTGACGGCGTACAAACAATGGTAAGAGCCTAAAGAACACTTGAAGAGCTTTATTATTTACCAAGCGGTAATAGCGCTGATAGTCCTCATCATTAGTACAAAATAAATCCCCATGACTAAACATGACACTTTTATTAGAAAGCTTAAGCAAGCTAATATCATCAAGCAAAGTAAGGCCTAAATATTTAGCCTCTTTAGCGGTCATTAAAAAATCACGATTGCCCTTAATAAAGTAAGCCTTGATAGAGCGCTCCTCTGCCTCTTTAAGAGCGCGAGCTACGACTTGCTGGGCAATATTGGACTTATCTAAGCCTACAAAGAAATTAAAAAGATCACCTAAGATATAGAGCTCATCTCCTACATTTAAATTACTTACAAAGCGCTTAAAGGCAGATAACAGCTCAGGAGTGCTTGCACTTAAATGCAGATCAGCAATTACATATGCGCTCATAGGCAACCTCAAAAATGGAGAGAAATAAAAAGGCCTAAAGCTCCAGCTTAGCTAAGCTAGGGTCTTTAGACCTTATTATTGTAATTAAATCATCCAGATAAGACAGCCTATATCCTAATATAAGACCAGTCTTAAATAAGTCTTAGATGGAGTCTACTTCTTCAACAGACTCAATTACGATTTGATCAACAGGTACATCGCGATGAGGGAAGAAGTTGACATTATCGGTCTTAACACCTTCAATCTTTAAAACTACATCCTCACCCTTAACTACCTTACCAAATACGCAGTAGCCCCAATCATACTTACTCTTGTAGTTTAAGAAAGCATTGTCGGCAGTATTGATAAAGAACTGGCAGGTTGCACTGTGTGGATCGCTGGTACGAGCCATAGCAATAGTGAACTTATCATTAGCTAAACCATTGTCGGCCTCGTTCTTGATAGGTTCCAAAGTGGCCTTTTGCTCCATATCAGGGGTTAAACCACCTCCTTGAATCATGAAGCCAGGAATCACACGGTGGAAAATAGTACCAACATAGTGACCGTTCTTTACATACTTCAAAAAGTTCTCACAGGTAACTGGAGCCTTTTCGGTATTTAACTCAATAACAATCTCACCAAGATTTGTTTTAATAATTACCATTTCTAATCCTTGCTTGCTAAAATTACAGGACTATCTAATTCTATCTAACTTTAACACAATAGCTAGTTTTGTGAGATTAAAATGCTACAGATTCACAATACCTTGACGCGACAAAAGGAAGACTTCAAGCCAATTAAGCCTGGTGAAATTGGCATGTATGTATGTGGAGTCACTGTTTATGACTTCTGCCATATCGGCCATGCTCGTACCTTCGTCAGCTTTGACATGATTGTTCGCTACTTACGCTATCGTGGCTACAAAGTTAATTATGTACGTAATATCACTGATATCGACGACAAAATTATCAAGCGTGCCAATGAAAAGGGCATTGATGCCAAGGAGCTGGCTGAGCATTTCATTCAAGAGATGTATCAAGATTTCGACAAGCTCAATATTGCACGCCCAGATATCGAGCCTCGCGCCACTGAAAATATTCCAGAGATTATTGCTCTGGTGCAAAAGCTCATTGATAAGGGCTTTGCCTATGTAGCTGACAATGGCGATGTAATGTTTGCCATTGATAAGTTCAAAAACTACGGTCGTCTCTCTGGCCAAAAGCTTGAGGAACTTGAAGCAGGTGCCCGTGTTGAGGTACAAAAGTCCAAGCGCAATCCTTTTGACTTTGTGCTTTGGAAGATGGCCAAACCTGGTGAGCCTGAGTGGGACTCTCCTTGGGGCAAGGGCCGTCCTGGCTGGCATATTGAATGTTCTGCCATGAACTCCAAGCTTTTAGGCGAAAACTTTGATATCCACGGTGGTGGCTCTGACTTAATTTTCCCTCACCACGAAAACGAAATTGCTCAAAGCTGCTGTGCTCACGATAGCAAGTATGTTAACTATTGGATGCACTCAGGTATGGTCATGATCAATGATGAAAAGATGTCTAAGTCTTTAGGCAACTTCTTTACCATTCGTGACGTACTAGAGCAGTATGATGCCGAAACTATTCGTTTCTTCTTACTCTCAGCTCAATATCGTAGTGCCTTAAACTACTCTCAAGAGAACCTAGATAATGCCAAGGCCTCTCTCTCGCGTTTATATACCGCTTTACGTGATGTCAAGGTAGGGCCTGCTCAAGGTGGCGAGGAGTATGTTGAGCGCTTTAAGGCCTTTATGGATGATGACTTCAATACTCCAGGTGCAATCTCTGTTCTCTTTGAGCTTGCCAAGGCCGTCAATGTCGCAACTGATCCTGAGGCAGAAGGTCTTGCAGGTCGTTTAGTAGAGTTAGGCTCAGTCTTAGGTCTGTTATACCAAGATCCTGTTGAGTACTTACAAGGCAAGACCGATGGTGTAGATGAAGACGTAGCTCTTATCGAAGCTTTAATTGAAGAGCGCAAGCAAGCTCGTGCTCGCAAGGACTTTGCTGCTGCTGATGAGGCTCGCAACAAATTAACTGCCATGGGCGTAGTCTTAGAAGATGGCCCTAAAGGCACTACTTGGCGTAGAGCTTAATTAAGCCTGCTGGCTTTATGCCCCCTGCACAAAGATATTAAGCAGAGGACAAGTTTATTTTTAACCTAAGCCCTTTGCGGCTTAGCAATCTTAGGAGATAAAGCTATGCAAGAATACCAGCGTAGATTTATTGAGTTAGCTCTAGCACGTGGTGTGCTAAAGTTTGGTAGTTTCACTTTAAAGTCTGGCCGTCAAAGCCCATACTTCTTCAATGCTGGTGGCTTTTGTACTGGTGAGGATCTCTATACCTTAGGTTCTTGCTATGCTCATGCCTTAGTAGATAGCAAAATCAGCTTCGATGTCTTATTTGGACCTGCCTATAAGGGTATTCCTTTAGCTTGCGCTACTGCTATGGCTTTAAGCGCCGAGCATAAGATCAACACCCCATGGTGCTTTAACCGCAAGGAAGCCAAAGACCATGGTGAGGGCGGCAACTTAGTGGGTGCTCCTTTAAAGGGTGACATCATGTTAATTGATGATGTTATTACTGCTGGCACTGCCATTAGAGAGTCCGATGCCATTATTAAGGCCAATGGCGCCAACTTCAAAGCCGCTTTAATTGCTTTAAACCGCAAGGAAAAGGGCCAAGGCAATGAAAGTGCCATTGACGAGGCTAAGCGCACCTTAGGTATTGAGATTGTCTCTATCGTCTCTTTTGATGACTTAGTAACCTATATCAAGGATGATGCTCAATTAAGCACTCACCTTCCAGATATGATTGCCTACCGTGAGCAATATGGTGCCTAAGCTTTATTAAGCTCCAAAATCTTTTACCTAAAAAATGGGGAAGCGAATCTAGCTTCCCCATTTTTTATCTCCAAGCTCTTATCTTAATGCACTAGTTCTCTGCTCTGCCTTACTTAGCAACGGCAACGCATATCCTCTTTAAGATCAAAGGCAATATCTTTGGCATCTGGATCAGTTTCAGTTGCCGCAGCCACCTGAGGACGCAAAGCTTCAGCGCTGAGATTATGCACCTGAGCATTTTCTACAGGAAAAGCTATGTTCTTAATAGTAGCAGGAGCATCCTTTTGATATGCGCCATTATCGCGTGAGAAAATGCAGCCACAATAAAGCTGATTGTAGAAATTAAATTCCTTGACCAATTGGTAACGTCTAGTGACCAAGCCCTCTTTGCGCCAATCTTCACTCCAATACGGCACGCCTGTGGCCTCAGAGGCTGCAAAACCAGCGGCATCTACTTGTTTTTTATTCTTCCAACGAGAAGTTGCCAACGTGGTAGTAAAGTGAGAAAAGCCATGCTCTTTTGCGTAAGTGGCCGTAGCTAGCATACGATCACCAAAACATACGGAGCAACGAGCTCCACGCTCAGGCTCTTTTTCTAGTCCCTTGACCTTAGCAAACCATGGCTTAGGGTCATACTCAGGAATGATATAGTCAAAGCCCAATAAATTAGCTAGCTCAATAAGCTCATCACGCCGCTTTTCATACTCATCTTTAGGATGGATATTAGGATTGTAGAAAAACAAAGTTGGGCTGATATTGTGATACTTAAAGCACTCCAATACGGCACCACAGCAAGGAGCACAACAAACCTGCATTAATAGCTTGCTCATGCCCTTAGGGATCTTTAGCTCTTTTTTGGGAGTATTGCCAAAATCATCTGGCATAATCAATGACATAGTCTTGGTCTATTCCTTGTGAACTGGCTAAGCCAACTTGGCTTACTAAAAAATCTTAGGCTGCTATTGTAGCCACTTATCCGCCCAGAGATACAGCAAGTATAAGGCTATTAAGAAAAATACTTAGCTGGCCACACACCATTTAGCTCTAGGCAAGCATAACCATAACCTCAGATCTAACACAAATTGACTTGGCTATTGACTCTATAGATATTAAAATTATCAATTAACTTTTTTTAAGGTTCAAATAGAGTTTGTTGGAAAACACCCAACTTAAGACCAATATCAGTATTAATCCAAGATTAAAATGGCTTAAAACAGAAATTTTTCTGCCAAACAAGTCAATTTTGCCTTGCTTTTCCAACAAACTCTACTTAAACCATAATTTGATGTTAGCTACCTACTTAGTTCCTCTCTTACCACCTCAACTAACCAGAAGTTAATATGTCTCAATCTAAAGAGTTTCGCAAAGATATCGCGGGCCTACGTGCTATTGCAGTACTACTTGTAATTGCTTTTCACTTAGGCACTTTCGTTGCCTGTGACCCTAGCCTACAGTCATCTTACTTCTTAAGTTTTCTGCATGAAAACCTCAAGGCTGGCTTCTTAGGTGTAGACATTTTCTTTGTTATCTCTGGCTTTTTGATGACCTCTATTATTTTTAATAAGGTGCTAAGCCCTGCTCAAAACATCTCACAAACTAAAGCCATATGGAACTTTTGGAAAGCGCGCGCTAAAAGAATCTGCCCAGCGCTCTTAGTGGCTGTCATAGTATTTTTCTTAATCACAGTCCAACTATTTGAACCGCATAGATTTGCAGCTTTTGCAAGAGAGGTTCGTTATGCCCTAGTATTTATAAGCAATTTTCTCTATAGCCGTGCTGAAGGGTATTTTGCTGAATCTTCTTTAGAGAAGGTGCTATTGCATACTTGGTCTTTGGCTGTAGAGTGGCAGTTCTATCTTATTTATCCTATTGTACTTGTCATTTTTTGTCGCTTCTTTGGCTTAGCCAAAACCAAGACCTTTGTACTGGGACTTACTGTTGTAGCTGCCTTATACACCTTGCTTGCACCTATGAGCACCAAGTCCTATTACATGCTCCATGTCAGAGCTTGGGAGCTCTTATTAGGTGGTGTAGTCTACTTATATCCTTGCACCATACAATCTAGCACAGTCAAAAAATACCTCCAGCTAGCAGGCTTAGTAGCGGTAATTAGCTCTGTCTTTATTGCCGAACAAAAGCCAATTTGGGACTTTGCCACCCCTTCCATAGCGGTAATCGGCAGTGCATTAGTGATTTGGTCTAATTGCAAAAATATTCTTTTAGATAACCCTGTTGCCCAGTACTTGGGCAATATTTCCTACTCACTGTATATCTACCACTGGCCAGTATTAGTAATTCTTTCACTCACTCTACTGTTAAACCCTATTGCAGCTCTTGCCATTATTTTTGCGCTATCTTGTCTTTCCTATCACCTAGTAGAAAAGACTCGCGCTTATGGCTATAAGTTCTTAGTAGCTTATATAGCAATCGCGGTCCTAAACCTACAAGTGGCTAAAAGTCATGGCTGGGAATGGCGTATTGAGGAACAATACTATGACACAAAACAACACAATAGCTTGTTTGTAGAAAAAGGAACATTTCCTCAAGCAACTCTAGTTAATGCCGCTTTCCAATCCATTGAAATTCAAGACAATTCAAAGATTTGGTTGATAGGTGACTCTCATGCAAGCCATTTTTACAAGCTACTCAAACCAAGGTTTAAAGATGAACTAAGTGTTTTTGCACATCATGGTGTGTTATCTATAGCTGACTTAGCTGAATTTGATTATTTTCATCCGCAACAATCTCTAATTAATGACAGCATCTTAGACATAAAAAATACATACACTTATTTACAGAATAAGAAAAATAGACTTATTATTACAATTTCACAGAGATGGATTGTCTATAAAGAGCACTTTTATCAGCAGCAAAAATCTGGATATGTTTGTATGTTAAATAATGAGCCTTGTGAAAACTATTATCAGGCTTTGTCATTCGAGGATGCTCTGTATAACAATTTAGAAAAGCTTATACAAAAGCTCAGCAATGCAGATTTTATTATTGTAGGCAGTTTGTACCCAATTAAAGAGTTTAAGTCACCACTAGAATTTGCTCACTTAAAACACATGCCTCTATCTAAGCTCTATGCTTGGTACTATCAAAATTATGGCCTTGAGCAGTTCACAAAAAATTTCAAATATCAAAATATTGATCTTACTGAGCTAAAAAAAATTGATACTGTATTTAAGCGCCTTGAGCAAAAGTACAATAATGTGCATTTTTATGATGTTCGAGAAAAGCTTTGCGAAGGCAACCATTGCCGCACTTTAACTGATGATGGACAATTAATATTTTTTGATGACGACCATCTATCCAAAGCAGGCGCGGAGTTTGTAGGTCAAGGCTTGGTGCAAAAAATCCAAGCTACCCTAAAACAATAAACCAGAGAAAAGGCCATGGGACAGAGCTGCTCCATGGCCTTTTTAATCTTTAATAAGCACCCAGCTAAGTACAGGGTACTAGCCAAGCTCAAGAGGACTCTTTGCGCTTGACGTGCTGGCTTTAGCTTGAGCTACTACCTGCGCTCTGGCTGGTGCCTACCGCATTACCATCTTGATTCTCATCAGAGCTTTGCAGTTCATTTGCAGATACTTGAGGCTCTTGGCTATCAGAGCTGCTCTCTTCTTCTTTGACCTTGAACTGAGAGTTGTACAAGGTGGCATAAGCGCCATTGAGAGCTAAGAGCTCGTCATGAGATCCTTGTTCAACAATATAGCCGTCGTTGACTACCAAGATAACATCGGCATCTCTAATGGTAGAGAGGCGGTGGGCAATAACTAAAGTAGTGCGGCCTTTCATAAGCTCATCGAGGGCCTTTTGGACTACCTTTTCTGAGCGATTGTCTAAAGCAGAGGTGGCCTCATCTAAGATAACTAAAGGTGCATTACGAATAATGGCACGGGCAATAGCCAGACGCTGCTTTTGACCGCCAGACAAGGACACGCCGCGCTCACCAATTTGAGTATCTAAACCATCTGGTAAGGAGGCGACAAACTCATCTAAATAGGCGCTCTTGAGGGCTTGATTAATCTCCTCTTCGCTAGCATCAGCCTTTCCAAACAAAATGTTTTGTCTAATCGTACCTGCAAACAAGAAATTATCTTGGAAAACAAAGGCTACCTGACTGCGCAATGACTCTAAGGAGTAGTCCTTAATATCAATACCATCAATAGTAATGGTACCAGCCTTGGTCTCATAAAGGCGGGTAATGAGCGAGCAGACTGTACTCTTGCCACCACCTGAATTGCCTACCAAAGCTACCTTCTGGCCTACTTTGACCTTGAAATTAATATCCTTTAAGACCTCAACTTGGCCAGTGTAAGAGAAAGCCACATGGGAGAACTCTAAGCCTTGCTTAATGCCATCTAGCTTTTTATCGCCTTCATTCTTGCCATTTTCAAAGGACTCATACTCAAGCAAGTCATTAATACGATCTAAAGCTAATAGAGCACCTTGTACCTGAATATAGTTATTTCCAATGCTCTTTAATGGGGTGTAGAGCATGATTAGGGCTGCCAAGAAAGACACAAACTCACCTGAGGTTATCTGGCCTTTAATAATCATGTCTACGCCAAAGTAGAGCACGGCACCTACGCCCAAGGAGCTGACAAAATGCATCACAGGAGAGAGCCAGTTAGTATCGCGCACTAATTTCACACTCATCTTAAAGAGGAAATCAGCCTGCTCATAAAAGCGCTGATACATGTACTGCTTTAAGTTAAAGCTCTTAATGACTTTAGATCCCAAGGTAGTCTCATTGTACAAAGTGATCATACCTGTCGAGGCGCTAACTGACCTATTGACAATACCCTTGATGCGACGACGCACAATACGCATTGGAACTACTAAAAAGCAGACAACGCCAATAGCCACTATAGTGAGCTGCCAAGAGTTATATAAGAGCACACCAATTAAAGACAAGGAAGAGAATAACTTGGTTAAAAATAGCTTGATATTGGCAATCAAACCGCTGGAGGCACTTTCAGCATCATTAAAAAAGCGCAAGATCACTGAGCCTGAATTATTGGCATCATAAAAGCGGCTATCAAAAGATAAGAGCTTCTCATAGAGCTTGGCGCGAATGAGCAAATTAATGGCACCGCCCACATAGCTATTTACTAAAGACGAGGCATAAATAAAAATGCCTTGCACAATGGTAAAACCAATAATGATAGCAGGCACATAGTAAGCGGCCTCAACTTGCTGATTAACCATCACATTGTCAGTAAAAGGCTTTAAGAATAAAGCAATGACTGCATCTAAAGCACCAACAGGAATGGTAAGTAATACACCTACAACAGCGAGCACCCAATAAGGCTTTAAAAAAGGCCAAAACAACTTATAGCCACGCCAAAAGGAAGTGGATCGCTGGGTAGATAAGTCACTTAAGATAATAGGATGGTATTGAGACTTCATGGCCTCTTGAGCCACCTCTTGCTCATGCTTGAGATCATCACTCATGGTCTCAGGCTTACTTGAGCTGTTATTTGGTGCTACAGGGTCAACTTTATTACTCATATTCACCTCAAAAATAAACAGCGCAGGAATTAAAAGTCAGAGTTAAAAGCATTGTCGTATTTAACAATGGCTCTTACGCGCTCTGGCAAAGACTTTAAGCTGTTAACTGACTGCTGCTCTTGAACACTTAAGTTATCTGAGCTAATAAATAAAAACTTACTCTCATTTGCAATCCATGGGAGTAACTGCTCTTGCTTGCTCTTAAAGGTATCTAAATCCACACTAATTTGAGCATAATTAGCCAAAGCTAAACCCTCAAGATCGCTGTCAGATACTTGCAATACTAAGTTAGTTACGCCTTGAGCTAGTAGCAACTTGTATTGCTCCTTGCTAGAGACCATAAAGCTAACTCTACTGTCGCTTACATAATCCTTAATGAGCTCAAAACTAACATTCTTATCTAAAGACACCAGCACAGACACGTTTTGATTAGTCAGCGCCTGTAAGTACTGTTCTAAACTTAAAAAGTCATCATCAAACTTAGCTAAGGCTTTAACATAGAGCACATCGTCATCTACTACTGTATCGACATGCAGTCCATAATAGCCTTTAGCAAGTAAGCCATTGGCCTTGAATAGAGCATTGGCACTTTTAATAAATAAGCGCTTAGCTACAGGCTCTAAGGCAGTCACATTGGCAATGTACTCAGGATCTAAGGACACCTGCTTATTTTCAAGAAGCTTAATCTGATCTACAGGGCCCATATCAAAGCTAGGGTTAGCAGCAGAAAACTTGTAATTAATGGCCTCGCTTTGTACCTGCATTAAATCAAGCATGAAATCATACAAAGTATCATTGGTCAGGATCTTGTCCTTATTGGCTACCATCGAGGCAAAGGAGTCTTGGTACTTAGCCTTAAAGCTCTCAGAGACATTGACAATAAAAGGAATACGGCTCATGACATAAGAGAATTGAGCCACATTATGACGACCTACAGGGGTCTTTCTATCTTTATCATCTTTAAGGCCAACATAGTGCACAGCCTCCGCATGATCAGAGTAATAGACCAAGGCATGGAAGTCAGAGCGCTTGCCAAAGATATCGTAGACTTTAGAGAGGAAGTCGTCATTGTACTTAACGGCAGTTAAGTATTGGTCATAGCGCGTAGCGCCATTAAAAGCACTGCTGACAAGCTCTGCATCATGGACTAATTGACCTACCTGAGCTGGATTATTGATCTTGATTTGAGGATAGTCCTCAGGGAAGCGATTGTAATATGGGGAGTGATTGCCCATGATGTGGATAATCACCAAATTATTCTCAGCGCTATTTAAGCTCTTGCTAAGCTTCTCTAGCTCTGGAATTAATACCATATCTGGCTTTTGGGAGTAAGAGCCATCAAATACGAAGTTAGTGGTAAAAAACGACTCATCTGCCAAGCTGGAAATAGCACCAATTGGAGTATCGGCATTGCCATTTTTAACCTGATTGGATATCCAATGGGTCTTAATCCCACTCTTTTTGGCCATTGAAATTAAGTTCTCTCCCTCAGGAAAAGTAAGACCTGTATGGATATTACCTTGGGAGAAAGAAGCAGTAATGGATGGTACGGTATTTACAAAAGAAGAGTAGGCATTATTAAACACTACGCTATTTGCTTGAGCGCCTAGCTTAGATAAGAAAGGAGTGTTATCAATCGAGTGATTGTATAAGCCCATATTATCGCGGCACAAAGACTCGCCAATAATCAAGACATAAAGCTCACCTTGCAGCTCCTTAGTAGCATTAGAAACAGAAGCATTTTCAATCTTGGAAGTGAGCTCATGGAAAGCTGCAATCTTATTTTGTAAGTCATTGACCATTAAGCGATAGTACTTAACCTGACGCAACTGGCTAGTAATCACTACTGCAGCAATCATAAAGACTAAGGCACTAATAACAGCTGTCTTTTTATACTTCACCTTATGGTGCTTAGCAAAGGCCTTTAAAACCAAGAAGGTAAATAAGGAGAGCGCCAAGAGAGCGCCACCATACAGAGCATTGGAGAAATTAAATAAATAGTGCTCTGCAAAGTCATAGAGCTCTTCTAAATTAGACTGGGCAATAGCTACCACATCGTCGCCTGTAAAGAACGAGTCGATACTCTGATAGTAGCTATAAGAGATAGCCATTACTACTTGGAACACAGTGATTGCAAGCAGACACAAGAGCGAGAGCTTGCCAAACCTCACTTTGAGTAATAAGTAGATGGCCCACCATGACAAAACTGAAACCAACATTGGTCTTACAAAGTCGGTAGGTAGCTGCCTACCTGTAATTTTTAAGGAAAAATAGCCCACAATAATGCCATTGATAAGGATCAACCAGACAGGGGCTAGTTTTTTAAGCAAAGCCATAAATAAGACCCAATATTAATTTCACTTCGTTTAGACAAGCAAAGAGCGCAACCTCCTATCCCAATAGCTTTAAGCTTTAATTTAGGAGCAGTGCGCTCATGCATAGAAAAGACTCAAGAGTAGCTAAGCACTCTTGAGCTTGATTTAATTACTTAGGCTGATAGCTTTAGCCATTAGCCATAGCATCATTGACGCAATCGGTTAAGAAATCTGACATCTTAAGTCCCTTATGCTCAACGAGCTTAGGGAACATAGAAATTGGAGTCATGCCAGGGAAGGTATTAATCTCGTTAATATAAAGCTTGCCATCAGTGCTTAAGAAGAAATCAATACGTGATAAGTGACGTAAGTTCAAGCCTTTGAAAGCACGCTTAGCCATGCTGGCAATAACCTCACGTTGCAGCGGAGTTAAGCCCTCAACTTCAACACTAGTAGTAGAGGTGCTATCGGCACTGTACTTTTCATCAAAGGTATAGAACTTATCAGAAGGAATTACAATCTCACCTGGCTCAGTTACAAATAGCTCACCTTGATACTCATAGGCAGCTACCTCAAGCTCACGGTGCTCAATAGTCTTTTCAATTAAGACTAACTCACTTAAAGTCAATGCCTCGAGCAAGCACTTATCAAGCTCACTTTCCTCAGTTACGTGATAGCAGCCAATAGAAGATCCCTGGCTGGCAGCTTTGACATACACATCATTACCAAAGTTTACAAAAGCCTCATGAGCTTTCTTTAAGCTGCTCTCTGAGCTATCGCCAATAAAGGTAGATGGAGTGTTATCGATATTTAAGGCATCAAAATAGAACTTGGTAGTAACCTTATTGAAGCAATTTAAACTAGCTTCCTTGCGACAACCAATATAAGGCACACAATGGAGTTCTAATAAGGCCTGAATATCACCAGTTTCACCTGGGAAGCCATGTAAGCAAGGAACAGCACAGTCAATGGCATAGCTGCTGCTCTGACCGTCTTTGGACATCACTACAAAATTATTCGTAAGCGCAAAATAACCTACAGCATCGTCAGCTAATAAGAATTGGTTATTGTGCAAGACGCAGCTTAAGACATTAAAATCGCTATTTTTGCGTAATTGCTCTTCCACATAACGAGAAGAGATTACAGAGATATCATGTTCCGAGCTATCGCCACCTGCGATTAATAAGATATTCTTAGCCATGGTTAAACCAACGTTGTGTGCACCAATGCTGCCTTTGCGCTCAAGCTAAAGCCTCAAAAGGCAGTGAAGAAAAAACTAAATCATAGAGATCTTAACTATATTGCCTCCTATTTAAAAGCCAAAAACAACTTATTTATTACAAATTTGACCTAATACATTGGCTATACTATGAGCAAAGAGATTACTAACCATCAAGCAAAGAGAACAAAATGACAGCAATTAAGAGCATGACAGGCTATGCTTGCGCCCAAAGCCAAGATCATGAAAGTGGCGATAGTATCGAAGTGAACATTAAAGCTGTTAATGGTCGCTATGTAGAAATCATTTGTGCTTGTAACTATGAACTAGGTGCTTTAGAGCAAGAGCTCCACAAAAAGTTCAAGTCTCAGGTATTACGTGGCAAAGTCAATGTGGCCATCAACTATCAAAGAGCCCACCACCAGCTCCTTGAACTCAATGAGAACGTGCTCTTAAATGTCTTAGAAAACTTAAATACCATCCATAAGCATATTGATAGCTTCAATCAAGCACACCAGCAACAGCATGCTTTTGATGCTCAGGCTATCTTAAACTTTCCAGGTGTAGTCACTAACTTAAGCTCCACTGCAAGTTCTATCTACCAAAGCTTAGATGCACGGCAAGCAAGCTTAGTCTTAGCTTTATTTGCCCAAGCACTAAGCAGCTTTGATGCCCAACGCCAACAAGAAGGCGCCCAACTAGAGCAAGTATTGCGCGATAAGATTAACAAGATTAAGACTTTGCTAAACTTGATTGAAAATAAGCAAGATAGCCTCGTAGAGCGCGAACGTGAGCGTATTAACCAAAAGCTCAAAAGCCTCAAAGTAGATATCGATCCGAGCCGCATTGAAGGCGAAGTCGCCCTCTTGGCCCAAAAGTGCGATATTACCGAGGAGTATGACCGCCTTAAATGCCATATTCAAGCTGTAGAGGAGCTCATTACCCCCAATGATAAGCCTTATGAGGCTGTGGGCAAAAAGCTTGATTTTCTTATGCAAGAACTCATGCGCGAGACCAACACTATGGCCTCAAAAGCCAATTCCTTAGATCTAGTCGATATTGCCGTAGATCTCAAAGTTCTTATCGATCAAATGCGTGAGCAAATCCAAAACATCGAATAGCCTCTTATCCTCTAAAAAACTCCCTCTCTCGCTCAAAGCGTTCCTTAGTGAGCGCCTTGAGCCACTCAAGCGCTCGCCCCAGACACCAAAGCCCCACTGAGTATATGCCCTGTCTGCACTCAAATATCCTAAAAACACAGTTTACTAATAAGAATGCAGCCTAGTCTGAGCCACTTAAGCTAAACGCCCGCCCCTCCTGATGAGCAATAAGCAATAGCACTCTTGGGTACCCGCAATTGCTTGCAAGATAGCCCCTTGCCCTTTGAGTCTTTATCCATTCACTTGCAGCAACTTAGCACTTATCCTAAAAAGGCCTAAGTTTTGTGCTTAAGTAGCAGCCAAAATAAACCTGATGCTATGTAAAACTTCCCATGAGCGCCCTAAGATATGCAAGGGATAGCTATTAGTTTTGTCAGCTCTTGCTACTGCTACTCCTGCTACTTTAAATGGAGTAATCAATGCGGCAGATGAGACTAATTCTGCCTCACTTAGAAAACTCTTTGATCATCATCAACTTATGTAGCAATAAGATACCGCCAGCAAAGCAAATCGTGATACTTTGGAAAAAAAAGCAAGGAGATGGCTATGTATCTACAAAGTGCTGAGATCCAAAACTTCCATGGTATTCGTCATCTTTCAATTGATTTTGAAAAAGATACCACTGTTTTAATCGGTGAAAATGCTTGGGGTAAGTCCTCGTTATTGTGCGCCCTCTTTATGGTGCTCGGGCAAGGACACGATAAGCTTTGCTCCTTTACCAAAGACGATCTGTATATTCCTATTAAGATCGCCAATGAAGACGATGAGGAGAGTGAGGAGGCAAGTCAGGATACTGATGATACACCTCAAAATGCTACACAGACTATAGCCACTACTAAGCAGCCAGTAGAGCACATTTCCAGCGTTAAACTCGAGAATCAAGAACAATGCTGTGCCTATTTGCATAACCAAGGATTAGAGGGCATTGATCCTATAAAAGTCATCAATACTCCTGCTTACCAGCGTCGCTATTATAGTGTGCCTAATGCCTATGGCGCAGGACGTGTGCTCCACATTGTAGACTTTCCTTGCGCCCCTAACCGTCCCTTCACCGACCGCTATGGTAGACCTACTAAAAACAGTGCGCGCTACAAAAACTCCACTTGTCCAAGCACCAATAAAAGACGCAAGAATAAGTATGATGACAAGCGTCCTTTAAGCCGTGCCTTTGATAACTTTATTGATAGCCACAAAGCTAAATCTGGCCCTGTCTATGAGCCCCGCAATCATGTGCCTATTACCATTGGATCTGATAAATACAATGAGCCTATTACTGTTCTTGCACCCAAGCATACCAAAGCTACAGCTGCTATGGGCAAGGATAATTTAGCTGCTGATGAGCGCAGCACTCCTGCTAAAAAGAGCATTTTTGAAGCCCTACGCACCAGTTTAGATGCTGAGGCTCAATACGAAAAAGAACAGCCTTTGTACTACACTCCAAGTAGTAAAGAGCGTGTAGCTCGTGCTCAATATGCTTTAGATAACCAAAACGAACTCAACTCTGAGGGCTTAGCCTCAGCTAAAGAAGATCTTAAGTTCTTTAGCTCTGATATCTTCAAAGCAGAAGCTAATGGTATTGTTTTAGATCTAGTCTTTTGCGAGGGAGATTATGGCCTCTTAAACAAGATTGAGCGCTTTGCCTGCCTAAAGCCCGTCGCCTATTTGGGCGATGATGGACGTTATCGTATCCACTATCGCATTAGTGCTTCCTTTGTTAGCAAGGAGCACGGCTCCCAAGACTTTGTCACTATGCACCAGCTCTTAAATGAAAAAGAGCAGCCTTATCCAGATTGTGAAAAGCTTATAAAAGAGCTCATCTTATTAAATCCGCTCTTGCGTCTGCGCGATCGCCGTATGTATAAGCCAGGCGCTAGTGCTAACCCTAGCATGTCCCCTAGCCTTAGCCCCGAGACACAAGGCCCAGTCGATAATGACAAAGGCAACGAGATTAACTACCACAATCAAGCTATTGAGAGTGAAGCCTATCAGGCCATTTCTCACTTCTTTGCCAATATCACCACAGATGAGGACTTAAACTCAGCTCGTATGCAAGATGCTATTGAGGTCTTAAATACTATTGCCTCTAAGTATCTGATTAACTACCAGAGCAATTACTCCAATGAAAAGCTTCATGTCGTAGCCAATAAACCACGCACCGCCCGTGAGATTATCAGTCACCCTGTCTCCATTGCCTCTTTAGGCACGTTAAAAGCTGCCGTAGCAGATGAAAAGCCTAGCCGCTCTAAGCTCTTGCTCTCCTTGCTCGCAGGCGCTCTTTTAATGTCTAAAGGACAAAGAGAGATTGATGAATACTCTCGTCCGATTTTAATTTTGGAGGATATTGAAAGCCGCTTCCACCCTACTTTGCTGCTTAACTTATGGTCTATCTTGCAAGTACTACCTATTCAAAAGATAGTCACGACTAATTCCTCGCAATTGCTCTCTGCTATCTCTTTACACAATGTCCGACATCTGTGCAAGCAATACTATGATGTACGCTGCTATAGGATTCGCGATAATGCCTTTAGTGTCGATGATGAGCGCAAGATTGCTTTCCATATACGTATGAGCCGCCCTGGAGCCCTCTTTGCTCGCTGCTGGATTTTAGTAGAGGGAGAAACTGAGGTGTGGCTATTAAATGAAATTGCCTCAGTACTGGGGATTAACCTTGCCTGTTCTGGTATTAAATTAGTGGAATTTGCCCAATGTGGTCTCCACCCACTCATTAAATTAGCCCGCCAAATTGGCATTAACTATCACGTTCTGACCGATGGTGATGATGCTGGACGTCATTATGCCCAGACAGTACGTGACTTTGTCGGTAGTAGAAACTTGCCAGATCACTTAAGCGTCATGCCGCATGTGGATATTGAGCACTATTTTTATACCTCAGGCTTTGCTGATGTCTACCAAAAGGCCGCCAATATTGAGCTCCAACAGCACTCAACTAAGCGTCCACCAAACTTTATTGCCAGCTTAAATTTACAAGAGTTTGTTGAGCCACAAGTCAAAGAAAAAGATGCCTCTCCTAAGGAAACTCCTCCTGAGGAACTAGAGAAGGCTCCTAAGAGGGCTAATATCAATGACTTCAACTTGCGTAATCATAATTTAGATAGCGTCATTAAGAGCGTTTTGGCTTTTAATGTCGATGACAGCTCGGCTACTTTAGAGAAGATTATCAAGCGCGGCAAGGTACAAGGACGCGCTAAAAAGGCTCAACTCTTTGAGATTAGCGAAATGAGTAAGGGGGATGTCACCTTACTGTATCAATATCTCACGGGATTGATTATGGATATGCCACGCTCTTATCGTGGCTTGTCTAAAAAGCAAAACCACTTGCTCGATGTGGTCAAAAAACTACGAGTTACGCTCTTAAAGCAGGTCAATCGTAACGAGCAGCGCATCTCGCAACTGCGCCGTAATTTCTTAAAGCAACTCTCTGCCAAGGAGCGTAAGGCCAAAGAGAACTTATTGCACTACTCCAAGGTGCATGGCACAGCCCTTGATCTGGCCAACTTCCCAGAACAAGGCCATACCCCAACCACAAAAGCACTCCCTGTTCAAGACCAGCGCCCTGATAATACTACTGAGACTAAAGCACCTCAGAGCCCAGACAAGGCAGGCAATAAAACAGGTGAGTTTGTCTTGTGCATGGGGGAGAAGATGAGCTTGGAGGAGCAAAATAAATCCCTAGATCAGCTCAAGGCTCTGGCCGCCAAAGCCATTGTTACAGAAACTGACCTAGCTAAAGCTAAAAACTTTGAGCGCTCTACAGGCAAAGCCACCAATGCCATTTATGGCGCTTTAGATGAGCAAGCTCTCTCTAAAAAGGGTCTGTCCATCAATAGAGTCATATCCTTAGCCATTCATAAGAAGACCAAGCCTGGTCTGGCAATTTTAATTGGTGAGGCTATGGCTCAACGGGGTGAAAATAGCGTACCACTGCTCTTTAGAACCATGTTTTGCAAGCTAAAGCGCCTCTCCCAAAACGAATCAGGTCTCGACTAAGGCTTGGCGCTAAGCGCCGCCCTAGCAGCGCAACGGGGGTGTGAGTACTACCTAAAACGCAAAATCCCCAACTAAGAGACCATCTTGGTTGGGGATTTATTTTGTTAAAAAGAGGAGTAGGTCATCATGCCTAATTTAAAATGCCAATCTCACTTAAAGGACGACGGAAGATATACTTAGATAAGAAAGCTAAGAACATGCCATAGATAGGCACAAAGATAGCTAAGCACACAATAAGCTTAACAGCATAATCTACCCAAGCTAAGTGTACCCAGTTTTCAGCCATGTAAGGGTCTACGCACTGGTAGAAAGCAATAGAGAAGAAGGCAAAGGTATCTAATAAATTGCCAAAGATAGAGGAGGCAGCAGGAGCTGGCCACCAAGCCTTGAGCTTACGTAAGCGCTGGAAGACAACAATATCCATGATTTGACCGAAGATATAAGCGCCAAAGGAAGCGGCAGCAATACGGAAGACAAAGATGGAGAAAGTACCTAAAGCAGCTAATCCTTGGTATTGTCCAAAGGCAAAAATAGTACCTACAATATAAGAGACAATTAAGGCTGGCAACATGGCATAGAAAATGACAGCACGGGCACGAGTAGCACCATATAAGCGCACGGTCAAGTCAGTAGTCACAAAGACAAAAGGGAAGGTAAAAGTACCTACAGTAGTCTCAATTCCTAATACAGTAATCGGAATTTGTACAGCATAATTACTTAAAACAATAATAAAGATATGCAGTAGAAATAAGCGGCGTAAAGGGAAATTTTGCTGCAACATAGCTGATGTGCTCTTTAAAAAATCAAAAAGTAATTAAGAAGCAGATCGCAGGCACGTACAGGCGCCCTTACAAGAAAGCACAGGCTTAGAGAAAAAAGAGGGTATAAAAGAAGAAACTGGGCCCAAACTAAGCACTAAACTACAGTTAGTGGCTACTTTTCCCATAACTAAGGCTACCAAGCTTACACTAAAGCTAGCATATAGATGGGAAATTTGCCTTTTTAACTGTTAGCTTGCCTCTTGCCTAAAAGCACGCTTAGCTGCTATCTAATCTGGATAGACAAAGCCTTTGCGATCAAACTTTAAGGTTGAGGCTAGTACTCTTGTCTGCCACCCAAGATGCTGTCGAGAAAACAGCTTGTACCAGCATTAGCTAAAATAGCTAAATTATGTGGGGCAATTGTACACTACAAACTGACAAAGTTATCGCCTAAGATTGATTTTTTTATCATTCCTTGGATTTAGTTTGTCCAATATCCTAAGATAGATAGTTTAGACCCAAAGCATTTTAGCAAGCATTCACTTGAGCAAGCTTGCGTGTTTGTATGAGGCACTGGCACCATGGCACATAGCGAAAAACTAATTTTAATTGATGGTTCTTCTTTCTTATACCGAGCTTATTTTGCCGTTAAGCAAAACTTCTCAACTAAAGATGGCCAACCTACAGGTGCAACCTTTGTTCTAACCCGCATGTTTCGCAATCTCTTGGCTGAATTTCCAGGCTGCAAGTTTATTGCTGTCTTTGATGCCAAGGGCAAAAGCTTTAGAAGTGAGCTCTACCCTGAGTACAAGGCTACCCGCCCTCCTATGCCTGAGGAGCTGCGCGCCCAAATTGAGCAAACTCACTCTATCGTCAAAGCCTTAGGCTTACCACTTATTTCCATTGAAGGTGTGGAGGCCGATGACGTACTTGGTTCTTATGCTAAAGAGGCAGAACGCCAAGGCATCAACTCTATTATTTGCACTGGCGATAAGGACCTAGCGCAGCTGGTCAATGAGCATATCGAGCTCTATGACACCATGAAGAATATCCGTTATGACATTCCTATGGTGCAAGAAAAGTATGGTGTGCCTCCAGAGCACATTATTGACTTCTTAGCCCTCAAGGGAGACAGCTCTGATAATATTCCAGGCATGAAAGGTGTGGGCGATAAGACAGCTTTGGCTTTAATTAACCACTTAGGCGGCGTGCATGAGATTAAAGAGCGCCTCGATGAAGTCGCAGCCTTGAAATTTAGAGGCGCAGGTACCTTTAAGCCTAAATATGAAGAGCAATGGCCTTTAATTGAGCTAAGCTACCGTTTAGCTACCATCAAATGCGATGTAGAACTGCCGCTATCTTTAGATGAAATTGCCCCTCCTGTTGCCAATAAGCAAGAGCTCATTGCAATCTTTGAGCGCTTGGAGTTCTTTAGCTTTGTCTCCGAGCTCCGCCAACAATCATTAGAAACCAAGGCCTCAGCTACAGATGAGACTGTAGTTCCTGCAGCTCAGGGCCAGAGCCCTTCTAAAAAGCGCACCACGAGCCCAAAAAGCAGCGCCGCAGCTGACCAATCTGCTCCACTTTTAGATATACCAAGTGCAGTCCCTGCTAGCTTGCTCCCAGAGCTTAGTTCGGAGCATGCACATTTGCATGTTGATAGCTATCAGCAATACTTTAAGACTGTTTTAACTGATGAGGACTTACAGTTTTTAATTGCCGATATTAAGCACCATAAGTTCTTTAGCTTCCATGTGTGCGCCACCGAAGAGCACCCTAGCGATGCGAGCTTGGTAGGTTTGTCCATTTGTACAGGTGAGACGAGCTGCTATTACATTCCTGTAGGCCATAATTACTTAATGGCCCCGCAGCAATTAGAGCGTCAGGTATTATTAGAGACCTTAGAGCCTTTGTTTAAGGACACGAAAATTGCCAAGGTCGCTTATGATCTCAAGCTCATGCGTCTGTATTTACACTTTGCAGGCCTTGAAGGACAAGGCTATCAAGCTGACCCTATGATCGTAGCTCATATTCTAGACTCAGGGCGCAAGGTGGACTTAAATAAGCTCTCAGAGAGCTTGCTGCACTATAGCCTCATGGATCTTGCCTCCCTCAAAGAAGGGCGCAAGGACAGTGTTGCCTTAATTCCTATTGAGCGCATGTGCCATTATGAATGTGAGCAAGCTTTAGTAAGCTTCAAGCTCTATCAGGAGTGCATGCAGCGCTTAAAGTCCATGAACCAAGGCGAGGAATTAGTAGCCTTTGATATGAAGGTCTTGGATGTACTCTATAAGATGGAATGCCAAGGTGCTTATATTGATGGAGAGGAGCTCAATACCCAATCACGCAATTTAAAGACAGCCCTCCACCAAGTAGAACAAGAGATTTTTGAGCTTGCAGGCACCACCTTTAATGTCAATTCTCCACGTCAGTTAAGTAAGGTATTATTTGAGACCTTGGCTATTCCTTATCCGCGTAAGAGCGTCAAGAAAGATGCCCAAGGCAATCCTTCTTATTCCACAGCTGACGATATTCTCAATGATATTGGAGAGGAGTATGCCATCATTGCCAAAGTGCAGCGCTTTCGCATGCTCTCTAAGTTAATCTCCACTTATGCAGATAAGCTCCCAAGCTTAATTTCTCCACGCACTGGTCGTATTCATACTAGCTTTAATTTGGCAGGTACTGTGACAGGTCGTCTGTCAAGCTCTGATCCAAACTTACAAAATATTCCAGGTCGTAGCGAGGAAGGTCGTCAAATTAGAAGCGCCTTTGTCGCACCTAAAGGCTATAAAATAGTATCTGCTGACTATTCACAAATTGAGCTACGCTTAATTGCTCACTTTGCCCAAGATCCTAATTTAATTGCAGCTTTCCAACATGGCTTAGATATTCACAAGGCCACTGCCGCCGAAGTCTTGGATAAGGATATTAAAGAAGTCACCGATGATGAGCGCAAGCATGCTAAAGCCACTAACTTTGGTCTCATGTACGGCATGTCAGCTCATGGCTTGGCTAAGCAAACTCACATGAGTATGCCTCAAGCTAAGGACTATATTGATAAGTACTTCAAGAAGTACCCAACTATCAAGGCCCTCATGGACAATATCATTAGCCAGGCGCGTGCTCAAGGCTATATCTCAACCTTAAAGGGCTTCCATATTGCCGTTGACGGCATTAATACCAAAGGTGCCTTTGCCCGAGCTGCTGAGCGTGCAGCCATTAATGCCCCAATGCAAGGCAGTGCTGCTGACATTATCAAAATGGCTATGATTGAGATTGAAGCGTATATCGAGAGCTTACCTAAAGACTCTGTGCACATGACCTTGCAAGTGCACGATGAGCTTATCTTTGAGGTACGTGATGATATGGTGGACATGTTCTGCAAGCAAATTAAAAAGATCATGGAAAATGTAACTACCCTCTCCGTACCATTAGAGGTAGGTATTGGTGTGGGCTCCTCTTGGACTGACGCCCACTAAGCGCTACCTGCGCACTTAGCGCGCAGGTGCGCCAGATAAGCATCCTGCGCCTGAGTTTACTTACTTGGGCGCATGAGGCTTAAGTTCAACTTCACTCCATATGGGCATCAGTGCTAACATCTGGCACTAAGATACTGCCTGACGAACACTAAGGAGCTTTACTATGGCCACATTAGACACTCTAGCCAAGCCTAAACTCCCTCCTTTTGTTGTGACTATCAATAATAATTATACTTACCTCATTCCTTATAAGAGCACTATAGTCAATAACCGCGTGGTGCGAGTTAAAGAGAATAAAGCAGCTGGTAAAATTGCAGGAGCAAAACAAACAGGGCTGATTATCTGGCAAAGTGAATTTTTAGAGCGCTATCCTGAGCTCAGCGCTTTTGATGTCTATCGCCAAGAGCGTTTTACCCAGGGGCAAGCTCAAGTTAGTGAGTATCACTTAGTCTTTGAGCCTAAAAGCGGGGCAAATGCCTTTAAGACTAATACTCAAGCGCTCTTACATGCAGGTGCTACTTGGTTTTTAGATCAGCTCCTTGTAAATAGCCCTTTAGTCAAAGCCCTCAATCAAAGCTTTGACCAAGCCCTCAATGCCAGTCAAATGCTAAGCATTGCTTACTATGTACTCTTAAATCAGTCACTTGATTTTAGTAATTTCTTAAAATTTGGAGCCCAAACCCGTCTACCCACCCTCCAGCCCCTTGATGAAGGTGCTATCGAGAAATTATTAATGAGTATTTCTGATGTGCAAATTGCTAATTTCTTACGGAGCCTATCTCACCATAGCCCTCGCAGTAGCCGCTACTATTTAATCGAGCATGCTTACCCTAACGATTTGATTCGTAAGAGCCAAAGCAATGCAGTAAAAATCTATGCCAATCAATCCGAGGTTCAAGCTGACACTATGCGGCAGATAAGCCAAAGCAAATGGCTGCTGCGCGCACCTCGCACTCAGCTTAAAAACTTTGCGCTCTCTAATCCTAATCGCTACTTTAGTCTAATTAATGCGCAATATGGCCAGACTGTCCTAGCTCACAGCTATAATACTAATACTACTCGCCTTAGAGATATCTTAGAGCTCTGTGTGCAGCAAGTATCAGATGCGGCCATCCATCACTCTAGCCAAAGCTTAGAGAACCTAAATCATGAAAGCGCTGGGAATAAAGATACGCAGGTGATGTCTTTTTTTAGTACTCATAATCGCCTTGCTATGAAGAGCAAAAACTTAGCGACTGCCCTTCAAGTACCTACAGCCTTAAAACATCAAAGCTTAAGCGCTAGCTTTAGCTCCAATCAGCTCTTGCAAAGCCCTTTTAATTTACATGAACTCATAGACCTCCCTAGCACTCCAAAGTCCACAATCTCATCTGGCGCTCTTAATGCCAGCCCCTTAAAGAGGGCCAATCAGTACGACCAAGATATTCATGGCTCAGTAAAGTCTCCTGAGATTATTGTTTTAAGTGAAGGTAGCAAGAATATCTTAGGACAGATACGTACTTTAGTTAGGCAAGGGACGAGCTTTGCTATCAATATTACTAAGCTCCATAGTAAATTCGAGCACTTAGTTGAGCACTACAATGAGCTCTTATTTAACTTCAAAAACTATAATGAGGTAAAAGAGAGCTTCTCTTTAGTTAGCCAGATCGCTTTTGGCGTTAATAAAGACACTACTTTGTACTTATACCTACATTGCGATCTCAAAGCTCTGTATGAGCAAGTTAATAATGAGGCTGCTTATAGTAAACCTGAGTTCTTATTGCGCTGTGCCACCCGCCGCTCTTTTGACTTTATTGACTATGATTTAAGTCAAGAGTTTTTAGATATCAAAGCCGATCTGGACTATATCAAGCAAGAGCACTTGTCTTTCAGTGAGATTGATAACAAGCGCTTAGAGCGCAATATAAAAAGTATGGCCCTTAAGCTTTTTGTAACAGGCAATCCTGCCCTTAGCATTATGCTCTCTAATTGTAAGCTAGAGAGCACAGAGGCTTTACATATGCACCATCTCTTGGAGGCACAAGAGAGCTTGTTTGAATTACTCACTCTCGATGAGTTTAATGTAGAACAAGAGCTCTTAAATCCAGTGAGCTTTAGCTTGCACCCTAAGCATAAGTATTTACTGCGGGGCAAAGAAATGGTGCTCTTACTTGCAGCTACTTTGCACCATATGACGCAAAGTGCTTTGTACCATCAATCTGAGCAACCGCGCTTGCACACAAGCAAGGACTACTTACAAAGCCTGAATGCGCTTGATTATTTGCACCAACTCCATGCCATTATGGCTAAGTGTCGCTACAACGAGCTCATATATGAGCCCCTGACCTTGCCGCAGCGCTCCTTGCTTGAGTTCTTGCACATTCCAGTGCCAAACCAAGAGAGCTTGCACCAAATCAAAAGCCCTAATCAAGTGAACATCCAATAATGCACAAGGGGCACCTCTACTAGTTCTACACTAGTTGGAGGTGCCCCTTGATGCTCCTTGCTAAGGGGGGCTATGCCCTGAGTGTTATTGACGCTTCATAGCATCAAAGAACTCTTCATTGGTCTTATTTAAGGAGAGCTTGTCTAATAAGAACTCCATAGCCTCGATCTCACCCATTGGATGTAAGAACTTACGTAAGATCCACATCTTTTGGAGCTCATCGACAGAGGTTAAGAGCTCTTCACGACGAGTACCAGAACGGGTAACGTCAATGGCAGGATAGACACGCTTATCGGCAATCTTGCGAGATAAGTGTAATTCCATATTACCAGTGCCCTTGAACTCTTCGTAAATCACTTCGTCCATCTTAGAGCCAGTGTCAATTAAGGCAGTACCAATAATGGTCAAAGAGCCGCCCTCTTCGACATTACGTGCCGCACCAAATAAGCGCTTTGGTCTTTGTAAGGCATTGGCATCTACACCACCAGTTAAAACCTTGCCTGAGGCAGGTACTACAGTATTGTAGGCACGGGCCAAACGGGTAATCGAGTCCATGAAAATGACCACATCACGCTTGTGCTCAACTAAGCGCTTGGCCTTTTCAATTACCATCTCAGCTACTTGGACGTGACGAGCAGCAGGCTCATCGAAGGTGGAGGCAACTACTTCGCCATTAACCATACGGCGCATTTCAGTAACTTCCTCAGGACGTTCATCAATGAGGAGCACAATTAATACGCACTCTGGGTTATTGGCACTAATGGAGTGAGCTACGTTTTGTAATAAAACGGTCTTACCTGCCTTTGGAGGAGCTACGATTAAAGCACGCTGGCCCTTACCAATAGGAGCAGTTAAATCAATCACACGAGCAGTGATGTCTTCTTTAGAGCCATTGCCCAGCTCCAGACGCATACGCTCTTCAGGGAAGATAGGAGTTAAGTTCTCAAAGAGAATCTTATTACGAGCTTTTTCAGGCTGCTCAAAATTAACGGCATCAACCTTTAATAAGGCAAAGTAACGCTCTCCTTCTTTTGGAGGACGAATCTTACCTGAAATAGAGTCACCAGTACGTAAGTTAAAGCGACGCACTTGAGATGGGGAAACATAAATGTCATCAGGGCCAGCTAAATAAGAGCTGTCAGCACTACGTAAGAAACCAAAGCCGTCTGGCAAGATCTCGATAACACCTTCACCGAAAATATCCTCACCCGTGCGTGCACAGAGCTTAAGGAGGTTGAAGATAATCTCTTTTTTCCCTAAACGAGCGGTATTTTCAATACCAGCTTGCTCACACATATCAACCAATTGTGCTACGGGGGTGTTTTTTAATTCATTAAGATTCATAACAATTTCTACGCACGGCAGGAATATATAAGGATCAATGCGCTGCGCCCCAAAGCTCAGGCCCAGGCATATCAAAAAAAACCATCAGCCTAGTAGTGAGATAGACTCTAAGGCTCTTGAGGCCCCTAATAATACTTTGTCAATGTCCCTTCATTTAAAATTTAGCATTGAACATCGACAACAATAAATCAAATGCAAGCCTAAAGGCTTGAGCCCTAAACGAAAAGCTAACTTAACAATGGCACTAAGCTTTTCCTAAAAAAACCACTATCACCGCTTTCAACAAACAAGCGTATGACTAATTAATAATTAAGGAGGAAAGTCTTAAAGATAGAGTGTCCAGAAAAGAAAAGTAGCTGTGAATTAAGGTAGGATTAGCAGGGACTGTAGAGCGGTCTGACTAACCACTGAGAATCTACATACTTGTTTGACACAATGAGACTCTCTAACCTTTTTACAAGCATCACCTACACAAGCTTTTCAAGAAAAGTCGATTCATGGAGAGGTTGAGGAGGATGCCTGAGAGAATTGCTTGTGCTCATAGTACCAACTATGGACAAACCGCATGAAATCATGCATTTAGGGAGAGCAATAACGGTATCATTATTGCATTGCGCACATAATATCACATTTTTTTAAAAGTGGCTCATATTCGCCTTTTATCGAAAGAAAAGTTTCTTACTTGCTTAGATCACTTATTGCACCTATCCCTTAATCAAGGTAGCATAGCCCCATAAGTCTATTTCTCATGCTTGTTTTCGTGAATTACTCGTTGCCATACTGTGCTCTTGTTTGTATTTGCAAGGACTTGATTATGCGTTCGTTCTCTGCCCTTAGCACAAGCTTGATAGTAAAGCTAAGTATAATTTTCGTACTTACATGCAATCTTAGCTTTACTCATGGAGCTTTTGCTGCTCCTTTAGAGCCCCAAGAGGTCAAAGCTGCCCCTAAAGTTGCAGCTACCAAAGCCACTGATGCCAAAGAAACTCATGGTGAGATATCTTTGAGCACTGAGGTGGGGGTCTTATTAAAATCTGATATTAATTCTAAAGATATAGTAGCTGATCCTCTTAGTGCCAAAAGCAGCAAGAAGAATAAGTACAATAAGGACAGTGCACACAAGCCTTTTATTCCTACCCTAGACTATCTCCAAGAGCGTCTTGCATCTATTGGTTCTGACCCTACTCTTAGCGATATTGATAAGGAAAAAAGCACTGCTTTTTTAAATCATATGCAAGGCTTAGTGAAGCTTCATGATTCGCTTTTACAAGAAGAAGAGATGATTGAAACTGAGCTGAGCAAGGGCAGCGCTATGATCAGCAATTTAGAGCAGGCTTTAAGTGAGGCCAACAGCGTCTTTACTCAAGAGCCGCCTGAGATCAAAAGCGAAGCTTTAGATGAGGTCAATACTCTTATCAATCAGCTGACTAATAATCAGACCAAGATTCAAGCTCAATTAAATGATGCAACCTCGGCCTACAATTCCTTGCAGACCTTGCCATCTCGTGCGCAAAATCAAATCACAGCAAATAACGCTAAACTCTTTGATATTGCCAAGCGCATGAATGATCCTACGATTAAGTTATTGCCTGATGAGCTTAAACTCTTGCCATTTGAAAGCTATGTTTTAGAAAAGCAAAGTAACTTGCTACAAACTGAGCTTAAGTCTTTAACTCTCTTCCAAGATATTGCCAACTATAAGATTCGCATTAATACCTTACATCGTGACTATCTCAATCGTTATTTAGCTAAGGCTCGTATTAAGCAAAATACCTTGATGAGCTCTGATATTATCAATGAATCCTCTCAAGATAAGGACAAAAAAGAGCCAATTCCTGCCAAGCTGGCCACTGAGGTGAAGTCTAATAATGAGATCACAGGTACCATTGATAAGATCTTATCTGACAATGCCAAGCTCAAAAAAGACTTACATAATGTCACTGAGGCTTTAAATACCGCTCACCAAATTGAAAAGAGCATTCAAGAACAGCTCTCTGACCTATCAGGTAGCGTGATTTTGTCACGTCTGTTAAACCGTCAGCAAAGTGAACTACCAAAGCTCTCGATTTCTTTTAAACTCGATGAGCTCATTCCAAATTTAAACTTATGGATGTACGAACTGCGCCGCTATCGCGAGCAAATCTTCGACGTACAAAGCTATGTCAATGACTTAATTCGCAATGACAAGAGCTATGAGCCTTATCGTGAGCAATTAGTGCAATTAATTAGACATCGTAGAGCCTTATACGATGAGCTTTATAATGCTATGTCCGATGGTGTGACCTTAGCTATTGATTTGCGCGCCAAATACAATGAGTTTAAGTCCACAACCTCACGGCTTAAGACTGTCATTAATGATCACCTCTTCTGGCTGACCTCCAACCAAGGCATTAGCGTTGACTTCTTTGTCAATCTCTACCCTACTTTGACCTTGCAATTGCGCGAGTTTAGCCGCTATATCTCTAATGACGAGGTAATTAAGAGCACCTTCCTTAATTATTTAAAGGTTTTAATCCCTATTATTTTAATGGGCTTGATTTTCCAAAGGGCCCATCCTTACTTTAGACGTCTGACCAATGAATTGGCCATGCGTTTAGATAAGGATAATGATGGTTATTCCATCACCCCTAAGGCCTTGTTCTGCCATTGTTTCTTGATCTTGCCTAAGATGGTTGTCATTACCTTAATTGGCTCGATCTTTATCTTCTTTATCTTAGATAGATTAGAAGATCAGCAGCATGTCACCTTATTGCTAGCCTTGCACTTAATGTGCTTCTTATATATGCGTCAGATTATGGAGCCCAACTCCCTGATGCAGCGCCACTTCTCTATGGCACCAAGCATCATTAAGCAAAATCGTATGTTAATCGACCAAATTTGGTATGTCAGCATCCCAATGCTAACTATTGCCAATATGCGCGAAGTCGAGCCTAACAAGATCTCAGGTGACGTCATTGGCTATATCTTGATGCTCTTGGGCTTCTTATATTTAACCTTCTTTGCCATGGTCACAGTCAAGCGTATGTTAAATCAATATACGCCAACCATGACTTTCTGGGCCTTGTCCATTATGGGCATTTGCACTCCATTGACCATCGCAATTATGTTAGGCCTTGGCTATTACTACACCGTAATTCAGCTACTTAATCGTGTGGCTATTACCTTATATATTGGTTTTGCTTACTTAATTATTGCCAATACCCTAAGGCGCGAGCTGTATGTGGCCGAAATTAAGATCTTAAGAAAGATTAGACGCAAGATGCTCTTTAATAAAGAGAACTCACAGCCAAGCAGCAATGCCGCGACTAACTCCTTTGGAGCTCGTTTTGAGAGCTTTAGATTAGAGCTCGTCAATAACCGTGCCTTTAAGCTCTTTAATGCCATTATCTTAACCATCAGCGTGTACTTCATGTACTTGCAATGGAATGACTTGGCAGGCGTCTTGACCTATTTAGATAAGATCTACTTATGGCAAAACGTCAAAGTTGTCGATGGCCAGACCATTACCAGCTCCTTATCCATTGGCGATATCTTGCTCGCCTTTGTAATTATTGCTGTAGCCGTGGTCTTAAATCACAACTTGCCGCTGCTTATCGAACGCCTCTTTATGTTGCGCTCGGGAGTGGCAGCCAAGAGCACCAGCTACACCATTAAACTCATTACCTCGTATGTTATTACAGGCTTGGGTATTATCTTTGCAGCAGGTGCCTTAGGCATTAGCTGGGATAACTTGCAATGGTTAGTTGCTGCCTTGTCGGTGGGCTTGGGCTTTGGCTTACAAGAAATCTTTGCTAACTTCGTATCAGGTCTGATCATTTTATTTGAGCGACAGATTCGTGTTGGCGATATCGTAACTATTGCTAACCTCTCTGGTACAGTTAATAAGATACGTATTCGTGCTACCACTATTATCTCTTTTGATAATAAAGAAGTGGTGATTCCAAACCGCCAGTTCATTACTACAGCGCTCACCAACTGGTCACTGTCTAATACCGTTACCAAGATTGAATTTGCTATCGGTATTGCTTATGACGCCGATCCTAATAAGGCCAAGGATATCTTGCGTGGTATTATTCGCCGCTGCCGCGATCTCAATCGCGAAAAGAAGCCGCTGGTCTTTATTAAGAGCTTAGATGCAAGCGCCGTGACTATTATGTGCGAGGTCTTTGTAAATGAGATCGGTAAGCGCAAGGCTGTATATGATTACTTAAGCACTGAGACCTTACGCCTCTTTAAGGACCATGGCATTGAAATTCCATTTGACCAGCTCGATGTTACTATCCGCAATTTGGATAATAACAATACTGTAAGCTATAGCCAAAAGGACATTGTTAAAGCCGCTGCCTTAGGCGCTGCCCGCAAAAAGGCTGGCCTTATCAGCGTAGAAGAATAATCTTGAGCGCGACCTCCCCTTGCTAAGCCCTGCTATAGCAGGGCAAGACAGTAAGGGGGCCGCACTATCACCCAAGGCCGCACATAGTGCGGCCTTGCTTTTCTTGGCACCTAACTTAGCAGTGATAGCTATTGAGCTATCAAAAAAACATAGAGCCTGCCGTTTATATTGAATACAGCCCTCACTCGTTTAAGCGCCTAGGTTTTGTTTATGAATCCTACACCACCTAATGCACCTAATAGCCCTCGCACAGCCCCTAAAGAGGCCTCAGCCTTTGCGCCTGTCCATGTCCTCCCTGGCACCAGCTCCAAAGTGACTATGGCAAAAGCAGAGCGCACTGACCCTAATAGCGATAATAGCAGCGCGGCTGCTACTACGGCCCGTGCCTGGCGTATTGCATTTAAGGTGACCTCTCTTAATTATGACTTTAGTGCCTATGATGAGGTGGATATCAATAGTGATGACTATTGCTTTTTTGAACCTGAGGTCTTTGCGGGCAATAATAAGTTTTATGACCTATGTCGTAAGCGAGGACGCTATATACGCTTTCATGAGGACTTTGCTCAGACCTATTTTTTTGAGCTCTTTGGCAATACCCCTTTTCCCTGCAATCTCTTTATCTTTGTAGAAGAGCTGACCATTAAAAATGGCAAATTCATAGACGAGCCTAAGCAGCTGACTGTCGATAGTAGCAATGTCAAAAAAAGCAAAAAATTCTGGCACTCTAAGAGCAATAAACACAGCGTACAAGTAGATCCAGACTACGAAATTTTCTATATAAACTCGCCGAGCCTCACCACCTCGCAAGGCTCCTTTAACGATCTCTTTTTATCTTTAAGCTCGTATTACTTACGTGCCTCACCTTTGCAAAGAGGCAGCAATTTATTTAAGCACCATGCCTTTGCGTGCTATTTAGATGGCAAGGGCATGTCATTTATTAAGCAGCGCGGCTTTTTAGGCTTAGTGCCTAACTTGCCTAATGCCTCGACTATCTTGCCTCTTATCTTGTTGGTCTCAAGAGCTTTAGGCTATAAATATTGCTTGCGCAAAATTAATAAGCTCTTGGGCCATCAGCTTAGTGAGAAGTTTCGCCAGTCCCACAAGCTCTATCGCAAAGGCCAAAGACATTTAAAGTCCTTGAGCTTTTTGTACTACTCTGTGGAGTATTTTCTAACTCAAAGCTTTTTAGTCTCGAGCATCAATCATAAGAACTCCTTAAGCCAAGAGCTCTTTAGAGAGATTATTGGTCACTTGGATATCCCGCGCGAATATGGCGCCATTAAAGAGCAATTAGAGCCGCTCAATCAGCTCATCGCTCAGCTCACTAGCCAAGAAATCTTAAAAGGCCAAGGCTCCTTACGCTTTGCCATCGTAGCTTTGGGCTTCTTTATGGTCTTGGTAGTGGTGATAGTCAGTGCCATCTTAGGTGTCGAGCCTATGCTTCGCATGCTCAATGAATTAGGCATCCTCCCTGAGAACTTCCTTAAGCTCTAATAAAGCAACAATCCTCAATGGCACTAGTCCTTATCAAAGAAATTGCATATAGACCTATTATCTACAGGAGCCTGCTTTAAATAAGCATTGTAGTCTTTGGCGCTATGGCCCATATCAATGGCACGATGCCCCTGTTTAGCCAAATCATAGGCCAGCACGGTGGCAGTTTGACCCAAGATAATGAGCTTGAGCTTATTGTTGTCAGTGGCTAAAGCCTGCTCTAGAAGTTTATCGTATTGCTCAAAGGCATTAGTACGCGGGCCATACAGGTACTCAATGGAGCGTGCTGAGGAGAATATATTGCTATCTAGCTTATCAAAAATGGTCTTACCACAAATTAAGACAATGTCCTTATCTTTCCACAATTGCTCTAACTTGGCATAGTAGCGGTCAAAATCGAGCTTCTTATAGAGCATATATGGCATGGTAATGGTGGAGTCCCCATAAGTTGCATCCATATGTACTAGGTTTTGCAACATAGCACGATACCTTAGAGAATCGCTTAAATAAAAGATAGTTTGTCTATCGTGTAAATGATGCGGCTCGTGATACCAATAATAGTTGATGCCCACCAAGACCTTAGGATCTTGGCTGGATAAGACCTCGCTTAATTTAGCTGCCAGACGCTCATCATACTTTTGAAAAACATTGCCTTTGTTTTTACACACTAACTCCAGCTCGCCATCGCCAAAACGACAGAAGCTAGCCTTAGTATTAACCAAATAATCTAAAGTCTCCCAAGCATCCATCACTGTAGGACACTTAATACCAGCATGGAGCTGGGATAAATTCTCTTGCACGCTCAATACTTTCATTAACAGCCTATCATCGTGCTCAGTTGAAGCATGGTTGTACATGCCTTTTAGATTGTAGCGAGCTAAATATTTGAGATTGCGAAAAAAGAGCTCCACGCCCATGACAACTATCCTTTAATAGCTAAAACCAAAGTCCATTATAGCTATGCAATATCAAGCTTTAGCGGGGTATTTTTAGGCTTGCAAAAAGTTGAGAATTTTTATCAACTTTTTGCGCCCGTAAATAAGGGATTTTAAAGAGCGCAAAGCTCTTTTTTTTCTGGAATATCTTTTAATTAGTGCAAAAACGATATAGAATTACGCGCTTGTGCACCTGCAATATTTTTGTTGATTTTATGATTTAAATCACATAGAATACGCAGATCACAGCCGCCCTGAAATTTCATTAAGCCTGTGCTTACATTTGCAAGTTTAGCCTTAATGATAGCCATTTCTACTTTTACCTAAGGTAAAAGTAAGGGTCTAGCGGCAAATTCTTATTTGCCACGACTTTAGGGGCATGGCTGAAAAGTTTTTGCCAAAGTGCACTATCGAGGTTGTCGCGTATCCTAACGGGCTTTGCGACAGCTAATTTTTAACCGACCTTTTTCTAGGAGATCAATAGTGGCCCGTATCGCTGGCATCAATGTGCCTGATCACAAGATCGCCGTGATTGCTTTGCAATCCATCTACGGCATCGGCCCGACTCGTGCTCGTGACATCTGTCAAGCAGTAGGAGTTGCTGAGTTAACCAAGTTCAAGGAACTCGACGAAGCTACCTTAGATAAGATTCGTAACGAAGTTGCCAAGTACACCGTAGAAGGCGACTTACGTCGTGAAGTTTCTATGAACATCAAGCGCCTTATGGATCTTGGTGCTTACCGTGGCTTACGTCACCGCCGTGGCTTACCAGTTCACGGTCAACGTACCAAGACTAATGCACGTACCCGCAAGGGCCCACGTAAGAGCATTAAGAAGTAAGGAGGCACATGATGGCTGAAGAAATCCAACAAGCTGCTAGCGCAGCAACCCCTGCAGCTGCCACCGCAGCTCCAGCTACCAAGACTGCCTCTGCTCCACGTGCTCGTGGCGGCAAGCGCGGTAAGAAGCAAATTGCTGATGGCGTAGCTCACATCCACGCATCTTTCAACAATACCATCGTAACCATTTCCGACCGTCAAGGTAACACCCTCTCTTGGGCTACCGCTGGTGGTTCTGGCTTCCGTGGTTCCCGTAAGTCCACTCCTTATGCAGCCCAGGTTGCTGCTGAGCGTGCTGGCGAGGCCGCCAAGGAATACGGTGTAAAGAACCTTGAAGTTTTAGTAAAGGGTCCAGGTCCAGGTCGCGAATCCTCTATTCGTGCCTTAAATGCGATCGGTTACAAGATTACTAACATCACTGATGTTACTCCGATCCCTCACAACGGTTGTCGCCCGCCAAAGAAGCGTCGCGTCTAATCTGGTATCTGTTTTTTTATTGGAGAAAGATAAATGGCAAAATATACAGGACCAGCTCTAAAATTAAGCCGTCGCGAGGGCGTGGATTTATTTTTAAAGTCTGGTGTACGTGCTATTGACACCAAGTGCAAGTTAGATACTGCTCCTGGTCAACACGGTGCCAACAAGGCTCGCTTATCTGACTATGGTTCTCAATTACGTGAGAAGCAGAAGGTACGTCGTATTTACGGTGTATTAGAGCGTCAGTTCAACAACTACTACAAGAAAGCTTCTAACATGCCAGGCAACACTGGTGAGAACTTGTTACAGCTTTTAGAAGGCCGTTTAGACAACGTAGTCTATCGCATGGGCTTCGGTTCCACTCGTATGGAATCCCGTCAGCTCGTTAGCCACAAGGCCATCACTGTAAACGGTCGCGTAATTAACATCCCATCCTATCAGGTTCAACCATCTGATGAGATTGCTGTACGCGAGAAGGCTAAGAAGCAGATCCGTATCAAGACCGCTATCGATTTAGCTGGTCAGCGTGCTCTTAAGCCAACTTGGATCGACGTAGACCACAGCGCCATGAAGGGTACCTACAAGAACAAGCCTGAGCGTTCTGAGCTTCCTGCTGATATCAAGGAACAGCTCATCGTCGAGTTCTACTCTAAGTAATAGATAGGCAACCTGCCTGCACTCCTTTTAATTTGCGGGGTATAAATAGTGTCAGTTTGTGAATTGCTAAGCCCAAAGCCTGTTGGTTTTACCGAGCTCGGTCCAAATCGAGTTCGCATTGTGATAGAGCCTTTAGAGCGTGGTTTTGGTAATACCATCGGTATTGCTTTAAGCGACGTCTTATTAAAGACTCTTCCTGGTTATGCTTTTGACGCTTTACAAATCGAAGGCGTTTCTAGCTTAACCTCTGTTAAAGAAGACGTGGCTGAGTCCTTAATTGAAATCGTAATGAACTTAAAGAACATTGCTATTTCTTCTACCCATCAGGTACAAGGTCCAGTTTGGTTCTCTTTAACTAAGCAGGGTGAAGGCGTAGTTCGTGCCTCTGACATTACTTGCCCTGAGGGTATGAGCATCGTTAATCCTGATGCCCATATCTGCACTTTAGTTGGAGCCAAGGCTTCCTTATCTATGAATCTCCGTGTCGTATACGGTCGCGGCTATGTAGTTATCAACGATCCAAAGCACTTACCTGCTAAGGAAGAGAACGAGATTCTCATTGATGCTGCATTCTGCCCAATTTCAAGATACGTCTACGAGGTTGAGTCTGCACGTGTTGAGCAACGTACTGATTTAGACCGTTTGGTTATTGAATTAGAGACTAATGGCACCATCAGCCCTGATGAGGCCTTAAAGCACGCCGCAGAGCTCTTATGCGACAATATGAGCAACCTCGTGGATAAGGAAGACATCCCTGAGCGCACCAGCGCCCCAGCTGCTCCTCCACTTCCAGATCCTGTATTATTACAGCCTGTTGAAGATCTTGAACTTACCGTACGTTCGGCTAACTGCTTAAAGGCAGAAGAGATTTTCTATATTGGCGATCTAGTACAACGCACTGAGGTTGAGTTACTTAAGACTCCAAACTTAGGCAAGAAGTCCTTAACTGAAATTAAGGATGTATTAGCAACTCGCGGCCTCACTTTAGGCATGCGTATTGCCAACTGGCCTCCTCAGAACTTACAGCGTTCCAGTAAGTAAAATTACTGTCTATTCAGGAAGAAATTACAATGCGTCATCGTTTAGCTGGTCGTCACCTCGGCCGCACTTCTGCACACCGTGCAGCGCTGTATCGCAATCTCGCTAATGCTCTTATCAAGCACGAGATCATCAAGACCACCTTACCTAAGGCTAAAGAGTTACGTCGTTTTGTTGAGCGTTTAATTACTCTTGCTAAGGTTGACTCTGTTGCAAACCGTCGTTTAGCTTTTGCTCGTCTCCGCGATCAGGAGATGGTAGCTAAGTTATTCAACGAGGTTTCCAAGGCTGCTGCCAACCGTCCAGGTGGTTACACCCGTATCTTAAAGTGCGGTTTCCGTCCAGGCGACCAATCCCCAATGGCTTACATCATGTTAGTAGATCGTACTAACCTCGAAGGTGAGTCTGAGGAATAAGCACTTGAGTCATCTTAAAAGAGATGACGAAAAGCCTAGGCTTGAGTTTTCTTAAGCCTAGCTTTGCTTTTTCCAGTGTTGGTAAACCAGTGCTATTACTAACACTTTTAGAACACTTGGATTATTCATAAAATATGGATAGTTTGAGTGTTCTTTGCTAAGAGCACAAAGAATTACTAATACCCCTAACAAGATAAGAGCGCCTCATTCGTGTCGCTAATATCTTTCCTTAAGGTACATTTCACATCTTATTTGCTAGTTTTCAGCTAGCCATGTCATTGAAGCAGCTCTATATACATCATTAAAGTTTTAGCTTTGTGCATTAAGTGAAAACTTAAGGATATGCCTAAACTTACAACCATTTGAGGGTGGAACCTTGGAGCAAATTGATTTTCTAAGACCTAACATTAAGGAAGTCGTAGAAGTTGCACGCAACAAAACCCGCGTAACTCTCGAGCCTTTTGAGCCAAACTACGCCCAGATTTATGGTACAGCTCTCCGCCGTATCATGCTCTCCTCCATTCCAGGTTATGCAATTACCGAGGTGGAAATCGAAGGTGCTGTTCACGAGTACAGTGCTATTGATGGCGTTCAAGAGGATATCCTCTTAATCTTGTTAAACCTCAAGGAAGTAGCTGTTGAGTGCGAAAGCCTCAATACTACCAATCCTATCTTACATATCAATAAAGTAGGTATTGGTCCTGTTAAAGCAGGCGATATTCAATGCCCTGCCAATGTTGAGATTAAGAATCCTGATTTAGTGTTATGCCATATCACTGATCCTGAGAAGGAACTCAACATGACCCTCCACGTAAGCCGTGGTCGTGGCTATGTTCAGGCTCAAAGCCAGCCATTTGTAGAAAATGGTGAAAACCGCTTTATTGGCCGTCTCTTAATTGACGTATCCTACTGCCCTGTTTTAAACGTAGCAGTACAAACTCGTCAAATTCAAAATGGCATGGAAGCTTTAGATCTCACTATTGAGACCAATGGCACCATCAAGCCAGAGGTAGCAATTTCTGCTGCAGCTACCATCTTTGCAGAGCAACTCGGTACCTTCATGGATATCAGAAACTCTGTAGAGCCAGCTGAGGATACCTCCTTCCGTCCATTAATCGATCCTAAGCTCATCTGCCCAGTTGAGGATCTTGAGCTTACCGTTCGTTCTGCTAACTGCTTAAAGACTGAAGGCATCAAGTACATTGGTGACTTAGTACAGCGTACCGAAGTTGAGTTATTAAAGACTCCAAACTTAGGTAAGAAGTCCTTAACTGAAATCAAGGACGTATTAGCTGAGCGTGGCTTATCCTTAGGTATGCGCTTAGAGCACTGGCCACCATCAGATTTAGACGTAGGCCACTAGTGCATGAGTGATGCTTTAAATCAGCCAAGCTATGACCTCGATAAGATTAGCGATCATGACTTTGATTTTTTATGCGACTTGGCTTTAAATCTAGTCTTTGAAACTCGCGAGCTTACCGAGGCCACAGAGCAAAGCTTGCAGCGCATTAATGATCGACTCAATGCAGACAAGTACGATCTTAATGTCGAGCTCGACTATCCAAACCCACTTTGGTGGTCCTCTGATGAGCTCCCTGAGCTTTTAGATTCTCAAGAAGCAGCAAGCACCTCTGTGACTTTAGAACTCAATGTTATTTCTATTACCACTACAGGCTCCCATAGCGGCGAGCGCGTGGTAGTAGCTTCAGTACATGTAGATGTCGATAGCTCTTTAGAGAATATCGAGCAGCATGAGCTCAATAACATTCAAATTAAATGGCTCCCTGAGCTCGATAATTAAATTATCAAGCCTTTGAGCCTAACTAAAAAGCCCTAGTTTGAAACTCCATCAAACTAGGGCTTTTTGTTTTTCTAGTACTTGCCTACCTGCTCTGCAATAAAGCTTTTAGCTACTAGAGTAAAAGCTTGCGGCTCCATAGTACCAAAGGCAGCATTCGAGAATTTAACACACTGCGCCCAATGGCCAATCGGGGCCCAACGGCAAGACTCCACCCCATCATTGTCATAAAAGCATAGCTGAGCAATCTTGCTGGCACAGCCCATATGTACCGTGGCCGTATCTACAGTAATAAGAGCATCTAAAGTATGCACCAGCGCACCTAAATCTAAAACTGAGGTATTGTGGGGCATCACTAGCAGACGTGACTTGCCTTGAGCATTATCTAACAGCTCAGGGGCAATCTTGCTTACCACTGCTTGAATATACTCGCTCTTAGAGCTGTGGCACATAAGTAAGACCTTGGTATTAGGTGCGCTTTGGAGCATCAAGGAAATTAACTGAGCACTAGTCTCTACTGACATTTGGCGAGCCTTAGGTGCCCCTAAAGGATTGAAGCCAAAGACAAACTCTCCATCATTAAAGCGTAAGCTAACAGCCAAAGCCGTCTCAATTACCTCATTACTCGCAGCGCTCTCAATAAAATTAGGGCGCACATACTTTAAAGCGCGCTCTAAAGTCTCAGGGGTAAACAAAGGCGTATAGGCTACAGGCTGACTATAGTCTAAATGACCTTTAGCCATGAGATCGCAAAAAGCAGTGCTCACTAAATGGTTATAGCTGTGCGGATGAAAAATAAAGAGATTGATACTTTTTACTTTGGGATCACAACCTGCAATAAAATCAGGCTGTAACATAGAGTTAAAAATGAAATCGCGGGGACGATAGGTAGGCTCAGTGGAGAGCACTAAATCAATCTTGCCATTATTGCCCGCGCCTTGCGATGCGGCAATAATCTGCTGACATAGACTCTTAATCTCATTTAAACGCGGCTTGCGAGAGCTGACTAATACTTGGTCAAAGCCTAAGACATCATAATAAACTGAGGCTAAATTTTCAGGGCAGACTACAGACAAAGTAGGCTTGTGCGGCAGATTTTTAAGATTGCGATAAAAGTGGGTCATCACCTGGGTATCGCCTAATTTGCCATCGAGCTTGAGGATTACAATATGCTTAAGCTTAGCAAAATCAAAATCTTCGACCTTACCTTGGGGCTCATAGCCATATTTACGTTGCGCCCAAGCAAAGCGCACCTGATCGCGCAGCGCAAAATACACCTGTTTTAGACCCATAATAATAACGAAACCTCAAAAATATCTACTAACACAGCAATCATCCCTCCCGTTCTTTGCCTCAGGCGGCGAGGCCCTTGCCCTTGTAAACCTAGCTAAGGCTTAATCTCAATTGGCGTACCTGGGTCTACTAGGGAAATAAACTCGTCAATCTCGGGATTTAAAATCGCAATACAGCCATTAGTCCAGTCAGAACGCTGGACAGTTTCATGATACTCACTTTTAGATGGAGGCTGACCATGCACCATAATCATACCGCCTGGGCGTACTCCTAGGCGCTTGGCATTTTCAATATCTTTCACATTAGGATAAGAGATATGGAAGGCACGATAATAATAGGAGTTTTCCTTGACGTAATCTAAAGTATAAGTACCCTCAGGGGTGCGCTTATCTCCCTCTTGGACCTTGTGGCCTTGAGGGCGGTCAGATAAGGCAATCCAATACTTTCTGACTACCTGATCATTTTTTAACAGCAGCATCTGGTGGATATTCTTATAGACTACGACCTTATCGACTAAATTTTTAGGATAGCGATAGCCACGTGGAAAGATCTTCAGGCCTGAAATGCGATTGAGCTTTACATAATCAAACTCATAATCTTCAATCACGCTATCAATGACAGCACTATTGTAGAGACTATCTGGCAAATTAGCAGTGCTCGCTACAGCCATGGCACTAGAAAATAAGAAGAACCCTACATATAAGGGCAAGAGGAGAAACTTAGCGATTAGGTGCATATGCGTAATAACTAATGAGGGTACAGGTTCTAGGCTCACAGCCTGAGTATTAACTCATCTTAAAGTTAAGATTAGCTTAGTATTATAAGATGTTTTTGCGCTTTACTGGCTTTTTTCAACGAGAATTAAGCACGGCACGCACAATAGCACAGCTAAGGCTATGCCTCATAGGTAAGCTCAAGAGCTCCCTCCTCCAGCATCACTATGAAAATCTAATATTTTGTATTTTACCTACCTCAAACTTACAAATCTCTTAGCTTTAGTTTAGAATACATATATTTTCTAGCTAATATAATATAAGCATCCAGACGAGACAAGAATAAGAAAAGAGCGTGAGCTGCTAAATCACAGATCCTCTCGCGCTAGGAATCAATTATATGAGTAATACCAAAAATAACGAGCTTAGTTTAGAAGGTGTTGAGCAATTGCCATTGCGCAACTTTGCTCAAGATGCCTATTTAAACTACTCTATGAGTGTGATTCGAGATCGTGCCTTGCCATCAGTTAGCGATGGCATGAAGCCTGTGCAGCGTCGCATTATCTACGCTATGGCTAAGTTAGGTATTAACTATAAAGCCAAGCACGTCAAGTCTGCACGTACTGTAGGTGAAGTATTAGGTAAGTACCACCCTCATGGTGATAGTGCCTGCTATGAGGCTATGGTATTGATGGCCCAGCCTTTTACCTATCGCTATCCGCTAATTGATGGCCAGGGCAACTGGGGTGACGTAGAAGACCCTAAGTCCTTTGCAGCCATGCGTTATACCGAAGCTAGATTATCAGCCCAAGCCGACTTACTCTTAGAGGATTTAAACTTAGGCTGTGTAGAATGGATGCCTAACTTTGATGGCACCGTAGAGGAGCCTAAGGCCCTCCCTGCCCGTGTACCCAATATCTTGCTCAATGGCACTATGGGTATTGCCGTGGGTATGGCCACTGATATTCCGCCACATAATTTAAATGAGCTCATTAAAGCCACTACCCATTTAATTGACCATCCTAATGCCTCAGTCAAAGAGCTCTTAAAGTATGTCAAAGGCCCTGATTACCCTTGTGGCGCCGAGATTATTACCCCTAAAGCAGAGCTTCAAAAGATCTATGAAACAGGCAAGGGCACCATTAGAGCACGTGCTATTTACGAGGAGACTAAAGAAGGTATTGTGATCTCTGCTTTACCTTATCAAGTCGGTGTCGGTCAGGTAGAAAAAGAAATTGCCGATCTCATGGTCAAAAAGAAATTGCCATGGATTAGCGATCTGATTAATGCTAGTGACCATGAACACCCATGCCGCCTCATTATTGTGCCAAGATCCAATCGCGTCGATATTGACGAGCTCATGAGCCATCTCTTTGCTATTACGGCCTTAGAGTGCACCTATCGCGTTAACTTAAATATCTTAGGCTTAGATGGCAAACCTCAAGTTAAAGACTTAAAGACCATCTTACAAGAGTGGATTACCTATCGTACTCAAACTGTCACTAAGCGTTTTAATCATCGCTTAAATAGCGTCAATAAACGCCTGCACTTATTAGATGGTCTCATGGCTATTTTCTTGAACCTCGATGAGGTCATTGAAATTATCCGCCATGATGATGAGCCAAAGAACACCTTAATGGAACGTTTTGGGCTCTCTGAGGTTCAGGTAGATTACATTCTCGATACTAAGCTGCGCCAATTAGCCCGCTTAGAAGAAGAGAAGATCCACGCAGAGATCAACAAACTCCAAGCAGAAAAGGCTGATTTAGAAGATCACTTAGCTCACCCTGAAAAGCTCATGGGCTTTATTAAAAATGAGCTAAGCGCCGACGCCAAAAAATTTGGCGATAAGCGTCGTTGCCCAGTAGTAGAGCGCTCTGAGGCCAAAGAAATGGACTTGGTGGCCGCTACCCCTGCGCAAACTATGACAGTAGTACTCTCGCGTATGGGCTGGGTGCGTGCTGCCAATGGCGCTAATATCAATCCTATGAGCCTCTCATATAAAAGCGGCGATAGCTTTATGGCTCAGGCTGTAGGTAAGAGTAATCAATATGTAGTCTTCTTATCTAATTTAGGCCGCAGCTTTAGCTGCTTAATTAAGGATCTGCCATCGGCCCGTGGTCAAGGTGAACCTATTTCTACTAAATTTACCTTGCAGTCTAATGAGATTATTACCAATGTCATTACTGGTGCCATTGAAGATCATTACTTATTAGCCAGTGACCAAGGCTATGGCTTTATTTGTCGCTTTGCCGATATGATTACCCGCAATAAGGCAGGTAAGAGCGTAGTTACTTTAGATGAGAGCGCCAATCTCTTTAGACCAATCTTAGTGCCTGATGTACAAAATAGCATAGTGGTACTAATAAGTAAGCAACAGCGCTTGCTCATTTATAGAACCTCAGAGCTGACTGTATTGCCACGTGGCAAGGGCTTAAAGCTAATGCGCATTCCTGGCACCAAGCTCAAGCAAGGTAGCGATGGCATTCGCGATCTGACTATCTTGCAAGATGGTGAGGGGGTAACCTTGTATGCAGGCAAAAGCAAGCTGCCATTAAAAAGTGAGCTTATTGCCGAGCGTATTGGGGTGCGCGATCGCCCTGGCGAGGCCTTGCCATCTGCCCTTCCTAAGGTTGACTACTGCCAAGTCATCCCTAAAGAAGAGCCTCAATCTCCTGCCCCAGAGACTGACGCTTAGGCATGCAGCGCCGCTTGGCGCCACATCCTCTAACTCAGCCCCTTTAAATTAGAGTCCTAATTAAAGGGGCTGAGTTTTATATCTGCCAAATTGCAATTACCCCATGCATACCCTAAGATAAGAGACAATTTTCAACACCAAGAACTCTTTAAATACTTAAGGGCAAGCTTCTTGTCGCCCTATACCCTTATCTTATGCGCTACCTTATTTTGTCCTCCCGCCTATCTCTTTTACTAGCTATGGCTATCTTGTGGTTAGTAGCTGGCCTGCTTATTTGTCTGGCTCGTCCCCGCCACAAAAACAATGTCTATGCCCTCACTACCATGCTCACTTGGGTGCAAAAGGTCATTGGCATTAAAGTGGTTTTGCATTTTGATGTCAAAGAGATTAGACAACAATTACCCGCTGTCTTAGTGGGCTTGCACCAAGGCGATTGGGACATTATTACTATGGCGCATTTACCGCAGCCAGGCGTAGTATGCATAGGCAAAAAGAGTCTGATCTTTACCCCTATCTTTGGTATTTTGTTTTTTCTTTCAGGCAATATTCTTTTAGATAGAGATCATCGCTCCAAAGCCTATGAAACCATGCAAAAGGTAGTCTCTAAGATAAAACAACAAAAGCTCTCCATTTGGATGTTCCCAGAGGGAACGCGCTCGGGCTTTGGCCCTGTAGGCTCCTTTAAAACAGGAGCTTTGCACACTGCCATGCTCGCTCAAGTTAAGGTCATTCCTTTTGTGACCTCTACTTATGCCAAGCAAATAGACCTGGGACGTTGGGACAATGGTGAGGTGCATATTCGCATGCTGCCCCTTATTGATGGCACGACGCTCAAGCGCTCAGGGCTCAATCAAGCGACCAATGATTTGCGCGAGCAAATGATAGCAGCCCTATACGAACTCGATAAAAAGGTACGCCGCCCTGTAGGCTATGTTCTGCCCGCAGATCGCTACCAAAGCAGGAGCAGGCCGCCTATTTATTAGACAAAGCATGCCTTTTTTCGCACAGATAAATTATAAATATGGTATTGCCCGCCTTTTTCACGGGTATAATACCTAGATCAGGTTTTTGTCCCATCACAGGTAAGTTAAATTACCCTGTTTAGAAACAAGAATATTAGTATGTACATGTCTACAGATGAGATTCGTAATACGTATCTCAATTTCTTTAAGGATCACGGTCACGAAATCGTGCGCTCTAGCTCCTTAGTGCCGTATAACGATCCTACCCTTCTGTTTACCAATGCAGGTATGAACCAGTTCAAGGATATTTACCTTGGCAAGGACAGAAGACCTTATATCAACGCCACTACCGCTCAAAAGTGCGTTCGTGCTGGCGGTAAGCAAAACGACTTAGACAATGTCGGCTATACCGCTCGTCACCACACCTTCTTTGAAATGCTCGGTAATTTCAGCTTTGGTGGTTACTTCAAAAAAGAAGCTATTACCTATGCTTGGGAATTATTAACCGAAGGCTTTAAGTTACCAAAAGAGTCCTTAATGGTAACTGTCTATGCCGAAGATAATGAGGCTTATGACATTTGGCACAATATCGTAGGTTTACCTGACGAGAAGATTGTGCGCATTGGTGACAATAAGGGTGGTCGTTACAACTCAGACAACTTCTGGCAGATGGGTGACACTGGCCCTTGCGGTCCATGCTCTGAGGTATTCTACGACCATGGCGAAGGCATCTGGGGAGGCCCTCCAGGCTCACCTGAGGAAGATGGAGATCGCTTTATCGAGATTTGGAACATTGTGTTCATGCAATACAATCGTCAAGCCGATGGCACTTTCGAGCCATTAGGCAAGCCAATGATCGATAACGGCTTAGGTTTAGAGCGTATTGCCGCTGTGCTCCAAGGCGTACACTCCAACTACGACATCGATTTATTCCGCGCCTTAATTGACAATGTAGCTGAGATCTTAGGGGTTAGCGACAAGTCTGCTAAGTCCTTACGCGTTATCTCTGACCACATCCGCTCCTGCTCTTTCTTAATTGCAGATGGCGTACTTCCTTCTAACGAAGGCCGTGGCTATGTATTACGCCGTATTATTCGCCGTGCCGTACGTCATGGCCGTTTATTGGGTGCTAAGGACGTATTCTTCTACAAGGTAGTTGCCAAGTTAGTTGAACTCATGGGTAAGGCCTATCCAGAGTTAGTTGAGCAACAGGCTTTAATCGAGCGCACCTTAAAGAAAGAAGAAGAGCAATTCTTAAATACCTTAGATCGTGGTTTAGCTTTATTAGACTCTGAATTAGAGAAGTTAGGCGCTGAGCGCACCATTCCTGGCGAAGTAGTCTTCAAGCTTTATGATACCTATGGCTTCCCAGCTGACCTTACCCAAGACGTAGTCCGTGATCGTAACTATGTTGTAGATATGGAAGGCTTTGAAAGCGAAATGGCAAAACAGCGTGAGCGCGCTAAGTCTGCCTCTACTTTCGGTATCGACTACAACAAGGAATTAAAGCTCGACGCTGAGACTACCTTTAGCGGCTATGAGCGCACCGAAGACCAAGGCAAGATCATTGCCATGTTCAAGGGCGTAGATGCTTGTGATGAGGTCTTAACTGACGAGCAGGCTGTCTTAGTTTTAGACAACACTCCTTTCTACGCTGAAAAGGGCGGTCAGATTGGTGATACTGGTGAAATCCGCTGCAATAACAATTTATTTATTGTCGAGAACACCAAGTTTGTAGGCAAGGCCACCATCCACGTAGGTCGTGTTGAATTAGGCGAGTTCAAGGTAGGCGATGAGTGCAAGGCTATTGTTAATGCCAAGCGCCGTCAAGATATCGCCTCTCACCACTCTGCTACCCACTTATTACACGCTGCCTTACGTGAGGTTTTAGGCGATCATGTCCACCAGAAGGGCTCTTCTGTAGGTCCAGATCGTTTACGCTTTGACTACTCTCACCCACAGCCATTATCTACCCAAGAGCGTCAGCAGGTCGTATCTTTAGTCAACTCTTACATCCGTAAGAATAGCCCTATTGTGACCGACGTAATGGACTTAGATAGCGCCAAGCAATCTGGTGCCATGGCTTTATTCGATGAGAAGTACGAAGGCCAGGTACGCGTAGTTTCCATGGGCTGCGACTCCAAGGAATTATGCGGCGGTACCCACGCTACTCGCACTGGTGATTTAGGCTACTTCATGATCGTATCTGACGAGTCTATTGCCTCTGGTGTACGTCGTATTGAAGCTTTAACTGGCGAGGCTGCTATTGAGTATCAACAAGCTGCCGCTCGCATCGTTTCTCAAGCTTGCAATATCATGAAGACTGATAACTTCAGCTTCGTAGAGCGTGCTAAGTACATGATTGAGCACATCTCCTCTATCGAGCATGAGAACATGCTCTTAAAGGAGAAGTTAGTCCACTTAGAGTGCGTCAACTTTGCTCATGAAGCCACTGAAGTTAAGGGCATTAAGGTAGTAGCTCGCAAGGTCGAAGGCTACTCTATGCGTGAATTACGCTTAGCTGTAGACGAGCTTAAGAACACCTTAAAGACCTGCGTAGTCGTCTTAGGCTCTGTAGACGAGAAGACCGATAAGGTCAACTTAATTGCCGCTGTCTCCAAGGACTTAACCTCCAAGTTAAAGGCTGGCGATTTAGTTAATGCTGTAGCTGCCCACGTCGATGGCAAGGGCGGTGGTCGTCCAGATATGGCTCAAGCTGGCGGTACTAACAAGAACGGCTTAGACGCTGCTATTGCTGCTGTCGATCCATTCTTACAGGAGCGCCTCTAAATGCTTGTAATATCCCAGAAGAAAGGTGAAAAAATTCATATCGGAAGGGATATTACTATTTCGATTATTGATTTTAAGGCAGGAAAAGTGCGTATCGGTATCGACGCGCCCAGCTCTTATACTATTGTGCGCGACTCTTTACTCAAAAGTCAGCAAACCACATTAGAAGATCTCGAGCCTCAAGATAATCAAGACTAAGGCAAAAGAAGGCCGCAGCTCCTTTTGGGAGCGCGGCCTTTGTTTTAACCTCATGGCCAAGAAAAAACATTAAGCGCTAAAAGCTGATATACATCAAATAAGCACAGCCTTTAATATGCTTTAAGAACACTTTTACTTAAAATATTTTCTTAAAGCGCTTGACATGTAGCTCTAAAACCACGATAATGCCGCCACACAGTCGCGGAGAGATGACCGAGAGGCTGAAGGTACTCCCCTGCTAAGGGAGCATACGACCAAAAAGTTGTATCGAGGGTTCGAATCCCTTTCTCTCCGCCACCGACTGTCAAACAAGAAACAGCGTCACGCTGTTTTTTTATAACTCTATGTTGTATCTATATAACACACTCAAGCCATTTTCCCTCTACCTTGCACCTGTAAGACTCGCCCCCAGCTACCACCCAACTCTTAGCTAGACTTATGCTCCACACCTGCCCTAGCACGCCTCTGGCACATAAGGAGATGCCTCCTGACACCTCTACCTACACACTCTCAGAGCTCCAACAGCTGCGCACTGCTCGTCTGCGCCTAGAACAGTTATCTACAAGCACAGTGGGTCCCCTGATTTATGATGCTTTTAAAGCCATCAACAAGTGCTTGAAGGGCTGGAGAAGGGCCGATTAAGAATGCGATAAATATGCGCTTTTAGTAAAAAGTTAAAAAAAATTGCTAAATTTTTGTTAAAAATGCTTGCCAGATCAAAACTTTTTGCTATAATGAGCGCCACTTGATACGCAGACGCATATCACAGTAACGATGATGCACCCGTAGCTCAGCTGGATAGAGTAATCGGCTACGAACCGATCGGTCAGGAGT
>Tim_p2__coassemble_115_pt1 | contig 60845 bp, 44 predicted proteins | sample Tim_p2__metabat2_low_PE_020 | metagenome-assembled genome bin Tim_p2 | reverse complement strand
CTGGAAAAGGGCAGAAGTAATTAACATCAATCTCCTCACCATCCTCAGTAATGGTTTCATGACCTCTTAATATTGCCATATTAAGCTGTTGCTTCCGCTGTTTATCGAACAGGCCTCTAGAACCGTAAGTATCAATAATTTTGGTCACTTGGTATGCATGCAACTTGTAGAAATAAGCAATAGCTTTGTCTGTAAGCATAGCGTCTGCCTTGAATAGCTCAATAACCTTAGAGCATAAGGTTTGAGAGCACTTTAAGTTGCCAAATGTGAAATAATTTGGAGGAGTGACGCTTTTTCTGCAGCCCGAGCATCTAAAGTAGGCGAAACGGTACACAACAAAGCAAGGAGTATCTGCTATAGGTATATGCCTAAATATTCTCGTGCGAATTTGCTGTAGGTACAGGTGATTACAGCCGCAATGAGGGCAATAGCCTGCCTCGATCACTTCATTACGTGCAAAGAGAACATAGCAGCTACTACCGTTATTAAACTCCACTCGATGTTGCTCAACAAAGGTTAGTCCTGGGATGAGATACTCACAAGGGAGCTTGATTCCAGTGGAGCGGTTGTCTTGAGCTTCAATTGATTTGTTGATAATAGATGATGTATTAGGTACCATATTCGTAAGGGAAGGAAGGTATTGTTTAAATTAAACTTCCCTTTTTTATATCATATTTATCAAATCAATCAAACTGTGACATATGTCATCACCTTACCTAAGATAATATAGTGTATTTTCCCATTACCTTACCTCTCCCAATGGTTCGTATAAATTCCACGTTTTCCAACAAACTCTATTTGAACCTATTAATAAGCTCTTGTACTTCTTTGCTTGCTTCTATTGGGCAGTTGAGGACGAAAGTATGACCATTGCGCAGTAAAGAACAGAGGTGCTCATCTGATGAGTAATCCCTACTAGCAACAATGCAGGTCTTGTGTAGGTTGACTTTATAAGAGGCAAGCTGTTGTATAAGTTTGCTGTCAGTATTAACTTCATTGGAAGTACCATCATCAAGCCTATAGCAAAGCGGCATGTCATTCTTATTCGCATCGCATACGAAATGTACATGCAGCTGCTGCTTGGGCTCGCTATCTTCAGTATATCTAATAGAGCTAAGCAAGCTATTATTATTTTTAAGCTCTCTTGGAGTGCCATCAACGCTAACCATAATGCCCAAATCAAGAGCTTGATTGGGTTTATCTTTGCAATACTCCTGGCAAAAATTTTTTTGAAAGCACTCAATGAAGGCCTCATCGATCTTGGCTATATATTTGACAAACTTGCTAAGTGAGCCCTCCACACAGGAGGCTATTGCATGTTCAGTGTAGAGCTTAGGCAGTTCCTCATAAGTGTTCTTCCCTGAAATCAGCATGTTGTAGACCACAGTTTCAATATAGTTGGCACACTTGATAGCATCTGGGGCCTTAACTTTAGCGCTTTGTTTAAAGGTTTTCACCAGCGCTGGGCGTATACCTGTTTTTAACGATAGGTGATCTAAGTACAAGAGAGCTCCAGCCTGCTTTTTAACGGCATTTTCATTAGGCCTTTTGCTCAGCACTTGGCGCTTAGCCTCAAAAGAAGACTCCAACACATCAGTAGTACTTGCGCTCTTACTAGGGGTCTTAGCTGACTTTTTCAACTTACCATCACTATCGAGCTCATAGCCGCGATTTTTGATAAGTTCAGCAATTTGCTCACAATCCGACGGATTGTTAGCTAATAGATCAGATATCTTGTTGTAGGTCAAGCTGCCATCTGCGTTGCGGACAACAGAGTACTCTTTAAGCTCGGGGCAGCTATCTAGGAACTCTTCATAGAGGCTGATAACACCAGTATCTCCACCTCCGACAATTTTTCCTATAGTCTTACGCTCAACGGAGCGTGAACATCCTTTCTTGATGACGTTGCCTTGAGCATCCTTGATAGCAGGTTCCCATATGCCTCGGTATGTGAAAATATAGGTGTATTGCTTATTACGATGTAGCTTGATTGTAGGTAAGCTTACAGTTGGTTTTGACATGCCTAAATCCTTGGTCGATATATAATTTAGATATGATATAATTTTATCTATTACGTAGACCAATGAAGAAGATTTTTAATTTTATTTCCATGCTTCATACGCGTAGCGCCAGCACTGGATATGCGACCTCAGGCGAGCGCACAGTGGCGCACGTGCTGTGTTGTGTAGAGCTTTGCAGATGGCGCTTGGCCTTATGGGAGTAGCTTAGCTTTTCTAAGCGCTAATAGAGCTCTCTTTTAGATTAGCTCTGGGCTTGAAGCTTAGATATTAGTTAAGCTTAGAAAGTAGGCATACCTAAGGTAGGAGCGCTGCCTGATGATAAGGCTTTTGGCTCCTTAAAATAGCAAAAGGCCTAGGAGCTGATGCTCTTAGGCCTTTGCATATTAGGTGGCAGGAGGATGCTAGTTGCTAGCGGCCACGAATAGTGCGCTCCATGCTCTGAATGACATATTCAGTGTTAGCGGCATGGCGCTCTAAATTGCCAATACGGTTGTCGAAATTAGTGAGTTCTTGTTGTAAGAACTGGTAGTCATTGCCAGTCTTGCCTACTACGCTTTGCATGGCGCTAACTTCGGCATTGAGGCGGCTGTATTCAGCACGTAAGGTCTCAAGTTCACGAGACATATCTACTAAGTTATTTTCCATATTCACCATACGGTTTTGCATGGAGTGGACATCAGTAGCTGTGGAATAGGTGTGAAGTGAGTCTTTTTGACTTTTTACATTGATTGATAAAAAGACTAACTGAATTGCAATCACAATGATAGCAATAGTCAAAGCACCAGAAATAATGATTAAAGGCTTATTACTTTTAAAGTCCATCTTACTCTCCCTGCCAACGGAAAATACTTTTAATACTAGTAGTCGCTAAGGTCTTAAGCTCTTCATTGCAAATCTTATACTAAGTCCCAGTATAGCTTAGCGCCATGTGGTCTAATCATAATACAAAAGCTTGCCTTGTTTGATGCAAAAATCACTGCGCTAATCACAGTTTTCTACATCTATACATAATCACTATGATTGCATTTGTGTTATTAGCCCATAGAGCTTGCTTAACTAACGGCTAAACAATGCAAACCTTTGCTTGTAGCTACAAGCTCTATTTTAAGGCGCTCTTAGATTATGCACTGTTCAATCTTAGGCTAAAAAATCATGTTTTAAAAGCCATTTTTTGTCAAAAGTACGGTAAAAATATCATATTTGTGCTCAAAATTAAGGCAAAAGTGCTTATATTGACGTTTTGTGCAAGTTTTCATGCTTAGCATTGTCATGGTGCACTTACGTCCCTGCTCTTTCCTAGATGTCTTTTTTAACAAGAAAATCCCATTTTTTTTAGGCTATCAGTGTGTACACTTCATTGAGAGCTCTCATTGGTTTTAGGGCAGTCTGTTTATGTAGAGCTACTGTTGCTTGTGGTATGGGAGTAGCTTAGGGGAAAATTAGTCAAGGGCATGGTATTAAGTTTGAGGTGCGCTAAGTTTGTGCTAAGCCAAATTACACTCTATTAGCCTAAAGTATGAGGGAAAGGTGGAGCAAGTAAGGTGAGCTTTAGGTTGGGAAAGGGCTTTAAATAAAGCTTGATCAGGATAGGTGAGCAAGTTTTCTGTGGTGGTTAAATTTGTGGATTATTTACGTTTTTACATCTTGTGTTGTATGTATGAGATGCACACAAGATAAATTAAGGGGCAAGTGGGGCGGGCATTTTTTTGGTGGCAGCTAAGCTAGACTCCATGCGGTTTTGAGGCTTGTTGATTATTTTTTATCACTGCCTGTGAGGCAAATAAACGTGCTTGCTAAGTATTTGCTAAGTAGAAAATATTTTAATTAAAGTCATAGCAAGACAGACACCACCTACACAAGGCAACTGTGTTTTAGCTGGGGCTGTCAGGCGGATCTGCTGTAAAAAAATATTTTTATCCAAATTATTTAAAAAAGATATCGGCGCTTTCTCTCTTTTTTGTTTGAGCAGAGGCCGCCGCGCTAGACAAGAGAATTTTGCTATGACTAAGATTGCGACCTTAATTAGCTCGATTGCTTTAGTAACTGCCTCCTCCATGGCCTTAGCAGCCAATGCACCTGCAGGTTTTGGGGGGTCAGAGGCCAAAGGTGGGCCAGCTGGCTTTGATAATCAAAAGGCTGTCCCAATGCAATTTACCAAGGATACTGCACCTAATAGCGTAGAGTTGGTTTTAGCTAATGGCCAAGATGACCAGCGCGTGACCTTAACTGGAAAGCTCACTAATTATTTAGGCCAAGATCGCTACGAGTTTACCGATGCCACTGGTCGTATGATTGTTGAGCTTGATGATGACAAAAATTGGTCTCACTTACGCAAAGACCAATTAATTACCATCTACGGCGAGGTTGATCGCGATTTCAACTCTGTCGAAATTGATGTCAAAGAAGCCAGGGCTGCTCTGTAATTTTTAGTTTTAGTCATTAACCCGAATTTGTGTGCAATGAGATTTAATTCGCCTAATTAAATAGGTGGGAGATGTTTTATGAAGCTGTTAAATGTTGTTATTCTTTCCTCTGCTTTAGCTTTTGGTGCCACTGCTTTTGCAGGTTCTGATTTCACTAATGGTGCCCCTCAGGGCTTTGAGCAGACTGCTTTAGGTACTGTAGCAGCAGTTAAGAAAGACGCTCGTGATGATCAGTGGGTAACTTTACGCGGCCGTTTAGTTGATTACTTAGGCCACGACAAGTACGAGTTTGCCGATAGCACTGGTTCTATCGAGGTTGAGCTTGATGATGATCGCGATTGGTCTTACATCTCCAAGGGTGAGTTAATTGAGTTAAGCGGCAAGGTCGACAAAGACTTATTGAGCATGAAAGTCGAGGCTAAGAAAATTATTTCTTTAGAAAAGGCCCCAGTACCAGGCGCCACTGGCGCTCAGGGTTTTGAGCAAGCCAAGTAACAGATTTAAAAATTTTTTCCTTGTACAGACGTATTACCAAAGCCTTTTTGCCCTTAGCAAAAGGGCTTTTTTTCGCCTGCGGTATGTCTGTTTGCTTTGGGTGCAAGGCCAATGGTAGAGGGCCTTCAATGCCTAAAAATAAGGCAGATAGCTAGGGATTGGAGGTGACGTATAAAGTTGACAGCTGTCATTTAGGCGCCATTGAGATTTAACTTTATCTATCTTTGTTGCTTGATCTCAAAGAGTCAAATTAGTATCTTTATTTAATTTTTCAAGAAGTTGGGAGCATGCTATGGGGCTATCTGGGTGTGGTCAGATAGTGACTATGGGCATGGACTGTTTTTTTAGCGAGCTAGTTTAAGGAAAAGAGATCTTGTTATGAATTTGATGATTCCACGAGTTGCGAATTTAAATAAGGTAAAAGCTGAGTATGAGCAGTTTTTACAAGCCTTAGCGCGCAATGGCTTTAAAGGCGAAATTGAAGATCGCTATGCCGCTCGTTTATTGGTAGCCACTGATAATTCTGTCTATCAAAAGATGCCTCAGGCTGTGGTCTTCCCAAAAGATAAGCACGATGTCGTTACTCTCTTTAAATTAGCTTCAGATGCGCAATTTAAGTCCATTATCATCACTGCCCGTGGTGGTGGTACTGGCACTAATGGCCAATCTTTAAGCGCAGGAATCATCATTGATATGTCCCGCCATATGAAAGGCGTCTCTGAGTTTAAGCCTCAAGAGCGCTCAGTGTGGGTACAAAGTGGTGTTATCAAAGATGAGCTCAATGAATTAGTAGGCAAGGAGCACTTATTCTTCTCCCCTGAGCTCTCGACCTCCTCGCGTGCCACCATTGGCGGCATGATCTCCAATGATGCTGCAGGCCAAGGCTCTTTAAAGTATGGCCGTACCTCGGAGCATATCTTAGAGTTAGAGGTAGTCTTGCGCGATGGTACTTTATGTACCTTCAAGCCTGTCAGCGGCCCAGAGCTCCAAGAGTGCCTCAAGCGTCCAGGCCTTGAAGGCGAGATTTATCAAAAGTGCTATGCCTTATTAAAAGAGCATGCTAGCGCCGTCTCTAAGCACTTCCCTAAGCTCAATCGTTTCTTAACTGGCTATGACTTATTGCATGCCTATGACAAAAAGAGCGATACCTTAAACTTAGTACGCTTAATTTGTGGTGCTGAGGGTACTTTAGCTACTATTGTAGGTGCCAAGTTAGACCTAACCTTAAAGCCAAGTTATCGTGCTTTATGTGTTGTGAAGTATGAAAACTTTGACTCAGCCCTACGCCACGCTAATGTCTTAATCAAGGCAGGTGCTTTCTCCGTTGAGACTGTCGACTCCCGCGTCTTAAACTTAGCCAAAAAAGACCCTGTCTGGTTGAGCGTCCAAAATTACATTACTGATGTGCCAGGTTATGAAATTAGTGGCGTTAATCTTGTAGAGTTCAATGGCTATGAGATAGAGCAAGACCAGGCCCTCATGCTTAAGCTCTTTGATAAGACTCAAAAGGATGCTAAAAAGCAGCACATGGGTATTTTAGGTGCCCAAATTGTCGATACCAAAGAAGGCATTAATGCAGTGTACGGTATGCGCAAAAAGGCAGTAGGCCTCTTAGGTTCAGCTGCTGGCTCTAAGAAATTAGTAGCCTTTACTGAAGATACCGTAGTCCCACCTGAGAACTTAGCTGATTATATTTTAGAGTTCCGTGCCCTCTTAGATAGCATGAACGTTACTTATGGTATGTTCGGCCACGTAGACACTGGTCTAATGCACGTGCGTCCTGCCTTAGATTTGACCTTAGAGGAAGATAAGCAAAAGTTAGTGGCTATCTCTAATGGAGTCGTTGAGCTTGTTAAGAAGTATGGCGGTCAGATGTGGGGTGAGCATGGACGTGGCTATCGCTCCTGCTTTGGTGAGGTCTTCTTTGGTAAGCTTTATCCTGTAGCCCGTCAGGTCAAGGCCATCTTTGACCCGCACAATATCTTAAATCCAGGCAAGATCTGTGTTCCTTGGGGCAATGAGAACGATAAGCTGGTGGCCTTAGATGACCCAATGCGTGGCGATTTAGATCGTAAGATTGATATTAAGGTCCGTCAGAGCTTTGAAGGTGCCTTAAATTGTAATGGCAATGGTCAATGCTTTAGCTATCAAAAGGCCTCTTTAATGTGCCCAAGCTATCGCTACTCTAAAGACCATGTTAAATCCCCTAAGGGCTATTCAGGTCTGATGCGTGAGTGGTTACGTCTCATGACCGAGCGTGGCGTGGATATCGACGCTTGCGAAAAGGAATTGCTCGCCAAGGCCGAGCTAGGATCTAGCTCTTTTAGCTCTTACGTAAGCTCAGCTTGCTCTTACTTAGCAAACTTAGGTAAGCGCACTTACAATACTATCTTTGAAAAAGAGGATTTTAACCACGAATACTTAGGGCACGTGGCCACTTGCTTATCTTGTAAGTCCTGTAAGACCCAGTGCCCAGCTCATGTTAACTCCGCAGAGCTCAATTCACGTTTCTTAAATTTCTACTATAGCCGCTACTTACGTCCTACCATGGACTTCTTGTGCATGAATGCCGAGCGCACCAATCCATATTTGGCTATGCGCCCAAAGCTCGCTAATGCCTTGATTCAATCTGCCTTAAGCAAGTGGATCTTAGATAAGTGCTTTAAGTTTGTGGACTTGCCAAAGTTCAATGAGCGCACTTTAAAGCAGCAGGCTAATGAAGAGGCTATTCCTGTATTAAGCGCCAAGGAAGCTGAAGCCCGTGCTGCTCACTTTGAGGTCTTAATTATTGCCAATGCCTTTACTGGCAGTTATGAAGCTGATGGCCTAGTCGATTTAGCTAAGTTAGTTCGTCTCATGGGCTTTAGAGTAGCGATCTTAAAGCCATACACCAATGGCAAGCTCTTAGTCATTCGTGGTGCCCGTGCTCAATTTATTAAGAAAGCTCGTGTTCAGGCTGAGCGTTTGGCTCGTCTGCATAACAAGGGCTTAACCTTGGTAGGCTTTGATCCTGCGCTAACCATTTGCTATCGCGATGAGTACCCAAGCTTAATTCCTAATTGCCCTGAGTTTAAGGTGCTCTTACCTGAGGAATGGTTGCAAAGCGCCTTAGGCAGCGAGCAATTTAAGCGCAAGGAAGCTATTTTTGGTGAAGCCTTAAATGCTATTATTGCTGCCTCACGTAGCGCCGATGCCAAGGAGCGCTTAGCTCAAAGCCAAAGTGCTACTAGTGAAGATGATATTGCTCCTTGTGATTACTCTGAGGACTTCTACTTATTCTGTCACTGCACAGAGCAGGCTTTAGTTCCATTATCAGTGAAGATGTGGCAAGAGGTCTTAGCTCACTTTAACTTACGCCTCTTACCTATTCCTGTAGCCTGCTGCGGCATGGCAGGTCTCTTTGGTCATATGAAGGCCAACCAAGATGAGAGCCGTACTGTCTATGAGCAAAACTGGCAAGAGCACTTTAAGAGCCGCCCATTTGCCCAATGCTTAGTCACTGGTTTCTCTTGTCGCTCTCAGGTGCACCGTATGGAACACCAGCGTGCTAACCATCCAATTCATGTGTTAGTGCAATTATTAGAGCAAGCTACCAAGCAAGCCAAGCACTAAGTGCGCCCAGCGCCCGCCCTTAAGCCCTCAGGTGCTGCGTGGGACTTGAGATTCTAGAGATACTAAAAAGCCTCGCACTTTTTTATGAAAGTTGCGGGGCTTTCTCATTTGGTGCGGTATTTAGCAAAAGGACTGATACACTAGACAAAGCAAGCTAAGCTTGTAAGCTGCGCTTGCCTAGGATGATGAGTCTGTCATAAGGAGTGAGTGACTTAATGTTTAGTTTTAGAGAAAAAGCCATTTATGCGCTAGGATTTTTTGCCTTTATCTTTGTCGGGCCTACTTTGATGTATTGGATTGCTACTACTTTTCCTATGACCTTTTTAGTAGAAGATCAAAGCGTCTTGTACTTAGGTGGTCTTACCTCAGCTGTAGGCTTGTTCTTTGCTGTGTGGTCGAATTATGAGCTGGTGAAAAAGGGCGAGGGTGGTGCTGGCAATTTAGGTCCAGTTAAGATGATGAAGGAAACCAAGCATTTAGTGACTACTGGTCCTTATGCTATTTGCCGTAATCCTATGCACGTAGGTGTATTTTTGTATTACATGGGCTTTGCCTGCGCGCTTAATTCTTTGGCTAGCTTAGTACTGCCTATAGCTATTGTGGCTTTTGCTTACTTTGCGGCTATTGTGTTAGATGAACCACGCTTGAGAAAGGAGTTCCCTGAGGAGTTTGCCGCTTACTCTAGCCGTGTGCCACGCTTCTTCCCACGCATTTGGGGCACTAAGAAATTGTAGTCAGTGCTATTATGTTAAGGCCCATAGTGAATTGGACAATTGTTTTTTAGGATTTAGGGAGATTGGTTAATGGAAAGTGCTAAGAAGGCTGAACTATTAAAGCAAGTAGCGCAGCTGCATGATAATGATGATTTTGTAAGTATTATTGAGCTCTTGGGCCCACAAGTAGCTGAGTTAGACTATGAGTTAGCTTTAGAGCTTGCCCGTGCTTATATCAATGCAGCTAATGCACAAAACAATGCCTTTGGCACTAGCGAAGAGCTGTATTTAGGCGCCAATGCTCTGCTCGATAAGTATGCTTTAGATGGTAAGGATCATGCCACTTACTTGTTTTACAAAGGTTATGCCTTATTTAAGTTAGGTCTTACCAACGATGCACAATTGCGTTTAGAGCGTGCCTTAAAGTTTATCAAGTTTGGCTCTGAAGATAAGCTTTTACCTACTATCGAGCGTATGTTGTCCTTATGCAGATCTTTTGATCCTGATAATACTTCCATGGCCTTGAGCAAAGATGATGAGCTCTTGTTAGATGAGCATATTCGTCTTAACTTTGGTAAGTACCAAATCATCTTTAAGACTGATCGCTATGAGCTCATTAATGTACCTCCAACTGAGGAGCGTCCTTTCAACTTGATTTTGACCAAGGGTTTATCAGGTCGCAAGCTCAAGGTTCCAGCAGGTGTAGATGAGCTTACCAATAGCCGCATTGAGCTGGCTTTATGCCTGCCAAAAGAGTGGGGGTTCTCCAATAGCGAGTCTTACAATCTTTGGCCTATCAATGCCTTATGCGATCTCATTAACTTTATCTTAACTACTGATGACTTTATTGGCTTTGGTTATTCCTTTGCCAATAGCAAGCCATTGCACCCATCTACTGACTTTAGCGGCGGTATCTTAACTGCCTTAGGTGCTTACGATAAGAAGTCCCAAGAGCTGGCCTTAACTGACAACTCCTTAGTACGTATCTTTGAGTTAGTCTTCTTATTCCCAGCAGAGCTTGAGTATCGCTCCAAGCACTCAGCCTCTGAGCTCTTAGAGCTCTTCCAATTAAAGAAGGTCATGCCAAGCCCAGTACGCAAGCGTATGGATGTCTGTGTCCAAAACGTACCTGTCAACAAGATCTAGGTCATCGCAGTCCCCTTATCAGGCCCACGGCCAAGCTAAACTCTAAGCGAGCAAAGGCTCTAGCCTGCGCCAGTACAGAGCCCCCAAGCTTAGCTTGTTGGGCCTTCAAGCCTCAAGGCAGCCTCCTGCCAGTGGAGCAAGGGATACGGTCTATACAGCTGACTAAAAAGCCCCTTAAGCGCATCTTAGCCCTAAGGGGCTTTGTCGTATCGGGCTCTTACTCTTAGCTCACCAGAGCAGCCAAGAGCAGCTATCGTAAGAATAGCAATCTAGGATTGTGTCTTAATGTCTAAAACATTGCTGTCTAAAGATACTTAAATTTAGTATTGAGTATAGATTGCTAAGTTATTATGCGTTTTTAAGCGAGTGGTCACACTAATAGCTTGACATAGATGCTATAAAAGCTATAACAATATACTATCTATGCCTTGATACTAATTTTGTATTAGAAGCTAAACTGGTAGTGCTTTATGTATGGTGCAAGCTAAAGATGGTGGATAGGAATTATGCTTAAGATAGAAAAGGTATCACAGTTTGTAAAAAACTGGAGTGGTAAGGGCGATGAAAAGCAGCATTGTCAGCAATTTTGGAGTGAGTTATTACGTGATGTGCTGCAAGTTGAGGTCGACAATACTAAGCTTTTCTTCGAGCATAGGGTGCAATTAAACCACACCTCTTTTATCGATGTTTACTTACCTGAACAAAAGGTCATTATTGAACAAAAGAGCTTGCATATAGATTTATTTGCAAAGCAGAAGCAATCTGATGGTTCAATGCTAACTCCTTTTGAGCAAGCTAAACGCTATAACAATGAGCTGGTCTTTTCTGATAAGGCCCGTTGGATTGTAGTTAGCAATTTCCAAACTATGCTTATATACGATATGGATGATGATCCTAAAGGCAATGATCCTGTCCGTATTGAGCTGGAGGAGTTAGAGCAAAAGATAAGTGAATTGAACTTTCTTAAGGGATTTAGCGATAGCAAAATTATTGTAGAGCAGGAACTCTCTATTAGGGCAGGTGAGCTTATTGGTAAGTTATATGATGGACTAATTTTACAATATCGCGACCCTACATCAGATAGTACCTTAAAGAGCCTTAATAAGCTATGCGTGCGCCTAGTGTTTTGCCTTTATGCCGAGGATGCTGGTCTTTTTGATCGCAATGATACCCATGTCTTTGGTAATTACTTTAAGTCAATTGAGCCTAAAAATATTCGTAAGGCTTTAATAGAGTTTTTTGAGGTTCTTAATCAAAAGCCAGAGGAACGTGATCCTTATTTAGCAGAGTCCAATGAGGTGCTGGCTAAGATGCCATATGTCAATGGCAACCTATTTAAGGTAACAGACCCTCTCAATGAGGAAATTCCTAACTTTACTGAAGAGCTCAAACACATTTTAATTGATGAGTGCAGTGATGGTTTTAACTGGGCAGATATTAGTCCTACTATCTTTGGTGCAGTGTTTGAGAGTACCTTAAACCAAGAGACCCGCCATTCGGGTGGTATGCACTATACATCGGTTGCTAATATTCATAAGGTTATTGATCCGCTGTTCTTGGACTCTTTAAAAGCTGAGTTTGAAGATATTAAGAAAATTAAACAAACCAAGAAGCTTGAACAAGCTTGTGACAAGTTCCAAGATAAACTTGCAGGATTAAAGTTCTTTGATCCTGCTTGTGGTTCAGGCAACTTCTTAACTGAGACTTATCTTAGTATTAGACAGTTAGAGAATGAGCTTATCTTACTTAAAAGCAAGAATATGAGTTTCTTGTCTTTAGAGGAGTTCAATCCTGTTAAGGTTTCCATTGAGCAATTCTATGGCATTGAGATTAATGACTTTGCTTGTGCTGTAGCTACTACAGCTTTATGGATTGCTGAGTCTCAAATGCTTCAGGAAACTGAGCTTATTATCCATCGTGATATCGATTTCTTGCCTTTAAAGGCTTATACAAATATTGTGGAGGGGAATGCCTTAACTACATATTGGCAAAAGGTTATTCCACATGATGAGGTCGATTATATTATGGGCAATCCTCCATTTTTAGGTGCCCGTATTATGTCCTCAGAGCAAAAACAAGATTTAGTAGACTGTGCTCCAAGTTTAAAAGGCATTGGTAATCTGGACTATGTAAGTGGATGGTATATTAAAGCTGCTCAGTATATGCAGGGTACTCAAGCTCAGTGTGCTTTTGTGTCAACCAATTCAATTACACAAGGAGAGCAAGTTGCTGTACTTTGGAGTTATCTAAAAGAGCAAGGTGTTGATATCAACTTTGCTTATCGCACTTTTATTTGGGATAGCGAAGCTTCAGATAAGGCTCATGTCCACTGTGTGATTATTGGTTTTAATTTAGGAGCTAAGAAAGGCAATAAGTTTATTTATGATGCCTATAATCATAAGCAAGCAGTTAATCATATCAATGGCTATTTGCTTGATGCTCCTGATGTATTTATCTACAACAACTCTAAGCCAGTTTGCAAAGAGTCTCCTATCTGTCGTAGTGGCAATAAACCTATTGATGGAGGGTTCTACTTATTTACTCCTGAGGAAAAGGATGAATTTTTAGTTAAAGAGCCAAAAGCTGCTCCTTACTTTAAGCGATGGGTGGGAGCAGAAGAATTTATCAAGGGCAAAGAAAGATGGTGTTTGTTACTAAAGGATTGTCCTCTTAAAGAGCTTACACACATGCCTTTGTGTGTTGATAGAGTACAAAAGGTCAAAGATTTTCGTTTGGCAAGTAAGAGTGTTGGAACTAGAAAGATAGCAGATACTCCATTACGTTTCCACGTGGAAACTATCCCTAAGAGCAATTACTTGGTCTTGCCTCTAACTTCATCAGAAAGAAGACGCTATGTGCCAATCGGCTATTTAGATAAGGACATTATTCCTAGCAATCTGGTGCTGGTAGTAAGTGATGCAGAGCTTTACCATTTTGGTGTGCTTACTTCATCATGCTTTATGTCTTGGATGCGTGTAGTATGCGGACGCCTTAAGAGTGATTATCGTATTACCAAGGACAATGTCTTTAACAACTTTATTTGGCCGCAGGTTACTGATGAGCAAAAACAGCAAGTGACAAAGACAGCACAAGCTATTTTAGATGCCCGTGCTTTGTATAAAGATAGCTCTTTAGCTGATCTTTATAATGATTTGCTTATGCCTATAGAGTTGCGCAAAGCTCATCAGGCTAATGATGCTGCCGTTTTAAAGCTTTATGGTCTGAACAATGACGCTAGCGAAAATGAAATTGTGACTCTATTAATGAAGCTCTATCAAAAGCATATGAGCACAGATAAGTAGCCCAGAGTTTTATTGATTTTAGCCAAAGCAAAGCCCCTTAAGAGTCTTATGCTCCTAAGGGGCTTTGTATTATATGGAGCTATCTAATCTATAGGCTAGGCTTGGGACTTAGCCTGTGCATCAGAGGCGTCGGTAGAAGCATAGGCGGCGCTAGTTAATTGAGGGGCCTCGATAGTTGCCTCTACTGAGGTGTCTTGCGAGGCTGCGAGCTAGGAGCTCTTGCTATTGCTAGTGGAAGTGGCAGTTAGCTTGCGCTTGGCCTTAGGGATTTCTACTTTGTCTTCAATGACTTGATAGTGGTTGTTTGAGAACATGAGGCTGGGGTCAAAGTTAATCTCGCGCTCAAAGCGGGCGGCAGCCTCAGCACTTAAGGCAGGGGCATCTAAGGCAAACTTTTGTAAGATGGTTTGAAGATTGCCTTGGCCCTTACATAAAGATACTGCCATAGCATCAATATTCTTATTGAGGTTATCTCTAATCTTTAAGATGTTCTCAAAGTCATTGCAGACCTTATTGCACTTCTTGTAAATACGATCAGCGCTATTAGCTAAGAGTTTGAATTTATCTCCTTGGTTAGCCAAAGCCCATAAATTGCCCACAATGCGTAAGGCAGGAAGCAAGGAAGATGGCGAGATGAGGTAGATATTCTTGTTTTGGGCGTAGCTATAGAGGGTATCGTCACTGCGCAGGGCTAAACCTAAGGCATGGTCAATTGGTACAAACATAAAAACGAAGTTAGGACTGCCATAGCTTTCAAAGCCTGGATAGTTCTTTTTGCTCAGTTCATCCACATGCTTTTTAATAGAGTCTAAGTGACGCTTTAAGGCATCTTCATAGCCCTTCTTATCATGTTCATTTTGGGCATTATTTAGCTCAGTATAAGCAGTAAGGGAGCACTTAGAGTCAATGATAATACCTTGATTATGCGGGAGGCGTACTAAGACGTCAGCACGACCCTTATCGCCTTGCTCATTGATGGCATAGCATTCTCGTACATAGTTGTCATCTTTGGTAAGACCTGCTGCATCTAAGACAAGCTCTAATTGCTGCTCACCCCAAATACCTTGGCTCTTGCTGCCTTGTAAGAGTGCTTGAGATAGAGTTTGGGCTTGCATGCCTAAGGTTACTTGAGCTTCATGTAAGTGCTTGAGTTCGTTTTGGAGCTGACCTGCTTGCTCAGAATTATTCTTTTGGGTGCTGGAGATTAACTCTCTAAAGGTATTGAGCTCTTGTTGGAGCGGGTTAATGATTTGCACCATGTTCTCATTATTGAGCTTTTGTAAGGATTCAGAGCGATCCTTTAAGAGCTTTTCGCTCATAGTATTGAGGCGATGCTCGAGTTCTTGTTGAGCTTGCTCAAAGCGCTGTTGGTCAGAGATGCGTAATTGCTCTAAAGCTTCCTTCTCACTCTTGTATTGAGCTTGGAGTACTACAGCTTCCTGTAAGTCTTTAGTTGCCTGTTCTAAGTGGCACTTGGTCTCACTTAGAGCTTGCTCGAGCTTAGCGATATTCTCTTTGTAAGTACTCTCTTGAGACTCTAGCATTTTGGCATGGCTAGACTTGATCTCTTGTAAGGTCTTTTCATAGCGCTCGGTGCTAGTGTTATGTTCTTTTTCTAAGGCCGCTACATGATCTTGCTGGAGCTTTGCAATATAGGACTCACGCTCAGCTAACTTGTCTTTTAAGTTAGTGCACTCGCTTTGGCTATTGGCAAGGTCTGTAGTAAGAGTGAGCTTATCTTTATTAAATTGCTCTTTATTGACAGTGCTAGTGTGCTCTAAGGAGTTGAGCTCATCGGTAAGCTGCTCGACTTGCTCTTGGAGGCTTTTAGCTAAGGCAGCCTGCTCAATGAGGTTTACGTCTACTGTGCTTTGTCCATTAGCAGTTCCTGCTTTTTCCTTTAAGGATAAGTAGCGATTGATAAAGATAGCAGCCACGGCAATGGCAATTAGAGCAATGACAATTAAGATAGTACTTTCTAACATGTTGAAACCCTCAACCAATTCCTATGTAAAAGCGAGCTCAAGCATTAAAGGACAAACTCAAGGATAAGGGCTAATTTTAGCCCAAATTCCCCATCTAGAGACGAGCTTTTTACCCCAGAGCTAAGCCCTCTGCCTACAATAGGCAATAGTACCTTCAAGCTATTTCCCTCATGAGCCTAAATGCTCAGAGACCAGTCCTCCATTAAGATTAGGATTAGTTATCAAAGCCTAGAGCCTTAAAGCAAGAGTAAGAGTAAGCGTAATAAGGAAGAGCCAGAGTAAGAACCTGCCATATGCTGGGTTCCAATGAGTAAGAGTCAGTATAAGTGAAGGTGGTCGCAGAGTAAGAGTAGGCCCGATATGGAAGAGCCTGCCATATGCTTACTACAGATGAGTAAGAGTAAGTATAAGAGTAAGCGGCCCTAGAGTAAGAGTAGGCATAAGAGTAAGAGGCCGAATAGTAAGAGTAAGCAGGGCTAAGATAGTATGGGGCTTGGTAGGGGGCGGGCGCTTTAAAGGGGTAAGTGGAGCGGTGCTCCTATCGGGCGCGTGAGGCGCGGCGCTGGGGCGGGCGGACTTAATTGGTAACATCATGAAATAAATATCCCCGCAGAGCCTAGCTTTTTGGGGCTGGATGCGGGGATAGGTGGTTAATGGTATGTACGAAAAATTTTTGGTAAGAGCTTAGTTCTTTTGGGACTGCTCTTTGGTTGGTAAGAGGGTGTCTTTCTTGGCTGTATCTTTTTTAGCAGGGGCCTCTTTGGTGGTAGCCTTTGGTTTGGCAGAGCTGAGCTTGCTTTGGAGCTGCTGTTGCTTGAGCTCTTCAGTAAGCTTGGTCTCGACGCTGCTTAAGTAGCGGTGAATTTCGATCTGAGAGCGGATCTTTGGAGCGTCAGCCTGATATGGGACGTACTCATTGGTCTGGTCAGCATCGATAATACGGGCTTTTTGATTGTCACTCTCTTGGATCTTAAAGATAGTGCGGATGCGATCACGCAAGATAGGATCTAAGACAGGGGCGCCTACTTCAATACGGTAGTCGAGGTTACGGGTCATCCAGTCTGCCGAGGAGATATAGAGCTCTTCGTTATTGTTATTGCAGAAGATCATGACACGTGGGTGCTCTAAGAAGCGATCGACAATCGAAGTAATATAGATGTTCTCAGATAAGCCCTCCACACCTGGACGTAAGCTACACATACCACGAATGATAGCGCGAATCTTAACGCCAGCTTGGGAGGCCTTGTACAAGCGCTCGATTAAGCCTTCATCAACTAAGTTATTGACCTTGAGATTAATGTAAGCAGGTAAACCCATAGAGGCATTTTCAATTTCGCGGTCGATCATGGCGTAAATGCGCTGACGAGCATTGATTGGAGATACTAAGAGCTTATCAAAGCGTGGGCGAGTATAAGGGTATTCGATGAAGTCAAAGACGTTATGAACTTCCTTAGTAAGAGCCTCATTTTTAGTAAAGAGCGCAAAGTCGGTATAGATCTTGGCAGTCTTTTCATTGAAGTTACCAGTACCGATGTGAGCATAGCGCACAGTCTGGCCATTTTCCTTACGGGAGATAATGCACAGCTTGGAGTGGATCTTTAAGGTAGGCAGACCAAAGAGCACCTTAACGCCTGCGTCAGTTAAGTGAGATGCCCAACGAATGTTATTGGCCTCATCAAAGCGGGCCTTGAGCTCTACGACTACGGTCACGCGCTTACCATTATTGGCAGCATCGATTAAAGAATCAATTACGCGGCTGTTACGAGCTACACGATAAATATTGATCTTAATAGCAGTTACTTTTGGATCATAGGAAGCTTGGCGCAAGAACTCAGTGAAGTACTCAAAAGAGTAGTATGGGTAATACAAGAGAATATCGCCACTGGAGATCGCGTCAAAAGCGTTTTTATGATTGTCAAAAGCAGTGGATAAAATTGGTGGCAAAGATGGGTTTTCAAAGCCATCAGGACCAATCGATGGGAAGGATAAGAAGTCCTTGAAGTTATGGTAGCGGTTGCCTGGCATGCAAGAGTCGATATCTGATAAGTGCAACTCATCAGTCATAAAGGCTACCATGTCCTTTGGCATGGCTCTATCGTAAGCAAAGCGCACTGGCATAGCGTTTAAGCGCTGCTTTAAGGAATTAGACATGTTCTCTAATACGGACATGTCTACATTGCCTAATAAGTCATACTCGGCATCACGGTTCATCTTGATGGAGTAAGCTTCGATAGTGTCATAATCAAAGAAGCTCTTGAAGATATCGTCAAGACAGATACGAATGACGTTATCTAAGAACATTAAGGTGGTCTCACCTTCTTGGGTTGGCATACTAATAAAGCGAGGTACTACGTCAGATGGAATTTCGAGTAAGGCGTAGTTGCTCTCTTTGCCAGTCATGCGAATGAGCAAGTAGGTATATTGATCGCGCAAGAACTGAACTAAGTCGATCTTGTTCTTGAAGATAATAGGGTTGATGTGCTTGAGCACGTGACGCTTAAAGTAGGTACGCACCCAGGCCTTCTGGCTCTCAGTAACTTCAGTTTCATCACGTAAGTAGATCTTGTTATCGGCCAGCTCTTGCATTAGCGCACGATAGATGCGGTTTAAGTCAGATTGGTAACGTGAAACTAAGAGCTGCACTTCCTTTAAGAGCTTAACGGCTTCGTTCTCGTTGCCTTCTTCTTTGTTAATAATGATCTGACGCTTTAGGTTAGCTACACGTACCTTGAAAAATTCGTCTTGGTTATTAGAGTAAATACCTAAGAAGCGGATTTTTTCAATGAGCGGAACAGATTGGTCAGCGGCCTCTTGCAGGACTCGACCATTAAAGGAGAGCCAACTTATTTCCTTTGGAACCAAATCAACTTTCTTGATGTTAGACATATGTAACCAAGACCTTTTTTAAGTAATAGATAAGGTTAGAGCAGAGGCTAGACAAAGCTCGAACACACAAAACAACTATGATTGCCTAAGGCGCTTGAAAAGACATCAACTACGCTACAGTATAGGTCTTAAGCAAAGATTTAATATTATAGATACCCAAGATTAAATTTTTGTTAAGGGCATATTTAAGCCACACTAACATAATATTCGATATTTTTAGCTTAGCACCTTAATATTGGGTGTGGCTTAGCAAAATTATAATTTCACAAGAACTGTGCTCTAGTGCACGCAGGCACGCCATAAAAGCACAGTCTTTAGCTTATTGTGCCTGTTCTTTTTCTTTTTGAGTGCGCTGCTGTACCGCCTTTACAGCCTCTTCAACTTTGCTCTGGACATCTTGTCTTTGCTTGGCACGTTCTTTGGCAATTTGCTCAGCGCGCATCTGATGGATCTGTAGGGAAGAGCGATCTACGGCTGAGGATGTAGCGGTGGCTGCCTGTTCTTTAGCTTTGAGCTCTTTGGCACTTGGGTAGACCTCCAGAGGGACATCTAACTCAGGATCGCCACTTTCTAAAGCATTGATAGTTTGCGCTTGGCTGCTAACTACAGGAGCTGGCATAGCCTTAGGATCTGCTATCTCTTGGCTTGTAGCTTGTTGCTCCTTTTGCTCTTGGGCAAAGGCTGCATCGTAATAGCCTAATCGGAGGCTTTGCGGCTCACGAATATCACGGCCTTTAGGAGCAGGGGCAACTTGGGCTTTGCCATTATTAGAGCCCATGATAGGGATGGTGCCGTCAGTGCGTGCCTCTTGGGTGTTATCGCTCTCTTTTGGAGGCTCTAAAGTAAAGAAAGCAGGGCCACGATTATCCTCATCTTCATCTTGGTTGGCTAATAACTCGCCTTTGCTCATCAGCAGATCTTTTTTGCTCTTAGGATGGGCAGGGCTATTTTCATCTAATTGAGCATCGAATTTATCAATAGCTTCATTGGATTGATCTGCTTCATCTCCTTTAAAGCTATTTTGAGTAATTTGTCTATAGTACACCGAGCCTGGGTGCATTAGACCTAAGAGCATTTGACGAGCATTACGATTGCCAAGACGGGCTGACTGCTCTAACAGGCGGCTACCAATGCTAATGGTGCGCAAATCTTGAATAAAGACACGGCCTGCGATTTCATAAGCATCCATCTCTCCTTTGATATTGACTAGTCTTTGGAGCCAAAAAGCACCTTGGGTAGGCTTATTGGTTGCATAGAAATAGCGAGCTGAGCGAGCAATCTTGCCTTGGCGGATAAACATTTCCTTATAGGCTCTATTATCACCAAGGAGCATAGCTTTTTGCGCGCAGCGCTCAAAAGCTAGAGTAGGGGTAATTTTTTGGTAGAGGAAAGCACCTTTAGGATAGGTAGTTTTAGGGGTAAAGGAGCTCTTGTAAGTGGCAATGATGTCATCGAGCTCACTTAAGTCACCTAATATGCACTTAGTGCACTTATTAATAAAGCGCTGGGTTTTGGTTTTAGCTACTACTTGAGTTGGCTTGGAGATAGTCACTTTTTGCTCATTGGAGCTGTCATCTTTAATGGAGCAGCCAGTTAGCAATAAGGATGCACTGACCACCATGCTCAGTAATAACTTATAAATAGACATAAAGTGCTCTTAGTGATGTGAAGATGGGAAGGTGGCTAAACAAAAAGCTTGTAGGTAGGGCCTACAAGCTTTTGTTAAAACCTTTAATTGCGTGCCACTTAAGTTAAGTCTTAAAGACTCTTAATTGGGGGCCTTGGCAGGCACATCTTGCTTATCGTAGCTCTCATCGCTTGGGGTGCCATCTTGGACTACAGTCTGATTGATGGTTGGATAGGTGATAGCTACTTGCTCCATATCGGCAAAGTCAATCTTTTGGATGCTCTCATTGCCACTGTAGAAGCTTGCAGGCTTGTCAAAGTCGCCTTCGATATCCTTTAGGACACGGCCTTCAAAGACTAAGATTAAATTGTAAATATTAGGCTTAGTCCAAGCATAGCGATCAAAGTGTACATAGTACCAGCGGGTATTATCCAAAGCATCGGTAAGCATTGGAGTTCCTAAGATGTACTGTACTTGCTCTGGGCTCATGCCCTGACGGAGCTTATCAATAGCTGATTGCTCTACAAAGTTACCTTGCTTTAAATCAACACGATAAGCGCAACCAGAGATGGTGGCACTGGCTAAAGCTAAGGCGCAGATAGATAAAATCTTGTTTCTTAATTTCATAAAAGACTATAGCCGCAAGTTGTTGAGCTGACGGCCCACTCCTCTTTAAAAACATTCTTCTTGTGCAAGGAAGCATGATCTAGTGATCACTTTCCCTGTTAGAGGAGCTTATGAAGAGCAAGAGCTCTCCTCTATGGGGCCTATATCTGCTTGCACGTGCTTAAAAAATTAGATTCTAAGCTATTTTAAGGGCAAAGCACCAAGAATTTTGCGCTTGACGCTAGTTAATTTCGCATATTGTAGCAAAAAGCTACTCAATAAGGGCTACTCGATACTAGTTGCAAGTGGCACTGTGATTCGTTTGGCTATTTTGGCCTGATGGAACATTTCTGAATGTGCAATTGCTAGCATCCAAGAATCTGTGACTAACATTTTGGGCTATCTAGACTTAATATCTACCTTCAAGCTGTGTATTACTTCCAATAAAAAAAAGTTGAGGCAGCTCCCCATACTCCAGCATCAAGATAGCGATAATTTAAAGAGCATGGTCTTATTAGACGATAGCGTCGCACAGTTCTCGTCTATAAATAATTATTTAGCTTAGAGGGCAAGTTCTATGGAAACTTGTCTTAGGTGAATTACAAAAGGCACTAGCTGCTCTTAGATAGTTAAAAGCTAGGGCGCTTTTTAATGATAGCAGTTAGCGATGGCGGAAATTAATTTAGCAAGGCCTTGAAAGTGTGCTTGTCTGCCCCCATATATTGTAGGGTAAAAGACCGTGGTTAGCTTATAATGCAGCTTTCCTAGGGCATGCTATTTTTTCCTCAGCACCGACTTTAGGTAGTTTTGTTGAGGAAAAAGTAGCATACTAAATTATTATTTTTGCAGGGGTAGCACTTATAAGGCTACTGCCTTGTTAGAACCAAGTTCGCAGGATATGCAGATGCAAGATTTTGAGAAACAACAAAGCGTTGAAGAAGCCATTTCTACTTTAGAGGCTAATAAGGGAACTACTAATGAGCAAGCAGATTACAGCGCTCGTGCTGCTCAGGCTTATGCTCAAAACCAAGCTGCTTTTGGTCAAGGTGCTGCCTTTAATGCTAATGGCAACCCACAAGAGCAAAATGTTGTTCCTGAAGATCAGGTTCAAGAAGAAGCTATGGATGAAGATGCCGCCTCTGAAGTTGATGGCGAGGTCTTAGAAAACGAGAGCGATATCTTACGAGCTCAAAACAGCGAGTTAATGGCTCAATTAGAGGCTCTAAAACATGCCATGGTCTCTGAGCATGACAAGATGCTCCGCGCTGTAGCTGAGACTGACAATATTCGCAAGCGCTCTGCTCAGGATATTGAGCGCGAGCGTAAGTTTGCTTTAGAGAAGTTTGTCAAAGAGTTAATGCCTGTTTATGATGCTTTAGAGAAGGCCTTAGAGTACTCTGATCGCAATAATGAAGCTACCAAGGACACCTTAGATGGCGTTGAGAATACCTTAACCTTATTCTTAAAGATCTTAAGCTCCTTTGGCGTAGAGCGCATTGATCCTACAGGTCAGCCATTTGACCCTAACTTCCACCAGGCTATTTCTATGGTTCCATCTACCGATGTGCCTAACAACCACGTACTTGCCACCATGCAAAAGGGCTTTACCTTAAATGGCCGTGTAGTGCGTGCTGCTATGGTAGTAGTGGCCAAGGTTTAAAACCTGAAGATTAGTGGTGCGTGCAGACTTCTTTTTAGCTAGAGAGCAGATGCGTGCCTGTTAATTAAAGACCCAGTTAAACAATTTAACTGGGTTTTTTAATGGCCTTTTAGGAAAATTTTTAAATATTTTTTATTGTTCGATAATGGGGTGTAAATGGCTTAGCCATGGGATTTGTAGAGTTTGAGTTAGGCTTTAAGAGAGAGGAATTTAAAAAAATTTTTGTGATCTGTACTTGAAAAGCTCTGAAGTGACCCCCAATTGATTAAACAGTTAGAGAAAAGATTTTTTTAGAACCAATGCACTGTGAGCCTAAAGCAAGATGCCAAGACTTACAGCTTGCGCACCAAAGGCTCTAACTAGACATGTGATTGCGCGATGTGAATTAAAAAGCAATCAACAGTGCTCAAGCAATTAGCTTAAGCAGAAAAATGTAAGACTTAACTAATGGCTTTTGGTTCTTAATACAGCTTTGATAGCGGAGAAAAAACCATGGGAAAGATTATTGGTATTGACTTAGGTACTACTAACTCTTGCGTTAGCGTTTTAGATGGTGACAAGGTTCGTGTTTTAGAGAACTCTGAGGGTCGTCGTACTACCCCATCTATCGTAGCTTATGCTGACGACGGTGAGATTTTAGTAGGTGATGCTGCCAAGCGTCAGGCCGTTACCAACCCTGAAAAGACTTTATTTGCCATCAAGCGTTTAATTGGTCGTCGTTACGATGACGTTGAAGTTCAACGCGATATCAGCATCATGCCATTCAAGATTGTTAAGGCTGATAATGGTGATGCTTGGGTTAACGTAAATGACCAGAAGTTAGCTCCTCCACAGATTTCCGCTGAAGTCTTAAAGAAGATGAAGAAGACTGCTGAGGATATCTTAGGTGAGGAAGTTACCGAGGCTGTTATTACCTGCCCTGCATACTTCAATGACTCTCAGCGTCAGGCCACCAAGGATGCTGGCCGTATCGCTGGTTTAGAAGTTAAGCGTATCATTAACGAGCCTACCGCCGCTGCTATTGCTTACGGTGAGGACAAGGCCAAGGGTGAGCAAAAGATTGCTGTTTATGACCTTGGTGGTGGTACCTTCGATATTTCCATTATTGATATCGATGAGATCGATGGCGAGAAGACCTTTGAAGTATTAGCTACCAATGGTGATACCCACTTAGGTGGTGAGGACTTCGATAACCGCATCATCAACTACTTAGTAGAAGAGTTCAAGAATCAGCAGAACGTTGATTTACGTAAGGATCAATTAGCATTACAGCGCTTAAAGGAAGCTGCTGAAAAGGCTAAGATTGAGCTTTCTTCCTCCACTCAGACTGACGTAAACTTACCTTACATCACTGCTGATGCAACTGGCCCTAAGCACATGAATATCAAGATCACTCGTGCTAAGTTAGAGGCCTTAGTTGAGGACTTAGTTTCCAAGACCTTAGAGCCAGTTAAGACTGCTTTAAATGACGCAGGCTTATCTGTATCCGAGATTAACGATGTTATCTTGGTTGGTGGTCAGACCCGTATGCCAATGGTTCAGAAGTTAGTAGCTGACTTCTTTGGCAAGGAGCCACGTAAGGACGTAAACCCAGATGAAGCTGTGGCTATGGGTGCAGCTATTCAGGGCGGCGTATTATCTGGCGATAAGAACGACGTGCTCTTACTTGACGTTACCCCATTGTCCTTAGGTATTGAGACTTTAGGTGGCGTTATGACTACCTTAATTCCTAAGAACACCACCATCCCAGCTAAGAAGTCCCAAGTCTTCTCTACTGCTGAGGATAACCAGCCTGCTGTTACTATTCACGTACTCCAGGGTGAGCGTAAGCGTGCCTCTGACAACAAGTCCTTAGGTCAGTTCAACTTAGAGGGTATCGATCCTGCTCCACGTGGTATGCCACAGATTGAAGTAAGCTTCGATATCGATGCTGACGGCTTAATCCACGTATCTGCCAAGGATAAGAAGACTGGTAAAGAGCAGCAAATCACCATTCAGTCCTCCTCTGGTCTTTCTGAGGATGATATCGAAAGAATGGTACGCGAGGCTGAGCAGCACTCTGCTGAAGATAAGAAGTTCGAGGAACTTGCCAGTGCCCGTAACAGCGCCGACAACACCATTCACATGGCTCGCAAGGAGTTAAATGAGAAGAATGTTGGCTCTGAGGACAAGGCTGAAGTCGAGCGCGCTATCAATGCCTTAGAGTTAGCTGTTCGCGGCGACAATAAGGATGATATCCAAAACGCTGAGAAGAAGGTTTTAGAGTCTTTACAGGCAATCTTAGCTAAGCAACAACAGCAAGGTGCACAGGCCAACCCAGGTGCTGGTGCTTACCAGCAGGGCGCTCAAGGCCAAGGCCAGGGTCAAAGCCAGGGCGGCGCTACCAAGGACGACAATGTTGTTGATGCTGAGTTTGAAGAAGTAAACGACGACAAGAAATAATTTAGTTGTCTTATAAGCTTATGATCTAGGTCTTTAGGCCTAGATCTCACAACAAGCAAACAGCAGGGCCTAATAGGCCTAGTAAGCTAAGGCGGATAGGGGCTTTTAAGGCTACAAGCGCAGGTTTTCTGCCTTGCAGCTCCTGTTATAGGGAAGTCACTGTCCGCTTTTTAAGCTTTAGCGCTCTAGTGGCACTCTAGATAGAGTGCTAAAGCCTAATAATGCACTATTAATTTCCCGCAGATAGCTTTGATAGCAAGCTATGTGCGCTTTTTTTATCGAGATAAGCATGGCAACAAAGCGTGATTATTATGAGGTGCTAGGAGTAGCACGTGGCGCGACGGAAGATGAGATCAAGCGTGCTTTTAAGCGCTTAGCAATGAAGTATCACCCAGACCGTAATAAGGATGCTGATGCTGGTGATAAATTCCGTGAGATCAATGAGGCTTATCAAGTTTTAAGTGATCCGCAAAAGCGCTCAGCTTATGATGCTGGTGGCTTTGATGCTGTTAATAATAACGGTGGTCCTCAAGGCTTCGACTTCGGTGCAGATGGTGGCTTTGGCGATATTTTCGATACTATTTTCGGTAGTATGGGCGGCGGAGCACGTCGTTCCCGTAGACCATCGGGCCCTGTAAGAACTCGCGGCCGTGATATTCGTATCGTGGTAACTTTAACATTAGAAGAGGCTGTTAAGGGCTTAACTAAGGAGGTTAAGTTAAGTGCGCTTACTACCTGTCCAGACTGCCATGGCGAGGGCACTAAAGATCCTAAGAGCCGTAAGCAATGTCCATACTGCCACGGTCAAGGTGTTATTTTTGCCCAGCAAGGCTTCTTCCAGATTCAAAAGACCTGTGAGCACTGTCATGGCGAGGGTACTATTGTTACCGACCCTTGTAAGACCTGTAATGGCCAAGGCCGTATCAAGCAGCCTCGTAACGTCAAGATTGAAATTCCTGGCGGCTTAGATACTGGTCAGTCTGTAGTTGTAGAGGGGGCAGGTGAGTCTGGTACTCACGGCGGTCCAAATGGTGATGTAATTGCCGTAATTCAAGTTAAGGATCACGAGCTCTTTAAGCGTGATGGCGACAACTTATATTGCGAAGTTCCTATCACCTTCACTACCGCAGCTTTAGGCGGCAAGGTCACTGTACCTACCTTAGACGGTAAGCTTGCAATTACCGTAGAGCCAGGCACTCAAACTGGTACTACTTATCGTCTTTCTGGTAAGGGTATTAAGGCTACCTACACCAATCGACCACGCGGCAATCTCTATTGCACTGTAGTAGTTGAGACCCCAGTTAAGCTCAATGACTACCAAAAGGACTTACTCCACAAGTTAGAACAGTCTTTTGAAGAGGAGTCAGGTTCTGCCGATGCCAAGGACAAGAATCATAAGAAGGCTACAGCAGGCGAGAGCCAAAAGCCAATGATTGATTCCTTTGGCGAGAAGATCTCTAAGTTCTTTAAAGACCTAGGCAAGTAGGAATTAACCTTTTTCTCTAAACACATGCCACAGGATATCTATAGACTGTGGCATGAGCTATCTAAAGTTTCAAAGCTCTACTAGTTTGGCGCTAATAGGGCTTTTTTCGTATCTGTACTACGAGGAAAGATGGTATGCCTTTTGTCGATTATTATGCCGTGCTAGGCGTCCTTCCTGATGCTAAAGCTAAACAGATTAAGAATGCCTATAAGAAGCTAGCCTTGAAGTATCATCCTGACCGTAATAAGGAACCAGGCGCTGTCGAAAAATTTAGGCAAATTAATGAGGCATATGAGAATCTTTCTGATGAGACTAAGCGTAGTGAGTTTGATAAGTGCTTTGCTCAAGAGCAAGAGCGCAAGCGCCAAGAAGCTGCAGATCAAGAGCGACGTCGTCAAGAGGAAGAGCAAGAGCGTAAGCGCCAAAAAGCAGAGGCTCAAGCGCGGCGACAGCAAGAATTCAAGGAGTTCTTTCTCTTTAGAAAAATGAATGGTAATTTCTTTGATAGTGATATAAAAGGGGAAGATTTATCCATTAGTTTGGAGCTTTCTTTAGAAGAGGCCATTGCAGGCTTGCCTAAATACCAACAAATTAAAGGCATCAATATTCATTGTCCAGAGTGTCAAGGTAAAGGCTATCTAAAGTACGATACATGGTCTCTATGCTCTAATTGCAATAGTCATGGCGAAAGATGGCGCAGATATTATGAAAATCGATATTGCGCTAGCTGTAAGAACAAAGGATATATCGATGATAATCAAACAGTGACAAAAGCCATTACCTGCCCTAAATGCAAAGGCTCTGGCATATATGATGGTCAAGGCTGTGATTGTTGCCATGGCTTGGGCAAAATGGTGGTGCAAATCTGTAATACTTGCTCAAGTATCGGTAGAGTTTTAGATGCTAAAACTATTAATATTGATATTCCGCCAGGCGTAGACTCAGGCTATGAAATTACCTTACCTGGAGAGGGGCATTGCGGTATTTCTAATTGTGGCAATAAGCCAGGCAGCGATATGGGGCCTAGTGGCGATTTAAAGATTACAATTAAGGTCAAAGAGCATGATGTATTTAAGCGCGATGGCCTAGATCTTCATTGTAATGGCTTTGTTGACTTTAAGACTTTAGTATTAGGAGGGGATTACGAGCTTAATACTTTAGATAAGAAAAAGCTCAAGCTTACCATTAAGCCAGGCACTCAGAGCGATACTATTTTAATATGTCATGGCAAGGGCATGTGCTCTGGCAATCAACACGGCGATCTCTTTGTGCATTTAAAAGTTAAAGTGCCGCAAAATCTCACTGAGGAGCAAAAGGAGCTGTTAAGTAAGTTCTACGACTCTCTTAGGGATTAAACTCTGTATTATGATTAAGGCGTGCTATAATTTAAGCTCATTTATGGGCTAGAGAAAATAGCCTATTTTTTTTGTTTTTAGGGCCTTAAATAAGGCCTTTTGTTTTGCTTACAACCGCCAGCTTGGCTCTTCTTTGTAGTGTTTAAAGAGCACTTGCTACTTAGCTTAGTAGTAGTTGTTAAAGGAGCTAGAAATACGGTTAAACTAAATTGAGGTTATCATGGAACAAACACCAATGACTGCACGTGGTGAGCAGCTGTTACGCGACGAATTAGAGCGCTTAAAGACCCAAGAGCGTCCACGTATTACTGCCGCAATTGCTGAGGCTCGTAGTCACGGTGATTTAAGCGAAAACGCCGAATATGACGCTGCCAAAGAAGAGCAGGGCTTATGTGAGGCTCGCATCAAGGATATCGAGGGTAAATTAGCCTCTGCCAATATCATTGATGTTACCAAGTTAGCGATTACCGATCCTTTAAAGGTAGTGTTTGGTTGCACTGTAACTTTAGTAGATATCGATACTGACAAGGAAATTACCTATAAGATCGTAGGTGAGGACGAAGCTAGCATCGAGAACAATTTAATGTCCTACAAGACCCCAATTGCCAAGGGCTTATTAGGTAAGTTTGAAGGCGATGAGGTTGCCATTAAGATCCCTAAGGGCACTGTAACTTACGAAATTGCTGAAGTTAAGTACATTGCTTAATTAAGTAGGATGAACTGAGGGCGAGGGCCTCAGGTATAAAAAAAGCTTAGATACCGTGATGGTGTCTAAGCTTTTTTTCTAGCTAAGCTTATAACTTAGCGAGGTAAGATGTAGCGGCTGTCGCCCTTGCGTTGTCTAAATAAGATAGCAACACGGCCAACCACATTGACAAGCTCGGCGCCTACAGCATCGGCTGCTTGTTGAGCCTGTTCTTTGCGGCCCTCACCTGCATTGAGCTTGATCTTAATTAATTCGTGATGCTCGATGGAGCTATCGATTTCCTTAATGACATTCTCAGAAAGACCATCATTACCGAGCATTACTACTGGGTTTAAAGCATGAGCCTCAGCCTTTAAGAACTGACGCTGCTTTGCATTTAATGCCATATTTTTTTCCTAATGGTTGATTCAGGACCTACCTGAAAATTTTGCGCCTTATTGTAGCAAAAGCTAGCTCTATGATCAGTTTTTTTCGCATTTTCTTAACAATGTTTATCGCATAAGCCCCCGCTTACTGACAAAGTATGCTAAAAAATGAAGCTGATTTCTTGTACTGAAATTATCAGGGCCAAGATAGAGCTAAATTGTGCAAAAAAGCACTTGGCTATGTATAATAAAACCCTTTGTTATATAGATTTCGGGTAGGTTGCTGCCCTTGTTTTTTCAGCTGGGAAGCTAATTTGGGGAAGGTAGACATGCCTGTACGTAAAAGAAGTGCTAGTTCAACTCGTTGGCTCAAAGAGCACTTTGATGATCCTTTTGTAAAAGAAGCCCACAAGCGCGGCTTGCGCTCTCGTGCCTCTTTTAAGCTCGAAGAGCTCCAAAAGAAAGACCGTTTAATTAAACCTGGCAATATCGTAGTAGATTTAGGCGCAGCCCCTGGTGGCTGGTCTGAGTACGCAGTCAAATGCGTAGGTGAAAGTGGCCGTATTGTAGCTTGCGATATTTTGCCAATCAGACCAATCCGTAATGTCGACTTCTTGCAAGGCGACTTCCGTGAAAATGATGTCTTTACCAAGCTCTATAGCATGATTGGTGGTGGTGCCGATGTGGTACTATCTGATATGGCGCCTAACATGTCAGGCAATAAGGCCATTGATCAGCCTCGTGCTATGTTATTAACCGAGCTGGCTTTAGATATGGCCCGCCGTGTATTAAAAGAAGGCGGTAGCTTTGTGGTGAAAGTTTTCACTGGCTCTGGTTCTCAAGAGTTTTTAGCCGAGCTCAAAAAGGACTTTACTACTGTACGCGTACGTAAGCCAGAGGCCTCGCGCGACAGATCTAGTGAGGTATACATGGTAGCTACTGGCTTTAAGGGCCACGAGCTCTCTGGTGTAGCTCCTAATTTTGATGAATAAATATCTAAGTTAGTACAAAGACTTATTAGCTATAATTTTAGCTTGAGTTAAGAAAAGGAATTAGGCCTAGTGCACTTGGTGCTAGGTTTATTTAAAAACAAGGTGTCTCTTTTAAAGGTCTAGTTTTATTTAGGCTGTTTAATGGGGGCGCAAAATGAGGAAGGAATGGCAAAAAACTTAATATTATGGCTGGTAATAGCGATTATCTTAATGTCGTTATTTGAGTCATTTAATAGCTCTGAAAACAATGGTCGTAACATCGATTACACCAGCTTTGTGTCTGCGGTTCAAAATGACCAAGTGCAAGAGGTGATTTTCGATGGCGCTGTGATTAATGGCTCAAAGCGCAATGGTGAGCAATTTTCTACTGTAATGCCAATCCATGATAGCGCCTTATTAGATACCTTATTAAATCACAATGTTCGTACCTCTGGTACTCGCCCAGAAGAGCCAAGCTTATTAACATCCATCTTTATTTCATGGATGCCAATGATCATCTTAATAGGCGTATGGATCTTCTTTATGCGTCAAATGCAAGGTGGCTCTAAGGGCAATCCATTGTCTTTTGGTAAGAGCAAGGCAAAGCTGCTGTCTGAAAGCCAAATTAAGACCACTTTTGCAGATGTTGCAGGCTGTGATGAGGCCAAAGAGGACGTAGTAGAGTTAGTAGACTTCTTACGCGATCCTTCTAAGTACCAAAAGTTAGGTGGCCGCATTCCACGTGGTGTATTAATGGTAGGTCCTCCAGGTACTGGTAAGACCTTATTAGCCCGTGCTATTGCTGGTGAAGCTAAAGTTCCTTTCTTCTCTATCTCTGGTTCTGACTTCGTTGAAATGTTCGTCGGTGTCGGTGCCTCGCGTGTCCGTGATATGTTCGCCCAGGCTAAAAAGAGCGCTCCATGTATTGTCTTTATCGACGAAATTGACGCTGTAGGCCGCAAGAGAGGCGTAGGCATGGGTGGTGGTCACGATGAACGTGAGCAGACCTTAAACCAGTTATTAGTTGAGATGGACGGCTTTGAAGGCTTTGAGGCTGTAATTGTCATTGCAGCTACTAACCGTCCTGACGTGTTAGACCCTGCCTTATTACGTCCTGGTCGTTTTGACCGTCAAGTAACCGTAGGTTTACCTGATGTACGTGGTCGTGAGCAGATCTTAAAGGTACATATGAAGAAAGTGCCTTTAGCTAGTGACGTAGACGCTGCTTTATTAGCTCGTGGTACTCCAGGCTTCTCAGGTGCAGAGCTAGCTAACTTAGTTAACGAGGCTGCTTTATCTGCCGCTCGTGCTAATAAGCGTACTGTCAGCATGACCGAGTTTGAGCAGGCTAAAGATAAGCTCTTAATGGGTGCTGAGCGTCGTAGCTTAATTATGAACGACCATGAAAAGGCCAATACTGCTTACCACGAGGCAGGTCACGCTATTGTAGGTAAGTTAGTTCCTGATCATGATCCTGTTTATAAGGTCTCCATTATCCCAAGAGGTCGCGCCTTAGGTGTAACCTCTTACTTGCCAGAGCAAGATCGCTATAGCCAGTCTAAGCAGTACTTGCTCTCTCGCATTAGTGCTTTATTTGCTGGTCGTATTGCAGAAGAGCTCGCCTTTGGTGAGGATGCAGTGACTACTGGTGCTTCCAATGATATTGAAAGAGCCACTGACATTGCCCGTCGCATGGTGACCCGTTGGGGCTTCTCCAAGCGCTTACCTCCAATGCAATTTGACCAAGACCAAGACCAGTCCCAGTACTTAGGTGGTGGTCACGTAGCTACCTTGCCAGTTTCTGACAAGACTACCTTGATTATTGATGAGGAAGTAACCGAAATCATTAATTACTGCTACGATCGCGCTAAGACCATGCTTACCGAAAATCGCGATATTCTTGAGGCGATGAAGGATGCACTCTTAAAGTACGAGACCATTGATGCCGCTCAGATTGACGATTTAATGAATCGTCGTCCTTGCCGTGCTCCATCTGATGGCCCAAGCACCCCAAGTGCAGGCTCTAGCAGCTCCTCTGGCAGCCAAGCTGCAAAAGAGACCAAGGCCGAAGAGGCTAAGGCCGAGGAGAGCCAGGTAGCAGAGGCCAAGGCCGAAGAGTCCCAAGAGGCTCCAGCAGTAGCTCCTGCAAGTGAGGAGGCCAAGGTCGAAGAGGCTAAGGCTCCTGAGGCTGACGCTCCAGCTGAGCAAAATCAGTCCTTACAGTGGCCTTATAACACTCCAAGTGGTAATAAGTCCAATGAGGACAAGAAGGACTAGTCCTTAAGTTAGAGCTTTAAGTTCTAACCTTTGCAAAAGCCCAGTTTTGGTTTTCCAAGACTGGGCTTTGGTGCTTTATGGCGGGGCAAAAATTGCGCCTGTGGTGCGTAAGTAGAGCTTGGCGGTCCTAAAAGTGCTTAAAGTTTGAGCGCAGTCGCATCATGGTGTGCTCTTTATGCCTTATTAGCTAAATATGCCCTAAGATAAATACATAAGGTCTACTGCCTTATCTAAGGTGAGGCCAGAAATCTATATTGTGTTGCCTTGGCCTAGTCCAAGAGTGCTAAAGAGCAAAGGGAGATTATCGTGCAGTTATTTCTTAAAGACACTAGCATTGAGCTAGATCGCACCATGATTATGGGCCATATTGATCTTCAGACTAGCGATCCCCTGTCATTAGACGAAATTAGTGATTTAGCTGAGGACTATAAGGAATCAGGTGCTACTTTCTTAGAATTTAGTGTCGATAAGTACGCCAAAGAGAAGTGCTCGGTAGATGCTGAAATTGATATGGTGACGGCGGCTTTAGAGGCTGTAGCAGATTTAGATTTAATTTTAGGTGTCTATACCTCCAAGCCAGAGGTCATGGAAAAGGTAGCTACCTGTGGTGCCCAATTTATTGTTGACCCGCTGGCCTTGCGCGAGCCTGGTGCCATGCAAGTGATTGCCTCAACCAAGATGGCAGTGTGCTTGCTCTATGATCAAGGCTGCTCATTTAAAGAGGACGATAGCGATGATCCTTGTGCTGCGGTCTCTGAGTTCTTTTATGAGCGCTTAGATGCTTGTATGAATGCTAACATTGGTCAGCAGAAGATCATTTTAGATCCTATGATTGGTGTGCATACCTCAGTCGAGTTCCGCCTCAAGATGTTTGGTCGTTTAAAGACCTTCCATAGCTTTGGTATGCCACTAAGCTGCTCCTTGCCACGTTTAGTCTCTCAAGAGACAGTCACTAGTGAGAATATTGCCACTGAGCAAAACATGTCTGTTGCTACAGCTGTAGCTTTATTTGCTGAGCAACAGGGCATTCATATTATTCGTACCCAAAAGGTCTATGATTTGGCCTTTGCTATCAACAGCTGGCATGCGCTCCATCAAAGTGCTCGTCCATTTAAGCTCACCCGTGCCATTGGCAAAAAGCTCAGAAGCTTTGCTCGTGGTAGAAGAAAAGATATGTAATAGCTTAAAGCAGGCTTTTAGGTAGAGAAAAGGCACCTCTTGTGAGGTGCTTTTTTGTGCCTAAGTGATTTTGTTTGTCAGCTATAAGAGTTGCAAATGGCGCTATCATGCGCATCTGCGGTGCAGAGCCTTGGTGGCTCTTTTTGGGGTTGAGCTTTTTTATGGTGTAAAATCTAGGAATAAGCTTGCCTAGGTTGAATGATGTGTGTGGCAAGGTAAGAGTTTTTTAGTTTTAGTTTCAGTGCGTTGGCTAAGAATAGCAGAGGATTTTCAATGCAAACTCCAATTAAGCGTAAGTACTTTGGTACCGATGGTGTGCGTGGTCGCGTGGGCCAATTTCCTATCACCCCAGATTTTGTAATGAAGCTAGGTATGGCTGCTGGCAAAGTATTGCTTAAAAATGACCAAGGCCGTGTAATTATTGGTAAAGATACCCGCTTGTCTGGCTATATGCTAGAGGCTGCCTTAGAAGCAGGCTTTAGTGCCTCTGGTGTTTCTACCGTGCTCTTAGGCCCAATGCCAACCCCTGCTGTTTCTTATTTAACCAAGGCCTTTAGAGCTGACTTAGGCGTAGTAATTTCGGCCTCTCACAATCCTTTTTATGACAATGGCATTAAGTTCTTCTCCAAAGAAGGTACCAAGCTGCCTGATGAGGTAGAAGCTGCCATTGAAGAGGCTTTAGAGCATGAGGTGCAATTAGCCGAACCTGCTTCCTTTGGTCGTGCCTATCGCCAAAATGATGCCCCTGGTCGCTATGTAGAGTTTTGTAAGTCCACCTTCGATACCCATATTAGTTTAGATGGTTTAAATATCGTGCTCGATTGTGCCAATGGTGCTACTTATCATGTCGCTCCTTTAGTATTTAGCGAGTTAGGTGCCAAGGTAACTTGCATTGGTGTCTCCCCAAATGGCATTAATATCAATGATGGCGTGGGCTCTACCCATGTGCAAAAGTTAGCCGATAGCGTACTGGCCAATAAGGCTGACTTAGGTATTGCCTTTGATGGTGATGGCGATCGTGTCATGATGGTAGACAAGCATGGTCGTATCTTAGATGGCGATGCACTTTTATATATCATTGCCCGTGAGCGTCAGGCTCGTGGCCGCTTAGTCGGTGGTGTAGTTGGCACTCAAATGTCCAATTTAGGCTTTGAGCTGGCTTTAAAGCAGCACAATATTGACTTTGCACGCTCGGCTGTAGGCGATCGCTATGTGATGGAAGAGCTCTTAAAGCGTGGCTGGCGCTTAGGTGGTGAAAATAGCGGTCATATCATTTGCTTAGATTACACCTCTACAGGTGATGGCATTATCTCGGCTCTCCAAGTCTTAAAGTCCTGCATTCGTCAAAATAAGAGCTTAGATGAGCTAACTGACGATTTAGTCATGTTCCCTCAAGAGCTCATCAATATTCGTCTAACTACGGCTTTTGATGCTTTAAATGATGAGAAGGTCAAGGCTGAGGTAAAGGCTGTAGAGGCCATCTTACAGGGCAAGGGACGTGTACTGTTACGCAAGAGCGGTACTGAGCCATTAATTCGCGTCATGGTCGAAGGTGAGGATAGCACTGTAGTTCATAATATGGCTGTACGTATCGCCAATTGCATTCGTGCTCAAACAGAGGCCTAAAGTGCGCACTTGTTGGCTTTAAGACCATCGTAGGTAAAAAAAAGTTGCTCTAGTAGGGCCGTGCACTTTGCTTTATTTTCGCTGAAAGCTTATTATATGAGTTTCGCAAAACTGCTATTGTGTTTTAATTATCCTTTTGTGTAGTTACTAGTTAAGAGCAATAGCGGTTTTGTGCGCTAAAACATGCCCCTTCTAAGGCATGTTTTTGTTTATTTTGCAAGATAAATTTGTAGTAATAGTGCTTTAGGTCTTGATAAAAGCGGCTTTGATAGGTATTATTGCACAGCTAAAATTGTCCATTTGGTCTTTAATGGTTTTGCTATGTACGAGATTGTCATTGTATTTCTACTTTTAGTATCCATTGCTATTGTTGCATTGATCTTAGTTCAACAAGGCAAGGGTGCAGGTATGGGCGCATCTTTTGGTGCAGGTGCCTCTAATACCGTATTCGGCTCTGCTGGTTCTGGTAACTTCTTAACCCGCTCTACTTGGATTTTAGCCTTAGTATTCTTTGCTTTATGCTTATTCATTGGCTACTTACAAAAGCAAAATACTTCCCAGGCAGGTGACTTTACTAATATCGAAGAGACTAGCGCCGAGATTGTTGATCAAAGCCCAGAGGATGTTCCTTCTTTAGGTGGTGATTTATTACCTCCAACTGACAACGAGAATGCAGTTGAGTCTGATGTTCCTGCTTTAGAGACTGTTGAGCCTCAAGTAAATGACGATGTCGTTGCTACTGATGCAGAAGTTAAGGAAGCCATAGAGAGCTCCAATAACGCAGGTGCCGACGTAGAAGCTGCCGCTGCTGATGCAGAGACTGCCCCAGAGGCAGAAGCTGAGGCTGATGCTGAGGCTGATGCAGAGACTCAAGCCCCAGAGAATGAGGCTGAGCAAGCTCAGTAATTTTCTTTTTGTTAGCTTCAAGTACGTAGCTAAAAGCCGCCAAGCTAACTAAAAAGCGTAATAGAAAAAGGAGCCTCGTGGCTCCTTTTTTCGATCCTGCCACACCCTCCTCATGGTTCCTCCAGCCCCATATCCTTAGATCCTCACCAGCCATTTTAGCTCTCGTCGGCTAGCGCGCTCTCGCGCTATGCTTAGTATTTGGAGGTGAAGATATAGTGTGCAGTGGGGGTGATGATTTCATCAAGGGGCATGTCCCAGTGCTGGCCTTTAAGCTCAGGGACGCGCTGGAAGTCGTAGGCCAGGCCTAAGATAAGGCAATTGGCCGAGACCTTTTTGAGCATTCGGTCATAATAGCCTCCGCCCATACCTAATCTATCGCCCTTGTCATTAAAGCCCACTAAAGGCACTAAGATGACTTCGAGCATATCGGGGCTCACATAGTGCTGCTCATCTTTTTGCGGCTCCAAGATATTAAATTTATTTTTAATGAGCTGATTGGTGCTTTCATAGCTGTAAAAGTCCATGATGCCCTTGAGCTCAGGATGTACTAAAGGCAGGCAGATTTGGTGGGAGCGGGCTTTGAGGTGCTCATTGATAGCAACAGTATCAATCTCGCCTGCAAAGCTCATATAGGAGGCAATAGTACGCGGTACTTGTAAATAAGGGTGAGCTAAGACTTTATCAAGTATAGTTTGCGAGTAAGCTTGGACTTGCTCTACAGTTAATGCACGGCGCAAAGCCTTGATATCGTTGCGCTTTTGCTTGCGCCACTCTTTATATTCGCTACTACTAGCCATAAGAGTCAATGCCCCATTAAGAGTTAAAAGAAAAAAGACTAGGGGCAATTATAAGCAAAAGGCTATAGGGGCTCAATTAAGAGTCAATATTGTTGAGATTACGCTTAATGCGATGAATGAGCTGCATAGCTTGCTCTTGGAAAGGAGTAGAGGTGTCTAAGTAGCGCTGGAGCTGGCTTTGACTTTCAATGGCAGCCAAAATCGAAGCTTGCTGGGGGGTCAAGCTAGGATTGTCACGTAAGATCTTTGCAGTAATCTCTTGGATCTTGCCTACTGCACGCTGTAAAGAGTCAGCCTGACTCTTATGGCAGCGCAGCGTAAAGCTCTCTCCTAAAAGAGATACGGTTACTGTCTTAATCTCGTCTTTATCCATTTTTATGCCACGAAAAAATCTGGTGAAAGGAGGTGCCAACTGCTCTTTTAGGGGTAATCAGCGTCTAATTTTTCATTAATGGCGCTGAGCGCTGTTTCCTTAGGTGGGAATGTTTGTCGCTTAAGCTTGTTGTAAAAAGAACACTCTTAAAGCACTGTATTGTACTGATTTTAGCTAGGCTTGGCTAGCAAATTAGCATTACAAATACGCCTCGGTCACAGCAAAAATCGTTTTAGATATAAGTCTATGAATTTAATAGCTAGGAGTGAGCCTTGGGGGCCTTGTTAGTATTTTTTTGGTAAAAGGCACTTTTGGGCCCTAGTGTATGGCATAATGGTGATTTAATTGCCATTTCTTACTACTAAGATTACATGCTTAGTATCTTTGAGCTCCACTTTAGATAGCTAGCTTTAGATAGACTAGCTACTAGTTTGATCGCCTCCTTAGCTTAAGTAGTCAATAAATAACTAAGGAGATAGATATTGGGTAGAGATGCGCCCTCTTTAGGGCCAAAGTGGAGTATTTGTTGGCACCGATGCTAAATTTTCAAGAAGGGATTCTTTAAGATGCACAAAAAGGCAGGTATGGGTCGTGGTAACAGCAAGCGCGCACAGGGTTTAGAATCTAGAGATAGCGCCCGTTCTTGGCGTGATGCTTCCAGTTCAAAAAAGACATCTGCTCCACGTAATTCATCGGCAAATAAAGGCCGTTTTGCCGATAACAAGTCCTCGCGCTCTTATGCTGAGCAAAAGACCAGAGATCGTGCCGAAGCTGCCAAGCGCAATGAAAAAGCCAAGATTAATGCAGCCGTCAAGGGCAGTAATGACAATGAGCGCGTCAGTGGCGTCAAGCTTCACAAGCTCTTAGCTAATGCTGGTATTGGCTCACGTCGTTCTTTAGAGTCTTTAATTGAAAATGGTTTAGTTGAGGTCAATGGTAAGGTCGTTAACTTAGGTTTCCGTACTGATGATGAGAACATCACTGTCAAAATCAATGGCAAGATTGTTTACTCTCCAAAGAGCCGCAAGCTTGAAAACCGCTGCTTAATGTACTATAAGCCAGAAGGTGAGATTTCCTCTTTATCTGACCCACAAAACCGCCCAACGGTTTTCGATCACTTACCGCGTTTAGATATTGGTAAGTGGATCAATGTAGGTCGTTTGGACTTAAATACCTCAGGTTTATTATTATTTACCACCGATGGTGATTTAGCCCATGCCCTCATGCACCCACGCTATGGTATTGAGCGTGTGTATGCCGTACGTGTGTATGGCGATGTCAGTGAGGAGCAATTAGAGCAATTACGCAATGGCGTGCTCTTAGAAGATGGTATTGGTAAGTTCGATGCCATTGAGTATCGTGGTGGTGATAATCGTAACCACTGGTTCCATGTTTCCTTACGTGAAGGTCGTAACCGTGAGGTTAGACGTCTCTGGGAAGCTGTGGGCTTACAAGTAAGCCGCTTGATTCGTATTTCCTATGCAGGCTTTGATTTAGACCCACGTATGAAGTCTGGTCAGTATCGTGAGTTGACCTTATCTGAGGTCAATCAGTTACGCTCTAAGGCTCAATTACGTGCCTTAAAGCCAGAGGAGTACGCTACTACCCCATTACGTATTAGCGCTAGCTTAAATAAGCAGCGTAAGAATGTATCTGCCCGTCCTAAGGCTCGTGAAGAGGGCGCTGAGGGGGCAGAGAAGCCATTAGTTAACACCGCCAAGGTCAATACCAAGGTAGGCAGCAGCTATGGCCGTTCCTCCTTTAAAGAAAAGAAGGCCTTCAAGCTTTCTTATAGCACCAAGGGCAAGAGCAGCGCCTCTAAGGGCAAAGGCCCACGCAAAGGTGAGAAGAGTCGTGGTAAGCGCTAAGTAGAGCGCTAGCGCTGGTCGCACTTTGCAATTTGAAAAATCTTGATGTTTTCGCCACAAAGGGCCCATTAGGGCCCTTTAGTGCATCTAAATGGTGCATTTTTAAAAAAATCTAAGTTTATTCTCAGAAAAGCTTGCTATGCTAGATATGTTGGCTCCCATCTCATAGTGGAGCTCAAACATCAAAAGGAATAAGCGGCTTTTACAATATAAGCAGCTTAGTTAGTTGTTAATTTGTTGTTGGATTGTTCACAAAGTTAGACCCTCTATAGCTCTAATTAGTTTTGTGTTTGGGGCATATGGGCTAACTCACTTATTAAGGTAAATATTTATGGACCCTACGGCAGTACATCAGGTCATGTTTGATATGGCTTGGGTGTCTGATCCTACCGCATGGCTTGGTCTTTTGACCTTGGTCGTCATTGAAATCGTTCTTGGTATTGATAACTTAGTCTTCATTGCCATTCTTACTGCCAAACTACCTGAAAAGCAAAGAGATATGGCCCGCTACATCGGTTTAGCTGGTGCCTTGGGCATTCGTCTTGTGATGTTGGCCTGTATCTCTCTGATTGTGAACATGATTGAGCCGTTATTCTATATCGGTTCTAAAGGCATCACAGGTCGTGACATTATCTTAATGATTGGCGGTGTCTTCTTGCTCTATAAGGCGGTACATGAGCTGCACTCTAAGTTAGAGGGCTTTGATGACGAACTTAGTGTCTCTAAGGCCGCAGGCTCTGCCATGTACTTGGTAATCTTGCAGATCATGGTCTTAGATGCAGTGTTCTCCTTAGACTCCATCATTACCGCTGTGGGTATGGTCGATCACGTCTTTATCATGATGTTTGCTGTGATCATTGCTATGTCGGTTATGACCATGGCCTCTAAGTGGATCACCGAGTTTGTATCGCATCACCCAACCTTAGTTATCTTATGCTTAGGCTTCTTGCTCTTAATTGGCTTTAGCTTAATCGTTGAGGCTTTAGGCTTCCACGTACCTAAGGGTTACTTATATGCTGCAATTGGTTTCTCTATCTTGATGGAGATCTTCAATCAAATTGCCCGTAAGAATACCTTAAAGTTAGGCGATGGCAATGGCAAGGTCGCCATGCAAAGCCGTGAGATTGCCGCTAATTTAGTCTTACGCCTCTTAGGTTCTAATCAAAACCAAGTTCACACCTTAAAGGAGGCTATTGTCTCCCGTACAGGTGCCGAGGTCTTTAATAATACGGAAAAGGAAATGGTCTCGCGCGTGCTGCAAATTAGCAGCTTGCCAATTAAGGCCGTTATGACTGCTCGTACTGACGTAAATAGCGTAGATATCTCCGATAATATCGATGAGATTATCAATGCCTTAAAGACCATGCATAACTCGCGTTTAGTGGCTTATAAAGATAGCCATAGAGAAGTGCCTTTAGGTTATTTAAAGCGTGATGAGATCTTAGCTACCAAGCTCTTTATGGATACTGGCACTATCGTGCTCTCTAGCCAGCAAAGCATTACTCCTGAGGCTAAGGAAGCTGCCGCCTCAATTGCTGTCGATAAAGAGTATGTCACAAGCGAGTCCTTACTTGAAAGTAAGATTCGTGAGCCTTTATACCTGCCCGAGACCATCTCTGTTACCAAGGCCTTAGAAGAGTTTAGAAAGTCTAAGAAGAACTTTGCTTTTGTTTTCGATGAGTTCGGTAATTTCGAGGGTATCGTGACTTTACACGATATTATGGAAGAGATTGCAGGTGAGCTTCCTGATCAAAGTGAAGTCCCAGAGCTCGTACGTATGAGCCCTGGTATCTTCAAGATTGATGGTGGTGCCATCTTAAAGGACGTCTCACGTTTAACAGGCTTTAATGTGCCTCTCTCTGAGACTTACCACACCATCGCTGGCTTTATCTTGGATTACTTACAAAGAATGCCAGAGGCAGGTGAGGTCATTACCTTAACCAAGTGGCGTCTTGAGATCTTAAAGGTCGAGGAAAATACGATTGAATCTGTAGTCCTGACTAATATTGCCAAGGCTAAGGAAAACGAAAAAGCCCTCGCCAAAAACGTATCTGTAGCCACCCAAGCAACCAAATAAGCTCAGCTGCGCTTTAGTCCCTTAAGCAAGGGGCTTGCGCGATCGCAAAAGCCCAGCTATCGCGCTGGGCTTTTGCGTATCTGCAAGATATGTACGCCATAGGCGCTCTGGTTAGGACTTGAGTGTTTGCGCACACGTTAGAGCGTGTTATAGACGAGATAAGGTAGGTTTAGGCCGCTCTGTAGACACTAAGGAAGCCTATAAGAGCAGGTAGTGAGGAGAGTAAAAAGGCCTAGCTCGAAGAGCTAAGCCTTTAATATTAGGGATAGATAATTCGGTTAGCCGCCTAACAAGCTTAAAGCAATAGTAGGGCGTTGGTTAGCTTGGGCCAAGACAGATTGGGAAGCCTGCTGGATAATATTGTTCTGGGTGAGAGCAGCAGTCTCAGAGGCAAAGTCAGTATCGCGAATACGAGAACGTGCATCGGCTTGATTTTCAGAGACATTGGACTGATTGCGAATGGAAGATTCCATACGATTTTGCAAAGCACCCAGCTCGGAGCGGCGTGAATCCACAGCTTGAATAAACTTATCGATGCTGCCTAATACAGCATTAGCACGAGATACAGCAGAAATAGACCAAATAGTTACAGTATCACCTTGGTCATTCTTGGCAGTAGTCATACCATTAGCTTTTTCGGCTGCCACACCAGCCTGACCTGCAATACCTGACATATCGAAGGCCTTACACCAGTTGAGGCCAATGGTGTCGCCCTTGTTGGCGCCGACTTGGAAAATGATGCGGCCCTTGTCATTACCGTCCTTTGGAATTAAGGAGTCAGCAGGATCGCCTGCGCCGTCTAAGACTTTCTTGCCTGCAAAGGTGGTTTGCTTGGCAATACGGGTAATTTCAAAAGAGAGGCTCTTTACTTCCTCTTGAAGGGCCTTGCGGTCTTCGGCAGTGTTAGTGCCGTTGGCAGATTGTACAGCTAAGACACGAATACGTTGGAGCATATTGGTAGTCTCATCTAAGGCGCCTTCGATGGTCTGAGCTAGTGCAATACCGTCGTTAGTATTACGGTTACCTTGATTAAGTCCATTGATTTGGGAGGTGAGACGATCTGAAATTTGCAGACCTGCGGCGTCGTCCTTAGAGGAGTTGATTCTTAAGCCTGAAGCTAAGCGCTGATAGCTGACATTGAGGCTATTGGTAGCGTTAGTGAGCTTTCTTTGAGCGTTAATCGAGCTGACGTTAGTCTGTACGTATAAAGCCATTTTGCAATATCCTTCTGGGGCTAATAGCCCTTAAACTTTCAACATATATATGTAGCAATATCTATGCCAAACTTGGGTGGCAAAAATGACTAGGTAGGGAGAAATGACAAAAGCCTGGGGCCTAAGCTCCAGGCTTTAAGGTAAGGGGGCTGTATACTTAGATTAGACGTTGAAATTGAAGTAGCGGTTGGTATTGTTAAAGGAGATATCTTCCACAATCTGACCTAAGAACTCCATATCCTTTGGATACATGCCCTTTTCTACAAAGTTGCCGATAAGGTTACACATAATACGGCGGAAGTACTCGTGACGGGTATAGGATAAGAAGCTACGGGAGTCGGTTAACATGCCTACGAAATTGCCAAGCACAGAGAGATTGGCAAAAGAAGTCATTTGATCGACCATGCCTTGGTAAGTATCATTAAACCACCAAGCAGAACCCTGTTGGATCTTGCCTTGAGCCTCTGGGCCTTGGAAGGAGCCAATTGCAGTAGCAATGGCAGCATTATCGCCAGGGTTTAAGGAGTACCAAATCATCTTAGGTAAGGAGTCACGCTCGTTTAAGGCATCCATTAAGGTGGTAATGCCACGGGCGCAAGCGCGATTGTCTACACAATCAAAGCCAGTATCGGCACCTAAGAGCTTGAACATCTTGGTATTTGGATCGCGGATGGCGCCATAGTGCATCTGCATGACCCATCCATACTTGGTATAGCCCTTAGCTAAGTGAATTAAGATCATGGACTTATAAGCTTCGAGCTCGGCATCATTTAAAGGCTCGTTATTTAAGCCCTTGTGGAAGATTTGCTCTAAAGTACCTTGGTCCACGATGCGGCAATAAGCATAGTCAACGCCATGGTCAGAGGCCTTACAGCCCATTTGATTGAAAAACTCCATGCGCTCATCTAAAGCTTCAAAGAAGTCTTCGCAGCTCTTAATAGTACGGCCAGTTAAAGTGCCAATGTGTGCTACATAGTCCTTAAAGTCATCCTTTTCGATCTTCATGGCCTTATCAGGACGCCATGCTGGAACTACAGAGCAAGAACAAGGATTAGCAGCGATCTTCTGATGCCACTCTAAGCTATCACCAGGATCGTCGGTAGTAGCTACTAATTTGACATTGGAGCGCTTGATAATGCTTTGGACACGGAAATCGTCTTGAGCTAACTTGGCATTACACTCTTCCCAAATTTCTTGGCAGGTCTTTTCGCTTAAGGTCTTGGTAATACCAAAGTAGCGCTGGAGCTCTAAGTGAGTCCAGTGATACAGAGGGTTGCCAATGGCACGTGGTAAGCTCTTAGCAAATTGCTCAAATTTTTCGTAATCTGAGCTCTCAGGACCAGTAATTAAGCTCTCTGGAACACCATTGGAGCGAATCATACGCCATTTGTAGTGGTCGCCACCGAGCCAAGCTTCGGTAATGTTCTTAAACTGGTGATTGTTGGCGATTTGTGCTGGGTTGATGTGACAGTGATAGTCAATAATTGGCATCTTGGCAGCATGATCGTGGAACAGTTCTTTGGCAGTTTCAGTTTCTAATAAGAAATCTTGATCCATAAAAGCTTTCATAGTCAGTCTCTTTAGTTGAGGTTTTTGAGGGATAAAGACTTGAGCTTAAAAGAGCCAGTAATTTACTGGCTCTTTTTAGGTCCAAGACCTAAGGTCTTGGCCTAGGAGCTTATTTTAAAGTTGCATCGTAACCTGCAAGCTCAGGGATAAAGCTGGAGACTTGTGGTACGTAGGTGCACAATAAGAGCACAGCAACAATCACGATGTAATAAGGGATTAAAGGCTTGATAACCTTTTCGATAGTGGTCTGAGCCACCTTTACGCCCACGAATAAAATATTACCTACAGGAGGGGTAATCGTACCGATACATAAGTTGTAAACAATCACGATACCGAACTCTACAGGGGACAAACCGCACTGCATAGCGATAGGTAAGAAGATTGGGGTAAAGATTAAGATGGCTGGGGTAGTATCAAGGAAGGTACCTACGAATAATAAGAAAATGTTAATGATAAGTAAGATAACAATCTTATTAGAGGAAATACCATTTAAGAGCTCGCCTACAGCAGCTGGGATATTTACAAAGGAAATAACCCAAGACATGATGGAAGACACACCGATTAAGAGCACGATGATACCAGTCATGGCAGCTGAGTCGGCATAGATTTTCTTTAAGTCAGCCCAGGTAATGGAGCGGTAGAGTACCGATAAAATCAAGGAATAAACTACAGCTACAACCGCACCTTCGGTAGCGGTGAAAGCACCAGCTACGATACCACCGATAACGATGATAATTAAGAGTAAGGATGGGAGAGCATCAATAGTGACCTTGGTAGCTAAAGCTAAGGTGAGCTTTTGGCTATCGCCTTGGTAGCCTAAGCGCTTGGCTGCGATAAATCCCACGATCATACAGCCAAGGCCCCATAATAAACCAGGGATATAGCCTGCTAAGAATAAAGCTGCAACCGAGGTACCGCCAGAGACTAAAGAGTAGGTAATTAATACATTAGATGGTGGAATTAACAAGCCAGTAGGAGCAGAGGCAATATTAATTACAGCCATGTAGTTTTTAGAGTAGCCTTCCTTTTCAGCAATCGGGCCAATGATAGTACCCATAGCAGATGCCGCTGCTACACCAGAGCCAGAGATAGCGCCAAACATCATGTTAGCCATGGTGTTGGTGTGAGCAAAGGAGCCAGGAACCTTACCTACTAATAAACGAGCAAAGTTCATGAGGCGAATTGCAATTCCTCCTCGGTTCATAATATTGCCCGCGAGGATAAAGAAAGGAATAGCAATTAAGGTAAATACGGAAATACCTGAGAAAGTTCTCTGAGCGCCAGTTTGCAACATCATGTTCAAATCAAGTGCTGCCGCTCCTGCGCATACTGAAGAAATAGCAATGGAGATACAAATTGGTACACCCAAGACCAATAGGGCTACCAGTACCAAAGCCATAGTCAGGCCAACAGTTAAAGTCATAATGAATGCTCCTCTTACTACTCTTCGTCGGTTTCAACGCCATAGGAAGCCAAATCTGGATCCTTTAACTTCTTTACCATGTCTATGAAGTTTAAGATGCCATAAACTAAGATCAGCATGCCTGAAAGTGGTAGTACTGCATACATTAAGCCCATGTTTACGCCTAAAGAGGCAGTAAGCTGGTTCATGTTCTCAGAGGCCATAACATAGCCACCGTAAACTAACAATAATACAGCAGTGAGCATCACTAAAATTTCAGAGAACATATCTAAATAGACTCGCTTGGCTCCAGTGAACTTGGAGTAAACAAAAGCCATACATAAGTGACCACGCTGACCAAATACATAAGAGGCAGATAAAATAGAGAGCCAGGTGAAACTGTAGGTAATTAACTCTTCAGAGATGGTAGATGGAGAGTTAAAGAAATAGCGGGTAATAATTTGGTAAGAGCCAATTACAGTCATCATCATGAATAAGAACACACAGAAACTCATGATGGACTTATCGAGCACTTTACGAAGGGCTTGCATAAGAGTATCTCCCTCTTAGTGAGCACATCCTAAATTTGCTTGTGGTTTGAGTTTAGCCCCAAGCAAAATCTAAATCACTCAAACTTCAATTTAAGCATTAACTGACACTAGCTCTAACAAGGCTTGTTTCATCATTTAGACAAATTTAAGCAGCACTAAAGTTAGGCTTACGCTTTGATAGCGCAACCTATAGCTGATTATCTTGTTTGTGATGAAAAGAAAAATAGGGAGGTGTTGTTAGTTGCTAGGAGCGATAATGCCTGTATTTTTTTAGGAGCCAAGGACTTGTGCCTTGGCCCCTGAGCCTAGCTTTAGATATAAGCTAGCTTCAAGTGTTATTACTTGACAGCAGCGGCGTTAGCAGCAGAAGCTTCGTCGTATAACTTCTTGAGATCTGGAGTCTCGCCTAAGATCTGCTCGTGTAATGGTAAAACTTTATTGCGGAACTCGTTGACGTCAACTTCGATGAATTGAACTCCCATCTCTTGAGCTTTCTTCTTGGCATTGGCAATAGAGTCGTGCCATGCAGCAAACTCAGCTTGCTGTGCAGCAGCAGCGGCCTCGTCAAATACCTTACGCTCGTCAGCACTTAATTTGTTTAAGAAGGAGTTGGAGGCGACTAACATGTCAGGGCACATCTGGTGCATGTCATAGGAGAAGTACTTGGTGATTTCACCATGCTTCTGATCGGTTAAAGCCAGCTCGTTGTTCTCAGCGCCGTCAATTACGCTTTGTTGGAGAGCAGAGTAAACTTCACCGAAGCTCATTGGGGTAGCAGCAGCGCCGAAGGCTTGCATCATAGCTACGTTAACAGGGCCTGCCTGTACACGGAACTTCTTGCCCTGTAAGTCAGCTACAGACTTAATTGGGGTCTTGGAGTAGAAGTTACGGGTACCTGCGGTAAAGGCAGCTACAGCCTCAAAGCCATTCTTGGTGCTATTAACACTTAATTGCTCTAAGATAGCAGGATCAGTAATGAACTTCTCGAAAGCCTGCTCAGAGGTGAATAAGTAAGGAATAGAGAAGATGGCAAATAACTTGTCGAAAGACTCGATATTAGCAGTGGATACAACTAAGTACTGCACAGAGCCCTGCTTAATTAACTCTAATACCTTCTCGTTAGAACCTAGGGTGGCATTAGGGAAGATTTGCACTTCAAACTTATTGCCTAACTTGCTCTCAACGACTTTCTTAAATGCTAAAGCACCTAAGTGATCTGGGTGAGTTTCAATTTGGGAATGGGAAAGACGAATAACTTGCTTGGAGTCACCACCGCAGCCAGTCATTAAAAGGGAAGCAACAGCAATTGCTAGGGCAGAACCAATGATCTTTTTCATACTAAACAGTACATCTTCTTTTATATAAGGGGTGCCACCACAGCTAAACCCTTACTTAAAGTAAGATGTTTCCTCCATAAATCAAGAACAACCTATTTGTGAGCTCTGTGTAAGCTGACAATATCTAACCTTAGTTGTATGTGTAGCTATAATCGCGAATTAAGCAACACTAGCATACAAGAATATTAGCAAAACAATCCTTAATGGTCATTATGCAATAATGCCATTTTAAGGCTATTAAATGCCGCTGTTAATTAGCTTACTTGCAAAACGTTATCAATATCACAAAACAAGATTAACAGGGCCTTAGCAAGATACTTGTATACTAGATGTCTAGTATATTTAAGCGCAAAAAATTTTTTTAGTGCTCAAGATTTGTGCCAAGGTTAGCTGCATAAACCACTTCACCTTTGCACTTGACTACAGAAATTCCAATATTGTTCCGACCAGGGTCGATACCACAATATAGATCTTGGACAAAGTGAGTACCATAGACTCGGCACAGATACGCCCAGAGCATGGGGCTTGGTTAACACCCCAAGGTGGTTTTCAATTAAATCTTTCTGTGTCGTAATATATGTCTTTGCTCAACTAAAACCGAAGTTTCAAGCTCCATCCTGAAAATGAACTCAGCTCATTTTAGGATGGAGTAGTTGACCAATGTATAGATACGCTACTAGCTAAACTTGTGTGACTGGTAAAAATAAAACAGCCATCAGGCACAATGTATGGATGATGGCTGTGAGCTTTAAACGTCCTTACTGCTACTGTTGGCTAGCGTTTGGTTCTTCCTCTTTGGTCTTAGAGGCAGGGGCTTTAGAGCAGTCAAAGCCATTTAAGGCCGCACGACCTGAAATAAAGTAAGGTAAGTTCTCTACCATGCGGTCAATAAAGGAGAGTACGGACACAGTGCAGCCTTTACGCAGTGAGTAAATATCCTTTTTGCTATAGAAAACGGAGTCGTCAATACGCAAATCGACAATGGCGCCATCGCTTACTGAGGTAATAAAGAAGGACTTGGTAGTAGGGTCAAAGCCTGTAGCTTCTACAGGTAAATTAGTAAAGACAATAGGGAGCTTTTTAAACTCAGCAATTAAGTCATGCAAAGATTTTTGATTGAGCATGTCCATTAATTGCTGATAGGAGATATAAAGGCCACCTTCGCTAGAGAAGCGGGCTTTTTGATTAAAGAAGATGCGGTCTTTGCCAGTATTGTAATTGGCAATAGTAAGAATGCCTAAAATCGGGGTATTGATTTTACCTGTGTAGCCTGCTGAGTCTGAGGGGAAAATTACTGAGGTTGATTGATATAACTTATTTAGACGGTTTTGGGTTTGGATCTCACCTGTAATGGCTGATTGGGTAGGGCCATCTAAGGCCTCACCTTCACTTAAGATGACTTGGTTTACAGCATAGTGTTCGCTTTTAAAGACGGTCTTAATCTCATAGGCTTGAGCTGCCTGAGTGCAGGCAAGTAGACCTAAACACAAAGAACTAGTTGCTACTAATGATTTAATAGCGCGAGCAAACTTGTTATGTCTCATAAAAAATCCTTCTACTTATGGCACAAGCTCTAAACAGCATTGATCTCATTATGCTTAGCTAAATGTTTAAGAGCAAGTATTTCAAGTCAGGATTTGACGCAGCGGGCTAAAAATTTCAGCTAAAGACAAGAGGCGCGCTTTGTGTGATAATGTGCGCCAAGAGGTTTTATTAGGCTCTGCATTGTACTTGCTTGCAAGTGCAATGCAGAACTTAAATCTGATGATAGGCTTATGGGAGGTCCTCGTGACAAACGCCAAGGTTTTATTACCATGTGAAGTCGATATTGATAAATGTATTGCTTTAAAGTCTTCTTTTAATGGTGCTCGTCTGGATGTTGAAAAGCTCTCCCGTTTGCAAGAGAGCTGTGTACAGATTAAAGACGAGGTCTTAGCTACAGTCAGCTTTGAGCAAGATGCCAATGGTTTGCGTATTGTTAAAGGCACTTGTGAGGCTGATTTAGTCTTAACCTGTCAGCGTTGCGCAGAAGATTATGTAGAGCATGTGGTCTCTAAGTTTAATTTCACTCCTGATTATGAACGCGCTAAGGCTTGTAATTTAGAGAACAAGTATGACTTTATCGAACTTAATGAAGGTAAGGTCAATTTATATGAAATCATCGAAGATGGCCTCATTTTAGAGATTCCAACTGTGCCTAAGCATGATGAAGATGATCCTGAGTGCACCCGTCATGGTGATGAGTGGCAATATGGTGAATTAGACAGCGCAGCACAAACTAATCCTTTTGCTGCATTGGCCGCCTTAAAAGGCTCTTTGGGCAAAAAAGATTAAAAAACAGCGATTTAGATCAAAAAAATATTGAAAAATCAGTGTTTTATCCCTATAATGTTGCGTCCGTGATCATGGCTTGGGAAAGCCCATTGTTCATGTGATTTAAAAATTTTTGATCAAAAAAACTAAGCGTAAAAGCTGATGTTAGTGCACTAAGAGCATTAGCATGCGGTTTTTACTGCACTTTATAGTATTTAGGAGACTATAATGGCCGTTCCACAGAACCACCAGTCCCGTTCCCGTCGTGACAAGCGTCGTACTCATGATGCTTTAACTGCTCGTCAATTATCTGTAGACTCACAGACCAACGAGACCCACATTCGTCACCACGTGACCGAGAGCGGTTACTACCGTGGCAAGAAGGTTATCTTCAAGTAAGCCATTAATTGGCATGCTTTAGCGCTAAAGCATAGCAGTCACTTTAGAACTGCAACAGCGGGGCATCATGGGCCCCGTTTGTCATTTTAGGGCTCCACCCTAAATTAGCGCACCCATCTACCATTTCATCTCTTATAGAGCCCCGCGCTCTCACGCCCCATTTCCCAACACCCCATTCGTTAGCGCTCTTGCTTCTTGCACCTGCACCCTTAGTGTCTCTATGGTTCTTGCGTACCTCTTATCTGCGCCTGATTGGTGCATGGCCTGTATGGCTAGCCGCGTTGTGCAGCTGCTGCGCAAGATGGGCTTTTAGGGTTAGTTTTTTGTGGTGGGGTGTAGAGAAATTGAGGCTTGACACACAATATAGAGGCAAGTTTTGTTAAGCTTAGAAAGTATTGGACTTTCAGAGCGTGGAAAGTGCATCACCTAGGTTAATGCGTTGCCCTTGGCAAATAGCCTTGCTTAAGGGCTTTCACGGCCTGCATCATCACTAAATTTTGTACAAGGAGCGGGGTAGGCTTTTCTTTGGATCGCTCTTGGTGATAGTAATGGATAAGAAACAAGAAACTGAAGCTCCTGAGCGTACAGTAGTGGCTTTAGATGGCACTGGTGGAGACAATAAAGATACTCGTCCTGTAGTTGATGCGGTGCGCTTTGCTATGGCCATGTATCCTGCCTTATATTTGATTATATTTGGCACCACCCAGCTTAAAAATGATTTATTAAAGGCTCAAGTAGATGTATCACGTTATGAGTTTCGTTTAGCTCAGCAAGTGATTCCTCAAGATGAGCGTATGCGCGCGGTGATTAATAACTATCGTAACTCTGCCATGTATAAGGCTTTAGAGTGCGTAAAAAATCACGAAGCCGATTCTATGATATCAAGTGGTGGCTCTGGACCTTTAGTCACCTTAGCCCGTCATCTTTTGGGTGTGCAAAAATTAAGTACTAATCGCATTAAGCTCAAGTCTCGTCATAAGCTCTGTGAGAGGGCAGGGCTCGTGCGTCCTTGTTTTGCCGCACGTATTCCTGTAGCTCCTGAGCGCTTTGCACTGATGATGGATTTAGGCGCTAATGCCAATTGTCAGGCACATGATTTATATGACTTTGCTTGTCTTGGCAGTGCATTTGCTAAAATTTCTCTTAAGTTAGATAGCCCTCGTATTGCCCTATTAAATGTCGGTACAGAAACTGGTAAGGGCAGTGTCATGATTCAGCAAGCACGTCATTATTTAGAGCAAGATGGTAGCTTGCAATTTACGGGTTTTATCGAGGCTAATCGCATCTTTTGTGACGATGCTGATGTCATTATTACCGATGGCTTTACGGGCAATATTGCTCTCAAGGCTGCTGAGGGCGTGGCAGATCTCTATGCTAGTGCCTCTGGATTGAAGAAGTTTTTTGGTAAAATGGCGCGACCTCAATGGCTTTTGCCATGGCAATACAATGGCTCAGTGCTCTTGGGAGTTAATGGTTTAGTTATCAAGTCACATGCTAGCGCAGGTAAAGAGGCTTTAGCTGTAGCTGTAGTTGAGGCGGCACGGGCGGCACATGCTAATTTAGCCTCTCGCGTGCAAGATGAACTTTTTAGTAATTAATATCTATTGGCTGTAAAAGCTTTAGAATATGGTTTATGGCCTTGAGATTTTTTTCTCTATGGCTATCATAATTGCTATTTTGATGGCAAAATGTGCGATTTAGACTTTAAACTTTCTTTTTCTAAGCAGAGAGTGGTGAAGCATTTGTATAGCAGAATTTTAGGTACTGGTGGCTATTTGCCAGTCCAGGTTAGAACTAACGCCGATTTAGAGCAGATGGTTGAGACCTCCCATACATGGATTGTGGAGCGTACTGGCATTCATGAAAGACGTGTTGCTAATGATCAGGAAACCGCTGCATATATGGGCATTGAGGCAGCCAAGAAGGCATTAGTAGCTGCATCTTTAGATGCCAGTGCTATTGATGCTATTGTTTGTGCTACAACTTCATCTCAAAATGCTTTCCCTTCGACTGCCTGTGAAGTTGCCTTAGGTTTAGGCATTAAGGGTGCTATTGCTTTTGACGTGGCTGCTGCTTGTGCAGGCTTTAGCTATGCCTATAGCGTCGCTCACAATATGATTATCACAGGTCAGGCCAAGAATGTTTTAGTCATTGGAACTGATACTCTCTCACGTGCCTGTGATCCTAGCGACAGATCTACCATTATTCTCTTTGGTGATGGTGCTGGTGCTGTGGTATTAGGTGCCTCTGAGGAGCAAGGCACTATTGCCGTTAAATTAGCCTCTGATCCTACTTGTGGTGACTTATTACGTTTGCCATTCCCTAAGCGTGGCACTTGTGTCAATGACGATGCTTATTTATTTATGAAGGGCAATGAAGTCTTTAAGCACGCTGTTACCATGCTCTCTAATTTGGTCAAGGACACTTTAGAGATGGCTAATATGAGCGAAGAGCAATTAGACTTCTTAGTTCCTCACCAGGCTAATTTACGTATTATTGCTGCTACTGCTCGCAAGCTTAAGTTAGATATGTCTCAAGTTATCGTAACTTTAGATAAGCATGGCAACACCTCTGCTGCCTCTGTACCTTTAGCTTTAGACGAAGGCATTCGCCAAGGCCGTATTGTACGTGGCCAAAACCTCTTATTAGAGTCCTTTGGCGGCGGCTTTGTTTGGGGCTCTGCCTTAATTCGTTACTAATATAGCAATTTGTTTTTTTGCAGGCTCAAGCTGCTTTGAGCCTGTCTTATCTTCCTAAGCTCCCCCTTTTTCGTCCCTAATGGCTAGCACTGGTATTATGTTGGTACTTGTGTGAGCCCGCTTCAAGATTTGCACATTTCTCAGTAGTGCTAATAATAGATAGGATCTACTTAAGCTAGGTAGGGACGTACGATTTTTTAATTGTTGACAGGAGTCAGGAAAGTTGCAGCTTTCCTGAAATTTTGTATGAAGTCATTTGCAGTTGTTTTTCCAGGCCAAGGCTCCCAGTCTGTAGGCATGTTAGAGTCTTTCATGGCTAACGATATCGTAGCTAAGACTTTTGAAGAGGCCAATGATGCATTAGGCTATGACCTTAAGAAAATCGTTTTAACTGGCCCTGAGAGCGAGTTAAATAAAACTGAGATCACTCAGCCTGCTATTTTAACTGCCTCTATTGCTGCTTACCGTGCCTTTGTTAAGGCCTTAGGTGGAGATTTACCTAGTGCCTGTGCAGGTCACTCCTTAGGTGAGTACAGTGCCTTAGTAGCCGCTGATGCTTTAAGCTTTGCCGATGCCGTACGTTTAGTGCGTTTACGTGGCCAGGCCATGCAAGAGGCTGTTCCTGCTGGTGTAGGTGCTATGATGGCTGTTTTAGGCCTTGAAGATGAGGTTATCATTAATGGCTGTGCTGAAGTTAGCAAGGATGGCGATGCCGTGTGGGCTGCCAACTTCAATACTCCTGGTCAGGTTGTAATCTCTGGTGCCAAGGACGCTGTGGCTCGTGCAGGTGAGTTCTTTGCCGCTAATGGTGCTCGTCGCTGTGTGCCTCTTCCTGTAAGTGTGCCATCTCACTGCCCAATGATGCAAAGTGCAGCTGATAAGCTTGCCACTGCTTTAGCTGACCTCTCTTTATCTGATGCCTCTATCCCTGTTTATGCTAACGTTTTAGCCGCCCCAGTAGTAGCACAAGGCGCCATTATCGATTGCTTAGTTAAGCAATTAATTGGCTCTGTACGCTGGGTCGAGACCGTACAAAAGATGAAAGCTGATGGTATTGAAGCTTTAATCGAGGTTGGTCCAAACAAGGTTTTATGCGGCTTAAATCGTAAGATTGACAAGACCTTAGTTACTGGCAATATCGCTTCTGATGAGGATATTACCAAGGTCTTAGAGAGCCTCAACGCTTAATTTAGCTTAGGATTTTATTACTATGAATTTAGATTTTGCAGGTAAAGTAGTTTTAGTCACTGGCGCTAGCCGTGGTATTGGCAAGGCCATTGCTGAGGGCTTTGCTGCTTTAAATGCCACTGTAATTGGTACTGCTACTTCCCAAAATGGCGCCGACCAAATTACTGAGTATTTAAACGGTAAGGGCTATGGCTTAGTTTTAAACTCTTTAGAGCCAAGCACCTTTGCTGACTTTATCAAGGCAGTTGAAGAGAAGGCTGGTGGTAGCGTTGATGTATTAGTCAATAATGCTGGAATCACTCGTGATAATCTCTTCATGCGCATGAAGGATGAAGAGTGGGATCAAGTTATTGCTTGTAACTTAAGCGCAGTTTCTAAGTTATGCCAGCTTGTAATGCGTGGCATGATGAAGAAGCGCAATGGACGTATTATCAATATTACCTCTGTAGTAGGTGAGACTGGTAATGCAGGCCAGTGCAACTATGCTGCTGCCAAGGCTGGTTTAATTGGCTTTTCCAAGTCCTTAGCTAAGGAGTTAGCTGCTCGTAATGTAACCGTAAACTGCGTAGCCCCAGGCTTTATCACTACTGATATGACCGCAGTTTTAAGCGATGAGATTAAGGACAACTTATTAAAGGCTGTTCCATTGGGCTGCATGGGTAGCGCAGAGGATATTGCCAATGCCGTTATCTTCTTAGCCTCTGACGGTGCCAAGTACATTACAGGTACCACCTTGGACGTAAACGGCGGTATGTACTGCGTCTAAGTTTGGCAAGATGAGGACACTTATCTAAGAGTATTAATGTTTTATCTAGGTAGGTGCACTTTTCCTTGAGCTTTCAGAGTTGGATAAGCTCCTTTAATTAATTTGTGAACTTAAACAAATTAATCGAAATTTAGGGGCTTTTTGCTTAGCTCACACTACCAATAAAGGCCGTAATTGTATATAATCAGCCTCGAACTGTTCATGCTTATATGAGCTGTAATCAAGAATAGTTCCAAGCTTTGCGTCCTTTAGGCAATGTTGCTCTGGTAGTTGCTTTGAGTTAACAACAGCTTAAATAAACGCTTATCTTTAAGATTGTTTGCTAATCTTAAAGTCAGAACGCTCTTTGAGCGTTCACAGTATTAGGTGAAGTAAAGCTGCATTAGCTTGCAACACTCGGTTTTTCTTTTGCCAGCCTTGTAGGTTGGCTGCTATTAACTATAGGACAGAAGTGCACGCGCACTCTGACGGGTAAAAATGAGCGAGAACATTGAAGAACGTGTAAAGGCCATCATCGTTGAGCAATTAGCTGTTAAGCCAGAAGATGTTGTACCTGAGGCTTCTTTTGTTAATGACCTTGGCGCCGACTCTTTAGACACTGTAGAGCTTATCATGGCTTTCGAAGAAGCTTTCGAGACCGAAATCCCTGATGAGGAAGCCGAGCAAATCAATACTGTTCAGGCTGCTATTGACTACATCAATTCTCACAAGGACTAATGTGAGTTGCGGTGTTTAAACCGCTTCCATACTTGTGTTAATTCCAGCGGCGAAGCTTGTTTCAAGCTGAGCCGTTGGTAGTGCAAAAGTATTAAAGGTCATTGATGGCCTCCTTAAATAGCAAGCCTTGGCTTGCTTATTTTGTTTATAGAGCAGCAAAATTTGCTTTAGCTTATGAAAATGCTGTTTAAGGTTCTTTAGTTTTGTGATACTGTTTGCATTTGTGGGTTTAGGATCCTTTTACCACAAAAGATCTCTTGGTTTTATTAATACTGAGCAAGAAAGGTCTGTAGATTAACAACTAGCATTGAATTAAGTGAGTTCTTCACTCGTAAGGCGCAACTAATGCGACCTTATTAAGACTTAGTATTAAGCACAATTTTTATTTTTTTGGAGGCATTAACGGTGCAAAAGCGCAGGGTAGTAGTGACCGGTCTTGGCATGTTAAGTCCAGTGGGCAATACCGCAGAAGATTCATGGAAGGCCTTACTCGCTGGTAAGAGCGGCATTTCCACCATTGAGCATTTCGACACCAGCGCCTTTAGCGTAAAAATCGCTGGCCTAGTTAAGGATTTCGTACCTGCAGACTGGGGTATTAGTCGCAAAGACGAGCGCAAGATGGATCCGTTCATTCAGTACGGCATTGCTGCTGGTTTAATGGCTTTTGAAGACTCAAAGCTAGAAATCACTGAAGAGAACGCCGAGCGTTGTGGTGTGATGATTGGTTCTGGTATCGGTGGCTTAGGTCTTATCGAGCAGAATATCAATGGTTTAGCCCAAAAGGGCATCAAGGGCATTAGCCCATTCTTCGTACCTTCAACCATTATCAACATGGTTTCAGGTCATTTATCCATCCTCAAAGGCCTCAAAGGCCCTAACTTAGCCTCTGTAACTGCCTGTGCCTCTGGCACTCATGCTATCGGCCTTTCTGCCCGCTTAATTGCAGCAGGTGATGCTGATGTGATGTTAGCAGGTGGTGCTGAGAAGGCCTCTACTCAAATGGGTATTGGTGGCTTTAGTGCTCTTAAGGCTCTGTCTACTCGCAATGATGAGCCTGAGAAGGCTTCCCGTCCTTGGGACGAGGGTCGAGATGGCTTCGTATTAGGCGATGGCGCTGGTGTCTTAGTCTTAGAAGAGTACGAGCACGCTAAGGCTCGTGGCGCTAAGATTTACGCTGAGTTAGTAGGCTTTGGTATGTCAGGTGACGCTTACCATATGACCGCCACTCCAGAAGATGGTGATGGTGCTCGCCGCGCTATGCAAAACGCTCTTAAGGATGCAGCTATTGAGCCAAGCCAGGTCGGCTATATCAACGCTCACGGTACCTCTACTCACGTAGGTGATATCTCTGAGTTACGCGCTGCCAAGGCAATCTTCGGTGATGCTCCAAAGAACACTGTAATGAGCTCCACTAAGTCCATGACAGGCCATTTATTAGGTGCAGCAGGTGCTATCGAGGCTATTATTACTGTGTTAGCTGTACGTGATCAGATCTGCCCTCCAACCATCAACTTAGAGAACCCAGCTGAGGAAGTAGGTGATTTCAACCTCGTACCAAATGTTGCCTTAAAGCACAATATTGAGTACGCCATTTCTAACAGCTTCGGCTTTGGTGGTACTAATGGCTCCTTAGTTTTCAAGCGCATGGATTAGCTCTTGAGACTCTAAGTACCAGCTATTAAGCATGAAAAAAGGCCCACAGTTTTTAACGTGGGCCTTTTTTCATGGCTGTTACTTTTCTTCTTGCTCTTTGGCCTTGTCTGTCTCGCTACGTGAACGCTTATTTATAGTTTGGATGGAGTCGAAGGTAAACCAATCTTTATATTTATTGACAATGGTTTCGTGGACAGTAATGATTTGGCGCAAGTGTTTAGCAATAGCCTTTTGGCAGTTTAAGATATCTCTGTCCTTTAAGTAATTGAAGATTTCCTCATGCTCATCAGTAATAGAGTCAATAGGGGAAATAGTCTCTAAAGATAAGAAGCGAATGCGGTCCATTTGGCCTTTAATGCCTTGGATAGTGCTCCAAGCCATACTAGAGCCTGATAGGGAGCATAAACACTCATGGAATTTATCATCTAAGGCTAAGTAATTAGCTCTGGTATTCTCATCACGTAGGATATTACGCTGCTGGAACAAAATCTTCTGGAGCTGGGTGAGGCGATGATTAAAGACTCTCTCTTCAAGATTCTCGATATTGGCCACACACTCTTTTTCAATGGCAGCACGCACAAAGGAAGTATGCTCAAGCTCGCGAATACAAATGCGCTCTACAATCGAACCACGTTGCGGCAAGATGGACAATAATCCCTCATAGCTAAGACGCATGAGAGCTTCGCGTACTGGCTGACGGGAGACTTTTAATTGCTCAGATAAGGAGTTTTCTGACAAGGTAGTGCCAGGGACAATGGTAGTCTCAGTAATATGCTTGCGTAAAAAGTCATAGATTTGTGGACTAATGGCTTTTTGGGATGAAATACGTATCTTAGGTAGAACTACTGTACATGCAACGGACATGTGAGGAGACCTCGAATTATATTTATAGGGTAGGACCTATCAGGATATAGCTTTGAAGATGGAGAGGACAGCTGCTAACTCTTTAATAAATGATGTCAATCGAGCTTTGCAGGCGTGTTAGTCCTACAAATACAAATAATATAAACAGAGCAAGCATGTAAGATATAAAGTATTGATCTTATAAGATTGCGCTTAGATAAGCTAGGCTTTAACACGCAAAAAACTCCATTGCACTTCAAGGTGGTGGCTTAACAGTGCTCTGGAGTACAGACATTTTTAGGTTAGTTATAAAGCTCGGCTTTGGAGGAGAGCTGAGCTTTAAGATAAAGAGCAGGCTTATAAGCACTTTGCATGGTCTTATAATCCTGCTCCTTGATGAGTTTTTGTTTTGTGATTTAGTATCCAAACCAGCTTGCAGGTGCGGTAATAATACCAGGGAAGACTAAGCAAGCGATTAAGAATAAGAACTCGGCAATCAAGAATGGTCCAATACCACGTACGATTTGACCCATCTTTAAGTTACTTACAGAGCAACCAATATAGAGCACAGTGCCTACAGGTGGGGTAAGTAAGCCTAAGCATAAGTTCATAATCATGATGACTGCAAAGTAGTAAACGTCAATACCTGCTGCCTCAACGAGAGGGAATAATACTGGAGTGAAGATCAAGGTGATTGGAGTGATATCCATTACCATACCTAAGGCTAATAAGAGAATATTAAGCACGATAAGTAACAAGATCTTGTGTTCAACTAAGCCAGACATTAAATCCACTAATTGAGCTGGTACGTCAGCCATAGTAATCATCCAGCCTACAGCACTAGCACCGCCTACGATGAACATCACTACACCAGTAGAGCGCATGGCGTCATAGCACAGCTGAGGAATTTTGGAGAGCTTTAATTGACGGTTGACTAAGGTTGCCACTAAGAAGGCGTAAACACAGGCTACAGCACCACCTTCGGTAGGGGTAAAAGCACCCATACGAATACCTACGATAATGATGACTGGCAACATAATGGCAGGTAAGGCTTTGATGGTGATAGGTAAGATATCTTTGGCAGGAACCTTCACTACATCAGTAATGCCGTCGCGGCGTACCATGATAAACCAAGCGGTCATGATGGAGAGGCCTAATAAGATGCCTGGCACAATACCCATAACGAAGAGCTTACCGATAGATAAACCAGCAGTAACGCCTAAGATAATCATTGGTAAAGATGGTGGAATGATAGGGGCAGTTAAAGCAGAGGAGCAAACTAAGCCAGTTGCACGGGACTTGTCGTAACCTGCGGCCACCATCATTGGAATTAACATACCGCCTAAGGCAGATACGTCGGCAATAGCTACACCTGAGAGGCCAGCAAAGAGCATACAAGCTAAGATGGTTACATAACCTAAACCGCCTCTAAAACGACCTACGATAGCCTGAGCAAACTCAATTAATTGCTTGGAAATACCGCCGTGTTTCATAATCTCGCCAGCGAGAATAAAGAAAGGTACGGTAATTAAAATATAGTTGTCAGTGCCACTTACTACTTGGAAAGAGAGCTGATATGGTAAGTCGCCCATATCTAAGAACCACAGTAAGATTAAGCAGCAGATGAAGAGTACAATGGCAATTGGCATACCTGTAAACAAGAGGGTGAACAGGGAGCCTAAGAAGATAAACAGTTCCATCGTTTAAAACCCCTTATTGTTGATCCTTGCGAGCTTGCTCTGCTTTGGCAATGCTCTCTTGGTCGGCATTATCGGCAGTTAGGGCGTTGGCTTCTTTGGCCAAGCGCTCTAAGGTCTCGTCGTCATTTTTTAATAAAGCTAAGTCTTGCTTGATGTGAGCGATACTAATTAAGGCACAAGCTAAAGTACCAACTAAGACAGCTAAAATCATGACAGAGTAAGGAATGCCAGTTACCTGACCTACAGTAGTAGTGTCGATATAGTACAAATAAGAGCCATAGCTTAAAGTTAAGAGTACTAATAAAGACACAGCCTCAAAGACTACTGAAAAATAAATAGCTTGGCGTGGGGTTAAACGGTCGGTAACAGTGGTGACACGAATATGGCCACGGGTAAACCATACTGAGATGATGCCTAAATAAATAGCCCATAAGAATAGGTAACGCACTAGCTCCTCAGTAATGATAATACCTGAGTTAAAGAAGTATCTTAGTGCTGTATTGGCAAAAACAAAGCCAACCATGGTAATAAGGAGTGCACAGCACAGACCTTTATTTATTTTGCTAGCAATATTGATGAGATTTTCCATAAACAATACCTATCAAAGTAAGTTGCAGCCATGGGATAGGGAACAGTAAAACATCCTTCTTTATAAATGTGCGCGGGCACTTTTGAATTTTTAGGACAAAAAAGTCCCTGCCAACTAACAATATGTGGCCGTGAAAGCTTATAAATATCGCTTATTTAAATCAAAGATAGATGTCAACTACAAAGCAAAGAAAACTAAATTTGCCTTAAATTGTGCACGAGCACTTAAGTAAATGGCAAGCTAAACCCAATTAGCGTTTTTTTGATGTTGAAAAGCTAGGCTCGGCTCGTGAGCCTAGCTTTTAAGTAAGTACCTGTACAGAGGTTCTTAAAGCTTAATTACTTCTTTTGAGGATCTACGCTGGCGCAGTATTCACGAATGGCCTTGGAGCCTGGAACTTCCTTATCAAACCACTCCCAAGCAGGTTCGGCAGCCTTGACCATTTGAGCCTTGAACTCATCGCTAGGAACGGTGATGGTTACGCCGTTTTGCTTGAAGAACTCAACAGTCTCAGCCTCGTCCTTCTCGGAGATTTCCCAATTGTACTTAACAGCATTGTCCATGGCAGTATCAAACCAGCCCTTAGCTTGTTCGTCTAACTTGCCGTACCATTTGTCGTTAACTAAAACGAAGGTAGGGGAGAAGATGTGGCGGCTTTCTAACATGTACTTGTTAACTTCCCACCAGCCCATGGACTTAACCATGGAGTAAGGGTTATCTTGACCGTCAACTACCTTGGTCTCTAAAGCAGTGTAGAGCTCAGTGGCTGGAAGTGGAGTTGGGTTAGTACCTAAGGCCTTGAATAATTGTACGAAGACTTCGTTTAATGGAGTACGAATCTTCATCTTGCCTAATTCTTCCATATTGGTAACTGCAAAGGAAGAGGAGATTTGACGGAAGCCGTTAACGATAACGCCTGCGATGCGAGCGCCAGAGTTCTCAGTGTAATCGCCTTCAAATTGCTTCATGCCGCCAGACAAGAATACAGCACGGGCATGATC
>Tim_p2__coassemble_109_pt1 | contig 63310 bp, 41 predicted proteins | sample Tim_p2__metabat2_low_PE_020 | metagenome-assembled genome bin Tim_p2 | reverse complement strand
CGTAAGGGACTTTAACCCTCTAGAAATTGCTCATGCCGAGCACACCCAAAAAGGCCTTACTGCAAGAGCAAGGCCTTTTTACTAACTAAAACTCTAAATACGTGAACTACTCCATTTTACGATTATGGAGACCGTATCATCTGGCACACGCAGCTACGATGCGCATATAGTCCCTTTACAGGGACATTTCAGGATATACTTATTAAAATAAGTCCTTCATTACATTAATTGTGCAAATTGGTCTCGTCAAAACGTACATGACGGTTAACGATAAAGATATCGCCCTTAACTTGCTCTAACACCAGTTCACTGGCACTTTGGTCAAAGGAACTTAAGACCCCCTCACGTGAGGAAGTGCCCATGCAGACCATACGAGCTTCAAGCTTGGAGCAGACACGTGGAATCATTTCATCAACCCTGCCTTCGGCTACGTGGCAGTTTTCACGTGGGATACCATGCTTATCGGCAAAGTCATATAAAGCAGCTGTATGAATGGCAGGACGAGTCTCTTCTTTTACATTACCCATCATAATGGACATATTAGTATCACCGCCCATTAAACCGACATGCACTGGAGGTACGCAATTTAAGACATGCACCTCACCATTGAAGTGTTCGGCAAAGATCTTAGAGGCTGTAAAGAGCACTTCATCGATAAACTTCTCGTGATTAGACTCTTCAAAATCAATAGCCATCACAATAGCGCGCGATAGGCGTTGTGGTGCTTGTGGATCCTTAACGATTAATAAAGGAATAGGCACCGAGCGCATAATCTGAGAATCAATAGGTGAGAAGAAGAGATCCTTTAAGGTATTACGACGGTTAGCTGAAATAATAGCTAAATCGAAGTGCTCTGACTTCGCGCCGGCATAATGACAGAAAGTTTTGGCAACCTCCTCAGAAAAAGCTACCTTGATATCATAGTTCTTAACACTTGGATAACGATCCATTAAGGAGCTAACTTCTCTGGTATAGCGCTGCTCAAGCTCAGGTAATTTATCTTCATCAAATTCTCTTACGACGCGAAAGAGAACTAACTGAAGGTCTGGCATAAAGCGGGCAAACTCAGCAGCACGCTCCAAAGCTGGCTGCTCCTCAGTTGGCTTAACGAGCACTAAAACCTTGTAGGACATATCCTCCTCCTTACTCTAAAACGTAGAGATAGCTACTCTTAATCTCATTATTGCAAAGCTCCCAACAGATTTAAAACCATTTAACGCAAAACTATGACTTATACTAAACTTTAGTGAAATTTTGTTAAACAGGCCTAAAGTTTCTAAAAGATAAGCAAAAAGCCCCCTGTACCAGCGCTAGATATCGCACTTATACAGGAGGCTTAGAGCATCTCATCGGCAACAGTGGGGCGCTTAATTGCGCACTAAATAGTCACCCTTGCAAATATATTGATAAGTGGTTAGAGCCTCTAAGCCCATAGGACCACGGGCATGTAATTTTTGAGTAGAGATAGCTACCTCTGCGCCCATACCAAATTGGCCACCATCGGAAAAACGAGTAGAAGCATTGACATACACACAAGCTGATGGCACGGAGCGCTCAAAGAGCTCGGCATTGGACAAGGTATTGGTCAAAATAGCATCGGAATGAATAGCCTTATGCTTTCTAATATGTAAAATGGCATCGCTGACGCTATCGACCATAACCACATTCATTTGCATGCCTAAAAACTCAGTATCAAAATCTGAGCTTGAGCACTTACCTAAGAAGGGATAGTCACGCATAATATCGGCCATTTCACCATGAGCATGGACCAAGATATGATACTTCTCAAGCTCTGGGGCTAAGTTGTGCATTAAAGAAGCAGCGCGGTCGCGATGGACAATTAAGGTATCCAAAGCATTACAAGCCGATGGCTTTTGGACTTTAGCATTGATAATGACAGGCACAGAGCGCTCAATATCTGCTGTGCTATCGACATAAATATGGCTAACACCAAAGCCGCCTACAATGACAGGCACAGTGGCATATTTGACGCACATACGATGCAAAGCCTCGCCACCACGAGGGATAATGACATCGACATATTCATCTAAAGTTAAGAGCTTATTGACTAAGTCTCTATCAGTGGCGGTGATAAAGTTAACGCAGCTTGAAGGAATAGCGCTATTGTTTAAGGCTTCTTGCATGATCTCATACAAGGTCAAATTGGTTTGGAAGCACTCAGAGCCTCCACGCAAAATACAGGCATTGCCTGACTTAATGCATAAGGCTGCAATATCCACAGTCACATTAGGACGGGACTCATAAATCACGCCAACTACGCCTAAAGGCACGACGCGACGGATAATGTTCAAACCTGAACTTACAGTCTTGCCATCAAGAATACGACCAATAGGATCAGGCAAATCGATGACGCGCTCAATGCCCTCAATCATTTCATTAAAACGGGCTTCAGTTAAAGTCATGCGGTCAATCATAGGGGTAGGCAAGGAGCGATTTTGGGCATCTGCTACTTCCTTTTCATTTACCTCCATGATGAAGTTCTTCATCTTCTTTAAGACCGAGGCAATTTGGCGCAGCGCTTCATTCTTATCCTCAGTGCTAGCTACTGCTAATACATGGCTGGCACTAGCTGCACTATAGCCGACCTTGTTCATGTCGATACCAAAATCCATAACAACCCTTCTTCCTATCTATCAAAATACTAAAGCAAAACTAAATCGTTGCGGTGAATCACTACGCCATGAGAGAAGCCTAAGAGCTCTTCAATCTCATCTAATTGGCAGCCACATAAGTGCTCACACTCTTGTGCGGTATAGCGTACAATGCCTTTGGCTAAAGCCTCACCTTGTTCATTGTCAATTTCTACAACTGCGCCGCGTAAAAACTCACCTTCAATACGCTTAATACCTGATGGTAATAAAGAAGAACCTCTTTGTACCAAGGCATTAGCAGCACCCATATCTACTATTAGCTTACCTGTAGGCTTGGTGGTAGAAGCCAGCCAAATCTTGCGCAACTCAGTTGGCTTATTTGCGGTTCTAAAGAAAGTACCCTCACCTCGCTCTTCAATAAGCTCTAACATCAAGCTTGGTGTTTGACCTGAGGCAATAATAAGCTCAACGCCACCTTGGGTAGCAATCTTAGCGGCTTTGACCTTGGTGGACATGCCGCCAGTACCTAAAGAAGTGCCCGAGCCCCCTGCAAGCTTAATGATGTGCTCATCGATCTTTTGTACCTCATAAATGAGCTGGGCTTCTGGATTAGAACGAGGATCTGCATCATATAAGCCCTTTTGATCGGTAAGTAAAATGAGCTTGTCGGCTTCAATGGCACAGGCAGTAATAGCTCCTAAGGTGTCATTATCACCTACTTTAATCTCAGCTGTAGAGAGGGCATCATTTTCATTAATCACAGGCACTACGCCATTATCGAGCAGCGCAAATAAGGTATCACGAGCATTTAAAAAGCGCTCGCGATTTTCTAAATCGGCACGGGTTAATAAGAGCTGACCAATATGAATATCATAAATAGCAAATAAGCTTGCCCACACCTCGATTAAACGGCCTTGGCCTACTGAGGCTAACAATTGCTTGGAGCTTAACACGCTCGGCAGCTGAGCATAATGCTTGATAAGTTCACGCCCTGCAGCCATGGCACCTGAGGAGACTAAGGTAACTTTATGTCCTAGCTTACGCATTTGAGCTACAACGCGCACAATCTCTAACATATGCGCACGATTTAGCTCATTTTTACCTTGAGTTAAGGTACTGGTGCCCAGCTTAATAACAATGTTTTGGCCCTCAGAGTTATGCTCTAAAGTGGCAGCTAAGTGATCCATATTTTTGCTCTTATTATATTGACGCTTTTTAGGGTAGACGCGTGGTGAGCCATCGCGCTTAAACAAGCGCTTAAATTCATCTAAAGTATAAAACTGTCCTTGCCAAACCTTACCTAAGGTCACGCGGTTTTCTGAGTGCGCTCCTGTGGAGGTGGCAAAGTACTCACGCTCGCAAACGTACAACCACTTCTTGGTTTGGTAAAGAACAGCTTTGGGATTATCTAGAGGAAAGTTCTTAATGTCCTCTTTGCGTATAGTGGGTTCTTTACTCATAGATACAAAACTTAGTAATTAAACTACCAAACATTATAGCAATACTGCATACACAAAAGCACACTACGCTCATAGAAAAAATCACGGTGCACTTAAAGATGGCAGCTGTGAGCAAAAAAATGCGGCCAAAGAATGCAATCTTTGGCCGCTAATTAAATTAGTTAAGCTTATGTTTGTTTAGCCAATGAGCTTTTCTTTAAAGAAAGAGGCAATATCGCTAAAGACCATAGGAGCAAACTCGCTGACGCGAATGTGCTTGTGCTTGACTACAATATGATTAACAAAGGCGTTATCAATGACAGATAAATCATCGTCATTAAACTTAAGATCCACAGGGGTAAAGACACTAAGCACTGGTACTTTATTGCTGGCATGGTAGCCAATTAAGCCTTGCTTCTTTAAAGAGAGCATTTGTAATTGTGGCACAATAGTATCCCAATTGCTCGCATCCAAGCCCATGCGATTGGCAAGCGATGAGCGTGCTGCCAGTGGCATATTGTTCAACAGCTTATGATTAACAAAGGCACTGTGTAGCGCAGGACTAGCAAGAGCAATGGCCTTGAATAAATCAGGGCGTAATAAGGCTAAACGGGCCACAGGATTAGTACTAAAGCGATAACCCATAGCACCTAAGGCTGTATTGTCAATGAAATTTACTTTATCCCGTAAATAATCGACAGCAGCTTCTAAGACATCTGAGGTATTGGCATCTAAAGAAATCTTGGAGGCATCACCCATGCCTGGCATATCAATAACGAAAATGGCAATGCCCAGCTTGCGCAAATAATCAGAGAATAAACGATAGTAGTCAGTTGAAGTATCGCCATAGGCACTGACCACCACTACGCAAGGCTGCAAAGTGTGATTATCAATACTGTGTAAGTGGCCAGTTACTTTGACATTGCGCACTAAGAAAGTATGTTCGGCATAAAAGCCAAACTCTTTTTCATCATTAAAGATCTTGCGATAAGCTTGACGGCCCAATAAGGATGCTTGCGCTGCTAGGACGTCACCACGCAAATTAGGATAAGAGGCAATGGCAAAATAACGCGAAGCCATACGATATTGGTGACTGGCATTATGCATATCACCCTTTTCTTGAGCCTCACGGCCTTTCATAACACGCTCTTGGGCAATAGAGCTAAATTCATAAATCCAATTGCCTGCTCCATACTGGCTCACAGTATCAAAACAAGTTTCACGTGAGCGCTCATTATTGCTCATAACAATTTGCGATAAAGCGCGCTCAATATCTAAATTGTTAGCACCTAAATAAGACCAAGTATAGAGGTTTAAAGGTCGATACCATAAGGCTCTAAAAGGCGAGCCCATAAAGTGCAAACCATCACCGACATCAGGGATAGGACAACCTGAATTGGAAATGAGTGAGGTCTCAATATAATCGTGTTTAGGCTTAAATAGAATTTCGCTTAAATTAGCAGAAGGTATTTGACTATCGCTCATAATCGACTCTCCCCAAGCTTGAGTCAGGTTCTCTCATATCTAAAGATCTTAGCACCAGTTCAGAGCATTGTGAGAAAAAAACCATACTGCCCAAAAAACAAAATCCTTATTGCTCTTAAGAGTAATAAGGATTTTAAGAAAAACAAAATACACAATGGAAAAAACCGCCTCACGTAGCACTGCTCGTGTTAGTTGGTTAGCCTATGCTAACCAAATTGAACTCACTTGTCAAGTGACATAAAAAAGCCATGCGCTCAGGCATGGCTTTTTAGTGCTTATTTTTAATATGGAAAGCTAATTAGATAGCATCTAAACCAGCTAAATAACCTAAAAGCTCTGGCATCTTCTTCTTGCCAAAGGTCTGGTGCTTCTTATTGACCACTAAGCAAGGTACCGACATCACATTGTACTCAGAGCGCATATCTGGGAATAAACCTACATCGTAGACATGGGTAGTAACCTTGTCAGATAAAGAGGCAATACGCTGAGCGGCTACTACTAAATCTGGGCACATGGTGCAAGATAAGGAAACTAAGACCATCATCTCTACTTCCTTATCAATACTCTCAATGACGGCGCGATCGGCATCATCAATTGGCTGACCAGGGCCTGCGGCATTGTACATTCCTAGAACAAAGGAAGTGAACTCGTGACCGCCTGGCACACCGTGGAAAGCCATCTTAGAGCTTGAGCCATCATCACGCATAAACTCAACATATGGTAAGTGCTCACCTTCGCTAGAGGTAGTAAGCTCTAGCTTGTCAGATAAGGCAGCTAGCTCTTGCATAGCAGATAATAATTCATTGCCCTTATCATCACCCTTGGAGTGCACGCATAAGGTAATCTTAGAGGTCATACGCTCAAAGACAGCATTAAGCTGTGGGATAAAGTCAGGGGAGATAAAGCCCTCTTTAGCAGCCTCTGGGGCGATGGAGGCACGCGACTCCTCAGGAGCCTTACGAGTAGCATTTGGTACCTCTGGAACTAAGCCAGTCTTATCGTGCATGGTAGCAGCTACCTTTTCCATAGCAGCAGCAGCTAAAGCACCATCGGCTACTGCAGTTACTACTTGGCGTAAGGTCTTAATACATACATCACCTGCAGCAAAGACACCCTTGACGTTGGTCTCTTGGTTATGGTCAGTAATGACATAGCCTTGCTCATTTAAAGCTACCTTGTCTTTAACTAAGCTAGTGTTTGGAACATAGCCAGCAAAGACGAAGACACCAAAGGTATCATTATTGGTGGCAGTATAAGTAAAGGTCTCGTTAGTTTGATTATTCAAGATAGTAGCACTGGTAATACCTAATTGGCTGCCAGTAACTTCCTTGAGCTCATGATTAAAAAGAACCTTAATCTTAGGATGAGCCATTACCTCATCGGCAATGGAGCGGGCACAAGAGAAACTATCCTTGCGCACCAAGATAGTAACCTTGCTAGCATAGCGGGTTAAGAACATGGCCTCCTCAGCTGAGGCATAGCCACCGCCAATGACCAATAATTCTTTGCCAGTGAAGAACTCACCATCACAAGTAGCGCAGTAAGCCACACCATGACCACGGAACTCACTTTCACCAGTAAAGCCAATGTGTCGTGGGTTGGCACCAGTACAAATTAATACAGAGAAAGCACGCAAGGTACCGCTCTTAGTAACTACTTCTTTAATATCGCCATCTAACTTGAGATCAACTACTTCAGCTAACTTAACTTCAGCACCAAAGTTAATGGCCTGACGACGCATAGTGTCAGTTAAAGCCTCACCAGAGGTGGACTCAACACCTGGGTAGTTTACTACCTCATGGGTGATAGTAATCTGACCACCAAAACGATCCTTTTCTAACACTAAAACGCGATAGCGGGCACGGGCTAAATATAAAGCAGCAGTAAGACCAGCAGGACCACCACCAACCACAATGGCATCAAATAAATTATCGTTTGCGCTCATATTTGTTATGAAAACCTATGTTTAAAGGAACAAGTCCGAAGGATGACCTACAAAAAACAATATTAAAGCTAATTTAGCAAATCTTGTTAACAAAAACTGCAAATTTTTTCCCCATCTGCCTATCAGCTATGTTACCATGGTTAGCCATAGCTAACTCAATTGACGCATGAGGGCCAGAAAAGTCGCGAAAGGCTCATTAAAAAGCCTCCAGCTATCCTAACTAGGACAAACATGGAGGCTTTTGTAGGCTTGAATTAAGAAAGCCCCCATAAAGGGGACTTCCTTAGTCAAAGAACTAGGCAAAGCTAGTGCTTAAATTAGAGGGTACCGATTAAGTCGAGACCTGGCTTTAAGGTAGCTGCACCTGGCTGCCACTTAGCAGGGCAAACTTGGTCGCCGTGCTCAGCAACAAACTGTAAAGCCTTGACGCGACGTAATAACTCATCGGCGTTACGGCCAACGTTGCCAGCTAATACTTCGTAAGCAACGATCTTGCCTTCTGGGTTGATAACAAAGGTGCCACGCTCAGATAAGCCAGCTTCCTCAATGTATACGTCGAAGTCCTTAGCTAACTTGTGGTTAGGATCGGCGAGCATTGGGTACTCAATGGCCTTGATGGTATCGGAGGCGTCAGCCCATGCCTTGTGAACAAAGTGAGAGTCGCAAGAAACAGAGTAAATCTCGCAGCCGATTGCCTTGAACTCAGCATACTTGTCAGCTAAGTCCTTTAACTCGGTTGGGCATACAAAGGTGAAATCAGCTGGATAAAAGAAGAATACAGACCACTTGCCTAAAAGATCCTGCTTGGTAACTTCCTTGAAGTCCTTGTTAACGTAGGCCTGAACAGCGAAATCTGCAACTTCCTTATTGATAAAAGACATCTAAAACTCCTTGAAACGAATCACTTGCCTTTTCGCTAATCGCTCCAAAAAACGGTCACGATTTAGCTCTAAGACACTCATATATGAGTATATGAGCATTCTTAATAAATTTGGTTAATTATTTGGTAAAACTGTGCTCTATAACACAAGTTGTACTTAATAATTGAAAATCTGTCTTGTTTAGCAGTGTCTAGCACCGCGCTTGGTATGGGTTCCATTATATAGAGCTTCTTTGCAAAAGGGGCTCAAATGATAAATTGGCTCAATACTGGTGAATATTACCCGTAAAAAAGACCTATTTTTAAAGATAATTTAATTAGAAAAAAGGGATAAAATAGCCAAATCTATTAGAGCAAAGATTTTTTAAAGATTTTTATGAAAGGGGTAAATTTCTCTGAAATTTTCCCATTAAAAATTATAGCAATTCTCAAAAAGGAAGATTTATGGAAGCACTCAGCGCAACTATGTACGCTACTACTTTCACATTTTTAATGACCACTTTAGGCGCCACAGCGGTATTAATATCAAAAAAACCGCCCTCAGCATTCTTTAGCAAAATCTCCTTAGGTTTTGCCGCAGGCATTATGATTGCCGCCTCGATGTGGTCTTTGCTCATGCCTGCAATTGAACAAGTCGAAAGTGAAGGCAAAACGGCTGCTCTTCCTGTCGCAGGAGGCTTTATTGCAGGCGCGCTCTTTTTAATGGCCTTAGATAAGCTCATGCCGCACTTGCATTTAAATAGTAAAGAGCCTGAAGGACCCAAAAGTAATTTAAGCAAGCAAAACTTACTCTTTTTAGCTATCACCATTCACAATATTCCAGAGGGCATGGCTGTAGGTATTTCCTTTGTAGCCGCTGCTGCACTAGGCACACCAGAGGCATTTTCAGCTGCCATTGCTCTGACAATTGGTATGGGTATTCAAAATGTCCCTGAGGGCACAGCTGTGACTTTACCATTGCGCGCCAATGGCATGAGCCGCACCAAGTCCTTTATCATGGGAGCCATTTCAGGTGTAGTCGAGCCTTTAGCGGCGCTAGTGGTAGTGTTCTTAGCTTCCTTCTTTATTCCTCTCATGCCTTGGCTCTTATCTTTTGCCGCTGGTGCAATGATTTATGTAGTGATTGAAGAGTTAATTCCTACAGCTCGTTTAGGCGAGCACTCAGATATTGGCACCCTCTCAGTATTAGCAGGCTTTGTCTTGATGATGATACTTGATACTTCTTTGGGCTAATCCCTAGGAGGCAAGGTAGCAAATAATATCTTTAGTGCGATAATAGGCGGGGCAAATTTTCCTTGCCCTCCTGTTTTGTATTGACCTAAAGGTATATAAGCCTCCCCTTGCAAGCCGTGCTAGAGCATAGGTATGGGACTTATCTGCCTGAACACATCCAAGTCGCACTTATGAATCAAGTTGTCAAAAAGCCACGCCTGCTGCGCTCAGGTATAGTCACTGCCAGTGCTACCTTTTTATCGCGCATTTTGGGCATGGTACGTGATATTGCAGTAGCCCAGCTCTTAGGCGCAGGCTTAATGGCTGACGTCTTCTTCTTTGCCAATCGCATTCCTAATTTCTTTAGAAGACTCTTTGCCGAAGGTGCCTTTGCTCAGGCCTTTGTTCCTGTGCTTACCAAAACCTCCAAAGAGCAAAACTCTAGTGAACTCAAAGAGTTAATTGCCAAAAGTGCAGGTACTTTAGGTCTTATCGTCTTTGGTATTTGCTTAATCGGCATGTTAGCCTCACCAGTAGTTACAGCCATCTTTGGTTGGGGCTGGTTTGAAGCTTGGCTCAATGATGCCCCTGAGGCCCATAAATTTACCCAGGCAAGCTTGCTCCTTGAGATTACTTTTCCCTATCTCTTCTTTATTACCTTAACTGCTTTATGTAGCTCGGTACTTAATGTTCATGGCAGCTTTGCTATCCCTGCTATTACTCCATGTTTGCTCAATGTAGTCATGATTGCCTGTGCCTACTTTGTCGCCCCTCACTTTGAAGATCCTAATATCATTCTCTCAGTGGGCATGGTCGTAGGCGGTATTGTGCAATTGATCTTCCAATTACCTTTTGTCTACAAATTAGGCTTGTTGGTACTACCACGTTGGGGGTGGAATCACCCTGGCGTAGTACGCATTAGAACCTTGATGATCCCAGCTTTATTTGGCGTATCTGCCAGCCAATTAAACCTGCTGGTCAATACAGTCTTAGCCTCCTTCTTAGCTACAGGCTCAATTTCTTATTTGTACTACTCTGATAGGCTCTTAGAGTTTCCAATTGGCATCTTTGCAGTGGCTATTTCTACTGTTATCTTGCCTGCTTTAGCACGCTGCGATATCAAGACCCAGCATGGTCAATATCAAAAGACCTTAGATTGGGGCGTACGTTTAGTCTTGCTTTTAGGTATTCCCTCAGCATTAGGCATTATGGCCTTACGTGAGCCGATGCTGCGCGTCATCTTTATGCGCGGTGCTTTTGGTGCTGAACATGTACTATTAAGTGCCCAATCCTTGCTCGCCTCAGTGGTAGGCTTATGCGCTATTATGCTAGTGAGAGTTTTGGTACAGGGCTTTGCAGCCATTCAAGATACTAAGACTCCAGTACGCTGTTCTATGGTGGCTATTGGCGCCAATATTATCTTTAACTTAATCTTAGTCTGGCCTTTAGAGTATGTAGGCTTGGCCCTTTCTACAGCTTTAGCTGCTTTTGTCAACGCAGGTCAGCTGCTCTATCTTTTGCACAAGCGCGAAATTTATCGCATTTCTAAGCACAGCTTGCTCTTTATTATCAAGGCCTTGTTCTCAGGTATTGTTATGGCTGTGACCGTACGTTATGTATCCCCTGACTTTGATACTTGGGTTAGCATGTCCACCTTATACTCTATTGGCTATTTAGCTGCCATGATTGGCTTAGGTGCAGTGGTATTTGTCTCTTGTTGCTTAATTTTAGGCATTCGCCCACGTCACATTAAGATGTAAACCAATAGTGCCCTTTTGTTTTTAGCGGTAAATCACAAATTAAGCTTTAACCATGCAACAAATGCCAAATTTGTCTCTTGCTTGCCTTAATATAGAGTTAAGTGTTGATTCACCTTTGGGGCGTGTTAGCTAGCTTATCTCCGCATATCTTATTACCACCCCTTGAGGTCGGCACGACTGGAGATACTAAGCTAGGCTTAAGGAGATTGCGATGAGACAGTACAATAACATTCTGGTCATCATAGAGCCTAAGAAAGACCAGCAACTAGCGCTCAGCAGGGCTCTTGAGATTGCTCGTTTCAACCCTAAGGTAACCATTAGTGCACTGCGTCTCATTTATGACTTTTCTAACGATGTTCCTTTTATCGGCAAGAAGAGTGAAATGGCCTCACATCAAGATGTTGAGGAAGTAACCCGTAGTGAGCTAGACAAAATCATTGCTACGGCCTTAGAAAAGCATCCAGATCTCACTAAGGACAACACCCATATTGTCCCAATTATCAAATGGACTCGCGATGTTTCTGAGGGCATGCTTGAGGCTGCCAATAGCGGTAATTATGATTTAATCATCAAGGGCGCCAACCACCATGGCCTGCTCGATTCCATCATCTTTACCCCTCATGATTGGAACTTATTACGTCACTCCAATATTCCTGTGGTCATTGCCAAGGATCACTCTTGGACTGAGGATAGCTCCATTATCGTAGCTGTGGACTTTACCTCCAGTGAAAAGCAGCTCATGAATGTCTTGCTCTTGCGCGAGGCCCAATTATTATCCACCATTACCAAGGCTACTATTCACTTAGTTAATAGTGCCCCTGTAGTTTTACCAACGGTCATGCTCGAGGTGCCCAACTATGCCCCTGAGCTCTATGCCGAAAGCATTTTAGCTGAGCACAGAAAGAGAATTACTGACTTTGCTCACCACCATAATATTCCAGAGGAGCGTTGCCATATTGCAGAGGGCATGCCTGATGACGTCTTGCCTAAGCTTTGTCAAAAGCTCAATGCCAAGACTGTCTTTATCGGCTCCCATGGCCGTGCTGGCGTAGGCGCTGCTTTAATTGGCAATACTTGTGAGGAAATCGTTGACTTTATCGACGCTGATCTCTTTGTCTTAAACCGCAATACCTTAGATCACGACCATCGTCTTTCTCACACTCAAGAATAGTCATCAACTAAACTAATTTACCTTACAAAAGGCTGACAGCCCCTAGCTGCCAGCCTTTTTTAATGTCCCGCCCCATCTGTGCTTATCTTTAGGGCACACTGCCATACTAGAGCTTCAGCTCCTTTATAATATCCCTACTCACTTTACTAAGCTGCCAGATCTGCGCCTGCGCGCTCTCCTTAGAGCGCCCGCCCCTACTCTTAGTAAAGCCCCCTTAGCTTTGTAGGTACGATGTATGAATACTGCCTTTATGAGCGCCCTGAGCGTACTCTTGATTATTGCCCTATCCTATAGCTTTAAGCGTTTTAAGCTCTTGTCTGTAGAAGCTACCCATCCTTTGGCAGCCATTGTCATGTACCTGACCTTGCCATGCGCTATTTTTAGTTCAGCCAATGGCATTGATTTTGATGTCTCGCTCTTGAGCGTCATGGCCCTCTCGGCAGCCGCGAACTTTATCTTGCTTACTGTAGCCTTCTTAAGCTCTCGTGACCCTAAGCAGCGCGTCTTTAATATGGTCAATACCAGTTGCTTTAATGTCGGCAATTTCATCATTCCTTTCATGCAAAGCTCTATTAGCCCTAAAGCATTCTTAGCCTTATGCATGTTTGATATTATCAATGCCCTCTTTTGCTTTGGTGGCGCTTATTGCATTGCCCTGTACTTTAATCGCAAGCACTTCCCTGAGCAAAATATTAGCCTCAAGCGCATCTTCCAAGAGATGTCCAAGTCCTTGCCTTTTTATGTCTACCTCATCGTGATTACCTTATCGGCCTGCCATATCAGCATCCCCGAGCACTATCTCCAGCCCATTAAAACTATTGCAGGAGCCAATACGCTCTTATGCTTTATGATCATTGGCCTTACCTTGAGCTTTAAAATCACCAAAGAGCAGCTCAAGTGCATTGGTCATGCTTGGATTATTCGCTATCTAACCTGCGCTGCTATGGCAGTTGCCGTCTGGCTATGGCTACCTTTAGAGAGCGAAATTCGCATCATTATCATGATTCTTTTGATGGCCCCGATGTCCTCTATTGCCCCGATTATGACCATGAAGGCCCTTCCATCGCATACCGAGGAGTCAGCTGACCTTAATACCGTAGCTATCCTCTCCTCCTTAGGCTTCGTGACCTTAATGACCTCCATTACCCCGCTCCTCGTCTAACCCCTAGAGCCTGCCATGCCCTACAGCATGGCGGGAGCCAGGTACCTGCACCAGCGGCTGACGCCGCTGGTGCAGGCATGGCACTGGCGCCTTGCAAAGGCACAATGCACAGTGCACATTTTAAGCGAAAATAGCAGCCAAGCCCCTACTTGCCTGATGTGCTATTTGCTAGATATAGCACGATTTTCAACAATAATGATAAGGGGCTATGCTACACTAGCATCAAGGTGCAGTGCTATTGGCCTTGTTTCACTACAACAACTAACTTGTATTAGAACATTTAGGGCACTAGGGTTAACACATAAGGACTAGTAAAACTAAGATTAGATAGCCTTAGAGCTCAGATTTACACTTGCTTATATACATGGATTGAGACGGGAAAGAGGCCTACCTTATTAGCCTCTTGGGGAGCTACCATGAAAAAATCAGTTTTAATTGTTTTAGGCCTAGTCATAATCGCGATGGCTTTTGCTTATGCCTTGTTTTTTCATCAAAACATTGACCCGAATAAAGCCCATGGCACAGTAGACATTCAAGATAGCCTCTTATCGTTTGAGCGTCCTGGCAAAATCAAAATCCTCAATGTCGATGAGGGCTCACAAGTTAAGCAACATGATGTCCTTGCTACCTTAGATAGCCAAGAGCTTGATCATCAAATCCGCATTCAATATGCCCAGTGCCAAGCAGAGCAAGCTTTATTAAATCAATACCAAAATGGCTATTTAAAAGAGGAAATTGATAGCGCTAAGGCTACAGTCACTAAAAGCCAAGCTGCCGTTGACTTAGCTGCCATTACCTATGAGCGTACCCGCTCCTTGCTCAATACTAAATCAGTATCCAAGCAAGACTTTGATAGTGCCAAAGCTAGCTTTAATGAAGCCAAAGCTACCTTATTAGAAGCTCAATCACAATTAGCTCTTCTAGAACGCGGCTATCGTCAGGAGATCATCTCCTCGCAAGCTGCCAAAGTAAGTGCTTGTAATGAGCAATTGTCCTTTATTAAGTATCAAATGGACGCACAAGGCGTTATCAAGGCTCCATTTTCAGGCACGATTAGAACAAGAACTCATGAGCTCTCTGACTTCGTGGGTGCAGGTGAGACCATTTTTGCCATTACCAATGAAGATCGTAAGAAGATCCGTATTTACTTAAGCTTAGCTCAATTGCGCTTAATTAAATTAGGCCAAGAGGTGAGCGTCGAAGTCCCATACCAAGCTCCTATTGTGGGCAAAGTAACTTTCATTAGCCCTAGTGCCATGTTTACCCCTAAGAGTGTCCAGACTGAAGAGCTCAGAGCTGACCTTATTTATGAGGTCAATGTGGAGGTCGATGACCCTGAGCATGTCTTACGCTTTGGTCAGGCCATTACTGTGTACTTAGTTGGCAGCGCACCTAATCATAGTGCCTCTTAGTGAAAGACTAAGCTACCTAAGATAAGGAGGTTGGTTGGTATGAGCACCTTACTTTCTTTAGCTAAGCTCTCTAAGAGTTTTCAAAAGGAGGACGACTCCTCCTTTTTAGCTCTCAAAGAGCTTAATTTAGATATTAGTGACGAGCATCATCTCATCTCTTTAATTGGACCTGATGGCTCTGGCAAGTCCACGCTCTTAAAAATTATTGCAGGCCTGATGGCTCCTAATGAGGGCACTATGAGCTTGTTTTTACCAAGCTCAGAGAATAGCAATAGCCAGATTGGCTATATGTCGCAAAACTTAGGCCTCTATGAAGACTTAAGCGTAGGCGTGAACTTAAAACTCTTTTGCCAATTACGCGATTTTAATGTCTCCACCTTAGGAACTAGGAGTGCAGTGTGCGCTGTAGACAGCGTAACGAAGCCTTGCTCGTGGTGGAGCTCCTTATTTAACAACAAGGATAAGGATGCTAAAGAGCGCGCCTTAGATCAGTACTTAGATAATTTACTTACCCAGGTAGGCTTAATTAAGTTTAAAGACTATAAAGCAGGCTCGCTCTCAGGTGGCATGAAGCAAAAGCTTGCACTCACCTGCGCCATTAGCGCCCGCCCGCAATTGCTCTTATTAGATGAACCTACTGTAGGTGTAGACCCGATCTCGCGGCGTGAGCTCTGGGAAATTATCAAAAACTATCTAAAGAGCACGGGCAGCTATTGCATCTTCTCTTCTTTGTACTTAGAAGAAGCCGAGCAAGGCTCACTTACCCTCTTTATTAAAAATGGTGAGTTAATCTACCAAGGCAGTGCCCAAAAACTCAAAGACGAAGTGCAACAGCAATGCTTTGCTCTAAGCCTTGACCATAAGCTGTCTTATCAGCAAATAGCCCGTACCATGATGTGCAATCTTAATCACAGTCAACACATAATTGACCTGTGTCCACGTATGGGCCGCATTGATATTCTCACCCAAGGTAAGGTCAGCATGCTGGCTTTAGAGCACGACATCTATAGTCTTTTAGAGCATAGCCCTTTTGCTAATTTAAGTGCTTCTGACTTTAGCCTTACGGCACGTGAGCCTATCTTGGAAGATGCCTATATCAACCTGACATATGAGAGCTCTAAGAACCATGCCCAAAGAGATAAAGACAGCGCCAGTATAAGCGAGAGCTCCAGTACACTTGAAGATGCTGAGAGCTATGAGCTTGAGCGCGATGAGACTGGTCAAGATGTAGTCATTAAGGTCGATGGCATTAAAAAGCAATTTGGTAATTTTACAGCTGTCCATGACTCTAATTTCAAGGTCTACAAAGGCGAGATCTTTGGTCTCTTAGGCCCTAATGGAGCAGGCAAAACTACAACCTTTAGAATGATTTGTTCGCTGCTCAATCCAAGTTATGGCACCATTTTGATTAACAATATGGAGCTTAAAAATGCCAAGAGCTCAGTACGCGCAACGATTGGTTATGTAGCCCAGAAATTTTGCCTCTATCGCAAGCTTACTGCACAGCAAAATCTTGAATACTTTGGACAAAGCTATGGCTTGATTGGCAAAACTTTGCATGAGCGTATTCAAGCCATTGCCAAAGTCTTTGGCTTAACACCTTTTTTAAACGATATTTCAGCCACGCTCCCTTTTGGTATTCAGCGCTCGTTATCTATGGCCTGTGCCTTGATTCATCGCCCTACTATCTTGTTTTTAGATGAGGCGACCTCAGGAGCCGATCCGACCTCACGGCGTTCCTTTTGGTCCATGATTGCCAAACTCTCAGCGCAAGGAACGACAGTGATTGTGACCACACACTTTATGGAAGAGGCCGAATATTGCGATCGCTTCTTAATCCAAGACCAGGGCAAGATTTTAATCTTGGGAACCCCTGATGAAATTTGCGAACACGCCAATGGCCGTATCTCCATTGAAGAGGCCTTTGTTAATTGTGTTATGGAGCGTCGTGCTCGCAAGAGCTAAAGCTATTTTAGGAGGTGCATTATGAACCTCATTCATATACGCGCTTTAATTGCCAAAGAAATCCAGCAGATCCTCTCAGATAAATCTGTACTGGTGGTTGCTTTTTTAATTCCTCTATTACTGGTAGTGCTCTATGGCGCAGGCATGCGCATGGATATCAAGCCTGTCTCAGTTGCCGTAGTCTCACCTAAGGTCGATGACTTAATTGGCCGTGAGATTACGCTCTCTATGCTAGGCTCTAACTACTTTGATGTGCAGGTAGTCAATAATGAAAAAGATGCCCGTACCTTGATGCAAAGACACGAGATTAGCGCTTATGTCATGATTCCAGATAATCTGGCCCAATATGCGCTCCACCAGAATATTAATGTGCTCATTGTCTTAAATGGCTCAGACGCTCAAAGTTCTAATTTAGCCAAGAGCTATATTGAAGCGCTCTTTGCCACAGGTACGTCTTTAAAGGGACTGGGGCGCCAATTGGCCTATATGCACACGGTCAATCAACAACATGTCATGCTCTCAGGTTCTAGTGCTCCTAAAAGCGTCAAGGATATCCAAGTTATTTCCCGTAACTGGTTTAATGAGAGCAATCAATCTACTTGGTACTTAATGGCAGGTCAGCTCATTGGTATTTTGACTTTGATGTCAGCTTTTATGAGCTCGATTGTTATTGCCCGTGAATTTGAACGTGGCACCATGACAGGCCTCATGGCTACGAATGTGAACGCAGGTGAGATCTTAATCTCGAAGATCATTCCTTATTATGTGCTCTCGTGTGCAGGTGCTACCTTTGCCATTCTCACTACTTTGGTATTCTTTGAAATGCCGTTTAGAGGCTCCTTTATTGCCTTTGTAATTACCATTGCCATTTACTTATATGTCAGTGTCTTAATTGGTCTGTTAATCTCAGCTTTAACTCAAAACCAATTTCTCTCAAGTGAATACGCCATTATTTTGAGCTTCTTACCTTCGATCTTGCTCTCAGGTGCACTCTTTGACTTGCGCTCTATTCCTGAGGCTATTTCTTTAGTTGCTCATATGCTACCACCTACCTATGCCGTGCAGTCAGCTAAGATCTGCATTCTCTCAGGAGGCAGTAGCGATATCATTGTGCTCAATATCGGCATTTTGCTGCTCTTTGCGCTCTTGCTCACCGCTGCATGCTATTACGTGCTTAAGAGTCACTTTAAGCGCTATGCCCCATACAATTTACAAACTAAAGTTAGCAAGGAGGAGCGCTATGAGTAATGCTATGTTGTCTTATATTCGCCTGCTGGCTTTAATTTATAAAGAGTTTGTGGTCATGCTCATGGATAAGGGTACCCGCAAGATCTTAATCTTGCCTATCATTATCCAGTCCATCTTGTTTGGTTATGGTGCTACTTTTAACTTAGAGCAAGTGCCCTATATCATCTTCCAAGATAGCCAAGACCAAAGTGCTGTGTCCTTAATCCATAAGATTAATAACAATGCCACTTTTGATCTCACCAAGGTCTGCTATGACGAGTATTGCTTTAATGAAGCTTTAAACCATGGCGATGCCCTTTTAGGCATCTACATAGGCAATGACTTTGCTACAAGCAAAACTATCTTTGTGGCAACCGATGCGCGCAATACCTCCTCTGCTAATACGGCTTTAGGTTATGTCATGGCTATAGTCAATGAATTTAACTTAGAGCAAAAAGCCCGCTTAGGTATGAGCGGTGGCGTGAATATCGAGTATCGCTATTTTTACAATGAAAATAACTACACGCGCTATAGCATTATGACAGGCATGATCTTGGCACTCTCGATGATTCAGGTCATGATGCTCTCATCACTCTCAGTATCGCGCGAGCGAGAGGAGGGCACCTTTGACATGATGCTCATGGCGCCCCTGACTCCTATTGAAATTTTAATTGGCAAGGCTTTTCCTCCGACCTTTATTGCCGTAACCCAAGGCCTTGGCCTCTTTTTAATTTGCCTCTTGTGGTTTGATATTCCATTCCATGGCAACTTTGGTTCCTTAGTCTTTGTGATTACTGTATTTAGCTTATGTATTGTAGGTATTGGCCTTGCGATCTCAGCACTCACTGAGACCTCGCAACAATCGGTGGTGATCTCTTTTACCATTGTACTGCCAACTATTATCCTCTCAGGCATGATTACCCCGATCTCAGCTATGCCCGAGCTCATGCAATATGTAAGTATGGGCAATCCTTTTTACTATGGCTTAGAGGCCTTGCGCCGCATTTACTTAGAAGGACAGACCCTTATGCAAGTCTTCCATCTACTTTTACCCCTCATAGGCATCGGTGCCTTTACCCTCACCTTAGCTGTCTCCTTATTTAGAGGCAAACTAGGCTAAGCTGCCAGCGCTGCTATGATCCATACAATCACCAAAGCGCTAGGAGCTCAATGGCGTGCTACAGAGCGCGTATTGTTCGTTTTAGAATAAAGCTAGCTAATCTGCTTGCTAGTGAAGTTGCTAAAAGGTATGCTTATGGATAGTGCCTTAGCGTCGTGTTAGGTAATAGCTAGCTAGATATAAAAAATTTTTTTGTATCATACTAGTGATTTACTTTACGCTTTTGCTCAAGGCAAGAACAATTTCCCTGCACTGGAAGGCAAAATCTTAGGCAGACGATTATTTGCTTAGCCCCACTTGTGGCTTAGGCAGTGGTATTCTCGCTAATTTTTGGTAAAATGTTGCCACTTTTTTTGCAGGGGCGGTATTGTCTAACAATACCTACCGTTTTATTAGCTTGAAGCTTTTGTGCCCCCAAATTTCACTTTTAGAGAAAACTAGGCAATAGTGAGCCCTAAATTTCTTTAATGCGACTGCACTATATTTTTTATCCAAACGTGATATTTGTGCCAAATTCTTTGCTATTATAGATATTGCAAACTACGGCAATACTAGCTACAGACTATAGAAAATCTTAAATGGCTTAATGCACTAAGTTTAAGCTAAATTTCCTTTGCTATACTTCCAGAACTACAAAGTCTACTTAATTTGGTTGTGGAGAGCGAAAGAGCACAGATAAAATTATAGATGTAGTTTTTTTGCAAAAATGTGCATCTAGCACCCTAAAACTTTTGTAAAAATTGCCGACATTAGTTAATAATAACCAGTCCACACAAAAACAAACATTAGGTAGGCTTTGACAAATTGCGAGCGTCGTAATTTAGGTAGCTACCTATCACACTGCCTACGCAATTTGCCTCACTACAACAATAAGTTTAATTAGTTAGAGTAGAGGTCTCTTCATTTGCCCGCCTAAGTACGAGCATGCTGTGGTCTAGCTGTAAGATGCTCTTACGCGAAATTAAAAAAAGTAGTAATAATGGTTTTTTACTGCGCTCAGTAGCAACTGGCTGCAGTAAGTAGCTCTTTACCTGCTTTGGGATTTGCAGGGATAGGGCAACTACCTTAGCTCTTAAGATGAGCTAAGTGATAGTGGTTATGATAACTTCATTTAACTTGAAGGCTTAGTTTTAAGATGATCCAAGATAACCAACCAAAGGTACCAAACCTACCTCCACTCATTGCTAACGGTGACGCTAGCCGTGGATACTACGTTTGCACCTACAAAAACAAGTGGGACAGCGATAAAAAGCGCTCTGTTCGTGTTCGCTCAACTTCTGTTGGTCGTGTTCAAGGTAAGGAAAAGTTTGGCTTAATTGAGTTTTACGAGGCTTTCGTAAAGCAATATCCAAGCTTAAAGAAGTTCCAGGTTTACCGTACCGATGGCCCACAACGCTTGGTCTTTATTCCAAAGCAAACCAGACGTCGTCGTGCTAAGGACGAGATGGTAGAGCAATGCTCCGCCTCCGAGATGGCAGCACGCGCATCTGCCATATTCAAGAACAAGAATGTTTTTGATGATGATGTAGACCAATCGATCTAACGTAAACCATAGAGCACTCATTCCAAAATATGCTTACGCTATGTAAGTACATCGCTTGCATGCAGGTACTTGCACTAGCTTAAAAGGATGCCTATGGATCGCGATAGTATAAGGCTGTAGCCAAACTGTTTTTAGATAGTTTGGCTACAGCTTTACTTTTTTCAAGCCCTTAGTCTTGGATATTGATGCCAGGATATGCTTGCTCGATATTGTTGCGAATAATGTACTTGAGCTTGAGCTCAGTATTCTTAGCCTTGCGCACTAAAGCGATATTGCCATAAAGCAGACGGAAGTTCTTGGTGTCAGCCTTGATAGTGCCAATATCAGTTACTAAATTGCCGTCCTTATCTAAACGACCATTAAAGTAATGCCCAGGAGCAGAGCGCCACATAGCCACATTTTGTGCCGTATTAATCTCATAATCCATCTGAGAGACACGAATAGTGTAATAACCGCTACGCTGCGATTGCACGACTTCGCATTGGAAGACCTTGGCATGGACACCACCACGCTCATCTAAACCCATCCAAGTACCAACATAATCCTCAGGTGAAGTACCACAGCCACTTAAAGTTACTGCCACGACAGCTACCACCATGGCTAAAAACATCTTTAGTTTGTGTCGAATAAAACTCATATAGCCTCCTTAAGTAAAGGCTCCAAACCTACTATTTGATTCTGCCGATTCAGCAACCTATTAGGCGCAACACCTCTAGCCACCTTTTGCTTGTGATGTAGCCTAGGAATAAAAATATCTCTGTCATCGTTTTTAGCATGCGATGGTTAAACAAGTGCTTACTAAAGACAATACCGATGCGCTCTTAATAAGATTTCCTTATGTCTATTATTGTTCGATTAATGGGTTCAATGGAGAAACCCTATTTGTTAAGACTAACGGCATTACTAGCTATCTTATGATAGTCAATACAACACTTGATGATGCTTATATCTGATATTGTGATCCATAGCCCAAAAGCCTGGTAAAAAACAGCGCGTATGTAGCAAAAGAAGTGAGAACAAAGTGCAATAACGCCCCCTTATAGATATAACAATTAAGAGGCGATCTAAATCATAGTTCCCGCACTTTTTAGCTTGCTATCAAGCAACATAATTAATAAGATAGTGAACAATCTTAGCGGGTATTTTAAGGCCGCGCTCACGTATCTTTCTTGCGGGCTTTTTAGCCCGTTTTGTCTTTTTAGTTGCCCCTGTTAAGGAGCAGCTTGTTGCTAAATTTGGGTTAGGGACTTTTTTTGCTTATGGAACTAACAGAACTCGCCCCACAGGCTGTTTTTACTCACTTTAATAACCTGTGTGCTATTCCACATCCATCAGGCCATGAAAGAGGCATTGCCAAGTACTTAGTTAACTTTGCACAGCAAAATGGCTTAGAGTGCGAGTTAGAAGAGTGCGGAAATGTCATCATTAAGAAGAAGGCATCAGCAGGTCGTGAGAACAGCCCAGTTGTGATCATGCAAGGTCATATTGATATGGTTCCTGTAGCTCGTGATGGCTTTGATCATGACTTTACTAAAGACCCTATCCGTCCACGTATCATGACCTCAGAGAGTGAAGGCGTTAATCAAAAGCTCTTAGAGATCTGCGAAGGCCCATATATTTGCGCCACTGAGACTACTTTAGGTGCTGATGATGGCTTAGGCGTAAGCTTGATCTTAGCTATCTTAGAGGACAAGGAATTAAGCCACGGTCCTTTGACTGCAATTTTCACTGTCGAAGAAGAAAGCTCCATGAAGGGCGCGATTGAACTCGATAGCGAATACCTAGAGGGCGATTACTTATTAAACTTAGACTCTGAAGATCACGGTGAGCTCTTTGTCGGCTGCGCAGGCTCTATCAATGCCAATGTCACCTTTGTACCAGAGTTAGTTAAGGTTGTAGACTGCACTCCAATTGTCTTAAATCTCACTGGTTTAACTGGTGGTCACTCAGGTGCGGATATTCACTTAAATCGTGGCAATGCCATTGATATTATGTGCGGCATCTTAGCTGAGGTAGCCGATAGCAACGATTTCTTTATTCAAAACTTCCATGGCGGTGAAATTCGCAATTCCATCCCATCTAGCGCTTATGTAGAGTTAGCCGTTCCTACTAACACTATCTCTGAGCTCAAGGATGCAGCCCGTGCTGCTATGGTGCGTTATCAGGATCTCTATAATGACACCGATCCTAATATGCACTTAATCTTAGGCACCTGTCCATTAAAGAGCACTGCCCTCTCTTACACCTCGTCGCAAAACTTAATTGCCTTATTACGTGCCTTACCTAATGGCGTAATTAGAATGTCAAGCGAGTACCAAGGTGTAGTTGAAACCTCCTGTAACTTATCTACTGTACGCACCAAGAATGACGCCATTGTCATTGGTCTGCTCCCACGTTCTTTAAAGGATCACGGCTTAGATGATGTTATCGACAAGATCGATTGCATTTGCTCTTTATTAGATAATGTTGAAGTAGGCTTTAGCGGCCGCAGCTTCGGCTGGACCTCCCCTACTAGCAACCGCCTCATTGATATTCTCAAAGCTGAGTATCAAAAGCAGTGCCATTTAGAGGTTAAAATTACCTCCATTCACGCAGGCTTAGAGACTGGTTACTTTGCCAAGGCCAATCCAAAGCTCCAAATGATTTCCTTAGGCCCTACCGTACGCTCTCCTCACTCCCCAGATGAGTGCTGCTCTATCAAGCATACCGAGCAAATTTACGGTATATTAAAGGCCACCTTAAGCCAGCTTTAAAAATAATATTTTTTTATTAAGACTGAGAAATAGCTAAGCAAATGCTAAGTATTAAGCTTTAATATACTAATCACGTTCCTTAGAAAAGAAACGTAAGCGCATTTGATTTAGCAAAATGGCCTTGTCAAAACCTTATATGACAAGGCCTTTTTTATCTCTACTGTACCCCATACAACTCTCCTTACCTGTGCATCCATGCTTATCCCTTTGTGCACCAAATTAGGGCCCCATCTTAAGGAGCTAATCTTAAGCTAATCATCTAGCCCTAAAATGCTAAAGTATCACCTCAAGTTTAATTATTTCAGGAGCGTAATAGACCATGCCTAAGCTTAAGCTTACATCTAAGATCGCATCTTACCCTCCCACTGTGTGGCTCGGCAAAGTCTTGCTATCCTTAGGCACTATCAGTGCGCTGACGCTACTTATGACAGGCTGCCAAGATGAGGAGGTCAAAACGAGCTCTGCTCCTTCGGTAGTAGATGTCTACTATGAAGTCAGTACCATCCATCCTGAATTTAAAAGCCGCGAGCGCTCCTTTAATTTAAGTGGCCGTGTGGGAGCCTATACGCGAGCAGATGTCAGACCGCAAGTTGATGGCATTGTGCTCCATCGTCACTTCCAAGAGGGCACGACAGTTGAGCAAGGTGATGCACTCTATAGCATTGATGCCGCTCCTTTTGAAGCCCAATTAGAGCATGCTAAAGCCTCCTATGAGCGCGCCGTAGTCCAAAGAAAAATGGCCTTAAAAGACTATGAGCGCTTTGCCCAGCTCTATAAAAGACGCTCGGCTAGTGAAAAAGAGCGTGATGATGCCCTGCTTAAATATGACCTAGCCGTGGCCGATGAAAAGCTCTATAAGGCAGCTTTAGATAAGGCTAAGATTTCCCTCGCTTACACTACCGTCCGCGCTCCAATTGCAGGTGTAATTGGTACCTCTAAAATCACCCGTGGTGCTCTGGTCAATGCCAATCAAAGTGAACCTTTAGCTACTATTATTGACTTAGATAAGGTCTATGTAGATATGGAACAAAGCTCCCAGGAATGGCGACGCTTGCGCCAAGGGCTGCTCGATGGCTCAATTTACTTAAATGACCGTGCCTATGATGTATCTTTGTACTTTGAAGATGGCAGTTTGTACTCGCATTTGGGCAATTTGTCTTTAAGTGAAGTCTTAGTAGATGAAAACTCAGGTGCCTTATCCTTGCGCGCCATCTTTGATAATCCCGACCATTTGCTCTTACCTGGTATGGCCGTAGTATGCAAAGTCAATGGTGGTGTCTCCCAAAATATTATGACCCTCCCTGCCAAGGCCGTCATGCGAGATCCTAAGGGCAAAGCTTATGTCTTTACTGTCCAAGGTGACCGCGTCTTACAAACCCCAGTAACTCTAGGTGAGCTCTATAACGATGGCTGGCAAATTGTCGATGGCTTAGATAGCTCTTATGAAGTCGTAATCTCAGGTGCAGCAGCGCTGCGCCATGGTTCCAAGATTAAAATCATTAACCAAGACGGAATCAATATCACTATGGACACTACTGACCAAGTTAAAAATACTGATGCTGCCGTCAAGGCCGTCTTAAATCCAACGACCTCAGCTTCAGGTTTAGGTCAGAGCTCTGCTAGTGCCCCAAGCGCCAATAGCCCTTAGCTCCCTACAAAAAATAGTTTCTCTGTTCACTAGGGGGCATCCTCGTTAGCGTACTAGCCTTAGTGAGCACTCTTTTAGAGTGTGTTGAGCTAGCTTGGTCTTGCGCTCTGCAGATTGCAGACGTTAAATGGCGAGGGATATTAACTACTTTAGCAAGAAACCTGAGGGTAATTTTGGATGTAGCTGTTTTTAATCTGCGTACTCAAAGGTTAATACCGTGCTCTCCTAGAGGAGATAGGAAATTACTTGAGGCGAAATGTAGTCAAAGGATTAAGACTCTTTGATAAAGTTGAGTGTTTAGGTAAAAGAGGTGTCAGTAGAATGCTTGATGGTCAGACTATAGCTCAAAATATCACTACTAAAAAATTTAAGCTTATCGAAAAGAAAAAAACATTTTTAACTGCAATCAAAAAGGAGGGCGCTCCCTCCTCTGTCTAAAGACAGGGGTTTTAGCGCAAATAGTCTTATGATTAGTAAGTTTTTCATTGACCGCCCTGTCAGTGCTTGGGTAATCGCCCTCTTAATTATGATACTTGGCGTAATTTGCTTGCCAAGTATGAAGATCGCGCGATTCCCCGAAATTGCACCGCCTACAATTAGTGTTAGCACCAGCTACTCAGGAGCCTCGGCTCAAACGGTAGAAAACTCCGTAGCACAAATTATTGAGCAGGAGATGACAGGCCTTGATGATCTAATTTACTTTTCTACTACTACCACCTCTGATGGTAATGCGCGCTTTCGCTTTTCCTTTGATACCAATGTCGATGTCGATGTAGCCCAAATGCAGGTGCAAAACCGTTTAAGCGGCGTGCTCTCACGTCTGCCTGACTCAGTGCAGCGCTCAGGCGTGCGCGTACGTAAAGTCTCCGATGACGTTTTGCAAACTATTTCCTTTTACACTACCAATGACTCCATGAGTCAAGAGGATATTGCCGACTTCTTGGTCTCTGTCATTCAAGACCCGATTTCGCGCTTAAATGGCGTAGGTGATGTCTCGGTCTTTGGTTCTTCTTATGCCATGCGTATTTGGCTGGATAATAATAAGCTGATGCAATATAAGCTCAATCCTTCCGATGTCGTAAGCGCCATTAAAAATCAAAATAAACAAATTTCCGTAGGCCAATTAGGTGGCTTGCCTGCCGTGCCCGAGCAGACCATTAATGTCACCATTAAATCCCGTGAATTGCTCCAAAGCATAGGCGACTTTGAAAAGATCTTAGTTAAAGTCACCAGTTCAGGAGCTGCCGTCTACTTAAAAGATATTGCCCGCATTGAAATGGGGCGTAGCTCTTATAACTACTTTGGCAATTACAACAAGAGCCCCATGGCCTCTTTGCAAATTAGTCTTGCCGATGGTGCCAATGCTGTAGAAGTAGCTGAATTAGTCAAAGCTCAATTAGAACACTTACGTCCGCTGTATCCGAGCAATTTAGAGTATGCCATTCCTTATGACACTGTGCCTTTTGTGAAGGCCTCGCTCTATGAAGTAGCTAAAACTTTAGTCGAAGCACTCATCCTCGTGTCGCTGGTGATTTTGTTATTTTTACGAGATGTGCGTTCTACACTTATTGTTTCATTAACCATTCCTATTGTTTTATCCGCTACTATCGTCGTTTTATACATTTTTGGCTACTCGATTAATACTCTGACCATGTTTGCCATGGTACTGGCCATTGGTCTTTTAGTAGATGATGCCATTGTGGTAGTAGAAAACGTCAATCGTATTATCTACACCCAAGGACTTAATCCTTATGAGGCCTCGATTAAGTCCATGCAAGAGATTACCTCAGCCTTATTTGGTGTAGGTATTGTAATTGCTGCTGTCTTTACCCCTATGTCCTTCTTCTCTGGAGCTACGGGTAATATTTATCGCCAGTTCTCAGTTACTATTGTCTCTGCTATGTTGGTCTCTATCTTTGTGGCCATTGTCATTACCCCTGCCTTGTGCGCCACAATTTTAAAGGTCCATTGCCATAACCCGCACAAGCGCCAACATAAAGGCCTTTTATCGATTTTCGATAGCCTCTTTAACCTCTTGCAGCGCGGTTACTTAAAAATTAATCACTGGTGTTTGCGCCATAAGGTTGTGACCATCTTGGCCTTTGCCTCAGTCATTGGCTCGACTACTTGGCTCTTTATTAAAATTCCAAGCTCGTTCTTGCCAATTGAAGACCAAGGCGTTATCTCAGTGCGCATTATTTTGCCATCATCTTCTACCATGGCCCAAACTGCCAAGGTCGGCCGTGATGTGGAGAACTATTTCTTAGAAAATGAAGTTAATAATATCCAAGGTATCTTGCTCTCCTTAGGCTCAGGTGGCAGCTCCAAAGGCCAAGCTACGGCCAATGCCAGCATTCGCTTAGTGCCATGGGAGCTGCGCCCAGGGCAGCACAATAGCGCCCAGGCTATCTTAGCTCGCGCTAAAGAGCACTTTGATAATTACCCTGATGCAGAAATTCGTATGTCCATGCCCGCATCCATCTCTGGTATGGGTGGATCGTCAGGCTTTTATGTCTATGTGCAAAACATCATGGGCAATAGCCATGATCAATTCATGAAAGATGTCCAAGAAATTGTCGCTACTGCCAGACAAAGTCCGCTGCTGTATAATGTGCGTTCTAACGCCCAATCTGATGCCTTGCAATTAAATATTAAGATCGATGACTTTAGGGCAGGACAGTTCCAATTAGACCCATCGGTAATTAATGAAAACCTGCAAATTGCCTGGGGCGGTACTTACGTCAATGACTTTATGGATCGTGGCCGCATTAAAAAGGTCTATGTCCAGTCAGACGCACACTTTAGAGCTCTGCCATCGGATTTAAATAAGCTCTATTTTAAAAATCGTGAAGGCCAAATGGTGTCCTTTGATACTGTAGGTAGCGTGCAATGGACTTATGGACCTCAGCAATTAGAGCGCTTTAATGGCGTGTCTGCCATCTCTTTGATGGGTGATCCTGCTCCTAATATCAGCTCAGGTCAGGCTATGGATGAAATTGCCCGCATCATTAGCGAACACCCTGGTAATTATGGCTATGCTTGGAGTGGTATTTCCTACCAAGAAAAGCTCACGGGCTCGAATCAAGGTGCCCTCTTTATGATCTCAGCTTTGGTAGTGTTCTTAGCCTTAGCTGCGCTCTATGAGTCATGGTCCATTCCTTTTGCCGTAATGCTCATTGTGCCTATTGGTATTTTCGGTGCCCTCTTATTTGTCTTCTTTAGAGGTATGGCCAATGATGTGTACTTGCAAGTAGGACTGCTGACCACAGGAGGACTGTCAGCGAAAAACGCTATCTTAATTGTCGAATACGCCCATCAATTTAGGCAACATGGCAGATCGCTTATGTATAGCGCCAAGCAGGCAGCCGCCTTGCGCTTTAGACCTATTGTCATGACTTCTATTGCCTTCTTATTAGGCGTACTCCCACTGCTCAGCGCCCAAGGCGCAGGCGCATCCTCCCAACAATCTATTGGTACAGGTGTGTTTGGTGGCACTATCATGGCTACTTCTTTAGGTCTTATCATGGTGCCTACTTTCTTTGTAGTCATCTCGCTTATCTTCAACCCGCTTAAGCTCAAGCGCCGCCGCCTCTATGCTAGCTGGGCCCAAGCATCCTTACGCAAGCGCGACCAGCCCTAGCTAGGGCTTTTAAAGACAAAAAAGGCAGGGGCCAGAATGACCTCTGCCTTTTTTGCATATTAAGCGCGCTGCACCTATTAAGGTGCTGTAATTACTTAACGAACTTAACAGCAGACTGAGCGATAACTAACTCTTCGTTAGTTGGGATCATGAATACCTTGAACTTGGACTCTGGGGTGGAGATTAAGCCGCCTTCAAAGCCTAAACGACCTAAGGCCTTCTTGTTTAACTCTTCGTTGAGCTCAATACCAAAGCACTCCTTTAAGTACTTGCAGGTAAGTTCACGAGCTTCCCAGCAGTTCTCACCGATACCACCAGAGAATACGATACCATCAACACGGCCAACTGGTACAAAGTAAGAAGCAATGTACTTAGCTAAACGATAGGAGAAAGCCTCTAAAGCTAAGGTGCACTTCTCTTCACCGTTCTCATAGCCCTCACAGATTGGACGCATGTCAGAGGAGATGCCAGAGAGACCTAATAAGCCAGACTTCTTATTGAAGATGTCCTTAACTTCCTCAACGCTTAAGTTGTAGTTTTGTGGATCGCATAAGAAGAAGACTACAGAAGGGTCAATCTCACCAGTACGGGTACCCATTACTAAGCCATCAAGTGGAGTTAAGCCCATGGAGGTATCCATGCACTTGCCACCCTTAACAGCACAAACAGAAGCACCACCACCTAAGTGACAGGTAATTACATTGGTCTCTTCTACCTTCTTGCCTAAGAGCTTAGCAGCTTCTTGAGCTAAGTACATGTGAGAGGTACCGTGGGCGCCATAGCGACGGATACCACCCTTGGTGTAGTACTCCTCAGGAATAGCAAAACGGTAAGCTACAGGAGGCATGGTCTGGTGGAAAGCAGTATCAAATACGGCTACGTGTGGAATAGATGGGAAAGAAGTACGAGCAGCCTTAATACCTAAGATGTGGGCTGGGTTGTGTAATGGAGCAAAAGGAATAACCTTTTCGATGTTAGCTAAAACTTCATCATCGATTAAGGTTGGGGCAGAGTAGAACTCACCACCGTGCACAATACGGTGACCGCAAGCTACGATGGAATCTAATAAGTCTTTGTGGGAGCTTAAGATGTTGGAAACTAAGTAAGCTAAAGCCTGCTCGTGGTTGTAACCAGAGATGTTAGCCTTTTGCTTATCTTCGCTACCAAAACGCCAGGAGATGAAAGCCTCTGGGAGATTCATAGCCTCAGCGATACCGCTTAAGTAAACCTGGCCGTCCTCTGGATTCATGATGGCGAACTTAACAGAGGAGCTACCGCAATTGATAACTAAAACAGACTTATTAATAGTAGACATTCGTATACCCTAGATGACTAAACAAAACCCAAAAGTTAAACAACCAAGCAGGCGCAAGTGAACTTTACTTCAGCTTTAGGAGCCCATCATGATGTGCTAGCACACAATAAATTCTGAACACAAGAAAAACAACAACAAGGCAAACCTGCAAATTTGCCATTAAAAAACCGCACTGTAGCGGTAGGTAAGAAATGAGAGCTCACTTGTTAAGTAAAGAGCTATGATGCACGCTCTTGATGCAAAACATTATAACATTATGCCTTGAACTGCATCTTTCTAGAAATTCGAGTTAGCTCAAATTTAAGGCAAAATAAATTAACCATGCTGCATAAAAAATCTTAAACAAGCCGCATGATAGCAAGTTTAACAAACAATTATACTCTTATATGTTACCAGTAACTATATTATATCGTCTTTAATAATTAAGTAAATGAAATCCAAAATTTATTATTGGTGGCTTATTTTAGCAAATAAAAGCCATGAAAAGCTTAAATTTAGCTACCAATATCAATATATTGATAAGTTTTGCTAATATTAAAACCAAGGCCTCTTAGGATCAAAACATCCCCAAGCATCAAGGATAGAGCTTTTAAATGACATTGATAAATAGTGGTTTATAAATAGCTTTTACAAAAGCCCCACTATAGCGCAGATAACAAAATAGTGCCCATAAGATTAAGTGAAGTTCTACAATAGGCAATAGCAACGAATGTGGTGTGGTAGCAATTTAATTTCGGAAAACACTTGAGACAAGATTATGATTGACGTTGGTCCTTTACGCCGTAGTTACACTATGTCAGGCTTAGATGAAAAAGATCTAAGCCCTACTCCCATCCCTTTATTTGAGCGCTGGTTAAAAGACATGATTGACGCTCAGCTCTACGATCCTAATGGCGTAGTCGTGAGCACTGTAGATGCAAGCGGCCAGCCCTACTCCCGTATGGTGCTCCTTAAAAATTACGATGAAAAATCCCTAGTGTTCTTTACCAATTTAGGCTCACGTAAGGCCCAGCACTTAGAGCATAATCCTAAAATTAGCATGCTCTTCCCTTGGTATTATTTAGAGCGCCAAGTCATGTTTGTAGGCACTGCTCAAAAGCTCTCTATCCCTGAGGTCGTCAAATACTTCCACTCGCGCCCTCGTGATAGCCAAATTGGCGCTTGGACATCCCATCAATCCAGCCGCATTAGCGCTCGCTCAGTTTTAGAGAGCAAGTTTCATGAGCTTAAAGAAAAGTTTAAAAATGGCGAGGTGCCACTACCTACCTTCTGGGGTGGCTATCGTGTCTTTTTCCATCAAGTAGAGTTCTGGCAAGGCCGAGAAAACCGCCTCCACGACCGCTTCATTTACGATCTACAATCTGATGGCACTTGGACCACCTCCCGCCTTGCCCCATAGCCATAGCTTTGTCACCATTTAAGATGATCTAGGCCGCTTTGGTAAAGAGACGGCCTTGATTATTTTGTGAAGCACTTAATCTTTGTTAAGATCGGGGCCATCATAATTAAATCTTATATCTAGTTTATCCCCGTCAACTGCCATGGATTTTCTTGAATTTTTACGCGCTATCAGTCCTGCAAAGTTAGTGCTCTACTCTGCGCTGGTGCTCGGTTTGTGCCTCATCGTCTATCTAAAATTGCCTGCCCATAATAAAAATGGCTCTACCTCCAAGCCAAGTGCAGCAGCTAAAAGTGCGCCTCCAGCTAAGGTCAATAAGGGCAAGATCTCCAGTGCCAAAAGCAAAGGTGCCTATAAGCATAATCAAGAGCCTAAACCTGGCTTATTTAAACGCATATTCAAGCGCGCACCTATCTTAACGCCCGAGCAAGGCCAATTTGGCTTTTTACGCCGTACTGAGCCTTTAACTGAATTTACCCATAAGAATATGACTTCCTCTTTTAATGAGTTAGTCAAACGCGTACCTGATAGTGCTGCCCGTCCGAGCAAAGATGAAGATGGGCTCAATGCTCTCTTTAGCACCATGATTAAAGCAGGTGCTATTGGCCATAAGAAATTCTTAGTGACTAACTATGAGCATATGTACTTAGAGAAGCTGCGTCACTGGTTTGGCTTTCACTATGAAATCTATTGCCAAGTAAGCGTAGGCTCTATGGTAGATATCAATGTGCACGTCTCAGACTTGCCACCCAAAGAGCGTCTGTCCTTTGCACAAAAGTGCCACAATATGAGCTTTGACTTTGTACTTATCGAAAAGGCCACCGATCGTATTGTCTGTGCCATTGAGCTTGATGACCCAACCCATCTTACAGCCGATAGAAAGCTGCGCGACCAGCGCTTAGATAAGGTTTGCATTGCCGCAAGAATCCCTATCTTTCACATCACTAATATCTACCAAAAACCCGATATTAGCCGTCTGCCAAAAGAATAATCCTCTCGAGCAAAAAAAGCCCTGCTTAAAGACATCTAAGACAGGGCTTTTTTTTAGGTTAAAGCTAAGCTTACTTTAGAACACAATAGTCTTATTGCCGTGGATAAAGACCTTGTTATTAAAGACCTTACCTAAAGCGCGAGCTAATACCATGCGTTCTACATCACGACCTGCCTTGGCCATTTGGGCAGCCTCGTAGCGGTGAGTTACCTTAATAACGTCCTGCTCAATGATTGGGCCTTCGTCTAAATTGTCAGTTACGAAGTGAGCAGTAGCACCAATAATCTTGACACCACGGTCAAAGGCCTGTTGATATGGCTTGGCACCAATGAAGGCAGGCAAGAAGGAATGGTGAATATTAATTAACTTGCCCTTTGGATAGTGAGCTACCATCTTAGGCGACAAGATACGCATATATTTAGCCAAGATGACGTAATCTGGATTGTACTCATCAATGACCTTCATCATGCGCTCTTCTTGCTCTTCACGAGAAATACCTTCGTGGGAGACAGTATAAAAAGGAATATTAAACTTGGAGACTAAATCACCAAGGTCTGGATAGTTACCAGCTACCATGACGATTTCAGCATTTAAAGAGCCTGAGTAAGCTCGCATTAATAAATCGCCTAAGCAGTGGGACTCCTTGGTAACTAAAATGGCAATACGTGGCTTAACAGACTTGTCCTTAAGCTGCACAATGGCATCGTCAGGTAATTTGGCAGTGACACATTGTAAGAATTTGTGCTCAATGTTCTGGCTAAAGTCACCTTCTAATACTGAGCGCATAAAGAAGCGCTGGCTTTCATTAGAGGCAAATTGATCTTGATGAACAATACTTAAACCAAACTCGAAACAAGTGGTAGTTACCTTAGCAATTAAACCAGTAGCATCAGTACATTCTGTAATTAAAATCTTTTGTTGCATAACCATAATCCACAAGTGAGCAAATAAAGCCCTTTCACCACCTCTGGCTCACCAATTAATAACTTACCAAGCTCAAGGCGCAGGGCCATGAAGCTATGAGACAAACCATAGCTTACCAAAAAGCGCACCCTTTATACCAAAAAGCCCTAATTTGTGCCACTTTTTGCACCCTTAAGATGATTCTTTCTTGATAGAGAAAAATAAGCACTAGGTACCCCCAATGAGTGCGCTAAAATCATAAAAATGTGCACCATATTAAGGCACTAATTTGAGCTAATTCACGTTATTAGCTACAGGCAACTATGCCTTTGTGTGATGCCAATATGCTTGCTAACGGTCTATTTAAGCGTTTTAAGAAAAATGCACCACTTTGTATCAACTAGAATACCACTTCCCTAATTTAGGGCAATTTTACTATTTTTGGCCATAGTTGCCCTTTAATCGGTATAGTCATTCCTAACAGCTGCATCTTATGTTTTTAAGGAGCAATCCATGAGTGACATGCACGACATTACCGTCCTAGATAAGGTCGCAACTTTAAGTATTCCAGGCCATGACCCTATTCAATTGCCTATCTTAAAAGGCACTGTTGGTCCAGAATGTATTGATATTCGTGAGTTGGGTAAGCAAGGTTACTTCACCTATGATCCAGGATTCGTGTCTACTGCTGCATGTAGCTCCCGAATTACCTTCATCGACGGTAAAAAAGGTATCTTGCTTTATCGTGGCTATCCTATTGCAGACCTTGCCCGTAAGGCCGATTATCTCCAAGTTTGCTATTTATTATTCAATGGCGAGATGCCATCTAAGCGCGAGTATGATGACTTTTGCTATCGCGTCCGCCACCATACTTTAATTCACGAGCAAATTGCTTCTTTATTTAAAGCCTTCCGTCGTGACTCCCACCCAATGGCAGTTATGTGCGGTGTAGCAGGCGCTTTAAGTGCGTTCTATCACGGTGGTTTAGATATTTACGATCCAGAGCACCGTCAGGCCACTGCAATTCGCTTAATTGCTAAGATTCCTACCTTAGCTGCTATGGCTTATAAGTACTCTATTGGCCACCCATTTATTTACCCTCGTAATGACCTTAGCTATGCAGGCAACTTCTTACACATGATGTTTGCCACCCCATGCGAGCCATATGAGGTCAACCCAGTCATTGAGCGCGCCTTAGATCGTATCTTTACTCTACACGCCGACCACGAGCAAAACGCTTCTACCTCATCAGTGCGTTTGGCTGGCTCTTCAGGTGCTAACCCTTATGCATGTATTGCCGCAGGTATCGCATCTTTATGGGGTCCTGCTCACGGTGGTGCTAACGAAGCATGCTTGCGCATGTTAGAGCAAATCGGCTCTGTAGATAGAATTCCAGAGTTCATTGCCCGCGCCAAGGATAAGAACGATCCATTCAGACTCTCTGGCTTTGGTCACCGTGTATACAAGACCTATGACCCACGTGCCTTGGTCATGAGAGAGACCTGTCATGAGGTGCTCCAAGAGCTCAAGATTAAGGATCACCCAATCTTGAAGGTAGCTACCGAGTTAGAGCAAATTGCACTTAGCGATGAGTACTTTGTTAAGCGCAACCTCTATCCAAACGTAGACTTCTACTCTGGTATTATCTTAAAGGCTATCGGCATCCCTGTAAGCATGTTTACCGTAATCTTTGCCTTAGCCCGTACCATTGGTTGGATCTCTCACTGGAACGAGATGCAGAACATGGAAGAGAGCCGTATCGGCCGTCCACGTCAAATTTACATCGGCTCCCCAGAGCGTCATGTCATTGCCATGGATGAGCGCTAAAGAGCCAAAACTAATTACTTAAATTCTTATTTTCTCTAACGCCAAAACCCAGCCTCTAAGGCTGGGTTTTTTAATGTCCTCACGCTATCCATACCATGCCGCAGCTCACACACGCACAACCTGCATAGCAGTCGCTGTGTGCACGCTGCGCCCCTCCAATGGCCCAAGGCCTAACCAGATGGCTATGAGCCCATAGAGCAGACGTGAGGGGTGTAGATGGCAAGCTGCGAGCATGAAAAAAGGCCTAGGGGCCACAAGAGCACCTAGACCTTTAGTTTAAATTTTTCTGAGGTATAAAAAATCTGGAGCTTACTGACCTAATAAGCTTAAAGCGATGGTTGGACGCTGGTTAGCTTGAGCCAAGATCGACTGCGAGGCCTGCTGAATAATATTATTTTGAGTTAAGGCAGCAGTCTCAGAGGCAAAGTCAGTATCACGAATACGAGAGCGAGCATCCGACTCATTTTCAGCCACATTGGCTTGATTACGAATGGCTGATTCCATACGATTTTGAATGGCACCCAGCTCAGAACGCTTCTTATCTACCTGCTGAATGAACTTATCGATATTGCCTAAAGTAGCATTGGCGGTAGAAACAGCAGAGACATTCCAAATATAAGCGTCTTTACCCTGATCATTCTTAGTCTTAGTGATGCCATTAGAAAGATCGGTTTTCAGGCCAACTTGAGTGGCAATGCCAGACATATTAAAGGCCTTGGACCACAAGAGCTTAATGGTATCACCCTTATTGGCACCTACTTGGAAAGTAATGGAACCAGTACTGTGAATTAAACTATCGGTCTTATTGGTTTTGCTCCATGGGCCATTTAAAACCTTTTTGCCAGCAAAGGTAGTTTGTTCGGCAATGCGGCTAATTTCCAAAGATAACTGAGCTACTTCCTGTTGGAGGGCCTTGCGGTCTTCGGCAGTGTTAGTACCGTTAGCTGATTGGACGGCGAGCACACGAATACGCTGGAGCATATTGGTAGTCTCGTCTAAGGCTCCTTCAATGGTCTGAGCTAGAGCGATACCGTCATTGGTATTGCGATTGCCCTGATTGAGGCCATTGATTTGTGAGGTTAAACGATCAGAGATCTGCAAACCTGCGGCGTCATCTTTAGAGGAGTTAATTCTAAGGCCTTAGGCTAAGCGCTGGTAGCTAACATTTAAGCTATTAGTTGCATTGGTTAGTTTTCTTTGAGCGTTAATCGAACTAACGTTAGTTTGTACATATAGAGCCATAGCATTTCACTCAAATTTTCTGAAGGACTATAAATTACTGACCTAATAAGCTTAAAGCGATGGTTGGACGCTGGTTAGCTTGAGCTAAGATCGACTGAGAAGCCTGCTGAATAATATTGTTTTGGGTAAGAGCAGCAGTCTCAGAGGCAAAGTCGGTATCACGAATACGAGAGCGAGCATCCGACTCATTTTCAGCCACATTGGCTTGGTTACGAATGGCTGATTCCATACGATTTTGAATGGCACCTAGCTCAGAACGCTTCTTATCTACCTGCTGAATAAACTTATCGATATTAGCTAAAGTAGCATTGGCGGTATCGACAGTAGATACACTCCATACATGGGCATCTTTATTTTGGTCGTTTTTAGCTTTTAAAATGCCATTAGTAAGATCGGTTTTCAGGCCAACTTGAGTGGCAATGCCAGACATATTAAAGGCCTTGGACCACAAGAGCTTAATGGTATCACCCTTATTGGCACCTACTTGGAAAGTAATGGAACCAGTACTGTGAATTAAACTATCGGTCTTATTGGTTTTGCTCCATGGGCCATTTAAAACCTTTTTGCCAGCAAAGGTAGTTTGTTCGGCAATGCGGCTAATTTCCAAAGATAACTGAGCTACTTCCTGTTGGAGGGCCTTGCGGTCTTCGGCAGTGTTAGTACCGTTAGCTGATTGGACGGCGAGCACACGAATACGCTGGAGCATATTGGTAGTCTCGTCTAAGGCTCCTTCAATGGTCTGAGCTAGAGCGATACCGTCATTGGTATTGCGATTGCCCTGATTGAGGCCATTGATTTGTGAGGTTAAACGATCAGAGATCTGCAAACCTGCGGCGTCATCTTTAGAGGAGTTAATTCTAAGGCCTTAGGCTAAGCGCTGGTAGCTAACATTTAAGCTATTAGTTGCATTGGTTAGTTTTCTTTGAGCGTTAATCGAACTAACGTTAGTTTGTACATATAGAGCCATAGCATTACTCTCTTTAATTGTTGGTAGAGACCTGCTTGAGACGGCTGACACTACGCGCCTAGGATGCTCTCTAAGAGGCCTAAAATTCTGTCTAAGAGGCCAAAAATTTGCCTCTCTTGTCGATACTATGCAGCAAGCAATATATGTGCCTTTTAAAGCGTTAGGGCCAAAAAAAAGGAGCTGCCCTGACGGACAACCCCTCTTTTGCTAACTATGTAGCGTCAAACTTTTGGATTTAAATTATAAACCTAAAGCGGCGCGAGCTTGGTTAGCGATGGTCTCGAAAGCTGCCTTCTCATTGATGGCGAGCTCGGAAAGAACCTTACGATCGATAACGATGTTGGCCTTTCTTAAACCGTTCATGAACTTGCTGTAGCTTAAGCCGTACTGACGGGCAGCTGCGTTGATACGAACGATCCAAAGAGCGCGGAATTGACGCTTCTTCTGACGACGATCACGGTAAGCATACTGACCAGCCTTGGTAACAGCCTGGACGGCAACACGGTAGGTACGGGAACGAGCACCGTAGTAACCCTTAGCTGCCTTTAAAACCTTCTTGTGACGGGCACGTGCGGTAACACCGCGCTTAACTCTTGCCATTTAAACGATCCTCCGATTAGGCGTAAGGTAATTGACGCATGATTGCGCGAACATTGGAAGTATGAACGATGTTCATAGCACGTAATGAACGCTTACGCTTACGGCTCTTCTTGGTGAGGATGTGACGTAAGTTTTGGTGACGGCACTTGAAGTGACCGCTGCCAGTCTTCTTGAAGCGCTTGGCAACGCCACGATCGGTCTTCATCTTGACCTTGACTTTTCCAGCCATTATTTATAACTCCGCATTATGAGTAGAAAGTAAGGGGCTTAATTAAATTAAGACTTCATATCCCTTAGGATTCTTATTTTTTACGTGGGGCTAAAACCATAGTAGCTTGACGACCCTCAACACGAGAGGCGCTCTCTACAGTAGCTAAACCCTTTTCTTCGCATAGATCATGTTCTACGCGCTTGAGAACATCTAAGCCTAAGTGTTGGTGAGCCATTTCGCGTCCACGGAAGCGTAAGGTTACCTTGGCCTTGTTGCCCTCTTCTAAGAAGCGGATCAGGTTGCGTAGTTTAACCTGATAGTCGCCTTCATCGGTAGCAGGACGGAATTTGATTTCCTTGATCTGAACTACTTTTTGCTTCTTCTTTTTCTGATCCTTGCTCTTCTCGTAGAGGTACTTGCCATACTCAATTAAGCGACAAACTGGCGGATCAGCATTAGGACTGATTTCAACTAAATCTACACCTGCTTCTTCAGCCATGCGTAGAGCTTGAACAGTAGGCATAACACCTACGGTTTCGTTGTCCTCTCCAATTAGACGTACTTCACGACATCTAATATCACCATTAACCCGGTTTTTTGGCTGTGGCCTACCGGTCTTTTTTGCGCTGTTTATAGCAAACTCCTACTATTCAAAATAATCACACGGATCATGCTGCATGTGCATAACTGCACTATAAAAGAGCTAGCATCCCCTTTAGGTTCTAGCCCTTTTGAAGTAAGGGCAAATCCCCTTACTTTAGCGACTTAATGCAGCTTTTATTACTTTTTATCCTCAGGCTTTTCATCGGCCTTGGTAAAAAGTTTGCGCGATATCATATCAGATTTAATCATGCTGATCAAATCCTCAATTGACATTGCACCTAAATCTACACCCTTACGAGTACGAACGGCTACTTGACCATTCTCAGCCTCACGATCACCGCAGACTAACATGTAAGGAACGTGCATTAAGGTGTGTTCACGAATCTTGAAACCTACCTTGTCATTACGTAAGTCGGACTGAACACGAATGCCTGCCTCATCTAACTTCTTGGTAACTTCCTTGACGTACTCAACCTGGTTGGAGGTAATATTCATTACTACAGCCTGGATTGGAGCTAACCAAGTTGGGAAGGCACCAGCAAATTCCTCAGTTAAGATACCAATGAAGCGCTCTAAGGAGCCTAACATGGCACGGTGAATCATAACAGGAACGTGCTCTTGGTTATCCTCACCTACATAGTGAGCGTCTAAGCGCTGTGGTAAGGAGAAGTCGAGCTGAATGGTACCACACTGCCATGCACGGCCTAAGGAGTCGTGTAAGGTGAACTCAATCTTAGGGCCATAGAATGCACCCTCACCAGGTTGAAGTTCAAACTCTAAGCCATTGGCAGTTAAAGCATCAGCTAAATCTTTTTCAGACTTATCCCAAATCTCGTCAGAGCCAATACGCTTCTCTGGGCGAGTGGAAAGCTTTACGTCAATATTGTGGAAGCCGAAATTGTCGTAAACTTCGTAAACCATCTTAATACACTCAGTAACCTCTTGGAGGATCTGATCTTCGGTAATAAAGATGTGAGCATCGTCTTGCTCGAAGCCACGTACACGTAATAAGCCATGTAAAGAACCAGATGGCTCGTTACGGTGATCCTTACCAAACTCAGCCATACGAATTGGCAAGTCACGGTAAGAACGGGTACGGCTATTGAAGATCTGGATAGCACCTGGGCAGTTCATTGGCTTAATGGCATATTCACGGTTCTCAGAGGAGGTGGTGAACATGTTCTCAGCGTACTTATCCCAGTGACCAGAGCGCTCCCATAAGACACGATCCATAATCTGAGGAGTATTAACCTCAATATAGCCGTACTTATGTAACATGCCGCGCATGTAGTCTTCAACTAAACGATAGATGGTCCAACCATCATGGTGCCAGAATACTAAGCCTGGAGCTTCCTGTTGGAAGTGGAATAAGTCAAGCTTCTTACCTAAAACGCGGTGATCGCGCTTGGCAGCTTCTTCGCGCTTTCTAATGTACTCATTGAGCTCTTCCTTAGAAGCCCAAGCAGTACCGTAGATACGCTGTAACATCTTATTTTTAGAATCACCACGCCAGTAAGCGCCAGCAAAGTGGGTAAGCTTAAAGTGAGAGCAGAAGGCCATGTGTGGAACGTGTGGGCCACGGCACATGTCGGTATACTCTTGGTGGTGGTATAAGGCAGGCTTATCTGACTTATCGATATTCTCTTCTAAAATTAACTTCTTGTATGGCTCATCGCGCTTGGTGAAGGCATCATAAGCACCCTGCCAATCAACTACCTCTTTAATTACTTGGTAGTCAGTCTTAGCCAGCTCATGCATCTTCTTATCAAGAGCTTCCATATCCTCGGCAGTTAACTTATGCTCTAAGTCAACGTCATAATAGAAGCCATTATCTACAACTGGACCGATTGCCATCTTGGTATCAGGCCATAACTGCTTGATAGCGTGACCTAATAAGTGAGCGCAAGAGTGACGGATAATCTCTAAACCGTCCTTGTCCTTTGGAGTTACGATCTCAACCTTAGCGTCTTGGGTAACTAAATCACAGGCGTCGTGTAATACACCATCAATACGACCTGCTACACAGTTACGGGCTAAACCAGGGCCGATGCTTGCAGCAATATCGGCAATCGATACGGCGTTCTCAAACTCTTTGATATCGCCATTAGGTAGAGTAATTTTAGGCATAATATTAAAACCAACGGTGCCAACGATGCACCTTGAGGTCCTCTTAAACAATAAAACAAAGACCGCAGAGCAACCATGCGCAAACTAACTCGTCTGCACTGTCCTGTGCGCTGCCATCAAGTGCACAGTATACGCCCCATATATGCTCTTTGCACGCTAAAGTGACATACTAGAGTACTTTTTTTTCTTAAAAAGGCGATATTTAAGCTCTTAGTGCCACTTTATTAAGCAAAATTACAATTTTTTATTAAATTTTTTTTAAAATTCTCTTGCCAAGGTAAAAACTCGCCGCTATAATGCACATCGTTCTCTGACACAGAGACCAACAATGCGCCTTTAGCTCAGCTTGGTTAGAGCATCACCTTGACATGGTGGGGGTCGGTGGTTCGAGTCCACTAAGGCGCACCATTTAATAAGTCAGCTTCATGCTGATTTTTTTTGCTTCTTATGTTGTATCTATATAACTTGCCTCTATCTACCTATTCACACTATGATTAGATGTTCCTTGCATCTAATGGCTTTTACACGCGCCTTTCTTTGCGTATTTTTCTCATTTTCTAGGTAGTTCTATGCTTAAGTTTTTTACCTATATCTTCTTAATTTTGCTCATACTTGCCATCGGGGCGAGCATAGCCATGCTCTATAGTGCCTAGCTTTGTACTTTATTAAAGAGAGCTTTATGCGCATTTGCTAAAAGTGTGAGCCTCCTTAGAGGATCGACTTTTGCTAATTTAAAACTAATTTGCTTGTGCTATGCTCTAGTATCGTTTAGTTAGTCTATATTTTTTTAGGTTTGCACAATACAATGTTCAAGAAGACTTTAATCGCCTCTGCTATTACCGTATCTTTTGCTCTTACTGCTCAGGGTGTTCAGGCCAACCCTATCACCAACTTAGTTAACGGTTTAGTTAACGATGTAGCCACCATACAGTTCGATGCTCGTCGTGGTGGCGGTATGCGCCGTGCAGCCCCACGCGCAACTCCACGCGCAACTACCTCTACTCGTCAGGCTCATACTAGCTCCCGTACTACTGACAATAAGACTGCCACTACTCAAAACAATGCTGCTAATAACCAAAATGCAGCTCGCACCAACAATGCTCCTAACCAAGCAGCTCCAGCTCCAGCAGCCCCAGCAGGCGGCATGGGTATGGGCGGCTCTTTCTTAAGCTCTTTAGCTGGTGCTGGCGCTGGTGTGTTATTAGCTAACATGCTCTTAAGCCCAACTGCAGCTGCCGCTCAGGGCACTGAAGTTGCAACTCCAGACATGCTCTCTGATGCTCAGATCGATGAGTGCTTAACTCAAATTAAGACTGACATTGAAGATGCCAAGCAACGTTTAACTGATGCTGCCCCAGAGGAGCAAGCTGCTATTCGTGATGAAATCTCCAAGATGAATGATTTACAAATCACCTTATTAAACGAGCAGCTCAACCGTCTCCAAAAGGGTGCTTAAAAGCTAAAAGACCCAGCTTCTTTATATGAAAGCTGGGCTGTTGCTGTTTAAGCTCAAAAAAAAGCCCCGCAGTAAACATGATTACTACGGGGCTTTTTTTTAAGTACTAGCTCTATTGATGTGAGGCTAGGTTAGATATTGTAGATTTCTAAGCTCTCATTGGAGTCTTTCCAAGCCTTATCAGCCTTGGCATCATCGGATCTTTGCTGATCTAAGAAAGCAAAGTACTCCTCATCTACACCTGGGGTGATGTAGTGACCAGTAAATACGGACTCCTCAAACTCCTCTAAAGCTGGGTTTTCAGAGCGTACGGCATCTTCTAAGTCCTTTAAGTCTTGGAAGATTAAGGCATCAGCACCAATTAACTTGCAAACCTCATCGTTGGTACGATTGTAAGCAATGAGCTCTTTTACGGTTGGCATGTCGATACCATAGACATTGGCATAGCGAACCTCTGGAGCAGCAGAGGCAAAGTAAACGGCCTCAGCACCAGCTTCCTTGGCCATATCTACGATTTGACCAGAGGTAGTACCACGTACGATGGAATCATCGACTAATAAAACGCGCTTGCCCTTAAACTCAGCAGGAATTGGATTTAACTTGTTACGTACCGACTTCTTGCGCAGCTTTTGACCAGGCATAATGAAGGTACGACCAATATAGCGGTTCTTTACGAAGCCCTGACGGTAAGGAACGCCTAAGATACGAGCAATTTGCACAGCAATATCGCTCGAGGTCTCAGGAATTGGGATGACTACGTCAATCTTGAGATCGCTGTACTCACGCTTGATCTTCTCAGCAAGCTTAGTACCCATGCTAACACGAGCAGCATAGACGCTCACGCCATTCATAATGGAGTCTGGACGAGCGAAGTATACATACTCAAAGATACATGGCTGGAGCTTGGAGGTCTTAGCACACATATCGCTATAGAGCTTGCCATCCTTATCAATGAAGATAGCCTCACCAGGTGCTACATCACGCATTAACTCAAAGCCGCAAACTGATAAAGCAACAGACTCAGAGGCAACCATGTACTCATCACGACCCTGCTCGTCAACGCGGTGGCCTAAAACTAAAGGACGGATACCAAAAGGATCACGGAAGGCAACTAAACCTACGCCAATAATTAAGGACACTACAGCATAACCGCCAGAGATATCTTCGTTAACGCCACGAATGGCCTCAAAGATGTCCTGAGCAGTTGGAAGACGCTGGTAGTTAGTAATGGTCTGTAAGCGCCAAGCAAAGATATTTAATAAAATCTCGGAGTCTGAGCTGGTATTAACATGGCGGAAAATGCTTTCACACTTTTGCTTCAGGGCTCGGGAATTAGTTAAATTACCATTGTGAGCAAGGGCAATACCAAAAGGAGAGTTGACATAAAAAGGCTGGGCCTCAGCAGCAGAGGAAGAACCTGCTGTTGGGTAACGGCAGTGGCCAATACCAATATTGCCCTTAAGTCTCATCATGTGCTTTTGCTGGAAAACTTCACTGACTAAACCATTGGCTTTTCTCTGTCTAAAGTTACCCTCATCAAGGGTAATAATTCCAGCGGCATCCTGTCCGCGATGCTGTAGCACAGTTAAAGCATCGTATAAGGATAAATTTACTGGTGAGTTGGCAACAATGCCCACTACTCCGCACATACTAGGCTCCTACATTGAGGTCGAAATCTTCAGGGGATGCTGGTCCGTTTACAAAGAACCAATTTACTATGCGCTGTAGTTCAGGAATGAACAACGAGTCACGATAGAATGGGGAATCGGCAACAAAACTTAAGATGTGTAGCTTAAAGCCAATTTGCATTAAAGCTAGCACGACACAAACAACTAACACGCCACGTAAGATACCAAAAACCATGCCTAACAGGCGATCAGTTCCTGATAATCCTACCTTGTTTACAAGTGAGCTTATGATACTACCGCACAGTCCAACTACAATAAAGGTAGCAAGAAAAAGAATTACGCAAGCACCTGCTTTTCTGACAATCTCGTCTGATAAAAAGGTGAGTTTAGCAGCCAGTGGCTCATAAAACTTACTTGCCACAATAAAAGCACTCACCCATGCTATCAAGGAGATGGCCTCTTTTATGAATCCGCGAAATAAAGAGAGACCACCTGAGATGATAACTACAGCGAGAATAATCCAATCTGCTGTAGTCAACATTATTTAGTAATTACCTCAAGACCATTTAAGTATTGACGTAAGACCTTTGGTACAGTGATGGAGCCATCAGCATTTTGATAATTTTCCATAACTGCTACTAAGGTACGACCAACGGCTAAGCCAGAGCCATTTAAGGTATGAACTAACTCGATCTTACCGTCCTTGCGACGTACACGAGCTTGCATACGGCGAGCTTGGAAGTCGGTGCAGTTAGAGCAAGAGGAAATCTCGCGATAGGTGTTTTGAGCTGGAATCCAAACCTCTAAGTCATAAGTCTTAGCAGCGCTAAAGCCCATGTCACCAGTAGATAAAGCCACTACACGATATGGAAGCTCTAAAGCCTGTAATACAGACTCGGCATCACGAGTTAATTGCTCTAAAGCAACAAAGGAATCCTCAGGACGTACGATCTGAACCATTTCGACCTTGTCGAACTGGTGCATACGAATTAAGCCACGGGTATCACGACCAGCAGAACCAGCCTCAGATCTAAAGCATGGGGTGTGAGCGGTGAGCTTAATTGGTAATTGATCCTCTGGGATAATCTCAGAGCGTACCATGTTAGTAAGAGGAACTTCAGCAGTTGGGATTAAGCAGAAGTGACGGTTTACATCATCACCATCGGCATCGCCATTTAAATTAGTGTGGAATAAATCCTCACCAAACTTAGGTAACTGGCCAGTGCCATATAAAGAATCGGTATTGACTAAGTATGGAACGTATACTTCAGTATAGCCTTGCTGCTGGCAGTGTAAGTCAATCATTAACTGCACTAAAGCACGATGTAAAGAGCAGATTGGGCCCTTCATTAAGGCAAAACGAGCACCAGAGATCTTGCGAGCATTAGCAAAATCTAATTGGCCTAGGCCCTCACCAATAGCAACGTGATCTTTGACCTCAAAATCAAAGGTACGTGGAGTGCCCCAGCGACGTACTTCTACGTTCTCGCTATCGTCCTTACCTACAGGTACAGACTCGTGAGGTAAGTTAGGGATAGTTAAAGCGATTTGCTCAATTTCAGCTAACACAGCATCTTGCTGCTTCTTGGTGGCATCTAACTCATCACCAATAGCGCTAACCTCAGCCTTGATTGCAGCTACATCCTTGCCTTCACGGATGGCTTGACCAATAGACTTAGAAAGGGAGTTGCGCTTGGCCTGAAGGTCTTGAGTACGAACCATTAAGTCCTTTCTCTGCTCTTCAAGGTGAGTTAACTTTTCTACATCAAGATTGTAATTACGAGTAGCTAAGAGCTCTTGGGTCTTAGCTAAGTCTGTGCGAATATATCTAGAATCAAGCATGATAAGCTCGCCAATTTTAAGAAACTAAACAGCAAAGACAAGAAGGAGTTGCTAGAAGCTATGACGCTACCATTTAAAGATCAAAGCCATAAATTAAAAAGAGCCTAGCATTAAGCAAATTTTAATTTATAGCCGTGAGCCTCTAGGCCTTACAGCACAAAGGAGGAAAGTTCATCCCCTCCCTTAGCTTATGGCATAGCTAAATTTAAAGCACTTTTCTTGCCATAACAAATCCTAAATTTTAGCACGAATTAGAAATTTAGCCTAAAAGAGTTCACAAATCACCAAGCGAACCTAACAATGCCCATTAGGCTCCACTTCAAAGAGATCAGGACATAGATTTAAGAGCTTTTCTCTCATTTGCGATGCATGTTCCTTACTATAGCGCTGCTGACTTTGTGGAGCTTGCTCATCTAAATACTTAAGATATTGCATGCGTTTGCCCAGCACGTCCTCATAGCCATTATTCGAGGGCACATAATAAGAACGTCCATGGAGTTCCTCTGGCAAAAAGCATTCGCCTGGGGCATAGGCACCAGGATAATCATGGGCATAACGATAGCCATTATGATAGCCAAGATCACTCATGAGCTGCGTTGGAGCATTGCGAATATATAAAGGTACTTCAAAAGACGGCAACTTAGAGGCATCTGCTTTAGCTTGATTAAACGCAGTATATAAATGATTACTCTTAGGAGCTAAAGCCATATACACCGCTGCCTCAGCAATAGCTCTTTGGCCCTCAGCCTCACCTACGCGAGTAAAGATATCCCACGCATTTAAGCCCACTTGCATGGCCATAGGATCAGCAAGGCCAATATCCTCAGTGGCAATGGCAAGCAAGCGCCGCGCTACATATAAAGGATCTCCACCTGCCTCTAAAATACGGCTATACCAGTACAAAGCAGCATTAGGATCAGAGCCGCGTACTGACTTATGAAAAGCCGAAATCAGGTCAAAATAGACATCACCATTTTTATCAAAGTTAATTAAGCGCCTACCAGCTACAGCTCCCACCATGGCAAAGGTAATGACCTTGCGTCCATCAGGCAAGGGAGCTGCATCATCAGATAGCATTTCTAAAGTAGAGAGCAAATGACGGGCATCACCATTACACAAGTCACACAAAGCTCGGCGTACCTTATCATCAAAGGTCAAATTAAGCTTAGCCAGACCGCGCTCTGAGGTAAGGGCCATATCAATTAAGGTATTGAGCTCACTTTCATTGAGCTTCTTTAATACATAGACACGGGCTCTAGAGAGCAAAGCTGAATTGACATGAAAGGATGGATTTTCGGTAGTTGCACCAATAAAGATGACTGTGCCATTTTCAATATAAGGCAAGAAAGCATCTTGCTGAGATTTATTAAAACGGTGCACCTCATCGACAAATAAGATAGTTCTCACGCCATGTAAACGGCGCTCTTTGGCCCGCTCAATAGCCTCACGAATATCTTTAATACCACAGGTCACAGCTGAGAGCTGCTCTAATTTGGCATTAGTGCTTTTGGCAATAATAAAAGCTAAGGTAGTTTTGCCCACTCCTGGTGGGCCCCAAAAGATCATGGAATAGCACTGTCCGCGCTCTAGAGCAGCACGCAGCGGTTTGCCTGGCGCTAATAAATGACTTTGGCCTACATACTCTTGTAAGTTGCGTGGACGTAAGCGTGCTGGTAGCGGCGCAAACGGATCCTCACTTGCATTATCATCTACCAAGGACTCCCCAACAAAACTGCCAGCCCCAGAGATAGTCGCAGCTTGTGCGCTGCCCCCGAAGAGATCCTTGCGCTCTTGATTCCAATTGTCCTCCCAAGCATCTGCAGTCACATTCTGGCTCTGTCTAAGGCCCATAGCTCCCTTAGCACTCTTTAAGAGGGGGGAGCTATTTGCGCCGTGATTGGAAGTGCTACATGAGTTTGCAGCCTGAGAAACTTGGGCGCTGGGCTCTGAAAATTCCCAGTCGACCATCAAGGAGCCTTGCTTACTTGCCATGTGAATTATTTGCACCTATATATCTTGCATTGCGCTAGCGCTGATCATCAATTTCGACATCGGAAGGCAAATCATAGACAAAGTCTTTGTTGCACACGCTATCTTTTTGGTTAGCAAATAAATAGAAATTGGTATTACCATCATCCATACGCATGGAGATAGAGTCGATAGCCTTGATATAAGAGCTGGAGTCCTCCATACGGTGATCAATAAAGGAGATGGTAATGCTCTTAAAATCTTCCTTTTGCTTAGGAATTAAAGTAAAGCGATCACGATCGCGAGCTACATAGTACTTATCCCAGCGCGATGGATCATCCATGATGATGAGCATAATAGGATTAGACTCAACGCTCTTCATCTTTAAGATGGTTACCTGATTGACAGCTGAGTCATAGAAGTAAATATCATTCCCACGAGTAAAGAGCGCGGTCTCATCTGGGATAAGAGTGTGCATCATGAATAAGTTTGGACGCTTGAAATAGAGCTTGCCTCGGCTTTCAGAAATTAAATTATCGTCCTTATCTGAAAGCTCTTGCTTAAAGTTAGCGCTCACTTGCGGCATGGTCTCTAAAAGCTCTTGGAGCTTAAACTTGTTATCTTCTTGATTGGCCAATTGAGCTAACTTGGCATTAGTCTCAAGAGCTACTTTATCCGCAGCGGCTACTGGGGCTTGCCAAGCACCTGCACACAATACAGAACAAACTACAGCTAAGGCTAATTTCTTACCTTTGCAGGCAAGATGAACAGCTAAAGATGGCATAAGGAAAACCTGTAAATATCTAATGAAGAGAGCTCAGAAAATACAACATATTGTACAAAAAAAGGCCTAAGAAACAACATCTTAGGCCTTGGAAGCGCTCGGGCGCTTACTTTTTTTTTAGCTAGTCGATAATGCCTTCTCGGCTTAATTGCATAAAGATCTTCTTAGCACGCGGATAGCCTACGCCCAGCTCAGTTTGTAAGTCAGTGACCGTAGGTGGCTTATTACGACGCTCCATATAATCACGTACTACCGACACAGCTTGGTCAAACTTAACGTCCAATTCCTTGGCCTTACCCTCCTCGCCCTCATCGGTTTCTTCCTCTTGGACAGCAACGACATCTTCTAAATACTCTGGAGCACCAGCATATTGTTTCCAGGCATTGACCACGGCCATGACATCTGCATTGGAAGTAAATGCACCATGAGCACGCGTAGAAGTACCCTCGCCTGTAAACTTATAAAGCATGTCACCATTGCCAAGTAAGCATTCTGCGCCCTTTTCATCAAGCACAATAGTCGAGTCGATACGATTTTGTACGGTAAAAGCCACACGTGATGGGAAGTTAGCCTTAATCATACCTGTTACGACCTCAGAACGAGGGGTCTGGGTAACTAAGACTAAGTGAATACCAGCGGCACGTGACTTGGCGCTCAAGCGAGCAATTAAGCTCTCAGGAGTACCATCTTTATCCTTCTTGCGACCACTTTGAGCCATTAAGTCAGCAAACTCTTCTACTACTACCACAATCCATGGTAATGGCTCTAAAGCTTGCGGACGTGAACTTAACTCCTTATTCCATAAAGGATCAGGCACGCTTTGGCCTTGGGCTGCTTTTTCTTTAATGAGCTCGTTATACTCAGAGAGCTTACGTACACCCAATAAAGACATGAGCTTAAAGCGACGCTCCATCTCATCTACACACCAACGTAACGCAATTGGAGTCTTTTCAGCCACATCGGTAATTACTGGAGTAATTAAGTGTGGTAAGTCCTTGTAAATGGAGAATTCCAGCTGCTTAGGGTCAACCAAGATTAAGCGTAACTCAGATGGCGAGCGCTTTAAGAGCAAGGAAATCAACATGGTATTTAAACCAGCTGACTTACCTGAGCCTGTAGTACCAGCTACTAATAAGTGCGGACTATCAGCTAAATCCTTGACCACAGGAGCACCAACTACCGAAGCTCCTAAGCACATAGGCAAAGAGGCCTTGGAGTCTTGGAACTCACGTGATGAGGCCATATCTGCTAAGGTAATGAACTGACGCTCTGGATTTGGCACCTCTAAGCCCACATAAGAAGAGCCCTCAATAATAGGCACTACACGGACATTAGGCACCATTAAGTTACGGCATAACTCAGTATCAATGGACGAGATAGCCGAGCTCTTAACACCAGGAGCTAGCTCTAAATCAAAGCGGGTAATTACAGGACCAGTTAAATAGTCGGCTACCGAGGCCTTGACACCAAAGGAGTGCAGCACACTATCAATATTCTTGGCGGTTTTATCTAAGTCCTCTAAAGAAACATCGACCTTGCTCTTAGAACGGGCCAATAAATCTAAAGATGGACGCCAATCATCATAGCGACGGCGTGGCACCGAGCACATAGCTAAGCTAGAACGCTGCTCACTTGGCTGGCTCACTCCTGACATATAGCTAGGGAAATTGGAACTTGAGCTATTGTGAGCGCCCATAAAGGCATTACCTGCACTAGGCAAGCCTACAGTATGGGCACTTGGGGTCTCTACTATCTCAGAGGCTGACTCTTGTAAGTGTAGATTGTTATCGCCCGCCCCAGTATCTACAGGTGCACTCTCCAGTGGAGCACTATAGCTCTCGCTGCTATCTCCTAAAGAGGAGGCACTAGAATCAAACATAACACCAGTGCCGTCCATGGCAGCTCCTGGGGAAACTTGCTCTGGGGCCATAGCACCTGCTTGCATCATATTGACCATAGCAGCATTATTAGGCATAGCCATGCCCATACCCATTGGCATTTGGCCATTTGGATATATCATATTAGGTGGCATATTGTTCATAACAGGAACAATCTGACCATTAGGCATCATGTACTGACCCATATTAGGCATCATTTGATTCATAGCCATATTAGGGTTCATATTCATATTCGGCATGTTTTGATACATCATGCCATTGTTAACCATTGGCACATACTGACCATTAGGCATTTGCACATATTGCATTTGCTGGTTATTGGCCATTGGGTTATACATGCCTTGGGCCGCATTGGCCATAGCAGCCTGATTATTCATCATTTGGCTGGCAGTAAAAGGATCGATGCCATTCATGCCTTGGCCATTGTCAAAGCTATCTTCACCATCATCGCCCTCGTACTCAGCCTCTGCTACCTGCTGCTGCGCAGCAGCGGCCGCCTGCGCAGCAGCGGCCTGAGCTGCTGCTTGTTCGGCAGCAGCCTTAGCCTGAGCGGCTGCGGCAGCCTGCTCTTGAGCCTGCTTACGGGCCTTGCTTTCGTAATCAGAAAGCGAGCTATCAAATACGGAACTTGAGCTACGATTGCGCGCAAAAGGCATATCCTCATCACTTGGGATAAAGGCAGAGGTTAAGCCATCGACCTCATAGCTCTTGCGACCATCAAAGGCAATGATATTGTCACTTTCGTTATTAGACTCTAAGCTCTTGCTCTCATCTTCATCCTTGTCATCACGAACAAAGCGGGCAAAGTCAAAACCACCTGAGCGAGGTAAACCAGGATTTGGAATGGCAGCACCAGTAACAAATTCATCGTCGCTGCCACCTTCAACTCCGCTTAAACTCTCATCAATCTTGCCTACTTGATGACCACCAAAGTCATAAGCATGCTGTGGCTCATAAGTGTCGTTGTCATCTTCACTAAATAAGTTAACTTCCACACTCTTTCTCATGCCAGCTTGCATCTCATTGTCACGAGCAGTAGCAAAGCGATAGAAATCATTATCCTCAGTATCAGCTACCACCTCATCATTACGCTTAATGTTAGTAGTGGTATTGTCATTACCTTGGACACAGCGCTGGCTACTTGAAGCAGGTGCACCACTGCCTAACTGAATATTAGTACTGCTAGGCTCAGATTCACGAGCACTCTCATCGCTCTCAGGCTCTGCCTCATGACTCTCAGTGCTTGGCTCTTGAGGATTTAAGTGCTGGAATTGGGCATCATCCATTTCTGAGGCTAAGCTAGAGAGCTCCTCTAAAAGTTCACTTTTAGAGCTAGCATCTTGGTTTTGGTCCTTGGCAAAATCAAAATTGAAATTCTCTTTCTTAGAGCTAATATCCTCAGCAAAAGAGGCTACATTAATGACATTAGTGCTAGACTCTGCCTCTAAGGTACCGTCAGCTTGGGACGCAGCGACGGCTACTTGAGATACCTTTTCTTGCTGGGCTTCTAGCTCCTTGCGCGTATCACGAATAATAGTGCTAGGACGATAATCCTCAGAGGACTCACTCTCACTTGCAACGACAGCTTCATCCTCAACTGCTAGAGCTTGATCCTTGAGCTTTTTGACCTTGCGTAAGACCTTGCCACCATGACCATTTTGGGCAGCCTTTTCGCGCTCTAATTGCGAGGCATAAGTGCCTAAATATAAAGGAGTTTCCTCCTCCTCATAGACATACTCATACTCATCGTCATCTTCACTAGAGGCCAGCTCTGAATCTTGCGCACTTAATTCGCGCTCTTGGCGCTCACGCTCCTCTTGAGCTTTGCGTTCACGCTCTTGACGCTCGGCAGCCTCTTTTTCACGTTGCTCGCGCTGTTCACGAGCCTTACGCTCACGCTCTTGACGCTCTTGGCGCTCGCGCTCTTCCTTTTCCTTCTTCTTGGCAGCTAATTGGGCCGCAATCACCTTAGGATCGGTGCGTTGCACAATAGTGTGCACGGCTTCTTCACCCTCGACCTCACTATCAGCCTCAACTTCACTAGTGCCCTTATCAGCCTTATCCTCGGAGCTAAGCTTGGAGGCAGTATCCTGCACTACTACAGAAGAAGACACAGCGTCCTTGACAGAAGCTACCGCACCACCTGCAAGGGCACTGGCACCTACACTTTGAGTTACCTCACTTACCACCGCACTAGCACTATCTTTAAGTGTAGATGCAAGCGCGCCCTCTACTTCTACAGCGACAGAGGACTCAACAGAGCTATTGTCTTGAGACTCAGGCGCAAACTCACCTTCGCTTTCTACAGGCTCTACAGCGTCCACTACTTCCTGTATCTCCACAGTATCAGCAGGCTCAAGCGACTCGGCTGGTTCAATAGAGGCTGCAACAGCATGAGCTACCGACTCTTGAGGTTTGGAAGAACCAGTGGTAATCACGGTAGCAACCCTATCCTCATTATCCTCAGGCAGCTTGGTATCAGCGCTATTATTATCTGGCTGTTGACTATCACTTACGGCAGCTTCATCACCTGCGTCCTGGCGCTGGGAGGATAATTGAGCGGCATAAGTACCATAGCCATATGGGCTAGAGTCATCTTCAGCGGCCAAGTTATAGTCTTGTGCTTGCTCCTCGTGACGCTGGGAGGAAAGTTCGGCTGCATAAGTGCCATAGCCATATGGGCTAGACTCACTTTCATCCACCTGCTCTAAAACCTCAGTGACAGTACGAGTAATCACAGTAGAAACTGCGCCCTCGTCCTCATCTAAGACACCAGCCTCATGGAGCTGCATAGAACTATCTGGAACTAATGTGTCCTGATCTTGTGCATCCTCCATCCTCATATCCTCATGAGGCTCATACTCTTCTGCCTGATAGGCGGATTCAAGGTCTTGAGCTGGAGCTTGATCTGCAAAGCTTTGGCTTGAACCCATGGAGCTATCAGGCTCAACTGAGGTGGTAGCATAAGGCTCTTGGCCCTTTAAGCTTGATTGCTCAAAGTGCTCTTGATTATAAGAGGCTGCTACTTGCTCGCCACTTTGCATAGCCTTGGCAAAGAAGTCAGGCATAGAGCTTGGATTGACATTATCCGAGCCATTTAAATTAGGCATTGGAGGAACTTTAGATAAGTTTTCATGATCCTCTAAACCTGCCAGTGCATTAGTAAAGGCGCTATCTTCCTCAGCTGGTACCTCATGAGCAAACAGCTGTTGGGCAGCACGCGAGGCATTTTCATCTAAAGCAGGTACGCCTTGGGCTAAATCATCACGACTGACCTCAGGTAAATCCATGTGAGCATTAGGGTCTTGAGGAGACATACGACCATGCTCGCCACTTAATACCTGGGCAAAGAAATCCTTAGGCTCACCATCACTAACGCCTTGAGCTTGTTCAGTAGCTATAGCATTGGCCATGCCCTGCATAAAGGCCTGCTCTAAATTGCCACTTGCGTGCGCGCTACTGCCAGACAAGCCCTCAGGGAGGGGAACATTATTATCCAGACCTAATTCTTGGTCTTGTGGGAGCTCTAATTGTTTTACAGGGGCATCATTATTGATGCTCTCTAAGAGCTCTGCTTGCTGGGCATAGTTTTGACTCTCTGCACTTGGACCTTGGCTTGGAGGGTTAGTAGGATCATCAAATAAAGACATCTGACCATCATAAAGAGGCATTTGAGGCTCATTAGCAGGCTCTAAAGCTAGATTCTGCGCAGGAGCTTGCTCTATCTTTTGCTCCATAGCTGGGGCCTGTAGCTCCTCTAATGACTCTGCTTGGGCTCTAGCGCCAGCTAAAGTGGCGCCCGCTGCCGCACCTAAATCATCGCTTAAAGCTAAAGCTTGGTCATCATCAGCACTTAAACTACGGCGCTTTTTAGACTGGCTCTTGGCAGGTAAGACTTTAAAGAATAATTCACCAATAGAGTCAAAGAAGAAGAAAGGACTCTTGCCTAAGAGCATGGCAATACCACAAAAGGCGACCATGGCAAAGATAAAGACAGTGACAATATTAGGCAAAGCTAAGTCGCAGAACATATTGAGCATATCGCCCAATAAGCCGCCTGCACCAGTAGAACCTAAGTCAGAATAACGCGATAAAATGCCCGACATGCCTAATAAAGTGCAGTTAAAACCTAAGATGCGTAAGCTGCCTTTATAAAAATCTGCGTGCCAAATATCCACAGGCTTTAAGATCAAGAAATAGCCCAAATAGACAATCATGAGTGCAAAGAAATAGATAAGTACACCAAAGTACTCCAATAAGAAGCTCAAGATAGGAGAGTCTTTGTGGTTATAGCTAGCTGAGTCTACTTGGCCTAAAATAAGCTCGCCACTTAATTTTGCCTGTACCGAGCTTTGGAAATTTAAAATCAAATAAAAGCATAAAAGGCAAAGGCCAATGCTCAAAATAAAGAGCACCATGCGTAAGGGATTGCGCTCGGCATTTACGCTTGGCGTTCCTTTTGAAGCTGCCATAAACAATGTCTCCTAATTACAAAAGCAGAGCAACTAACAATCGAAGTGTAATTCACGCTCAAAAAGTCCTAAAAGTATAAGGCAAAAGAGGGCACATATAAAGACAAAGCCCGTTAATACGCCTAAGCACAGCCATAGAGAACTATGGCACAGTACTAGCTCTAACATTTATTGCTCTAAAGCAATCTAACTTGAGCTAAATTTGCCTAAAATAGGCCAAAAGAGCCGAAAAAAGTCGAAATCAGGCCGATTTTTCTTAAAAAGTTGGCAAAATCTGATAAGATTGACAGGATGACTTGTATTGTAGTGAGAGCATAACTACTTCAAGATTTAGTAATTTGGGTAGTTAAATTTGTGGCCTTTATCCTTTTAAATCCTAGCTATTCAAAGGATAATGAGACTATCAAAGAGTTCAAGCGTGTTCTATTACTCATTGGGAGTATAATTGCACCTTGTGCTCAGGCCCTTGCCCTGTACTTAATTTAGTTAAAAGCTAATATTTTTAGGATCAGACTCAGTTAAGCTTATCTTTACGTTGGACTCCCCTAACATGCTTATATAGGCTTAATTCTGTCCTGAAGTTTACTGTATATGGTTGTTGCAACCATCTATTTAAAAGGGATCGCAAGTGTTAGACTTCCTAATCGCATTTTTTACTGACTATGGCTATTTAGCTGTATTTGGCATCTTAATCTTGTGCGGATTTGGTCTACCTGTCCCTGAAGACATAACCTTAGTTTCAGGTGGTGTGATCTCAGGCTTAGATCTCGCCAACCCGCACACCATGTGCATTGTGGGACTAGCAGGTGTCCTCATCGGCGATAGTGTTATGTTCATTGCTGGCCGCCTCTTTGGCTATCGTATCCAGCGTATTAAGATGTTCCGCCGTATTCTTTCCCCACGACGCTTCTCTCAAATTCAACGTAAGTTCAAAAAATACGGTTTATCCTTATTATTTGTAGCCCGTTTCTTACCTGGCTTACGCTCACCAATTTTCTTAGTGGCAGGTATGTCTCGCCGTATTTCCTATATCACTTTCATTTTAATGGACGGTTTTGCAGCTTTAATTTCCGTACCTGTGTGGGTGTATTTAGGTTACTTCTTTGCCGACAATCTTGACTTGCTCATGGAGTACGTCAAGGATGTTCAAATGTTAATTTACTTAGCCTTAGGCTTACTCTTCTTAATCATCTTAGTCATTTACTTAAAGAAGAAATTCCACAGCAAGCTCAAGACCTTTACTGAAGATAGCCCAGCTAATGCCCCTTGCTCCTGTAGCACAGTAAGCGAGGAGAGCGCTGCAGCTGTAAGTGACGCTCAGGCACCAGCTAAGAGCGCAGAGAGTTTAGAGGGCGACTTAAAGACTAAAGAGCCTCAGGCTTAAATAAACCTCATCTAAAAAATGGGCAGCACTTTAAGCTGCCCTTTTTTATGGTATTTTGCGCCTATTTAAACCATGAATGCCCCAAAAAATGGCAATTGCAAATAGTATGCTAGAATAGCCCGCGCGCATGGGAAAAATGCGCATTTATCTCAACATTTAGCGAAGAGCCGTTTTATTAAGTCCCTTTTTCCTCTCCTTAGTTTGATTTAAGCGAGAGTGCACCTGCAAAGCGAACTGACTGTTAAGGGACTGAGCTTAAGCTCTTAATTTTGTTCCTTTTTACAGGTAATGCTTCATGTCAACAATGGATCAACTCACGGAGATCGTGAAAGAAATTAACTTTATCTTGTGGGGACCTTGGTGCTTGATTCCTATTTTGGTCGGTACCGGTATCTTTTTCACCTTCAAGTTACGTTTTGTGCAAGTACGTCAATTTGCTCGTGCTTTTAAGCATGTTTTCGGTAACTTTACTTTCAGCGGTGAAAAAGCAGGTCAACACGGTATGACCTCCTTCCAGTCCCTTGCCACCGCTATTGCCGCCCAAGTAGGTACAGGTAACTTAGCTGGCGTGGCTACAGCTATGGTAATGGGTGGTCCAGGTGCCATTTTCTGGATGTGGATTGCTGCCTTCTTTGGTATGGGTACTATCTTTGCTGAGGCTGTATTAGCTCAGGTTTATCGTACTCGTGATGGCCAAGGTAATATTACTGGCGGTCCTTCTTACTATATCTACAAGGGCTTAGGCTTAAAGTACTTATCTACCTTATTTGCCGCTTTAATTATTATTGCCTTAGGCTTTATTGGCAATATGGTGCAAGCAAACTCTATTACTACTGCTTTCTCCTCTGCTTTCCATGTGCCAAATTGGTTCTCAGGCATGTTACTTATCTGCCTTGCAGGCTTTATTTTCATTGGCGGTATTAAGCGTATTGCTAGCTTTGCAGAGAAGATCGTACCTTTCATGGCTGGTGTCTATGTCTTAGGTGCTATCTATATTATGGTCACCAACTTTGAAAATATCTTACCAGCCTTCCAGTCCATTATCATTGGAGCTTTCAACCCAGAGGCTGCCACTGGTGGCGTAGTAGGTGCAGGTATTAAAGAAGCCATTCGTTATGGTGTTGCTCGTGGCTTATTCTCCAATGAGGCAGGTATGGGTTCTACCCCTCACGCTCACGCAGTAGCTCGTGTTAACCACCCAGCCGAGCAAGGTTTAGCTGCTATTATCGGCCTTACCATTGACACCTTCATCGTGCTTAATGCCACCGCTTTAGTAATCTTGGTTACTGGCTCTTTAGATGGCACCACCACTGGTATCGTACTCACTCAAACTGCCTTTATTCGCGGTATGGGCGATGCAGGTGCAGGCTTTGTTGCCGTGTGTTTATTCTTTGCTGCCTTTACTACCATTATTGGTTGGTATTTCTTTGCCGCTCAAAACTTCAAATACCTCTTTGGTTATCGCAATCTCAACCTCTTCTCTGTGCTCGTCTTATGCTTCTTGCTTATGGGCTCCTTCTTAGAGGTTAACTTGGTATGGGAATTAGCAGACCTCTTCAATGGCTTAATGGTAATTCCTAATATCTTGGCCGTCATTGGCTTATATAAGTTAGTAGTCCGTGCTGTTAGTGACTATGACGATAAGTATTTGAAAGGACAGCGCCCACTCTTTGGCCCATCTGAGGTGCTTACCAATCGCTTTGCCAATTTACAGGCGGTAGTGCGCCGTGCTATGGCTAAAGATGTGGTCAAAGAAAAGAATGCACGGGACGACGAATAATCAACACGTGTCAATGTAGCATAGAGTTCAATATCTAAATGCTTCCTAAGAAAAAAGCCGCTTTTACCTATGGTACAGCGGCTTTTTTATGTCTTCTTTCCCCTTTCAAGCTCACGTCTCTCCCCATCTTGCAGCACATAACGACCTTAAAGTCTCTAATTAGTTCCCCAATATAAATATAGATATTATCCTTTTGAAAAGAGTATCTGTTAATAGAACTTAACTTGTGACTCCAGTCAGATTTTAGGAAATACCTCCCTATTTTTTGTGAGCCATCTCCCAAGAAAACCTTATCTAGGCTTTTTTAGCTCTTAAATTTAATTAAGCTATAGCACAAAGCACGACACGTGCATTAGAACACGGGCACGCTCACTATTCACTATAATGAGACAAGGTGCCTATCCTCAAAAACCTCAACCTCAATTAAGGATTTAGCTCCTTAAGAGGCATCTTCTTTGAAAGCGTTTACTAAACGTCCCGTGTTCACATTAAATTGTAGTTGCTATGAAGAATGTTTAGGAAAAAGCTATGAGAAAGCTCAAGCCAAGTTTGCTCACTGTGGCTATTTGCTCTGCCTTGGCAGTTGCAGGCTGTGAATCAAATGATCAAAAAGCCAATTGGAACTCTGGTCCAGATACTGTAGTAAAAGTCCATGATGGCTCTTTACGCATCTCTACCGATCTGCCAAAAGCTCGTGACCCACAAGCGGATGTCTTTAAAGGCGAGGAATGGTTTGACCAAGCTACCGTCTATGGAGTCAATCGCGAAAAAGCTCACAGCTCTTTTTATTCTTTTACCAATGAGCAAGATGCTCTAAAGCGCGATCGCTCTTTGAGCGAGAACTACCTGCTCTTAAATGGTACTTGGAAATTCTCCTTGGCTAAAAACCCACATGAGCGCAATAACGAGTTCTTTAAGCCAGGCTATTCAGTCAAGAAATGGAAAGACATCCAAGTTCCAGGCTCTTGGCAAACCCAAGGCTTTGATAAGCCATACTACACCGACACCCGTCTTTCTTGGTTAGGCACTGAAGAGCCAGGCGTAGGTATTGCCCCTACCTTATACAATCCTGTTGGCTCCTATCGCCGTGACTTTACCACTCCAGAAAACTGGGATGGTAAGCAAATTATCTTAAACTTTGCAGGCGTTGAGTCGGCTTTCTACGTCTGGGTTAACGGCCACAAGGTCGGCTATAGTGAAGATAGCTTTACTGCCTCTGAGTTTGATATTACCAAGTACTTAAACGCCCCAGGCAAGAAGAACACCATTGCCGTACAGGTCTATCGCTGGTCTGATGCTTCTTACTTAGAGAACCATGACTATATTCGTTTAAGCGGTATTTTCCGCGATGTAGCCTTAATTGCTAAAGACAAGCAAGCTAACCTCTTTGACTTTGGATACACTACTGACTTAGACAAGGACTACAAGGACGCCACCTTTAATTTCACTGCCAAGGTACGTACCTTCTTAGCTCAAGGCCCACAAGGCTATACCTTAGAGACCACCTTATTAGATAAGGATGGCAAGACTGTCTTTAGCCACAAGAACCAAGTTGATTTTACTAAGAGCGCCACTACTGCCACTATGCGCGGCGACGGTGCTAGCTATGATACTACCAAGGGCTTAGCTGAGGTTTCCTTTAGCCAAACTGTAGCTGATCCTCTTAAGTGGTCTGCTGAAAAGCCAAATCTCTATCGTGCTTTAATCACCTTACGCGATCCTCAAGGCAAGATCGTGGAGTCTACTTCCTCTAATGTAGGCTTTAGAAAGGTTGAAATCTTAAACAAGGGCACCAATAAAGCTCAAGTAGCCATCAATGGTAAGCCAATTGTCTTCCGCGGCGTTAACCGCCATGAGATCAGCCCAGAAAATGGCCGTCATATTGATGAAGAGTCCATGATTCGCGACATAAAGTTGATGAAGCAATACAATCTCAACTCTGTACGCAACTCTCACTATCCAAACGAACCACGTTGGTATGAGCTGTGCGATGAGTATGGTTTGTATATGATGGACGAGGCCAATGTAGAGTCCGACTCCATTGACTCCGTGCTTCCTGCCTCCGACCCTAAATGGATTGAGCCATCAGTAGATCGCATGGTCTCTACCATTGAGCGTGCCAAGAATCACCCGTCTATCATTATGTGGTCTTTAGGTAATGAGAGCTATGGTGGTGATGTCTGGAAGATCTTAGCTGATGTGTGCCACCAGATGGATCCTACCCGTCTAGTGCACTATGAGGCTCACCGCGACATTCCTGAGGTTGACGTTTGGTCTCGTATGTATCGTCGCGTCAATGACTTAGAAAATACTGATATGAACGCCAACCCATTAGGTTGGTGGGCAAAATATGGTGATAAGCCTGAGCTCCAATGCGAATACGCTCACGGCATGGGTAATGGCATTGGTAACTTCAAGGATTACTGGGACTTCTACAACCAGCACCCAATCTTACAAGGTGGCTTCATTTGGGATTGGCGTGATCAATCCTTAGCTATCCCAACCCCAGTTGACAAGATGTTAACTGAAAAGGCAGCTAACTTAGAGGTGCGCTTAACTGGTAAGCTCGTTAAGGGTAAGCATGGTCAGGCTATGGATGGCTTTGCCTCAGTTTATAATGACCCTCGCTTTGTCTTAAGCGGCAATCAGCCATTAACCTTAGAAGCCTGGGTAAAACCAGCTAAAGATCAGGCTGCTTTAAATGCCCCAATTATCGTCAAGGGTGATGATCATGCCTCGCGCAATGAGTCCTATGGCTTGCAGCGTAGCGTCGATTATGACTCTGAGGGTAAACATGTAGTTAGCGATATCTTAGAGTTCTATATCTTTGGCGGTAAGCTCGATGCCGAAAATGGCACCTATGAGAAATTCTCTGCCTCAATTCCAACTCCTGCCAATTGGAATGACCAGTGGCACCATGTAGCAGGTGTCTACGATGGCCAAACCATGAACTTGTACTTAGATGGCAAGCTCGTAGCTGCTCAAATCAATCCAGCAGGTATCGCTGTAGGTCCAAACCCTGTAGGCGTAGGTGGTATTCCGTTATTTGATGCTACCAAGGCTGAGACCCTACCTACCTTCAAGGGCCTCATTGATAGCGCTCGCATCTATAATCGTGCTTTAAGCGCTGAGGAATTAGCTCGCACCGATCGCAAGCCTGATTCTAGCTCCTTATTATGGCTCGACTTTGAAGGCACTACCGATAAGCACTATGAGCAGAAGACCTACTTATCTTATGGTGGTGACTGGGACGATATTCGCTCTGGCAATCCAAACAATAAGAACTTCTGCGCCAACGGCTTAATCTCTGCTGACTTTACCGTCCAGCCTGAATTAGTCGAAGTTAAGAAGGGCTATGAAGAATTAGCACTTACCTCTGAAAATGCCTCTGATGGCAAGTTCGTCTTAGAAAACCGCAAGCTCTTTACTAACTTAAATGAGTTTGAGGCTACTTGGAGCATAACTGAAGATGGCGTAGTTATCCAAAGTGGTAAGTTAAGCCAAGAGGACTTAGACGTAGCCCCTCTGACTAAGAAGAACATTAAACTTGCCTTAACTAAGCCTGAGCTTAAAGCCAATGCCGATTACTTCTTAAATGTTTCTTTCAAACTTAAAGAAGATACTCCTTATGCTAAAGCAGGCCATGAAATTGCCCATGAGCAATTTGCCTTAAATTGGAAGGCCGATGATAAGGTAGCCCCTCAGAGTCTCTCTGTGGCCTCTATGCCTGCCTTAAAGGTCAGCGAGGAGGGCTTACTTACCAAGATCACCAATAACTCAGGTGACTTAGTTGTAACCTTCGATCGTGGTGCAGGTACGGTAACTGCCATTACTTACCAAGGTAAGGACTTAATTGTGCCAAATGACCATGGCTCCATTAAGACCCCAGGTATCATGCCTAACTTCTATCGTGCAGGTACTGATTCTGACCTTGGCTACTACTATCAGTTCATGACCTCTAAGTGGCGTTATGCAGGCTTACACAAGAAGGTCGTCAAGGTAGAGACCATTAAAGATAGCGAGCAGCAAATCACCTTCAAGGTCAACAATACCTTACCTTTAGCTGATAACTCCTCTTACGATCAGGTATTTACCATCTACGGTTCTGGTGATATCAAGATTGAGACTACCTTAAACCCAACTGCTGGTCTGCCTATCATCCCAGAGGTCAGCAGCATGCTCACCATGCCTCGTGAGTTTGCCAATGTCACCTGGTTTGGTCGCGGCCCTGATGAGAACTATATTGACCGTCAATGGGGTTATCCAGTAGGGGTATACCAAAAGGACGTCAAGGACTTCTACACCGACTTTATCAAGCCTCAAGAGACTGGTAATCACACCGATGTTCGTTGGGTAGCCCTAACTAATAACGAGGGCGTAGGTTTATTGGCCAAGGCCGAAAGCCCAATGGAGTTTAATGCCTTGCTTTATACTCCAGAGCAATTGTCCAATTACAACCACGGCTTCTACTTACAAGAAGGTGATATCACCTTACGTTTGACCAAGCGTCAGATGGGCTTAGGTGGTGACAACTCCTGGGGTGCTATGCCATTTGAGAAGTACCAGAACTTAGCAGACAAGCCTTACAGCTACACTGTAACTTTAAAGCCAATTGCTAAGTCCGATGTCGCAAGCTTAAATCAAGAGTATCGCACTGAAATTAAGTAGTTAATTACCTGCCAAGATAGGGCAAGCTAGCCCTATTACAAAAACATAGTCAAAAAGCCATGGAGCTAAAGCCCCATGGCTTTTTTATTCCCCCGCTCCAGCCTGCTCCTACTAGCACAAATTTGCGCCTGGGCGCAGGCTGGAGCAAGGCAAAGACTTGGCCTAGCCTAGCAAGGCCTCGCTTGATGTTCATGAAAAAAGCCATGAGATATCAAATATCGTAAGATACCTATGAGTCCGTTGACTCATAGGGCACCAAGCTGATTCTGAT
>Tim_p2__coassemble_91_pt1 | contig 88848 bp, 65 predicted proteins | sample Tim_p2__metabat2_low_PE_020 | metagenome-assembled genome bin Tim_p2 | reverse complement strand
CCATATCACTGGCAGGATCTTCTTCGGTTACTTCGCAGTCCTTGCGGAGGCAGACGTTGAAAGACTCAACACCCTGAGCTAAGTACTGGATATCGAAGTAGTCGTTGTGAGCCTCGAAGCGAATAGCCTCAAAAGGAACGGTGGTGTAGCGCTGCACTAAAGCAAAAGCGCCCTCACAGATGTCATAACGACCATTCTCAAGCTTGGTGGCGTCGTTGTTCTTTAACCACTCAATGCTCTTGGCAAATTTCTCAGATAAGTAATCGTACTTAGTAGCAAGCTCAAGGGAAGTAGCTAACATGGAATGTGCTCCTATTTTCATGGTGTGGGAAGAGAGGACAATCACTCTCTTCAATATAATGAGATTATTGTACGACTAAAGCGCTTTGAGGAATAGCCCTAAACTCACAAAAAAAGCCCCGTCAGGCCAAAACCTGCGGGGCTTTTTTATGTGTTAGGAGGCTAAGCTCCCAATCTTGGGCTAGCTATTAACCGCCGAAGTTATCGAAGAGGATGTTCTCGTCTTCAACACCTAAGCTGTGAAGCATGTTCACACAAGACTTGGTCATCATTGGAGGACCACACATGTAGAACTCGCAATCTTCTGGATTCTTGTGGTTCTTTAAGTAGTTCTCATAAAGAACATTGTGAATGAAGCCAGTTGCGCCAGTCCAGTTATCCTCTGGAAGAGGCTCAGATAAAGCTAAGTGCCAAGTAAAGTTTGGATGCTCCTTAGCTAACTGATCGAACTCGTCTACGTAGAAAGCTTCCTTCATGGAACGAGCACCGTACCAGAAAGAAATGCGACGCTTAGAGTCAAGACGCTTTAACTGATCGAAGATATGAGAGCGCATTGGGGCCATACCAGCACCACCACCGATGAATACCATCTCATTGTCAGTCTCACGAGCAAAGAACTCGCCGAATGGACCAGAGATAGTAACCTTATCACCAGGCTTTAAGCTCCAAATATAGGAGGACATGATACCTGGCTTGATTTCCTTCAACTGACGGAGAGGAGGGGTAGCAATACGCACATTGAGCATAATGAGACCCTTCTCATCTGGGTAGTTAGCCATGGAGTAAGCACGAATGGTAGGCTCATCAACCTTGGAAACCAAGTCAAACAAGCCAAAGTGCTCCCAATCAGCACGATACTGCTCTGGGATATCAAAATCCTTGTAATAAACAGTATGGGCTGGAGCTTCGATCTGGATGTAACCACCAGCGCGGAATGGAACTTCCTCGCCCTCTGGTACACGCAGACGTAACTCTTTAATAAAGGTTGCTACGTTATCATTAGAGATAACTTCGCATTCCCACTTCTTAACGCCAAAGATTTCAGCTGGTAACTCGATCTCGCAGTCGCCCTTTAAGGTAACCTGGCAAGCTAAACGCCAGCCTTCACGAATTTGACGCTTGGTAAAGTGAGAGTACTCAATAGGTAAAACGTCACCGCCACCCTTGGTAACCTTGACCTTACACTGGCCACAAGCACCACGGCCACCGCAAGCTGAAGAAACGAAGATACCCTTATCGGATAAATCGTTTAAGAGCTTGGTACCAGCCTGGCACTTAAAGCCTAAGGAATCATCGCCATTAACACCAATGGTGATGTCTCCTGAATTTACTAAGAAGCGCTTAGCAATGAGGATCAAAGCAACTAAAACAGCTACTAAGACCACAAACATCACAACGCCTGAAACGATTGTAAACATGCTTACCCCTTAGAGCTGAATGCCTGAGAAGGACATGAAGCCAATAGCCATTAAACCAGAGGTGATGAATACTAAGCTTAAGCCGCGTACACCTGCTGGAGCATCAGAGTACTTTAAGCGCTCACGAATAGCGGATAAAAGTACTAAGGCAATGGCCCAAGAGCTACCAGAACCGAAAGCGTAAACTACGGATTCTGCGAAGTTGTACTCACGCTGAACCATGAAGGATACGCCTGCGAAGATAACGCAGTTTACAGTGATTAAAGGCAAGAAAATACCTAAAGCACTGTAAAGAGACGGTACAAACTTGTCTAAGAACATTTCTAAGACTTGTACTAAAGCTGCAATAACGCCGATGTAGGTAATGAAGCTTAAGAAAGAAAGATCAAGACCTTCAACTAAAGCATTTGGCTTTAATACGTAGGCATTTACCAAGTTATTAACTGGTACAGCCAACATTTGCACCATGATAACGGCAGCGCCTAAGCCTGCAGAGGTAGTAACCTTCTTGGAAACGGCCAAGAAAGTACACATACCTAAGAAGAAGGCTAAAGCCATGTTCTCGATGAAGATACTCTTAACGAGCAGAGAAAGATAATGTTCTAACATCTTTATTAATCCTCTCTGTGAGTCTCGTACTCAGGCTGCTCAACTAAGTCCTTACGGAAGGTCTTAACAACCCAAATTAATAAGCCGACTAAGAAGAAGCCGCAAGGTGGCATTACGAGCAAGCCACAAGGAACGTACCAACCACCGTTATTGACAGTCTCTAATAAGGTGATACCGAACCAAGAGCCAGAACCGAAGATCTCACGGATGGTGGCGATGGTGCATAATACCAACATATAGCCAAGACCGTTACCAATACCGTCTAATAAAGAGGTCATTGGTGGGTACTTAAGAGCAAAGCCCTCAGTACGACCCATAACGATACAGTTAGTAATAATCAGACCAACGTATACGGATAACTGCTTGGAAAGATCATAGGCAAAAGCCTTTAAGACCTGGTCAACCAAGATTACTAAAGAAGCAATAATGGTCATCTGAGCAATAATACGTACCGAGCTTGGAATATAGTTACGGGTAAAAGAAACTGCTAAGTTTGCAAGAGCACACACGCAAGTTACAGAAATACCCATAACAAAAGCTGTCTTCATAGAGGAAGTAACAGCAAGGGAGGAACAGATACCTAGAACCTGCACCATCACTGGGTTATTAGCGATGAGCGGATCTAAGAGTACCTCTTTCCAAGTAGGAGTCTTAGCGTCACTCATTTAGAGCTCCCCCTTACGAAGATTGTCTAAGAAGGCCTTGTATGCAATATTGAACCAGTAGTTGGCAGCATTATCTACGCCACGAGCGGTTAAAGTTGCACCAGTAAGACTATCTACGTCGTAGTCCTTGCCCTCACCATTGTGATCTGGAGTCTTGGTAATGTTGAAACCACGGCTGCCGTCTTCACGGGTGATCTTCTTGTCAACCCATAAAGCCTGCCAACGTGGATTATCAATTTCACCACCTAAACCTGGGGTCTCACCGTGGCTATAGAAAGTTACAGCCTTCATGGTGTTACCGTCGGTATCTACAGCTAAGTAGCCGTATACGGTTGACCAAAGAGCCTGACCATAGAATGGAAGAATGTAGCGTACTACATTGCCTTGCTCATCCTTGGAGAGGTATACAGGCATAACCTTAGTACGGGTACGAATGCCAGCAAAGTCTTCCTCAGCAGGAATAGCTACGTTGTAAGCTGGATCCTTAGCTAAAGATTGGAAATTGAAGCTGTCAGCCTTGTTCTCTGGATCGTCGATGAACTTGCCAGTCTCAAGGTCTACTAACTTGGCCTCAATGTGAGCCTTATAAGTTGCAGCAACAGTGCCCTTAATATCAAAACCAGAGACACGTAAGATGTTTACCTGACGGTCATTGGCAATTGCGGCCTGTTGGAATGGACCTAATGCAACTACAGCACTGGATACTACTACCGAGCAAACTAAGCAGAAGCCGATAATAACAACGAAAGTGCCGAATACGGAGTCTTTATTGAGCTTAAGCACGGGCAAGTCTCCTCTTGATGTTGCGGTTGGTTGCTAAGTAGTCGAACAATGGAGCCCAGCAGTTAGCAAACAAGATGGCAAGCATCATGCCTTCTGGGTAAGCAGGGTTTACGACACGAACTAGAACCACCATGACACCGATTAAGATACCGAATGCCCACTTACCGCCATTGGTGAAAGCAGAGGACACAGGGTCGGTAGCCATAAATACAGTACCGAAAGCAAAACCACCTAATACTAAGTGCCAAATGAAGGTCATTGAGAACATGTAATTGGTGTCAGAGCCTACGGCGTTGAAGAGAGATGAACATACAAAAGCGCCGAGTAATACACCAGCCATGATACGCCAAGAAGCGATACCTAAAGCTAGGATCATAACAGCACCAACGATGATCATTAAGGTAGAGCCTTCGCCTAAAGAACCAGGGATGTTACCTAAGAAAGCGTCCATCCAAGTGATCTTTTCGCCTAAAGCATTAACTAAGGCAGCCTCACCGCCCTCTGCCCATTGAGCAAGTGGGGTAGCGCCAGAGAAGCCATCTACTGGAACCCAGCAATTGGTACCAGAGATAGATGCTGGATAAGCGAAGAATAAGAAAGCACGACCAGTTAAGGCTGGGTTCATGAAGTTGCGGCCAGTACCACCGAATACTTCCTTACCGATCACAACGCCAAAGGAAATACCTAAAGCAGCCTGCCATAAAGGAATGGAAGGAGGAACGATTAAGGCAAATAAGATGGAGGTAACGAAGAAGCCTTCGTTAATCTCGTGACCACGAACGATGCAGAATAAAACTTCCCAGAATGCACCAACTGCAAAAACAGTGATGTAAATAGGTAAGAAGTAAACAAGACCAATTAAGAGCTTGCTGCAAACACCTGCATCAGCACCCAAAGAGCCGCCTAACATCTGCACAATAGCGTAGTGGTAGTTAGCGCTAAAAAGAGCATAGTCATAAGAGGCTAACTCGGCACCATTGGCTAAAGAAGCAAAGGCCATAACGGTCTGATCGCCGACATTGAACCAGCCATAGATCATAGCTGGGAACACAGCGAAGAATACAATAATCATAATGCGCTTTAAGTCAATGTAATCGCGCACGTGAGTATTGCCAGTAGTTACCTTGCCAGAGGCAAAGAGTAAGGTGAAAGTGCCTTCGTAGAGAGGGTATAGCTTCTCAAAGACGCCATCCTTCTCAAACATTGGGGCAATTTTCTTAAAGAGACCTAATAACACGTATTAACCCTCCAGCTCAATCTTAGTTAAGCTACGACGTAAGAGGCGACCGTAGTCAGTCTTACCTGGACATACGTAGGTGCATAAAGCTACGTCTTCTTCAGCAAGCTCTAAGCAGCCTAAAAGCTTAGCCTGATCAACATCATTGATCTCAATGGAGCGTAATAACATGGTTGGTTCCATATCGAGAGGGAATACTCTCTCGTACTGGCCAATAGGCACCATTGGACGGCTACCGCCATTAACAGCAGTATTGAATACATACTCAGATGGCTTAACAAAAGCAGAGGCAAAGGCCTTGGAAGCGGAGTGACGCTTGAAGCCTAAACCGAGCCAGCCCTTGAGTACAAAGTCATTCATGCGGCCTTCTTCTAAGATAGATACCTGAGAGTGGTAACGACCTAAGTAAGCAAAGGCACCAACTGCATTGTTACCCCAAAGCACGGAGCCAGAGATAACGCGCACGCCATACTCAGAAGGAATAATCTCATTTTGAGTGAGCTCAGCTACAGATGCACCTAAGATGGTCTCGACTACGCGAGGATCCTTGGCGTTTGGACCTGCAATAGAGATTACTCGCTTGTTATAAAGCTCGCCTTCTACGAAGAGGTGACCGATAGCAATTACGTCTTGGTAATTGATGTGCCATACAGTCTTAGTCTCAGATACAGGATCTAAGAAGTGAATGTGGGTACCTGGCAGACCAGCTGGGTGAGGACCGACAAACATCTCCTCTTCCACGTTAGGAGCATTGCATAAAGGAACAGACTTATCGTCGTGGCAAACATAAACCTTCACACCTAAACGGCTTAAAACGGCTAAACCGTTCTTGAAAGCTTCTGCTTGGGCTGCAATCACTGGACGTGGGTTGACAGCTAATGGATTGGTATCCATAGCTGTTACGAAGATGGAGTGAGGTAAGCTGTTTACATGAGGTACCTTATCGTAAGGACGGGTACGTAAGGCAGTCCACATACCAGACTCAATAAGCTCGCTCTTTACGTCTTCAAGAGTGAGTTCTAAGAGCTTGTCAGCTGGGGTCTTCTTAAACTCAACACCCTTGACTGACTCGTCTACTTCGATAACGATTGACTGGAAAGCTCTACGCTCGCCGCGGTTGACTGCAACAACAGTACCAGAGGCTGGAGCGGTAAAACGTGTTCCAGGGTTTTTCTTATCCTCGAACAGTACCTGGCCCTTTTTAACAGCTGAACCAACTTCAACAGCCATAGAAGGACGCAAACCAGGGTAATCACTGCCAATAAGGCCAACGTGCTTAACCTCTGGACATGCGCCTATAGACTGATCAGGTTGGCCGCTAATAGGCAGATCCAATCCTTTTTTGATGTTAATCATAGGCGGTTCCAATACAAAACTTTTTAGGAGGTAAACTCCAATTACTTCAGACTAACCTCTTAATAGCAGGTTCTACATCAGCTTGTGACTTTATAAAAGCACAGCCTAAGTACCTTTCACTTTACTCTAGAAACAACAAAAATCCATGCAAAATAAGTCTAACTTAGATGAGGCTAAACCGCTTTTGATGGATTAAAACATCATATCTATAAAGTACTTAGATGAGTCCTTAAGACACCCTTTGCGAGCATGACAACCAATAGACCTATGTCAAAGCGCATAGATAGGCACTGCCAATCGCTAGTTATATTCTTAAGAAAGTCGCTCACCGCTTCAACAACATCAGCTTATCGGACAGTTTGTTTGACCAAAGTCCAGGCAATAGCGTTACAAGCGCCCACGCTTTTTAAGGAAGAAAACTATTGATTGCTAGCACTAACTAGTTATTTGAAAGAAAGTCTAAAAACTCAAGCAAGCTACTAAGACCTAAAAGAAACTTAATAAATTGCTACCAAGATAGTTGTATTGTGTTCACGAGCACTCTAGAGTGCAAAAGGTACCCACTCTTACCATTAGAGGTAGGCATCAAGCTACGAATTTTACCACAAAATCAAGTGTTTATATATGCCAGAAGTGCTAAGCTATTACCTTTTGTGACGAAGTTAGAAAAACTATTTGACCCCACTAAAAGCCCCAATTTGCTCCCTTTTCTTTACTAAAGAGCCTTAATAAAATCCCTATTTAAATTACCAAGCCTAGCTACTACTATTCTAGCTCTATACCATTTAGCTCTTAAATCTACTTTATAAACTATCTTTACTTAGCTCTTAGATGGCATATTTACCTAAAAACCCTTCCTCTTTATTCTCACTTTTGCCACCCAACTACTAAAGCCCCCATAGCGTGCTTTGCTCTAGCATTTTGATACGTAAATATTGAATAAAACACCCTTACAATAAGCTTATTATTAGTTTTTCTAATCAAAGTAAAGTTGTATGACAATAGATAGCAAAACTCGCTCAAATTTGGGTATCCCTACGTTACTTTTGTCCCTTAATCCTTTTGAGAAAAAGGGGCAACCTTAAAGAGCAAGAGCATGCCAGGGATGGCCAGCACAGTACATAAGATAAAGAAGTTTTCCCATCCTAGGCCCTCGACCAAATAGCCTGTAATAGCATTACAAAAAGTACGAGGAATGGCAGAAAAGCTGGTGAGCAAGGCCAATTGGGTAGCTGTATAGGCAGGATTAGTCTCTTTGGCTAAGAAAGCGACAAAAGCTGCGGTACCTAAGCCACCACCGCCATACTCACAGACTAAAACTAAAGATAATAACCACACTGAAGGGGTCTCTTGAGCTCCCAAACGAGCTAAGAGCACAAAACCTAAAATGGTAATTAGCTGAATAAAGCCAAAGACCCACAAAGCGCGGTTAATGCCCAGTTTGAGCATAAAGACACCACCTAAAAGGCCTCCTACTACAGTTGACCACAGGCCTACATTTTTGGCCACAATGCCAATAGTGGTTAAGTTATAGCCCAAATCCATATAAAAAGGCGTAGCTAAGGCTAAAGCCATGGAATCGCCAATCTTATATAAGAACACAAAGCAGACAATAAAAAGCGCCGCTTTTACGCCTCGACGATTTAAAAACTCGGCAAAAGGCTCCACAATAGCCGCTTTTAAGGTACGAGGAGCATGAGCACAATTTTGCTCTTTTAAAAAGAACGATAAGAGCAAGCACGGTAAGAGGCAGGCAGCCGTGAAATTAAAAACTGTAGTCCAAGAAAAGTAATCTGCCATGATAAGCGAGATACCACCAGGCACTAAACCTGCAACACGATAGGCATTAACGAAAATGGCATTACCAAGGCCTAACTCGTTATCGGGCAAAAACTCACGGCGATAGGCGTCTAATACAATATCTTGGGTAGCCGAAGCAAAGGCTACAATAGTAGCTAGGGTAGCTACTAGCATAATCGACTGCTTAGGGTCGACATAGCCTAAAGAGGCAATGGAGGCAATTAAAGCGATTTGAGATACGATGATCCAGCCTTTGCGGCGGCCTAATTTAAAGATTGCATAACGGTCAATAAAGGGAGCCCATACAAATTTCCAAGTGTAAGGAATCATCATTAAAGAGAAGGCACCAATAACTCTAAGATCAAGCCCCTCTTTGCGCAAATAGGCTGAAAGCAGATTAATGAGCACAAATAAAGGCATGCCTGAGGCAAAGCCTGTCACTACGCAAATCCCAATACGCTTGGAGAAGATCTCTGACATTATCCCTCTAAAGCCTACTTGTGTTTCCATACCTTTGCCCATTAAATATCTGATAAGCACAAAAAAGGCCGCACTAAGCTCTAGAGCTCTTTAGGTGCGGCCTCTTAATTAGCGACTAATGTCTTAATCGCGGAAATTAGTAAATTGTAATGGCTGGCCTAAATCGCTCATCTTGGCTTTCACTGCGGCAATAGCAGCTTGCAAGTCATCGCGCTTTTTGCCTTGCACACGTACAGTGTCATCATTCATCTTGGCATCAACCTTGATCTTTTCTTCTTTAATGAGCTTTACGATCTTCTTGCCCAGTTCCTTATCAATACCTTCTTTAAAGGCTACCTGCTGTAAGGACTTCTTACCAGAGCGAGTAATGTCCTTAAATTCAGCACAGCCCACATCAATACCACGCTTAATAAGCTTTTGGGTCAAGATGTCATCCATCTGTTGGATTTGGAACTCTTCATCAGCCTCAAGCTTAACTAAGTTATCGGCCTTAACTAATTCGTAAGAGGCCTCAACGCCGCGAAAGTCATAACGAGTTTGTAACTCACGGTTAGCATTATCTACTGCATTCTGGAGCTCATCTTTCTTAAGCTCGGAAACAATATCAAAAGACGGCATATCACCCTCCAACTATTAAAAAAATACTAACAAGCCTAACAAGCATATAGCGCCCTACTGACAATAGCAAGCACCAAGCCCCCTGATTGCCATATCTAAGACAGAGCAGCCTAAAGGGGCACACTTACGCGCAAGCTATGGAAAGGAGCTTGAGGCTTAAGAAAAAACATCCCCAAGGGCACAAGGCACTTGAGGATGAAAAGAAAGATAAGAGCTAAGCGTTGGCCTAACTAGGCTGGCTGCATAAAGCTTAAGATCTTGCTTTGTAAGCTCTTATCGTCGATACCTAATTCATTGAGTAATTGGCCCCGCTCACCTTCCATGACAAAGTGATCTGGTAGACCAATATTCATAACTTGGGCTTTACTACCTGTACCAGAGCAAGGCATTGAGGCTACTAAGGCACTAATATGCTCGCCAATACCACCTAATTGAGCTCCCTCTTCAAAGGTGACTAATAGATCATAATTGGCAGCTAAGTGAGCAATTAACTCCTCACTAATTGGCTTGATAAAGCGCATATCAAATAAGCTTACATCATGCTTACGGGCAAAGTCTTGTAAGCTAAGTGCCATTGGGCCATAAACTAATAAAGCTACCTTGTGCTTTGAACTTACAGCATGTTCTACCTGAGCACTTGCCTCTAAGATCTCAGGGGCTAGCTCATAGAGCTCAAAGTTTTCTAACTTATCTTGAGAGCTCTTTACAAACTCTTTTTCTGCGTTGCTTAAATGCAAAGCCTTAGCCTGACCAATCTTAAAGCGCTTATCTAGGCTAATGCGCTCTGGACGTGCGCTCTCTCCTTCACCTACCATCATGGTCTCACCAGTGGCACGTGGATAGCGAATGACTACTGGCTTGCCATACTCATAGGCCGTATTGAGCATGTAGTACAAATCATGGCGCGAGCTTGGAGCCATAATCACTAAATTTGGCACTGTGCGTGTATAAGCAATATCAAAGGCGCCATTATGGGTAGGACCATCAGAGCCTACAATACCTCCACGATCTAAGCACAAGATAATTGGCAAGTCTTGGATAGCCATATCATGGATTAAACCATCATAGGCTCTTTGCATAAAGGTACTGTAGATATTAACTACAGGACGCATACCTCCTGCGGCTAAACCAGAGGCAAAGACCATAGCATGCTGCTCAGCAATGGCCACATCAAAAAATTGTTGTGGGTAATCTTGGGCAAATTTAGCCAAACCTGAGCCAATACGCATAGCAGGAGTTACGGCCATGAGCTTGCGATCGGTTAAGGCCTTATCGCACATCCAACGACCAAAGGCAGCTGAGTAAGACTTATCTTCGCTAAAGCCCTTTTTGCAAATACCCTCTTCTGGATTAAAGGCAGGCACACCGTGATAGCAAATAGGATCGCGCTCGGCAGGCTCATAGCCCTTACCTTTCTTAGTCACTACGTGCAAGAAAGTCAGACCCGACATCTCTTTGACATTCTCTAAAATGCTCTCAAGACGGGTTACATCATGGCCATCAATTGGACCAATATAATTAAAGCCAAACTCCTCAAACATGGTGCCAGGCATAATCATGCCTTTGACATGCTCTTGGGCGCGCAAAGCAAAATCTTTAACAGCAGGTAAGGACTGTAATATGCGCTTACCCCCTTCGACTAATTTGACATAGTGAGGAGAGGAGATGACGTGGGATAGACCTTGGGCCATACTGCCGACGTTCTCAGAAATACTCATCTCATTGTCATTTAAGATGACAGTGAGATCTAAATCTTTAAACGAACCTGCGTGATTTAAAGCCTCAAAAGCACAACCGCCTGAAAGGGCACCATCACCAATAATGGCGACAATCTTACGTCTTTTCTCTTTAGGCTTATTGCGCTCAGCTACTGCTAAACCTAAGGCAGAGCCAATGGAGGTGGAAGCATGGCCAGTAGTGATATGGTCATAGGCAGTCTCATTGCGCCAAATAAAAGCATGCAGGCCATTGTGCTGGCGAATGGTAGCAAGCTCCTTTCTATGGCCAGTTAAAATCTTGTGTGGATAGGCTTGGTGGCCTACATCCCACACTAAAATATCATGAGGGGTATCGTAGACATAATGCAAAGCTACAGTCAGCTCAACCACGCCTAAACCTGAGGCTAAGTGGCCTGCTGTCTTACTAATAGTATCAATAATGCAAGCTCTGACCTCATCACACAATTGAGGCAAGTCACCACGAGTGAGCGCACGCACATCAGAGGCATCGTTAATTTTATCTAATAGCTTATAGGTCTTAGTATCTTCTTCCACAACATTTAGAACCATCAAGACAGTACCAAGACCACCTTTATGGATTTCCCCTCATAGCAAAATAATCTATAGCAACTAATAATTAGGTATGTAGTACATACCATTTAGAGCTTGAAGCTCTAATACCATGACCTAAATAGGTTTGTGTTTGGATAAAGTAGGTCAAGGGCAAAAGATACTTATTTTAAAGTCCTTGACCATACTTATCCTAGAGTTCTATCTAGCTAGCTTGATAGGGCTCTCATTTTTTTGAGTTTTAGTGATCGCGGCTGACAGCAAATTGAGCAAATTGAGCCAAGATCGAAGTATCGGCACTAATATGCTTTAAGCTCTCTTGAGCCTGAGCACATAAGCTTTGAGCATAAGCCTTAGCTTCTTCAAGCCCTAATAAGGACACATAAGTGCTCTTATCTAAAGACTCATCTGAACCCACATTCTTGCCTAACACCGCACTATCACCTGCGACATCTAAAACATCGTCCCATACTTGGAAAGCTAAACCCACCTTATGACCATATTCACTTAAGCTCTTTAAGTCACGGGACATATGAGGGGTTTCAACTAGGCCCATAGCATTGGCAATAGCATCTGTTTGTTGATTTTCATAAGCCTGCTGATAGCGACCTGCCATAAAGCCCAATTGCACGGCACAGGTAATGAGCGCCCCTGTCTTTAAAGAGTGCAATTTCTCAAGCTTATCTTGAGGCAAATGCTGGTGTTCGGCTTTTAAATCTAAAGCCTGACCACCACACATACCCTCAAAGCCTGAGGCTTTGGCCAGACAAGCACACATACGACCTTTGACATCTAAAGATAAATGGCATTTTTCATCAGTAAGAAAATCAAAGGCTAAAGCTTGCAAGGTATCGCCAGCTAATAAAGCTGTAGCTGAGCCGTATTTGGCATGCACTGTAGGATGACCACGACGCAATAAGTCATTGTCCATCTCAGGCATGTCATCGTGAATGAGTGAGTAAGCGTGGATACACTCAACTGCTGCGGCTACATAGTCAAGATCGCGCTTGGAGGCACCATAAGCACTACCAGTGGCATAAACTAATAAAGGACGGGCACGCTTGCCGCCTAAGAGCAGAGCATACTCCATGGCCTCTTTAAGCTCGCTAGGCTCACTAGGTAAGCTTTGCAATTTGAGTTTAATACAGTCATTGACGCGCTGCTGGACCAGCTTAAAGTACTCGTTCAATTCCATAACAAGATCTCTTAGCTACTAAGCTTAAGTAGCACTATTGTTGATTTGGATTGCCTGGGGCCCTAAAAGAAGTATCTTCATGATTGAGCTGATTGATGCTCTGCTGAGCTTGCTGACGCACCTCATTGACCTTGCGGCTCATCTCGTTCATGCTCTTACGGCACTCAATAGCTAACTTCATGCCCTCGGCATATTTGGAAATAGCCTCATCAATAGAGAGACTTTGATCATCTAAAGATCTCACTAAAGCCTCGAGCTCAACAATGCTTTGATCTAGGCTTTTTAAACTATCTGACATGGCAATAAACTCCTTGAGTTGAGCTTAAAAACGGCAAGCTTAAATGTTAGTTTAAGCTTGCAGCTCTCAAGCTGCCTAAATAATCTTACTCGAATGACAAATTTGAGCAATTGCTATACAAGCAAAATAAGGGCTACTTACATACCAAGCTATTAAGAGTAAGCCGCTATACAGCGGCTTACTTTAAGAGCCAATGTCAATTAGCTTAACTGATTGGCTCTCTTAACTAATACACATTTTTTGACAAATGTGACTACTCACGTAAAGTAGCACCAAACTTGGTCTTTACGGACTCTAAAATCTTAGCCACTACACCCTCAACCTCAGCATCTTCTAAGGTGTGGTCATTGTCATGTAAGGTCACGCCTAAAGCTAAAGAGCGCTTATCGCCTAAAGATTCTGCCTCGAAGACGTCGAAGATAGTAACATCAGTTACTAAAGCTCCGCCTTGGGCACGAATTTCAGCAGTTAAAGCAGCAGCAGGAACACTCTTATCTAAGACGAAAGCAAAGTCACGACGTACAGCTGGGAACTTAGAGATTTCCTTAGCTAAAGGAATAACGCGCTTAGATAAAGCTGCAGCTTCAATCTCAAAGACAGCTACTGGAGTCTTAAAGCCTAAGGACTTTTGAGCTTGTGGGTGTAACATGCCCACTACACCTACCTTGCGGCCATCTAAGTATAAATCAGCGCCCTGACCTGGGTGTAAGAATGGGCACTCAGTTACCTTCCACTCGTAGTCTTGAGCACGAGCAGTTAAAGCTAATAAAGCCTCGACATCACCCTTGATATCAAAGAAATCAACATGACGGGACTTTTGAGTCCAGTTCTCAGATTCGACATCACCAATGGCAATACCTGCGACCATAGGCTCTTGACGTACACCGTTTTCTGCCTGTGCGTCTTGAATATAGCTTAAGCCTAACTCAAATAAACGCACACGCTTTTGCTGACGGTTCACATTGTACTTAGCTACTAAAGATAAGCCTGCTAATAAGGTAGTACGCATAGCAGACATTTCTACAGAAATTGGGGTAGAAAGTACTAATGGCTCTAAGTCATTAAAGACCTTTAAAGTCTTAGGATCGGTAAAGGAGTAAGTGATAGCTTCTTGATAGCCAGACTGAACTAAGCTATGACGTACAGCACGATCGTTTAAGACCTCTTCTTTCTCTGCGCTCATGATCATGGTGGCGACAGGTAAGGTATTAGGAATATTGTTGTAGCCGTAGATACGGGCAACTTCCTCAATTAAGTCCTCTTCAATTTCGATATCGAAACGGAAGGATGGAGCAGTAGTGCTAAAGCCACCCTCAACAGCTACTGGCTCTAAACCTAAGGTCTTTAAGATACGCTCAACTTCATGTGCAGGAATTTCACAGCCTAAGATCTTGTTTAAGCGCTCTAAGCGCAAGGTGATGTGATGATCGTTCTTTAATTTAGACTCATCAACACACTCCACGATAGGACCTGCCTGACCGCCAGCAATTTCAATTAATAACTCGCTGACACGCTCCATAGCGCGTAACTGTAACTTAGGATCAACGCCACGCTCGAAACGGTGGGAAGCATCGGTCTTTAAGCCATAGTGACGAGCACGGCCCTTGATGGCTAATGGAGAGAAGAAGGCAGACTCTAAGAATACATCTTGGGTCTCATCGTTAATACCAGAGTTCTGGCCGCCAAAGATACCAGCTAAAGCTAATGGGCCTTGGCTATCGGCAATTACTAAAGTGTTGGTAGTTAACTCAACTTCATCGCCAGAGAGTAATACTAGCTTTTCACCTTCTTTGGCAAAGCGTACTACGATGCCATCGTGAAGACGATTTAAATCAAAGGAGTGTAATGGCTGACCTAACTCGAGCATTACATAGTTGGTAACATCAACGATTGGAGATACAGCACGAATACCGCAACGACGAAGCTTTTCTACCATCCATACTGGGCTCTTAGCCTTTTGGTTCACGCCTCGAATGATACGGCCTAAGTAGCGAGGGCAAGCTTCAAAAGCCTCGACCTTCACTGGGAAAGTATCGGCAATGGTGCTCTCAACTGGCTTAAACTCAACTTCCTTGAGCTCACCATGGGTTAATACAGCAACTTCACGGGCAATACCACGAATGGATAAGCAATCTGGACGATTGGTGGTCAAATCCACGTCGATGGTATGGTCGTTTAATTGTAAGAAATCGTGTAAATCTACACCTACTGGAGCGTCCTCAGGTAACTCGATAATACCCTCAGACTCCTCGGCCATACCTAACTCCTTGTAAGAGCAGAGCATACCGTGGGACTCAACGCCACGTAACTTGGCATCTTTAATGGTAAGGCCAGGTAAGTGAGCACCTACCTTGGAGCAAGCTACCTTTAAACCAGCACGGCAGTTGGCAGCGCCACAGACGATCTGAACTAATTGCCCAGTACCGACATCAACTTGAGTTACGTGTAGGTGATCTGAATCTGGGTGATCGATGCACTCGACCACTTTGGCTACAACTACGCCATCAAATTGAGCGCATACGCCCTCACAGGTATCAACCTCTAAACCTGCCATGGTAATGGCATCGGACATCTCCTGAGCACTTAAGGAGTTTGCAACCCACTCATCAACCCAGCTTTTATTGAACTTCATAAAATTTCCTCTAAGCACACCTTAATAAACCTAAACCAATCTGCTAACAAAGAGTCTCAATCTCTCCTACCTACTCCTAGGTGCTTTTATGTGCCAGCACGGCTTGGACTTTCAAGGCCCTTAGCTTAGTTACAAAAAATGGTGGTAATCACTTGCCTATAGCGCAGCACATAAGGCTATGCCCTGCGCCTACTGCTAGAGCGGCAGCGCGATGCGCCTTAATTTTAGGCAAGCGGCTTTGGTAAGAGATAAATGCGCTTAGGCAAATTGCTTTAAGAAACGTAAGTCGTTTTCAAAGAAAGCACGGAGGTCCTTTACGCCATAACGTAACATGGTAAGACGCTCAATACCCATACCAAAAGCAAAGCCGTTGTACTCTTGAGGATCGATGCCTACATTGCGTAATACATTAGGGTGCACCATACCACAGCCTAAAACCTCAAGCCACTTGCCGCCCTTACGACGCACGTCTACCTCAGCAGATGGCTCGGTAAATGGGAAGTAAGATGGACGGAAACGCACTTCAAGCTCTTCTTCAAAGAACTTTTGTAAGAACTCGTAAATCACGCCCTTTAAGTCGGCAAAAGATACGTTCTTATCTACGTATAAGCCTTCGATCTGATGGAACATTGGGGTGTGGGTCATGTCGTAGTCATTACGATAAACACGACCTGGGGAAATAATACGAATTGGAGGATCCTTCTTTTCCATAGTACGAATTTGTACTGAGGAGGTTTGAGAACGGAGTAACAAACCATTAGGGAACATGAAGGTGTCGTGACTATCACGAGCTGGGTGGTGTGGAGGTAAGTTTAAGGCGTCGAAATTGTGGTAATCATCCTCAATTTCAGGGCCAGATGCTACCTCAAAGCCCATAGAGCCAAAGAGCTCAGTTAAGCGCTCAATGGTGCGAGTTACAGGGTGTAAGGTACCTACATCACGATGGCGGCTTGGTAAAGTGATGTCAATCTTCTCACTTGCAAGCTTTGCATCGAGAGCTGCTTTTTCTAATTGGGCACGACGTTCTTCAATAGCGGCTACAACTTCTTGCTTAGCCTCGTTGATGACAGCACCACGCTGTGGGCGCTCGCTTGCATCAAGTTTGGCCAGTTCTTTCATAAACTCTGCAAACAAGCCTTTTTTGCCTAAGTAATTAACTCGAACTGCATCTAAATCTTGCAGATTTTGGACGCCTTGAGCGGCGGCTATGCCTTCTTGTTTAGCCTGAACTAGCTTATCCATGAACAAAAAACCGTATAAATAAATAAATTAACCAGCTTACGGCACCTAAGTAAGCTACCATAAGCTACATTGCTCTACTATTACCAAGAGCCGATAGCAACTAAAGAAAAAACTTAGCTCTATCTTTTTGGTACTACAATCCTGATGATATCTGGCACCACATCAAGCAGCAGCAATAAATTAAAAGTCACGCCCTTACACAAAAGGCGCAAGTTTTAATGTATTACTGCCACCAAATCACAGCCTGATTTTCATCAAGCTTTTAATTATCACACAAGTGCCCCTAAATCGCAAAAAGCAGCCTTTTTTAGCGCATTTGACGCCTTATCCTATCTTTCTTATGCCTAAGGCTGCTTACCACACAAAAAAAGCTCTGTACTAGTGGTACGCTAGCACAGAGCCTTTTGGATACATAAAATAGCAGACCTTTAGTTGCCTTAGTCGTTAAAGAGCATACCAGTCTTCACTTGCTCGACCTTATCAAATGGTACTAAGACCTCAAGGCAGGCTAAACCAAAAGCGATGGAAAGAGCAGGGCCCTTGCCAGTTACTAGATGGAAGTCTCGGTCGATATAGGTATCAGTATTGGTATAGTGCTTGATGTCATCAGAGCAGCCAGGATAGCCAGTGGCCTTAGCCTCACCTACTAAACCGTGCTTAGCTAAGACAAAACCAGGAGCAGCACAAATAGCACCGATATAGCGATTGCCAGCCTTTTGTTCTTTTAACATGGTAACTAAAGGAGCGCAATTGGCGCAGTTCTTAGAGCCCTCTAAACCACCAGGAATGACGATCATGTCATAAACTTCGTTGCACTCGCTAATGTGTTTATCACACTCGATCTTCATGCCATGGGAGAGAGTTACTACCTTGGAGCCATCGCTAGTAATCGCAGCACGGGTTACTGCTACACCACCACGATCTAAAATGGAGGCTACGGTAGTGGCTTCCATATCCTCAGAGCCATTGGCAAAAGCAATTAATGCGCTAACCATAATCAACTTACCTCTGTAGTTGCAATCTAGAATACAGGCTCAAAAAATTCAGCCTTTTGTAGTTCTTAGCATTGTCTAACCAAGATCTACAAAAGGCAAAATTTTGTGTTTTTTCTTAGAGCTCGCTCTCATTGTCAGTGATACAAATTATCACCAGCTTACAAATGCTCCATTAAGGTGCTAGAGATTAAGTTCTTGCGCAGGCTTAATCTTAGAGGCGCGCATGGCAGGATATAAAGCAGCCAAGAAGCTCATAATCAAGGAACTACCTAATACCAAGAGCACATCTAAAGTCGACAGATGGCAAGGGATAAAGTTAATGAAGTAGACCTCTTCATTGAGCAAGTCAAAACCAAACCATTCCTTAAAGGAGCTTGTCACAGGCGTGAGCACTAAGCTAAAGATTACGCCAATGAAAAGGCCAATGATGGCACCATAACTGCCTGAGATAAGGCCCATAATAGAGAAGGTTCTTACTACCTGCCGAGGCTTCATACCCATGGTAAGTAAGATAGCAATCTCACGGCGCTTTTCGCTAACCATCAAGAGTAAATTCGATACGATATTAAAGCATGAGACGGCCAGCACCAAGAACATAGCAATGTACATAATTTGGCGCACCATCTGGATATCGTGGTAGAGCTTACCTTGCGAGTTCATCCAAGTTAGCAAATAGGCACTTTCTTTAATCTTGCTATTGGTAGCCTTAAATACCACTTTATTAGTTTCTTTAAAGCATGAAGTTCTAATATGGATGGAATTAGGGCCGTTAAGCTTGGTCAAATCCTTGAGCACAAAGAAGTCCATGAGGGCAATAGAACTATCTAATTGACCGCCAATATGAACAATACCAATGACTACAGCCTTGTGCTTTTCAGGATTCTTTAAGTATTGGGTAACATTATCGAGCTGCGCTTTATCTTCATCATTGTTTAAAGTGACCACAGCCACCTCATCTCCCACTCCCACTTTGAGCTTTTTAGCAATACCTGCACCAATAATAATGCGTGGTAAATAAGGATCAGGACCTTTAGCCTCCTTAGAGCCTAGATAATTGCCAGAACCCAAATTGTCGTAATAAGCCACTGAGCCTGCCGCTGCTGCTCTTTGATGAGCAAGCTCATCAAGCTCATGATCGTGCTTATCCTCGCTATAGTTTGTCGCAAGCTTGTCATAATTTAAATTGAGAGCACAGCGCTCGATAAATTTAGGATTGAGCTTAGGACTTAAGCACACTAAATCAATATTGGTAAAGCGCTCCACATCAATGACTTTGCTCTCTTTAATCGGATTGATACCAGCAATAACCAAGGGAGCAAAGGACTTATTGGCCGAGATAATGGCCTTTTGCTCAATGGCTTGAGCTGTAGCGACAATTTGCGGATCTTCGAGCAAAATTCTTTCGATATCTGAGCCATTGGTAAAGTAAGCATGACTGCTATTGAGCTGAGCTGAAGGAATCAGTGAGAGCACGCGATTTTGCAACTCATACTCAAAGCCATTCATGACCGATAAGCCTACAATGGCTGCAAACACACCAATAGCTATGCCACAAGTAGAGGCAAAAGAAATAAAGCGAGCCAAGCCCCCCTTACGTCGTGAACGGACAAAACGTAAAGCAAGTTTAAGCCTCAAATTATTTGCCACCGCTTCCTCCTAAGCCTAGTCTTGCTTATGGTTATCAAAAATTACAGCCTTGCACTCCTTCTCAGATGACTCTACTTGCGAAGTCTTATGAGCTGGGGCTTGATTATTGGCTGAATTAATGGAAGTGTCATTGCTGTAATGGCTGCGCACATGATTGGACTCCTCCTCACTAATGCGATAGCTACCTACAGTACTGCTAAAGGCCCCTTTTCTGTCATGGTCATGAGGGGCCAAAGATGAGGCTTGGAGCTTACTTGCAGACAATTCCTTGGAAGAAGAGCTTAAGTTAATGCGACGACGCTGCCACATCTCGCTTTGCTCCTTAGCAAAGGTGCCATTTTCAATAATGCCATTGGTCATTTCAAAGATATTGTCGCACTTGCTTGCCAAGCTATTGTCATGCGTTACCATGACCACAGCTGCCCCCTCATCGTGCACTAACTCTCTAAAGAGCTCGAAAATAATATTGGCATTGTGCTCATCTAAATTGCCTGTAGGCTCATCGGCTAAAATGAGCTCAGGAGAATAGGCTAAGGCACGGGCAATAGCGACGCGTTGGCGCTCACCGCCTGACATTTCACTAGGTAACTTATGAGCATAATCTTGCAAACCGACGCGCTCTAAGAGAGTAAGCGCACGCTTTTGTGCCAAGCTACTGGACACCTTGTCAATGAGCAGTGGCATCATGATATTTTCTAAAGCGCTAAAGTCGCCTAAGAGATGATGGAATTGATAGACAAAGCCTAAGTGGCGATTGCGGAAAATAGCTTTTTCCTTAGGGCTTAAGGTCAAGATATTGGTATCTTGGAAATAGATCTCGCCTTTATCAGGACTATCAAGAGTGCCTAAAATGTGCAAAAGAGTACTTTTACCCGAGCCTGACTTGCCTACAATAGCGGTCATTTTGGATGCTTCAATATCCAAATTTACCCCTTTTAAGACAGGGGTCTTAATCGCTCCTTCACTATAGGAATGCTCAATTGAGCGTCCTTTTAATAAAATCTTATGCATATTGCCATCAACCTAAAATACAAGTACGAACAAGGGCCACTAAGGCCTAGTGCTTGCAGGGTTTTGTCTTAGCCTGTGCCTATGAATTTGCCAAATGCTTAGTAGGATCTGACTTACTGGCGTAATAGGCAGGATATAAGGTGCACAATAAAGATACCAATAAACAGATAATGACAATGGCTAACACATTGTCAATATCAATATTTACAGGTAATTGTCCTTGCATAATGCTAATTCCCAAGGCATTTAAAATGCTCTGGGCATTTAAAGCTAAAGGAATACCCATTATCAGGCCAAAAAGCGAGCCAATGAGGCTAGCCGACATGCCAACGAGTAAAAATACAGTAAGTAAATTGACATTATTCATGCCTAAGGTTTTTAAAATTGCAATTTCACTCGCGCGCGAGCTTACCACCATGGTAAGCGAGGACAAGATATTAAAAGCTGCTACCAGCACAATGAGGCAGAGCATGATTGTCATAGAAATTTTTTCTAAACCTACGGCCTTAAAGAAATCGCCGTAGCGAGTCCGCCAATCGCTGTACTCATACTTGCCATCTAAATAGGCAGCTACCTCTTGGATCTTAAACGGGTCGCTTAAAAAGAGTCGGTAGTAAGTATCTTCATAGCGAACTCTAAAGAATTTGCGTACATCCTCATAGTTGCTAATCACAATAGGAGAGTTGGACTTATCCATACTCTCAATTACCTCTACTACCTTGAAGTTACGCTGTACTGGCGTAAGACCAAAAGGCGTATAACGGGCATTTTGAGTACTAATTAAACGGACTTTGTTATCATCGATAAAGTTCATGCCTAGGCTCATAAAGTTGCCATAATTTAAGGCCAGCTCATATTTACCTGTCGTTAAATTAAATTGCGAACCATATGAATAACCTGCCCTATCGACAGAAGGCATTTTGATGCAATATTGTAAGGAATCAAAATAACCATTACCTTTATCACTAGGAGCAGCTTTATGCCCTGTTAGACCTATAGTGTTGGCATAGTGGTGGCTGACATATAAAGAATCAGTTTGGGTACCTTGTAAAGTCACCATCGAAATATTCGAGCCATGCTGTAACATGGCCTCTCCCTCAATAAAAGGCACCAGGGCATTTACATAAGGGATATTGAGTAAATCTGATATATCTGAGGAGCTATTGGCTTTAACAACTACATGTGGACAGTCACTTAAAATATTCTCTTTAAGACGCTCTTGCAAACCTTGCATAATGGAACTGACTACCACTAACGCGCAGACACCAATTGCAATGCCTAATGTAGCTAGGGTAGCTACAAAAGTAGCAAAGCGCTGTTTTTGAGATCCCTTGATATAGCGCAAAGCAATAAAGAGCACCGACTTATTGAGCATGCCTCAAACATCCTGTGATTAGGTAGTGAGAAAATTACTAGGAACTGTATATTTTAGTATGCAATCTAGAAAAATAAACCAAAATTATTGTTTTTTACCAAAAATTAAGCATGAGGCATAAGATCAGCTAAGGCCTGAACAAATTCAGGATCTTGATGATCACAAAAGACACTACGCTTAGTATCTAAGCTTCTAATCAAGTCCATTTCAGCATGAGTGAGTTCAAAATCAAAGATATTGATATTCTCCTCCATACGCTTAATATGGCTCGACTTAGGAATAGCAATAATACCGCTTTGAATTAAGAAGCGTAAGGCCACTTGAGCCACGCTCTTATCTTTGCGCGCAGCTATTTTCATTAAAATGGGATTAGAGAAAAAGTTATTTTTACCCTCAGCAAAAGGTCCCCATGACTCTAGCTGCACCTTGAACTTATCTAAATAAGTACGCAAGGCACTTTGCTGGTGGAAGACATGGGTCTCCATTTGATTGATCTGAGGTTTGACGTCAAAGAAATTGCACAGATCAACTAAGCGGTCTGCATAAAAGTTAGAAACGCCAATGGCGCGGCATTTGCCCAGCTTAACGGCTTTAATTAAGTCACGATAGGTGCCATAGTAATCACCAAAAGGCTGGTGAATTAACATGAGATCGATATAGTCAGTGCCAAGCTTGCGTAAGGACTCGTCTAAAGAGGCCATAGCAGCGCCCTCACCTGAGTGCGAAACCCAGATTTTAGAGGTTAAGAAAATCTCATCACGCGGCACTTGAGAGGCCTTGATGGCCTTACCTACAGCTTCTTCATTGTTATAAGCTTGGGCAGTATCAATTAATCGATAACCCACGCTCAGAGCATCAGTTACTACCTTGGTACACTCCTGAGCGTCATAGAGTTGAAACACGCCAAAGCCCAATACTGGCATTTTGACATTGTTGTTCAGAACAATGTTATGCATTACCTACCCAATCCTATTACTTAGCAACCTATGCGCTTACTTACTTTCACTTAAGCCAAGATAAGCAAGCACTCTTAAACTAAGAGCTTAAAACATTTTAGCCTTTAGGATCATTGCTGTTATCACAATTTGCAGCTCTTGCCCCAAAAAAGTCTGCTCCCTACCTAAAGCCCTCTTTCTCTCATATATATGAGCAATAAGACCAACCTAAGTGCCTCAAAATAAAAGAGGCTGCTCATTTTTCTTAATTAGGAAAAACAAAACAGCCTCCGCTTCAAGCTCCTTGGCCTTAAGTCCTAGCCTCTTTGCACAAAGCACAGGTTCTAGGAGTTTGGGGGCACTTATTGAGGGCGATAGACCTTAACGTTATGGTGTCCGCGCTCTTTGAGCTCACGAGCTTGCATTAAGCTCATCACGCCCTGGTCGCAATAGAGGGCATAGGTCTTGAGATCGTCTAAATTACCAAACTCAGATGCGACCTTGTAGAAAGGTAATTGAATGACCTCATGGTTCTCGTCTACTAATGGGGCCTTGAGAGCATCATCTATAGAACGCACATCTAAAATGACATCGCCGTAATTTAAGGAATTAACGGTTTCAACCTCCACAGCTAACTTATTGGTGTTCTCAGGAATGGCCTTGATATCCAAGTGGGTAGCACGTGAGAGTGCGTCCTCAACCAAGTCCTGATCCATCTTAGCTTCTTCCTCTTCAACAAAGGAGCGAGTTGGGCATACATTAGGATGGTCAGAGATTACACCGCAATACTCAGGCATGCTCTCGGCAAAACCAGCGGTACCAATTTCCCAAGCCTTATCTACAATATCTTGCTTATCTTCCATTACTAAAGGACGCAAGACTAGGCATTCTGAGACGGAGTCAATGTGGTTTAAGTTAGTTAAAGTTTGGGAGGATACCTGACCTACGCTCTCGCCAGTCACTAAAGCCTCGGCATTTACACGAGAGGCGACCTTAGAGGCAACACGCATCATCATGCGCTTTAAGATCACGCCACGGACACCATGATGGGTGCGCTCTAAAATCTGGCCTACAATCTTCTCAAAAGGAATGGTAATGAACTTGACCTTGTGAGAAGAAGCAAAGCGATCCCAAATAAAGTAGGACTCTTGCTTAACGCCAATCTCATGAGCAGTGCCCCCCATATTAAAGAAGATATAGTGAACCTTCATGCCACGATGAATGGCCTTATAGGTAGACACGCCACTATCAAATCCACCTGAAATTAAGGTTAAGGCACTGCCTTGGCTACCTACAGGATAACCGCCTAAGCCTTGGTACTTATTAGTAATCACAAAGGCCTTATCTTGCTCAATTTCAAGATTGATGGTCACTTGAGGATTATTTAACTGCACACCATTGTTTGGATAGTGAGCTTTGAACATGCCGCCAATAAAGCGCTCGGCCTCTTGTGACTTAAAGGTGTGATTGCCACGACGGCGAATACGTACGGCAAAGGTCTTATTCTCTAAGAGCGGACCATAAATAGGGCCTGCTACGGCAAAGATATCTTCAAACTTCTCAAAGCTAAACTCTTTGACCTCTAAAAAAGAGTGAATGCCTGGAATACGGCTAAGCTCTCTTACGGCCATGGCGCGAGTCTTTTCAGAGTCATCCTCACCAATGCTGACAATGAGCTTATCCCACTGTGGCTGCACCTTGATTAAGAAATCATGATTGGCAGCAACATTCAATAAATTCTGAGTTAAAACCTTAATCAGACGGTTACGTACTGGACGGCTTTTAATGGAAATTTCAGGGAAGAGACGGAGAATGAACTTCATGGATAAAACGCGCACTCCAAGAGAAAATAAACAAACGGAAAGCTAGCTTTAGCACCAAAGACAAAGCCCTCTTGATACGCTCGACCAAGAGGGCTTATAAAAGCCAAAACTATGCCCTGCTTAATGCACGGCGCTTAGTTTAGCACAATCAAAACAAGGCGCGAAAAACTTAAGTTTAGAAAACTTAAAGCCTTCCTAGCAGTAGCTAAGGATTACTTGTTATGGGAGCAACCACAGCCACCCTCGCTATGGCCGTGGCCATGACCGCCGCAGCACTCATGCTCTTCATCATCGTGGTTATGGGAGCAACCACAGCCACCCTCGCCATGGCCGTGGCCATGACCACCGCAGCACTCGTGCTCTTCATCATGGTGATGGTGGCCATGACCGCCACAGCAACCACCACCATGATGGCCGCAACCGCAATGGTGAGCCTCAGAAGGGCAAACACCGCCTTGGTGAGCGTGACCGTGAGCAATTTCCTCTTCGGTAGCCTCACGCACATCTTCAACTACAACCATGAAGTTTAAGGTCTTGCCTGCAAATGGGTGATTGCCATCTACGACCACAGTATCATCGTTGATTTCCTTGATCACCACTAAGCGTGGGCCTACAGAGGTATCTGCCTCAAAAGCATTGCCTACCTGAATAGGGAAATCGCCAAATAAAGCACGATCGATAGTCTGAACTAAGCCATCATTGAACTCACCAAAGGCATCTTGTGGCTCGAGCTTAATGGCAAACTCATCACCCTTAACATGACCCTCTAAGGCCTTCTCTAAGCCAGGGACTAAGAAGTTATGACCAACTAAAACCTCCATTGGGTTTTTAGGGTCGGTACGACCTACAACCTGATCGGTATCATCGGTAACAATATAGGAAACAGTAACAACAGAGTTAGAAGTGATTTTCATAATACAAAGTTCTCGTCTTGTCGCCTGGGAGAAAGCCTTAATTAAATTTGGGGAGGCTTGCCCTCCTAAAAGAGATAGACCATCACAAATTTAATTAAGGCCCGATACACAGCAAAAAGCTAACTTAACAATTATACACCATTACTTAAGCGCAGTTAGCCTTATGCAACAGCATACAATACAAGTTATCATTTCCAGATACAACAAAACCTGCCTTATCAGGGCAGGTTTTGCAATTAAAAATCACTTGAGCTTATTTGGAGGCAAGCTTGGCCCCTGATGGAGCTGGTGACCCTTTGACATCATCGACGACACGGTGAATGGAGAGCATTTGTTCGCCAATGGCAGTATTTAAGAAGCATTGCTGATTCTCCACACCTTGGAGATTAAAGGCCTGATATAAGCCCTCGGAGTTCACCACAAACTTCACGCAGCCATCTTGCTGTTGCTCACCTTTGGCTACCAAAGTAATCATAAAACCGTCATCGGCAGCTTCAATAGTACTGTCATAATAAGGGCTGACCTTCTTAGAAAAAGAGAAACGACAGCCAATATAGCCTGAATTGATATTGCCACACGAGTTTAAAAAGGCAGCGCCATCGCTAAGCTCTAAGAGCGCTTGCTTGCGATTGGCCAAGAGCTTTTGGTGCACCTTAGCCTCCTCAGAGCTAAAACCTAAAAAAGACCAACCCTTGCTCTGCTCACTGGCAGTGGCACTTAAGGTGGCATGCCCCTGACTATCGGTGCTAACCCCTTGAGTCCAAGTGCTTGATACATCCTCTGGCTCTGCTTGCAAAGCGCTGGCTGTAAAAGAGCCTTCTAAGGTCAGAGCACTATTGGAAGTAGCACTTGGAGTCTTTAAACAAACGTGCGCAATGAGGCTTAGCGCAAATAAAGCCAATAAAGCAGCGCGAAAATAACTTGGCGAGCCATCATAATTGTAAAGCGGATTAAACTTCCACTTTTGATAAGAGCTGGCAAACATAGTTGCTAACGAAGATGACATGAATCAACCCACAATAGAAAGCGATTTTTAAGCTTGACCTAAGCCACAAATTTTTAGATCAAACTTAAGATTGGGAAAAATTATCACATCTATACAGACACTTTTCCCTTATATATCAGTATAAAGACAGTCTATTGTATATTAAGAATGAGGCTCTGGCTAATGTATTTTACGCTTCAAAGTTTAAGTCTCTACTTAATTTCTGTAGCTAGCTTTGGCTAAGCATCGAGGCTTACAGGGGCACTTTTAAGCTTCAAGCACAGCCTAAAAAAAGCCATAATCTGCACGACTATGGCTCTTTTTAATCACAAAATACAGAACTTTACTTAGCAGCTTAAGCTTGTGGCAAATCAAGTTCACCTGCTAGCGCACGCTTTTTATTAATGTAAGGATAGGCATACATTTGCAAAATGCGCTTATGTAAGTACTCTGGATACTCTGCCAAACGCTTTTCAAACTTATCCTTATCTTCAGCGCTCAAGGATGCAAGCTCCTCATCGGTAGCTAAGCCTAATTTATGGGCTGCAATTAAGACGCTTGGATAGAACTCGTAATTTAAATAAATGAACTTATCAATTATGGCAGCTAACTGGGCTGGGGTTTCAAAGCCGCCTTCAATTGGCTTGCCAGCTACAATGCAAACACGCCCCTTGTAATCGTTAATGCCCTTGATAATGCTCTTGATATCTTCAAACTCAGCTTTTTGGTACTTGCCATTATTGCGAGCACGCTCTTCAAGCTCATTGGCCTTGGCCACATCACCTGGGTCAAATTCATAGGTAATGGACACAGGAACGATATTTAAGCTCGACATGTACTGACCAAAAGACATATTTTGCTTGCGGCCAAACATATTAAGCATCTTTAAGACTGCCTCTTCAGTGCAATCATTACCGTCTTTAGCACGACCTTCACGCTGAGCAATCCAAATGGAGTGACCTTCCTTTAAAGAAAGACCAATATAGTGTGACAGGTGATTGACCTCACGTAATCTCTCACGAGGCAAGGTCACAGAGCGCTTGACGATAAAGCTCTTATTAAGACGCATCAGCGCAGTAGCAGCTGGCATCTTTAATAAATTGTCACCGATAGCAATACGCACGGTCTTGTTGTGGTATTGATGGTAGGCAAAGTCAATAAAGCAAGGATCTAAAGAGATATCACGATGATTAGAAATAAAGAGATATCCCTTATTTGGATCGAGATCTTCAAAGCCCTTGAAAGTTACCCCATCGGTAGTGTTATTCATCATCTTGGTCACAGCACCAGCTACTTGTAACTGGAACTGCTCAATGGAATGAATTTGCTCAACTGCCTTTTTGATATAGGAGCGGACTTTGATCTTTAATAATGGACCAATAAACTTAGATAGTTTTGGGTAACGGAGTTTAACAATACCGTTAACTAGCGACTCATCATTAGCAATGATGGCCAGTTCCTGATGAGCCTCGTCATCTCTGCATGGACGGATGTCATCGAAAATTGCATCCTCACTTGACGCAACCTCTGCGTTAGTCTCGAGGATTTGCTCACTCATCAGTAACTACTCCTGTTGAATCTACTAAGTAGAGCTTCTTAGATAAAACTTGATTTAAATCATCAAACAAGAAGCTTTAGAAAAAACTTTAAGCGCTAATAATAGCATTACAGACTAGATATCATGGCAAGAGCTCTTAGAAACTTTGATCTATCCCATGATATTCATAATTAAGCCTATGCAGTAAATCTAACGCGCCTTGTGTAAAGCTTGCAAGCTTAAGCAAAATTGCCATTAAGTGCAAGTGTTAGGCAAGAAAAGCACTACTTGTGCCCCAAAATTAACAAAGCACCTTGCCGCTCAGCTTTTTTAAATTCAAAACTTTGCGAGCAAGGTGCCTTAAACAACAATTTAGTCCTCTTTGAAGCGACTAAACTCTTAGCTATTAATAGATTGGGGAGCTGTTACCGCAGTAAGAGTCAAAACCATCAAAGAGGTGAGGCTCATTTTCACGTAACTTCAAGAGCATCTCGCGAGTTACTAATACTACGCCACCATCAGTACGGAAGAAGCGCTTGGAGTCAATTGCAGGATCGTCACCAATGATGAGGTTACGAGGTAACTCACAGCCACGATCTAACACTACCTTGGTTAAGCGGCAGCCACGGTGAATGACGCAAGATGGTAATACTACGGCCTCAGTTAAGCAGCAGTTAGAGTGGACGCGAGAGTTGGAGAACAAGACGCTGTGGCATAAGGAAGAACCAGAGATGATACAACCTGCAGAACATACGGAGTTCATGACTACAGAGGAAGTACCATTGATGTCCTGAACATACTTAGCAGGAGGTAATTGGTTTTGGTGAGTCCAAATTGGCCATGCAGTGTCGTATACGTCTAATTGAGGCTGTACAGCAGCGATATCCATATTGGCTTCCCAATAGGCATCGATGGTACCAACGTCACGCCAGTAGCAGATGTCCTTGTTGCCCTGGTTGCGGATGCAAGATAAGGCAAAGTCGTGAGCGTGAGCCTTGTGGGCCTTTACTAACTTAGGAATAATGTCAAAGCCAAAGTCACGACGGGAGCCTTCGGTCTTAGCGTCTTCAGTTAATACATCATATAAGAAATCAGCATTGAAGACATAAATACCCATAGAAGCTAAGCTGCTATTTGGATCAGATGGCATAGCAGGAGGATCTTGTGGCTTCTCTAAGAAGTCAGTGATCATATTGTTGTTATCAACCTGCATAATGCCGTAAGCAGAAGCCTCAGAGCGAGGAATAGCAATACAAGCTACGGTAACAGGGCAGCCACTTTTGATGTGATCCATAACCATAGCGGTATAGTCCATCTTATAAATGTGGTCAGCAGATAAGATCACAATGTACTTTGGATTGTGGTTGCGGATAATGTCGATGTTCTGGTAAACAGCATCGGCAGTACCTTGGTACCAGTGTTCCTCATCCACACGCTGTTGAGCTGGAAGTAAATCGATGAACTCATTGAACTGATTACGTAAGAAGGACCAGCCAGACTGGATGTGACGTAATAAGGAGTGAGACTTATATTGGGTAACAACGCCAATACGAGAAATGCCAGAGTTTACACAGTTAGAAAGTGCAAAATCGATAATTCTGAACTTACCGCCAAAGAATACAGCAGGCTTAGCACGACTATCGGTAAGCATATGTAATCTGCTACCACGACCACCTGCAAGAACTAAAGCTAAAGTTTGCTTAGCCACATCACGTGAGTTTTCCATCACTATGACCTCAATTTTTTTATCTGTAAGCTAGAAAACTAATACCAACATCGCCATGCCAAAGATGCACTCTTTATCAGAGATACTCTTGGTCAAATTATCTATCGTTAATTAAGCGCTAAAAACATTATGTCGTTATGTGCTTAATATTAAAAATGCACTCATTATGCCTAGCTGAACACAACTACCTTACATTTCTTGACAACATTTTGGCTTGTTCTTATAGCACTTGGACTATAGCTAAAATATCAATAGTCATCTTTAGGTTGGTTCGCACAACCTGTTTCAAGAGCCTTTATCAAAATTAGCGAGCATCTCCACGCCTGCCCAAAAGCAAGGTAGAAGATAAGTCGCGTACTTTAAGTATAAACATAGACTAGACACAAATACTCCCCACTACTAAGGTGGTTTTAAGTTAAATCTTTGCTGTGTCGTAATCTATGTCTTAGCTCAACTAAAACCTAAGCTTCAAGCTCCATTGTGAAAATGAAGCGGTTGACGTTACACACCAAACTTAAATACCCAGATCCCTAAAAGATCTGCTGTCTTTAGACACAAACAAAGCGGATCTTTTAAGAATCTAGACCTCAAAAGAGCGGCATGCACGGTCAATTAAGTTTGCGCCTATTAAAACGTTTTAGCTGGCGATGTCTAAAAATACTCTTACGATTGTGCAACACAATAAACAAATAAGCTATCTTATAGACCTCCTTTTGTGAGTGCTCTCAAAGAATAGATCTTATTTGATCAAAATTGTGACAAGCCCCCGATCTATAAGGCTTTTGCAAAAAAAATGTTTGAGCTAGGCACAGCCCATAGGCATAAGAGTGCCCTATAGAGCTAACTTTTGTTTAACGAAAAAAAGCATTATCTAGTGTGCAAAAGCACAGTGCACACAAACATTTTCATAAGGCACACTGACTAGATTACAATCTATTTGAGTGCAAAAAAGTTGCGTGCTTTTGTACAAGAATCTTTGCACTCTTAAAAACTAATCCTTACAATAAGGCTAAAGCAATCCCAAGGATAAGCCTTTGGGAGCCACGTAAGAACCTATTTTAGGGAGTTTATTATGCGCGTTGGCATTATTGGCCCAATGGATGAAGAGGTCAGCTTAATTACCGCTGCCTTAGAAGATAAGCACACTGAGGTGGTAGGTGGTCGTGACTATATTGTCGGCACCTATCAAGGCCATGAGGTGGTATTAGTCAAATCAGGTATTGGTAAAGTCTGTGCAGCTACTGCAGCTGCGGTTCTAGCCGCTCACTTTAAGGTTGAGATCTTAGTAAATACTGGCTGTGCAGGCGGTATTGGTGAGGGCTTAAAGATTGGCGATATCGTCTTATCGACTCAAATGGCTTACCATGACTTTGACTTAAAGGTCTTTGGCTATCAAAGAGGCCAAGTACCATCTTATGAGCAGTACTTTCAAGCCGACCACGCCTTAATTGCCAAGGCTCAAGCTGTGGCTAATACTCTAAAGCAAGAACAAGGCTTTGAGCCTAATATCTTCACTGGAGTGGTGCTCTCAGGCGATCAATTTATTAGCGACAAGCAAAAGTGCTTGGATATGAAAGCTGACTTCCCTCACTCTCAAGTAACCGAAATGGAAGGTGCTGCTGTAGCTCAAGTATGTACTGACTTTAAGGTTCCTTGCTTAGTTATTCGCTCCGTATCTGACACTGCCCAAGGCGAAGCTCCTGAAATTTTCGAGCAATTTGTCCAGCTTGCTGCCGACAATAGCGCCAAGCTTGTATTAGCTTTAATTGCTGCTTTATAACCCAGCTGGATACATAGAGGCTCTTATTTAGGTTTAGGGGCCTCTCTTTATCTTGTAGTTCCACTCACAAAGTGAGGATATTTGATGCTTCCTAATCTAAACTGCCCTATGAGTGCCTCATCGGTCGCACAGCTTTTAAATCAGCATTACGATCACTTTATGAGTGCACCACAAGAGATCACGCTTTTAACTCAAGAGCGCCCTTCGATTTTCGATCAAGAATACCAATATTACGATAGCAAGAGCCCTGCGCCTAGCACCAATGAGCTCATGCAAGGCCCTGCTGCTACTACCAATACCAGCACCCAGAGCCTCTCTATTCCAGGCTTTGAAAACTTAGGCCCTGTCAATGTAGGCATTCTCTTTAATGAGCCAAGCTTAATTTTGGCTTTAGCTTTAATGATTGAAATGTTTGTGCCTCTGCCTAAGAGCTTTAAATTAAGTGGCTTAGAGCCGATCTTTGTGGGTTTATCCCGCAAGGTCAATCGTGCAGGACACTCAGAAAAACAACGCGCTTTTGCAGGCTTTTTCTTGCCTTTGCTTATCTTGAGCGTACTGCTATTTTTAGTCTTTACCTTAGATGCCATCTCAGGTTTTGATAATATCATTGCCCTCATTGTCCTTATCTGGTCTTTAGAGCTCAAATTCCCTCAAGATAAAGCCGCTAGCGTCTACAAGAGCCTCCATGGCGGTAATAAAGAACAAGCTAAAAGTAAATTAAGTGAGTTAGTCCTGCGCGAGACGAGCATGCTCTCTTCTATGGGTATTAGTAAGGCTGCGTGCGAAGGTGCAATTTTAAGAATTTTCTCTGGCTGGTTTAGCATCATGGTGTGGTTCTTTATTGCAGGCATTGAAGGTGCAGTCTTAATGCAAACTCTCAATGTGCTAAGCCATGCCTTTAACTACAAGCTCAAGGGCAATTACCACTTTGGTCAAACTGTCTTTAGAATGCACCAGTTAATGAGCGCCATTCCTGCCTTGGTTTTAATGCTCTTCTTATTTGTTTCTAAAAACCCTATACGCCATATTACTTGTGGCAAAGAGGGCTTTAATAATTTCCCTGCTCCTATCTCAGGCTTAGTCTTAGGTGCTATAGGTGGTACCTTGAATATCTCTTTAGGCGGACCTCGCTATTACCAAGGTGAGGTGATGCGTCTTTCCAAGGTAGGCGGCGAACATAATCCAGATGACCAATCGATACTGTATGCCATGCGCAAAATCAGAATGTGTGGCTTATTGCTCTTAGTAGTAAGTATCTTAATCGACCTCAATTTCTAAACTTTCTAATCTTTCCCCGTATAGGAGAAGCGCATTGCTGCCCCCTTAGCAGTGCCAGAAAAATTATGACGCAAGCGCACAATGATTCCTTGTCCTTTGAAGATCTCTTAATGGAAGAGACAATTAAAAAAGTCGACAATATTGATTTAGTAGAAAAATTAGGCAAGGTCAAAAAGCTCGAGCAAGATAAAGTAGCTCATAACAGCCCGAGCATGGACAAAGAGACCTCGCGCATTAAAAAAGAAGCAGCTACTCGTGATACCAAAGAAGAGAGCGTAGATTATTTCTCCTCGACCTTTGTGCCTTTAGTTGCTCCTAATGAAGTAATTTCCTATCGCAGCGCTGGTGCGCAGCCCTTCTTACTTAAAAAGCTTAAAAATGGCGAATACCGTGAAGCTGACTTTATTGACTTGCATGGCAAGACAGTAGAAGAGGCCTATGAATATACCCGCCGTTATATTGTCCACTCACGCGCTGAGGGCTATCGTTGCATACTCATTATCCATGGCAAATGCGATCGTGAATACGTCAAGCGCAAGGCTACCTTAAAGAGCTATGTAGCCCACTGGCTTAAGCAAATGCCTGAGGTCATTGCCTATCACTCAGCCCCTGAATGGAAAGGCGGCACGGGTGCGGTCATGGTCATCTTAAAGAAAGGAGATAAGGCCTCTTTTGATAATCGCGAACTGCACGCCGTACGCACCCGCTAACGGCCTTATGGCTTTAGCTGCCCCCTAGCACTTGGGGCGCTAGCCATTTAAAGCGCCCGCCCCTGCAAGAGCAGGCACAAAAAAAAGCACTTAGCTGTCAAACTAGGTGCTTTTTTTCGATCTTTTAACTTAAGGTCTTATTAGCCATTAGGCAGTAGCATCAATTTTCATCTGAGCTTGAATCTGGGTCTTAGAGTGCTTGATCTCAGAGAGTACGTCCATATTCTGCCCTGAGCCTTGGAAGGTTTCGTACTGTAAGATTTCACCTGCAAATTGCTTTCTGACCTTCTCTTTCTTTAAAGGAGCTAATTCAGCATAAACCTCAGGAGCTAAGTCACGCTTGAAAGGCACTAAAGGCTCTTGGCGTAAGCATTCGGCTAAGAAGACTTGAGATTGACCTACTTGTGGGTCGGCATGATCATGGATCATGTCAGCAAAATCCTGACCACGAGCAAAGTCATCGCTTTGGGCATATTTGCGAATCTCAGGTAAGAGGCAGAACTTAGAGCGTAAGTCCTCAGGAGCCTGACCTACATCAGGACCACGAGTCCAAGCGGCATCAGTTACATCTGGAGAGAGCATAGCCATCATTAAATTAAAGTCAGTCTGATCCCCCTCATGGAGCGATTCATTTAAACGCTGACCTAGCTGTAATTCGTCTACGAGGTAAACGTCGCGTAACTCTTTTGCAATCATAATGCGGCCCTGCCCTAAGTTAAATAAGCTTCCCTATCATAGATAGAAACATTAACGCTTTGTATTTTAGTGCTCACTTAAGCACTTCCCCAAAGCCTCAATACTTTCAATAACGGCCCTAGTGTCAAAAAATTTAGCACATAGATGGCGTTAAATATCAACTTTATTCCCTAAGAGCAAACAACGCGCCAGCTTGCTCCTGCCACCAAAATCCCTCGGCGCAAACGCTAGTGGCAGTGGCTAAATATCTTGGCTACGTTGTAGCGGAGGCATAATCCTCTCGCCTGCCTCACGCATAATCTTATTGCGAATGGTCAGCATGGTACTAAAGAAGCTGCTGTCGTTTTGCTTAGAGGTAAGCGAGGCAATGGAGGTAGCTGCATAGGCTAAAGGATAGGCCACTGCCGTGTAATTAATGATATTTTGCTGCTCTAAGACAAATTGCTTTAAGTTCTCATGCTCATTAAAGTGCGGCTTAAAGCTGAAAATAATCTCATTATGGCGTGGCACATAGCGCAAGATAGCTTGGTTAGCAGTATTATCTGAGACTAACATGGTCTCTAGCTCTAAATCTTGAAGCAAAGGATTATCCTTAGGAGTAAAGTCACTAAACTTAGCTGAGAGCTTGAGCTTTTGGCTTAATAAAACCTCATATTTATAAGGACCTAAGAGCTTTAATATCTCTTTGCTAGTTTTGCGCTTTAAGCCTGAGACTATGCCATAGCCATCTTCATAAATCGACAAGCCCACTTCATTTAAACGATAGTCATTAACGTCTAAAACTTGCATCTTGGCAGTAAGATCAATGCTCTTGCTTTGAGGGTCGACTTTAATGGTATTGATATTACTAAAAGTCAGCGGATGGAAGGCTCTATAGATCTTTTCATGGGAAAAGACAGCATTAGAGAAGATCTCACCTATATCACCAATGCGGCCGACCTTAATTTCATCGCCTAACTTGGTATTGGTAGCTAAAGCACCATAAAGGACTTGATTAAAATCAGGCACGGTCTGAGGGCTAACTGCAAAGGAGCCTAAAGGCTGACTTGCAATGAGCGCATCTACAAGATCGTCTTTATTAGAAGCAACATTGTGTCCTTTGTAGCTTAAGGATGCATTATTGAGCTCAAAGCTCTTATTCTTATACACCGAAAACTGCAACTTGAGCTTGAGCTTAAAGTCCATGTCATCAAGCAAGACACTAACTTGCTTTTTCACTAAATCCGAGCTCTTAGGGATAACCCAAGAGACAATGGCATTATTATCTAGTGTCCCCTCATAGCCTACTTGGCTTATCTCTCCTTGGCTCTTTAAATTCTTCCACTCGCTCTCTTTGACATAAGAGCACATGGTCAAAATTTCAGAAATATTGCGCTTATTATCTTGCGGCAAATAACCATGCTGGACAATGTCGATACTATAGTTGGACATGCCCTGATAGATAAAATAGCCGCCCACCCACAAGGCCACCAGAGCTGCAACAATACCACTGCCCCAGCAGAGCTTGCACTTAAAGGCAGAAGGAGGAGCTACTTCACTGTGGCATTGACTTGTGCCAGAGGCTGCGCTCGTAGATAACTGCTCTAAAGCTTGACCTTGAGAGCTACTCTCCATACTCGGAACAATAATGACATTAGCCTCTTGCTCTTGATTAGTAGCCATATCATCAACTTGCTTATTATCGCTCACAAGGATTCCTCCTAAAATTGCAGGTTGGCTCTAGCACAATCTTACACACTGCACACAAAAAAGCAAAAGGGCAAGGCTATTTTAAGCAGAAAAAATAGCCCTGCCCTTGAAAAAAGTGCACGCCCTAACGGGGGCAACTAGCAATTACTTAAGCTACTAAAAGACGCAACATTCTACGTAATGGCTCTGCAGCACCCCATAAAAGCTGATCGCCTACGGTAAAGGCAGATAAGTACTCAGGGCCCATCATCATCTTACGGATACGGCCAATTGGCACAGTTAAAGAACCAGAAACCGCAGCTGGGGTTAATTGCTGCAAGGTTACTTCCTTATCATTAGGTACGACCTTGACCCATTGATTGTGAGCGGCAATTAAGGACTCAATTTCGCCAACGGCTACATCTTTCTTAAGCTTAATCGTTAAAGATTGGCTGTGGCAGCGCATGGAGCTAATACGGACACAGTTACCATCTACAGGAATGGAACCAGGTGCTAAGCCTAAGATCTTATTGGTCTCAGACATGCCCTTCCACTCTTCCTTGCTCTGGCCATTGTCCAATTGCTTATCAATCCAAGGCAAGACTGAGCCTGCTAATGGAGCACCAAAGCACTGAGTCTCAAACTCAGGAGCATTCATGGTAAGACGTACTTGCTTTTCAATCTCTAAGATATTGGAGTGAGGATCGGCAAGCTGGCTCTTAACGCTATCGTGCAACTGGCCCATTTGAATTAAGAGCTCGCGCATATTCTTAGCGCCCGCGCCCGAGGCTGCCTGATAAGTAGAAGAGGATACCCACTCAATTAAGTCAGCCTTAAATAAGCCAGCCATGGCCATTAACATTAAGCTGACGGTACAGTTGCCACCCACAAAGGTCTTAATATTGGAGTTTAAGGCCTGGTCGATAACGTTTTGGTTAACTGGATCTAAGATAATAACAGCATCATCTGCCATTCTTAAAGCCGAGGCAGCATCAATCCAATAGCCCTTAAAGCCTGCTTGCATTAAAGCTGGGTACATCTTGTTGGTGTAATCACCACCTTGGCAAGTTAAGATGATGTCCATGCCCATTAAGTCATCGACACTATAGGCATCGAGCAAGACCTCAGACTTAAGGTTCTCGTAACGTGGAGCTGCCTGACCTGCTTGAGAGGTAGTAAAGAAGTAATTTTCAAAGAACTTAAAATCACCTTCAGTTTGCATTCTGTCCATTAAGACAGAGCCTACCATTCCACGCCAACCAACCAGACCTAGCTTTAGCATTGCTTTAATCCTCACTTGCCCTGCCCTTATTAGTAGTTAGCCCTCATTACTCTGGCTTATCACTACTTGGGCACTTGTCTACAGAAAACTCACGGAAGAAACTTCTATCCGTTGCCTCTAATAATACCGTGACTTTTTTACCAGATACGATAATACTGCGTAAGAGCTGATTTTTGCACAATCCAGGTGCATTTTGAACGAACTGGTCAAGCGCTGCTTCTTTTTGGTGCTCATCATAATTGGCAAAAACCGCAGGATCCTTTTCAAAGTAGATCTTGAAATTATCATTGCGATCGTCAATGCGTACCATGGTCGTATGCTGATCAATGACCAATGGCAAGGAGGCTTTTAAGCTCTCAATGCTATCGGCATTTCTATCGACCATAAAATGGTTATAAGCGATATAGCCAATTAAACCTACCAGCACAATACCCATGAGCTTGATATTGCGCACTACCTTAAGCCGAGACTCTTGACGGGCTTGAGCTTGCTTATTGAGCAGGTTTTGATACTTTCCATAAAAACGAGCACCACCTGCATTAATATGATCTTGCTGATCTTTTTGACGGGCCAAATCAGCTTGCTCCTCAGAGGTGAGCGTATGGAGCTTACTGATAGCACTTTCAGGCACGCTCACTTGAGAGCTATCTAAACCTTGAGCCTCGAGAGCTTTCTTTTGTTCTGCCATTTGCTCTTGGGCTGACTCTATATCAATTTGGGTGAGCGCAGCGCGCATGTGAGCTGGCAGACTATAAGGCTCATAATGCTCACCTCGAGCACGAGCAGCACTTTCCATGGCCTTATGAAAAAAACGACTTCCCTGTGAAAGAGCCTCATTTTCCTGAGCGCTCACATGTGGACGTCCTGTAATCTTCGAGACATCATCACCAAGCTTATACTGCACCTCACCTTCACTGTTCGCGCCCGCGCCTGCGGCCTCTGACGCAGCTGCATCGGGCTCAGCTTGGCCCGCCGCGCAGGTTGGGGTTGGTGCTTGTTCAGGCTCTGAGAGCTTTGCGCCCTTGGCTGGGGCAACAGTATCCATGATGCTCTTATCTACAGAGCTTGGAGGCAGTACAGATTTTTCTTGATCGCTCATCTTGCAGAATATCCTTAACCTAAAATGGCAGGGGCCACAGGGGATGGTATTTTTTTGCTGTACATATTTTAGCAAGCTTTTCTCATTCTAAACTTAGGAGCTACTTGCGCTTAGCTATGGGCTTTTCAAGTATAATGTGCGCACAGTGTAATATCGAGGGAAGCACTTGTAAGGCTTCCTTTATGTTTGACTAAGACTAAAAGGGCAAGATTCGTTTAAAAATTATGACTACAATTGCAGGAAAAGATGCGGCTTTAGAGGACACCTTACGTCGCTTTAAACAAGTAGCTCAAGAACTTAAATTAGACCTCGTAGAAGAGCAGTGGCTCAATCCTCTCCCTGATTTATGGTCAGTGCATCTGTCCATAGCCAATTGTCCAGCCATTTATTCTAATGGTAAAGGCTCTACCCAAGATGCTGCCTTATGCTCTGCCTATGGCGAAATCTTTGAGCGTCTTGCCACCCACATGAGCTTTAGTGACTTTTACTTAGGCCTGAGCAATGCTGACTCTAAGTTTGTGCACTTCTCAGATGAAAAGTGGACCGTCATTGAGGAACGCGATGAGGACGATGACAGCCCGATTGAGCTGCCTAATGATGTGCTCAATGTGAAATTACGCCAGCTCTATGGTCAAAAGGGTGCCTTAAGCTTAGAAAACTTAGTAGACATTCAAAGCTGCTCTTATGAGCGCGGTGTGTGCTCCATTCCTTTTACCAATGCCCGCAATGGTGAAATTGTCTATTTCCCTGTCAATTTATTAGACAATCTTTATGCCTCTAATGGCATGAGCGCAGGCAATACTGAGTACGAAGCTCTAGTACAAGGTCTCTCTGAGATTATCGAGCGCTATGTCAAAGCCAAGATTATTCGTGAGGGCTTATGTCTGCCTCAGGTGCCAGAGAAGATTATTGAAAAATATCCAAAGTCTCATGCTACTTTACAAGCACTCCAAAGCGATGAACTCAAAGCAATTTGCTTAGATGCCTCCTTAGGCGGCAAATACCCTGTAGTGTGCGTAGTGCTCTTTAATCAAAGCAATGGCACTTGTGTCGCTTCCTTTGGTTCCCACCCTATTTTTGAAGTCGCCTTAGATCGTACTTTAACCGAGATCATGCAAGGTCGTACCTTTAGCGATTTAGATGGTTTTGATGAGCCAAGCTTTGATTTAGAACAGACTAGCAGCATTGTGAATATCGAAAGCCACTTTGTTGATAGCACAGGTTTGCTTCCTATGATGATGTTTAAAAAGCAACCTATGTTTAAGTTCGTCTCCTGGGACTTTGATGGCTCCACTCACGATCAGTACAAGGCCTTGCGCTATATCATTGATAAGCTCGGCTTTGATATTTACATTCGTACTTATCAAAACTTGGGCGTACCTGTCTATCGCATCATTGTACCTGGCATGTCAGAGATCTATCCTTTTGACGATCTCATTTATAACAACACCAATGCCTATATCATTTTCCAAGAGGCCATATTAGGTCTACCAAGCTCTCAAGAAACCCCAGAGACTTATTTAGACTATTTAGATGAGCTTGAGAGTGAAAATATCGATGATGACGCTCTTTTAGCGCAAATCTTAGGCATCTTGCCAGATGATGAAAGCCCATGGAAGACCTTGCGCTTTGGTGAGCTCAAGTGCCTCATTGCCCTAGAGGCCAATGACTTAGAACGTGCCTTAGACTTTGCCCGCTGGACCGTCTTATTTAATCAAACTATCTTTGGTTTAAGCCGTCTGCGCTTTTATCAATGCTTAGTTAAGGTCTTAGAGTGTAAGTTAGATGAGAGCTTAAACTTTAATGACTATGCTGATGCCATTGAAATGATCTATGGCAGCGACACTTTCAAGAGTGTTATGGCTCACTTAAACCACGAGCAGAAGTTTAATGGTTTATGCGCCTCTGACTTAGAGCTCTCTAACTTCAAGGCCCACCAAGAGCTCTTGAAGGTCTATAAGATTATTAAAAACGCCCACATTAATCCCCTTGAAGGTCAAGCCTAAGCGTGGCATAAGACAAAACATTTAAGATTAAAAGAGCTTGCTCTTGCTATGGGAGCAAGCTCTTATTGTTTTTAGGAGGCACCCTGAAGAGGTGCTACACTTTAACAGTGTTGCAATCAACAAACTCTCTGAAAGCTTAAGGATTTTGCTCTATGTCGTTTAAGACCCCTACCTTCATTGGATCTGTAATTATGGCTCTGGCTCTAGCTGTCCCTTTATCTGGCTGTCAAAGCACCCAAACTAGCCTCCCCCCTACTGCCGCCCCTGGCTTTTGGCAAAATATGCAAGGACGTGTCCAAGCCATTAAAGACATTACCTTAACGGGCCGTGTCTTAATTAACCATCAGCGCGAGCGTTTTGCTAGCAATTTTTATTATCAAGGATACGATGCAGAGCACTATGAGCTGCGCTTAGCCTCCTCTTTGGGTAAGGAAATTGCCCGCATCAAGGTAGCTCCAGGCAAGGCCACTTTATTTAGCTCAGGCCATTTGTATGAGGCCACCTCTGCTAGTGAACTTGCGGCTAAGCATTTGGGCATGCCTTTGCCTTTAGATGATTTCCACAAGCTCATCTTAGGTATTGCCCCTAATGACAAGAGCCTCTTTAATGATTTTGGTATCTTGCTGCAAAGTCAGGTCGATAATTTAGTTATCAACTATAACGACTATACCAGCGTGCAAAATGTGGCCCTGCCATCTGAAATTCAAGTACTCGGCCCTGATTTAGAATTAAAGATCACTACCCGTGATATACGTGATATTGAGTTTAATTATCCTAAAAAGGACTAAGTTTGATGTTAGAAGTGCTCTCTCCTTGCAAGATTAACTTGTTCTTGTACATTACTGGCAAAAGAGCCGATGGCTTTCATGATTTGCAATCTTTGTTTTGCCTGCTCGAACATGGCGATACCATGCGCTTTGAAGTAAGCGACGATAATCAAGGGCGCATTGAGCTCAATGACACCATGGGCATGGCCTTAGAAGACAATTTAATTTATAAGGCAGCCAAACTCTTACACTCTTATACTCACACTAACTTTAGTGTACGTATTGCCATTGATAAGATCTTGCCTATGGGAGGCGGCCTAGGTGGAGGCTCCTCTAATGCCGCTACCACCTTATTGGTGCTCAATAAATTAGCCAAGCTTAATATTAAACAGCAAGAGCTTGAAGCCTTGGGCGCAAGGCTGGGTTCGGATGTGCCTTTTTTTGTGGGCGGGCACAATGCTTATGTAGAAGGCCGTGGTGAGTTCTTGTTTAAACAAGACATTCCAGAAAAATACTATTTGGTAGTTACGCCTGACTGTCATGTAAGCACTAAAGATGTATTTACTAACCCTGAGCTCAAAGAGTACTTTAGCCCTAAACGCACTCGTGAGGAGCTTATGAGTGTGCCTTACGGAAACGATTGCATACCAATTGTTAGAAAAAATTTCTGTGAAATTGGACACACTTTAGACAGATTGGTAAAATATGGACATGCTGCGATGTCTGGAACAGGAGCATCGTGCTTTGTAGCCTTTGATTCTCAAAAAGAGGCACGCCAAGCACAAGAGCACATTCTCAAAGAGCTAGATTGCAAGTGTAGCTCTTTTGTAGCCCGCTCGACTAATTGCTCCCCTGTTGCCAGAGCAATATCTTAATTCAAGCACTCGCTTTAGTCTTATTAAAGTATACCTAACTTGTATATTGTAGTAGCGACAGATTAACTACAAGTTAAAACTAAGCTTACTAAAGAGCAAAACTGCAACCCAACACCTAAGCAAGCTCACAAACTCAAGGACAAATGGTGCACTATTTTTAAATTACTTAATTAATTAAGTTAATTAATTAGCGCACTAGGCTTACTTATTTTTGGAGCACCATGGGTAAGAGAGTCGATACCATGCAGGGCTTAATATCAAGCCTAGCGGCCTTTTTAGAGGTTTTAATGGTAGCAATAAGAGGTTGCGCTCTTTATTTAAGCTTTGGTAAATAACGCTGATTTTTACCTGATTAGTGGTAAGATACTGCGTGCTTTAATTAAAGCTAAAAGACAGCTTAAATGTTTTTAACATCTTTTCAGGACTCATGTATGGCTGATATGAAGTTGTTTGCTGGTAATGCCACCCCAGAACTAGCAAAAAAGATTGCCGCTCGACTCTATACTCGCTTAGGTAATGCAACCGTAGACCGTTTCTCCGACGGTGAAATCCACGTTCAAATTAATGAAAATGTTCGCGGCTGCGATATCTTCATTATTCAGTCGACCTGTGCACCGACTAATGACAACTTAATGGAATTAATTGTCATGATCGATGCTATGCGTCGTGCTTCTGCTGGCCGTATTACTGCTGTAGTTCCATACTTTGGCTATGCACGCCAAGATCGTCGTTTACGTTCTGCTCGTGTACCTATCACTGCCAAGGTTGTAGCTGACTTCCTCTCCTCTGTAGGTGTTGACCGCGTCTTAACCGTAGACCTTCACGCTGAGCAGATTCAGGGCTTCTTTGACGTACCTGTAGACAACTGCTTCTCTAGCCAGATCTTCGTAGATGACATGCTCCAGCAGAACTTAACTAACCCAGTAGTCGTATCCCCTGACATGGGTGGTGTAGTCCGTGCTCGCGCTATTGCCAAGCTCTTAAACAATGCTGACATCGCTATTATCGATAAGCGTCGTCCACAGCCAAACGTATCTGAGGTCATGCACTTAATCGGTGAGGTTAGTGGCCGTGACTGTATCATCGTTGACGACATCATCGACACTGGCGGTACCTTATGCAAGTGTGCTGACGCCTTAAAGGAGCGCGGTGCCTTACACGTAATGGCTTACGCAACCCACCCAGTATTATCTGGCAAGGCTTTAGAGAACATCTCTAACTCCACCTTAGACGAGTTAGTAGTATCCGACTCTATCCCAGCTACCAAGGAAACCCGCGAGATCTCCAAGATCCGTTACTTAACCTTATCCCCAATGTTAGCTGAGGCCATTCGTCGCATTAGCAACGAAGAGTCCATCTCTGCTATGTTCCAGGCTCTCTAATCTCATTTAGACCAACCTGAAAAAAGAGCACTAACCTTAAAGGTCAGTGCTCTTTTTTTATGCTATCTCCACAGGGCGTGGCCCCTTAGCGAGGGCCGTGACTTACTTGCAAGGAAATCATAAATTCGTTAGCTTGGATAATTGCCTCTTCATAAGCGGCCCACAGACGAGCAGATGGAACCTTGAAGGTCTTAGCATATTCAAACACGCCTGGTAAGTTATTAGACTCCATGTCCTCTAGACATTGAATAGTGCGGCACACCAAGGAGTCCTTGTTATTAATATGACGGGTAATGGCATATAAATAACGATCAGCCGTGAGCTCTTCCATGCTCTTGAGCAAGATCTCAGGCAAGAGCGAGAAAGCTCCTGTTTGGAAACTATAGTGACGATCCTCTGCCGTGGCATTAGGCATACGGCGCACTACATACTCAGTAAAGTAGCCATGAATCAATAAGCGCCTATAGAGCTCATCAATAACATGCAAGGATGCACTTTGAACGCACTTAGTGTAGTGAGTTAGCAGACCATGAACCAAAATCACAGTAAAAGATGGAATAGGCTCATGCTCAAGCAAGTACTTATAAATATCGCTCAAATTACCTAAGATGCGCAAATCGACCTTTTTGAAGCGATGCACATGGTAAATGATGATCTTTAAAATGGCACGGTTTTCTGACAAGTACTTTTTAAAGACAGGGAAATTGATCTTAGGTAAGAACAATTCGTGCGCCAGCGACATAATATCAGCTTGGAAAGGCTCTAGCAGAGCAGGAGACTGCTTAAAGGTCATGGTGCTAGTACTCATAGGCGAGATGACCAAATCGGCACGATAGCTCAATGACATCTTGAGCAAAGTAGTCTCACTGGTACCATAGGCAATGATCTTAAGCCATGGAGCCTTGACCTTGAGCTTTTGGAAGACGGCCAATTGCCATGCACCTTGGTTGCCCATATTGATCATGACATATTCAATATGCAAGATGCCTTTTAACCAGCCACGTTTCATCACATCCATCAAATCTACGGCAAAGCGAATACCAAAGCGCTTGATCTTAGACATAAAATCAACCACTTGCACACTGGGCTCTTGATAAGAAGGAATTTGCAAGACTAAACGTGAGGCCACGCCTTTTTTAACCAAAGGAATTAAGGCAGGATTTACAGGCATCATGATCAAGGCCTTGGCCTTGGTACCCACAAAATTGACAATAGAGCGCTTGATAAAGTAATTGTCAATAATCGAGGCCACATGCTGCGGGAGCACGCGCTCGGTGACAAATTTATTGCCTGAAGAAAAGCGCAGACGGTACATCTGTACCACGCGGTGGGCATCATAAACTGGGGTGCGAGCAATAATATGGCTTTGGTTAGCTTCGGCATTAGCAGCAGCAACAGCAGCATTAGGGGCACCATTAGTCCTTGCTTGAGCTGGGGCTCCATTGGGAGCTCTTTGCCCTGGGGCTACTTGAGGGCGGCCGTTTGGGCCAGGAGCAATAGGACGAGCTTGACCATTCATTGGGCGTGCAGGTGCGGCACCTAGGCGCATAGCCATAGAGCCACCTCCAGCGGAGGCTGGATTAGCTACTCTTTGGCCTTGGGGCATACGCTGCTGCATGACGGCTGTAGAATTCCCTGACATTAAATAAAACAAGCTCTTATGGCGAGCCACTCATGGCAATGAGTACTCACCTACCTAACCAAAATACCTAATCAACTATTGAATCTCTGTCCTTAATTTTTGTATTAAGGCTGCACTCTCCTTGCTTTTCTTTAACCTAAACGTAAGCCACGCTTTGACAATTATATAATAGATAAGCTGAAAATCTGGTTTTTCTGACCGCAAAAAAGCACGTGATAGTGTCGACTATGCGCCATACACAACAGTGCTTTTACCAAAGTGCAATTGCAGTGCCAAACTGAACTGAGCTTAAACTTGGCCGTTATTTTAGATAAAAAAGGCCCAGGTAAAAAATTATGCTGGGCCCCTTAATTGATACCTACCTACTTGCGATTCGTGGCAATATTGAGCACTAATAAGAGCTCATTGGTGCGCATAATCGCCTTTTCATGGCTAATTAATACCGAAGCAGGTGGCACTTTGTATTTTTGAATAAAAGCAAAGATGCCCGATAAATTAGTATTTTCAATCGCCTGAATGCACTCAATGGCATCAGTTAAGACTTCACTAGAGTAAATGCGATCGTAAATATCGGCATAAGCATCATCGGCAATCACATCGACTTCTTCTTTTAATAAGAATAAGTGCAAGAGAGAGAACATGCCAGATTGGAAGCCAAAACGCTCCAAATCAGGGCTATTCATGACCTTATTTAAATACTCACAGAAATAGCCGCGAATTAAAGCTTGCTTAAAGTATTCTTGCAAAATGTACTGGGAGGAAATATTCACCGATTTGACATATTGCAAGAGCATAGCGCGACCTGCCAAGACCGAGAAGGAGCGGTTGGTATTAGTCTGCTTTAAGTAATGGAATAAGTCATTGGTATTTTGCACCTGACGTGGCGAGGCATGTCTAAAACGATATAAGAATACGGCCATGTCACGACTTAAAGACTCATGTACACCTAAGAAACGTAAGAAGACATCATAATCAGGTCTATCTTTAAAGAGCTCATGAATTAAAGTCATGACCTCTTGTTGCATAGGAATAAAGAACTCAGGGTCTTGATTAAAGCGCAATTGCGGCTGCCAGAAAGGACCGTCTAAAAAGTCAATCATGTGCTTGGCCAAATAGCTATAGCCATCACCATGCACATCATTGTAGCCAATGGTCTTAAGCCATGGTGCCTTGATCTTCAGACGCTGGAAGACATGCAATTGCTCTTTGACCTTGGCACTTAAGTCAATCATGACATATTCAATGCTCAAGATGGCGCGATTCCAATCTTTCTTAAGCAAGAGCATGAGGTCAATGGCAAAGCTCATACCGCTACGACGCAGCTTGGTTAAGATATGTAAAGCTGACGGAGTAACAGGTTGCTCAGGGCAAATACGCAAGACGACACGGCTTACAGAGTAACGATCGATATAGTCTAAGAAGTCATAGGTAATTGGCATCATGACCATGACATTAGGACGACGACCAATAAAGCAGGACACACCGCGACGGATAAAATAACCAAAGATGACATGATAGACGTGCTCGCTTTTGAGCGCGTTAACCTGGAATAATTTGCCTGCGGTAAATTTCAACTCATACATGGAAATGTTGGAGTTGACGTCAAAAATTGGCGTACGTGATACCAGGTGACAGCGATTGGACGAGCGCTTGAGCTTAATTAAATGCTCAGGAGATAGACCAGGATAATCTTTAGCTAGCTCCTCTAAAGACTTTTCGCTATTGTCCTTGGGGGCATTTTTATGCTGCTCTTTGTGTAAACTTAAGCGTGAGGCATGCGAGCGCGTAGACTCATCGACAGGACCGCCCAATTGCTCGGCTAAGACACGAGTAGGACGAGCCTTCATATTAGGAATGATCTTGGCGCTCTCGATATTGCCCTGCTTTTCATCATACAAAGGTGTATAGCTATTGTTAGTCTCACGCCCACTGTGACCACCTCTGACAGCCAAACCTGCAGGAATGCTCGCCATAGCGCCCGCAAAGCCTGCAAAGCCACGGGAGAAAGACTGACGCGGGAGGGAGGCTTTAGGGGTATGATTGGAGCGATTGGCCGAACTAATGGCCATTAAGGCTTGGTGAGCCTCATTCCAAATTTGGGCATGCTTAGGGTTAAAGCTCTTTTGCTCTTGAGCTTTACGGGCTAAATCTGCCTCTGAGGTTTCTACCTTATGCGCAGGATAGAGAATACGGCCTTGTTGGTAATCATTATGGGACTTGTTCTCAGTATTGGCAGGATCTGAGGAATCAAGCTTATTGACCTGAGCATTTTTAAGTTGCTGTAAGTGCTTCTTTTCACGAGCTTTAGCTTGCTTCTGGCGCTCAAAACGCTCACGCTGCTCTTGAATTTGACGCTTACGCATAGCTTTAATGCGCTGTTGCTCAGTCATTTCTGGAGAATCAATATTTTCAGAGGCGGCCATCTTATCCCTTTGAGCAATTTGGTTTTGAATGTAGAGACTATCATTGGCACTAAGGGCATGGCGCAACTTATGGGAAGCGGTGCCATATTCTCTCTCATCTACATTCTCATTGTGGGTGTCATAACTGGTACTGTTACGACCTTCATAGCCACTATTTTCTTGCTGTTCCTTTTGCTTTAAATAGCTATCAGAATAGATGCTACGAACAGGGCCTATTTCATTATCCTTGTAAGGCCTATAATCCATGCTAGCAGCACGATTAGCAAGACGGGCATTGTCTTTATCAAAAATATTACCAGAGCCACCAAAAGTTACAGCTTGGTTTTTGGGGCTGTATTGAGGGGCTCCTGAGGAAATATTACGGGTAGAAGTAAGCGGGTCCATGTCAATTTTGACTGTGCCTTCGCGCAGGTGTAATTGAGCATCGGAGAGCTCTTGATTTTGCGGTGCATGGGTTACTTGTTCTTCTACAGAATGTAGAAGATTAGGATTAATACCATAAGCTTCAAGCTTAGCGGTGTCTTCTGTTCCTTCATCTTCAAGATCAAAACCCTGATCGTACCAATCATCTTGCGATGAATTATTGCGTGCAAAATCAGAGCTTAAACTATCAGGGCTAGCAAATGGGGAAAAGTCCTCAAAGTGAGGATCTTGACCAGAGCCATTACAGAAGTCAGACATAGGGCACCTAAAGAAAAAATCCTACTCTCCTAAGTTAGGCTTAGAACCTAACTATAAAAGTTATCTACCCTCGCAGGGCTTTAATTAACTACAGATATAAAAGCTCCAGTATTGAGGTAAAAGATGATGGGGTTACTGCTATGAGTAGCTTGAGCTCCCTTACTTTAGTTACTTGTCACTACTCATGGAAAACAACCACCAAGCCACCGTTGCTATGGCAGGTTGATATTGACTTGTTGTATGCCAATATAAGCCCCTTGAGGCTTATACTTATACCCAACTTACATTATGAGCCCTAATCTAGATTAAGAGAATGGAGCATTCTCACAAAAATAAATTATATTTAGCAAAAAGCCCTACTCGTAACAAATGGGAAGCTTAGTTCTCTGGAGCTTCTTCTACTACCATAAGACTATCGCTATCAATGCCTTGGGCATTGAGTTCTTGGCGTACTAAAGCCAAACGCCGCAAGGTGGCTAAACGCTCTTCATTTTGCAAATAGCTCTTGCTAGCAAAAATTACAGAAATTAGCTTATTGCGTCTTACTGTAACAAAGTTGACACTTAAGAACTTGTTGCCATCAAACAAATGCCAATAGAACTGATTAACATATTGATCATGGGACAAGATCTTCATCAGGCGCACTAAATCTTGCTTTAAAGTAGCCAATTCTTGCAGACCATATTGAGCAGGATCAATACGCTGATAGCGTGAATCTAAGAAGTTTAAGAAAGTGTCAATGTCGGCAGTAGACTTATTGAGCTTATGGTAAATAGTAACTGAGGATAAGGTGCCATGCTGATCGGCACTAGCTTCCATACGCTCAAAGCCCTTAAAAGGCATGCAATTATAGCCAAAAACACTCAAATTGCTACCAGCGGCAGACAAATAACATTTCTTGTCAGCCTGGTTAGGACGTGAGGAATTTAAAGAATCAATATACTCTTTCCAAGCCTGACCATATTGCTTAGCAGTGATACGACCAATATATTGCTGACCAAAGCTAAATGGCACTAAGGTATGGGCAATATATTCGTTATACCCCTCTAACTCTAAAGGACCAATATAAATGTCTTCTTGGGCGGTCACGGCGCGCTTGGTGTGATTTAAAGAAGCATAGAGATCGCCTCTATACTCAGAGGTAAAGCCCTTATTGTAAGAAACCTCGTCGTTTAATACCTTATTATCAAAGGAACGTGCATAGAGTGCATAAGAAGCCACTTGCTCACAGCCTTTGCCCGTTACCTTGCAGCTAAAGACGAGCATATTGTGCATGAGATAGGCACTAATGATTTCCATACGGCGCTCAGGAGTCATTTTTAAAATGCGAGGTGCCTTGGGAACAGGAATGATATTTTGGGTCTCTTTGCTAAAAGAGCCATCAACTAAAGCATGTAAAGTAGCAGGTTTAGATAGAGCATGACAAAAAGAAGAGAGCGAGGATTTGACTGCATGCTCCACCCTCTGAGTGCATTTATTAACAGCAAAAGCACTTACAGACTCATGGGCGTGGACACAAGGGGGGCACAACAATAGACACGCCCCTATGGTCGCCAAATAAATGCGCGCACGGGAAACGGCGTGAAAAACTCCTTTGCCCAATAGGGAACCAAACATCGTCAAAGACTCCGTATTGATCGTAAAAAACGTACTAACTAATAAATAAGCTTAGTTGCCGCTAGGACTCTGCCCTAGTAGAAAACAATGTGTTGTTTGACTCTTAAGTCCAAAATTAAGGACGAAAACCATACCATATTAACAAACAAATACACTGTCGATACAAAATATTAGCTATTGTTATTGATATTTAGCCATGTATCATACTATTGAGCTTAAGCAAACGTTCCCATACTACAATCGAAAAATTTAAATTTTGCTTGGCCCAAATACAAAAAAAGCCTACTTGCTTGACCTCTGATGTCTTGCAGTAAGCTTGGAATTGGTGCCCAGGGCGGGACTCGAACCCGCACTCTCGCGAACTACCCCCTCAAAGTAGCGTGTCTACCAATTTCACCACCTGGGCTAAATTAGATTGTCATTGAAATGCTTTGCGCGTTTCAACAGGTGCACATTATAAGGATTTTTTGGATCTTGTAAAGCAATTTTTAAAAAAAATTTTACAATTTCCGCACCTGAGCTAGGCCCTCCCATAAATAAGCTCTTTTTAAGGCACCCAGCGGTCTTCCCTCTGGGTGCTGATACCCAAGCTACGCACTGCCCATAGCGCTAGTAGACATAGGTAAGTTCACTGCTGCGCATGAGGCTGCCTTTTTTACCAGTGAGCAAAAAGTCGTAAATAGCATCATATAAGAGCACATTTTGAACATACTTGCGCGTCTCTTCAAAAGGAATGCACTCAATGTACATGGCTGCATCACGGTAGATGCCATCTTTAGAGCGCCACTGAGGAATACGCCCAGGGCCTGCATTGTAGGCAGCAGCGGCTAAGACACGATTATTATCAAACTTCTCTAACATCCACTTTAAGTAAGTACTGCCATAGCGAATATTAGTCTCAGGGTCAGTAAGTGAGCTTACACCTTTAAACTTCCACTTTTCTTTCTTAGCAATATCTTTAGCCGTGCCAGGCATGACTTGCATTAAGCCCACTGCACCTGCCCATGATTTAATTTGATGGTTGAGCATGCTCTCTTGACGAGAAATGCCATATAAGAAAGATAAAGGTACTGAGCTTTCTTTAGAGAAGTGCTCAAACAAATTGCGATAAGCAAGAGGGAAGCGATAGTCTAAAGCATCCCAGCGCTGGGAGCTCACTACAAAATCAATGGCATAGCGTACATTACCTGTCTGAAGTGCCCATTGAGCCATGACCATAGCCTCACGCTCAGGAGCGCGCTTGGCAATCTCTCGCCACTCGTAAATAGCATTGTCATCATCTAAGGCATAGAGCTCTAAAAAGCGTACGGCGGCTTTGTTATGCGCAATGTCCATAGGGAAGGAAAACTTAGGATCAATCTTAAGGTAATTAAAGGCATAGTCAGCCTTTAAAGTTTGCGCAGCATAAAAACCAAAGAAGCTACGATCTGTGGCTACTGCCCCTAAAATCTCATTAGCCTCAGCACTCTTGCCTAATTCATAAGCTGCACGGCCCTTCCAATAACGCCAGTTAATGTCATTGCGTACATCGGCAGGCAAGTGGTCAATTAATACATACACATTATCCCATTGAGCAAAGTAAATCGCACGACGCAAGCGCTGCTCTTTGAGCTTATCATTCCATGCTAAGGCAGGTAAGTTCTTATCGACCCATTGCACGTCCTCTAGCTCATAAGCACGACCTAAAAAGCTTGAGGCAAAGATTTGGTAAATATCCACGAGCTCAGTTTCAGATGGAGCATAGTGCTCAATGAACTTATTTAAATCATTGCGTGCTGCTACAGGCGATAAGTTGGCATAGCGCCTAAAGGCCAGTACGGCAGTGCGATGCTCTTGCTCACTATTGCCTGTAATTTTGTCAAAGAGCGTATTGGGCTCATCATAAAGCTCCATTTGTGCCTTAACGCGCTCTTTAAATGAGGTGCGCTCTAAGCTATTAGCTAGGCTCTTAGTAGTATCTTGGTAATAGCGCAGCACATAGGCATTTTCATAGCGCTTTAATCTCAGCTTGTCAGTTAAATAGCCTTTGGCATCAAATAAGGACATAAGAGCATTACAAGCAACAGGCTTTTTAGATAAATCTAGGTAAATGCGAGTGGCAAAGGAAATAGCTTCCTCATTGACCTTATTTAAAGGCCAATTAGCCTCATAAAAGCGACAAATCTGAGACTTTTGATTGAAGGTTAAATAAGTAAGCTTAGTCTCATCAAAAGGCTTGTCACCTACTAATAAAGACAGGCGCTGATAGTCATGCTCATCAGATAAATATCGAGCATAGCGCTCCTTTAAGAGCTCGCTTAACTCTACTTGTTCCTTGCTATTGATGAACTTTAAGGCCGATTCAAACTTTTCAGGACGAATGTTATAGCCAAGATAATAGTAAGTGAGCCAAATATTGAGAGGATAGCCTTTTAATTGCTCTTTTTGAATTTTAAAACCTAAGACCTCATCACCGCGCTTAAAGGCGTTTTGCGCTTGGACATAAGCCTCACGCATCTGACTAATGCGGCTTTTAGGCAGACGGTCAAAATAGTCTAAAGATAGATTGGCATTGTCTTGTACGCGCTCATACTCTAAAGCGGCAAATAAGGTCGGATCAATGGAACTTACCACGGTTGCACCTGAGCCTAGCGCCGCTGTCCCTACTGCTACCTTAGTAGCCTTGGCCTTGTTACTTGTGCGCTTAGTGGCCTTATGGGCACTAGTGCTTTGGGCATAGGCACTATAGCTCATGACGGGAACACTCAAAGTAAAGACACAGCCTACTACTACAAGTAAGCTTTTGAGCTTGTGAGCCCAACTATTCTTCTTCATTACCAACTCCTAGGCCTTATGCCCTTTAGCGTACCACACAACTTTTGTTGCTAAAAAGGCAATTATGCGCACAATAAGACTAAAAAACACGATTTTTTGCATATTTATCACAAAAAAAACTTCACCTCCCCTGTATATAGACTTAAGTTCGTACCTTTAAGTTTCCTGCCTGAAAGGCTGTGCCCTACCATAGCACTAGCTTGCACCATACAAGTGCCTTATAGAACAAAGCCCCTTAAACCAAAAGAGGCTAAGGGGCTTTGCAAGGCGCAGTGCTTTAAACTCTGCGCAAGTTAGGGCTGCCTTGCTAATTATGCAAGGAAGATATTGTAGTAGCCTACTAATAAGATCACAGTAATGATAACTGGAAGGACATACTTGAAGTACCAAATAGTCCACTCAGGGATCTTAGGACCAGAACCGATATTACACTCCTCACGATAGCGCTTGAAGCCCATACCAGTCTTGGCAGTAATAAAGAGTAAGAAGACTAAAGAGCCAATAGGTAACACGTTATTGGACACGATAAAGTCTTGTAAGTCCATAATGGTGGAAGTGCCACCTAATGGGTGAATGTCTGAGAGCACATTAAAGCCCAAGACACAAGGAATGGACATGATGGTGATGATGGCAAAGTTATATAAAACTGCTCTTGGTCTTGAGATCGCAAACAAGTCCATGGTCATCGAGATAATACTCTCGAATACGGCAATCAAGGTTGAAAGTGCTGCAAAGAGCATAAATAAGAAGAATAAGCTACCCCAGAGTAGACCGTACTCCATATTAGAAAATACGGTAGTAAGGGTAACAAATAATAAGCTTGGGCCCTGACCTGGCGCTACATCGTAGCTAAAGCAAGCTGGGAAGATAACAAAGCCAGCTAATAAAGCTACAGTGGTGTCAAGAATACAAATTAAGATAGCCTCAGAGGTCAAGGAGTGGCGCTTATCCATATAAGTGCCGAAAATCTCAATCGAGCCTTGGCCTACAGATAAGGTAAAGAATACCTGACCCATAGCAGCCCAGACAGCCTGCAAGAAGCCATGCTGTTTGACGCTATCCCAAGAAGGATCAAGATAATAAGCCACACCTTCGGCAAAACCAGGTAAAGAGATAGAGCGAATGGCCATGAAGATTAAGAGGGCAAAGAGCACCAACATCATTGGCTTGGTAATACGCTCTACGCCTTTAACCACACCTAAAGCGACAACTGAGAAAGCTACTACAGCTACAGTCATCATGCACACGAACATGATATAAGGACTATCTAAGAGCTCTTCAAAGCGCATTACCGCGCTCTCTTGAGTGGTACCTTCAGGGAAGAAGCCTGTAGCAGTACGGAAGCAATAGTACAAAAGCCAGCCAGTAATCACACCATAGAAGGACATTAAGATATAGCTACCTGGAATCATCCAAAACTTATTCCAGTGCCACTTAGAACCTGGCTGCTCTAAGATTTCAAAGGCGCGAGCTACTGAGCGGCGGGATGCACGACCTACAGAGAGCTCTAAAGTTAATAAAGGTACGCCTAGTAACAGCAGGAAAAAGAGGTACATGATAACAAAGATAGCGCCGCCATACTGACCAGTGATATAAGGGAAGCGCCAAACGTTACCAAGACCAATTGCACATCCTGCAGCAATAAGCAGGAAGCCTAAGCGCGATGAAAACTGTTCGCGTTGAGACATAAAAACTCCTTTGACTTATAAGGCCATAAGCTTATAGCCCTACTTATCAAGCCTCCTAGGATCCTTGAGGAGGACACCTCCTCAAGGGGCCACATTTTTTACCAAACAAAAGGACTTGTCTCCTTTTGTCTCCAGATAAACTATTTGCCAAAGACACCTACATAGCCTTGGACGAACAAGGCAAAGATGATGACAGGCAAGACAAAACGGTAATAGTTATAAGCACCCTTAGGGATCTTTAAGCCCTTACCATGGTTAGTCTCTTTTAGATAGCTCTCAAAACCCCAACCACGCTTTAAGGTGATATACAGCACATAACAAGTAGTACCAAAAGGCAGAATGTTATTGCTTAAGATGAAGTCATAAGTATCTAAAATGGTGGACTCACCGCCTAATGGGTGAATATCAGATAGATAGTTGTAGCCATACATGCAAGGCAGACCTAAGGTCAAGATAGTGATGCAGTTAATCACTACTGACTTGACACGCGAGACATTAAAGACCTCGATAGTAATGGCAATAATGTTCTCAAACACGGCAATTAAAGTTGACATGGCAGCAAAGAGCATGAATAAGAAGAAAATACCGCCCCATACTGCGCCGTATTCCATATTAGAGAACACAGTCACTAAAGTAACAAAAATTAAACCAGGACCTTGACCAGGCTCGACAGCATAACTAAAGCAAGCTGGGAAGATAACTAAGCCTGCAAGCAGTGCTACTGTAGTGTCTAATAAGGTAATGGTAAAAGCCTCATAGCCTAAGGAGTAATCGCGACTCATATAAGAGCCGAAGATTTGAATGGAACCTACACCTAAGCCTAAGGTAAAGAAAGCCTGACCCATAGCAGCTGACAGGGCATTTAAAATGCCACGCTCTTGCATATTTTCAAAGTTAGGCATGAGATAGTAAGAAATACCCTCTTGAAAGCCAGGCAAAGTAAAGGAGCGTGCAGCTAAGAAAATTAATAAGCCAAATAATAAGAGCATCATTGGCTTAGTGATACGCTCTACGCCTCTTTTTAAGCCAAAAGCACACACGCTAAAAGCCAGTACGACGACAAAGACAGTACATACCAGCATGATATTAGGTGAGGCTAATAAATTATTGAAAATATCGCCTGCTTGAGCCTGAGTAATATTAGGCTGCACATTGCCCGAACCTACCTTTAGCATGTAATAGAGCATCCAGCCAGTTACTAAAGAGTAGAAGGACATCAAAATGTAATTGCCAGGGATCATCCAGAACTTGTTTACGCGCCACTTGCTACCTGGAGTTAATTCCTCAAAGGACTTACCAAGGCTGCGACGGGAAGCACGACCTACAGCAAGTTCCATAGTAAGTAAAGGAATACCAATTAAAAATAGGAAGCTCAAGTAGATTAGGACGAAGATTGCACCGCCGTATTGACCAGTGATGTAAGGGAAACGCCATACATTACCTAAGCCAATAGCACATCCAGCGGCAATCAACAAGAAACCTAAACGCGATGAGAACTGTTCTCTGGCCATAATTTAAAATCCTGAATAAGCAAACCTGCTAGTGCAAGTTTGTCTGAAGCGCTCTAGGCAACTACTAAGCGCCTCAAGATTGACTGACTTTAGTCTCTACAAGCTAAAAAGGCCCACTGATCTGGGCCTTTGCTACAAGACTGTGTCAGCTAAACTACTATTTTTAAGAGAAAAATACGCTGTAATAGCAATTCATAATTAATAAGAAAATAACTACAGGTACTACGAAACGATAGTAGCTAAGACCCCAAGCAGGCATCTTGATACCACTACCAGTATTACACTCCTTCAAGAAATTATCGTAACCCCAGCCATTACGCCAAGTAATGAAAGCAGCATAAACTAAAGCGCCAAATGGCAAGATATTGTAAGAAATAATGAAGTCTTCTAAATCCAAGATAGTAGACTCACCGCCTAATGGGTGAATAAAGGATAAAAGGTTAAAGCCAAAGACGCATGGTAGAGCAATAAGTAAAATCACCACGAAATTGCCCATCACAGCACGACGACGGGAAGTGGTAAAGAGCTCCATGGTAATGGCAATGATGTTCTCAAATACTGCAATTAAAGTAGAAAGTGCAGCGAACAACATAAACATGAAGAAGAGGCCACCCCACAGTGCGCCATTTTCCATATGGGAGAAGACGGACACTAAGGTGACGAAAATTAAGCCTGGTCCCTGACCTGGCTCTACAGCATAAGTAAAGCATGCAGGGAAGATAACTAAACCAGATAAGAAAGCTACAGTGGTATCTAAAGCCAAGATGCTCAAGCCTTCAGTGGCTAAAGTCTGCTTGGAGTTCATGTAGGTACCAAAAATTTGAATAGCACCAATACCAATCGATAAGGTAAAGAATGCCTGAGCCATAGCAGCTGAGAGTACCTCAATGACGCGTGCCATACCACCACCAGTAATCTTGGTGATATCTGGCTTTAAATAGTACTCTACGCCAGCGCTAAAGCCCTCTAAAGTAAAGGAGCGTGCAGCTAAGAAAATCAATAAACCAAAGAGTACTAACATCAATGGCTTGGTAACTCTCTCTACGCCCTTGCGTAAACCTAAGGCACAGACACCAAAGGCTAAAGAAACTACAGCTAACATGTTCATTAACATGTCAGATGGGGAGGAGAGCATATTGCCAAAAGCAGCGCCAGCAGTAGCAGCATCGGTATTGTGACCGAACTCGCCAGTAAAACCCTTAACGCAATAATAGAGCATCCAACCAGTGATCACGCTATAGAAGGACATGAGCACATAGTTGCCTGCGATCATCCAAAACTTGTTATAGCGCCACTTAGAGCCCTCTGGGGCTAATTCTTCAAAGGATAGAGCCAAGGAACGACGGGAGGCACGACCTACGGCAAGCTCCATCATTAATAAAGGAAGACCAAAGGCCACCAAGAAGAAGACATAGATTAAAACGAAAATTGCGCCACCATATTGACCAACAATATAAGGGAAGCGCCACACATTACCTAGACCAATTGCACATCCTGCGGCAATGAGTAAGAAGCCTAAGCGTGAGGAGAAATGTTCACGGGTTGCCATAGCTTAAGGATACCTAATAGATAAAACTCTTAATAACGGATAAAGTTAGGGTGAACACACCTTTGTCCTTCGATAGTTTGGGGTTATAAATATAATCACCAGCATAAGTACAGACGCTCTTATACCTACCCAAACTATGTCCGATGATTCCCTTAGCCAAGAACAGCTTATATTTCTAGCTGCAACCTATACTAAGTCTTCCTAGTTTGCACTATTTTTGCCCTTATTTCAGCACTTTCTATTATGGTGCACTATTTTTTCACGCTGCCCCAAAATAAATAACTCACTAAATGGCCACAAAATAGCTCAAATTCTAGAAAAAACTGCGCTTTATACGCGCAAAATCATCGTTTTTCCAAAAAACGACTATTAAATACTAATGCCACAAGCTAGTCAAATTTGCACCAATAAAGCTCAAAAATAATAGCCGCTACCTCCGTCCTATCTGAAGTGGGCATTAAAAAACCCATGTTCTTTTAAAGAGAACATGGGTTTTTAAAGCAAGAGTAAGGCCTTAGATGCTGTTAATTAGGCCTCTTGCTCGCTCTCTAAAGCTGCCTCTGGAGCTTCAACGGCTTCTTCTTGAGCAGCAGCGTCTTGTAAGCAGGCACGGATGGAGAGGCGAATACGGCCATTAGATTCATCTACGTCCAAGACACGTACCTTCACATTGTCGCCTACACGTAAATAATCGGCAATATTGTCAACGTGCTCATCGGCAATCTGAGAGACGTGAACTAAGCCATCACGGCCAGGTAAAATATTCACGAAAGCACCGAACTCGGCGATACGCACAACTTTACCTACATAATCATGGCCAACTTCGACATCAGCAACGAGCTCTTGGATGCGGGCAATAGCAGCCTTGGCATCCACCTCAGAGGAAGCGGCAATACGTACACTACCATCATCGCTCAAATCAATAGAGGTATTGGTATCAGCTTGGATGGAACGAATATTAGCACCGCCCTTACCAATAACATCCTTGACCTTCTCTGGGGCAATATTGATCATTACCATGCGTGGAGCAAATGGAGATAAATTGGCCTCAGGCTCAGGCATAGCAGAGCTCATGATCTTAAGTAAGTGGATACGAGCAGCATGGGCATCGGTTAAAGCCTGCTGCATGATCTCACGGGTAATACCGTCAGTCTTAATATCCATCTGTAAGGCAGTTACACCCTCGGTGGTGCCTGCTACCTTAAAGTCCATATCACCTAAGTGATCCTCATCGCCCATAATGTCAGTTAAGACGGCCACGCGATCATCTTCTTTAACTAAGCCCATAGCAATACCAGCTACAGCGGCCTTACATGGCACGCCAGCGGCAAATAAAGCTAAGGAGCCACCACAGACGGAAGCCATGGAAGAAGAACCATTGGACTCAGTGATCTCAGAGACTAAACGAATGGTATATGGGAACTTCTCAGCATCTGGCAGTACAGCACGTAAAGCACGCTTAGCTAAACGGCCGTGACCGATTTCACGGCGCTTTGGAGAGCCAATTAAACCAGTCTCACCTACGCAGTATGGAGGGAAGTTGTAGTGTAAGATGAAGCGATCAGTTCTAACACCAGTCATATCCTCAAAGGTCTGGGCATCACGCTCAGAACCTAAGGTACAAGCTACGATAGCCTGAGTCTCACCACGGGTGAATAAAGAAGAACCGTGAACACGTGGGAGCAGACCAGTGGCAACAGTGATAGGACGAATCATACGTAAGGTACGGCCGTCGATACGCTTTTCGCCAGATAAGATACGCTCACGTACGATAGAACGCTCTAATTCAAATAAGATAGCAGCGATCTTGTCAGAAAGCTCAGCCCACTCTTCTTTCATGGCTACTACCTTGGCAGTAACCTCTTCTTTAATGGACTCTAAGCGCTCTTGACGCTCGAGCTTATCTACAATGTAGAAAGCCTCGCCTACACCCTCACGAGCTAAGTCTTGAACAGTCTTGACTAACTCTTCGTCCTCTTGAGGCTTTTGCCAATCCCAAACTGGGCGGTTAACCATCTTCTTAAAGGTTTCAATCTCATTGATAACAGTCTGTTGCTGCTCGTGACCGTACATCACAGCACCTAACATGACGTCCTCAGGTAAGATCTTAGCCTCAGACTCAACCATAACTACAGCTTGCTTGGAGCCAGCTACTACTAAGTCGAGCTCAGAGTCAGCCATCTCAGAGGTAATTGGGTTTAAAACGTATTGACCGTTGATATAACCAACACGTGCAGCACCTAATGGGCCATTCCATGGCAGACCAGAGGTGGCTAAAGCAGCAGAGGCAGCAATGATAGAAATAATATCGGTTGGAACTTCTGGGTTAGCGGACATGACGGTTACGACCACCTGAACCTCGTTGACGAAGCCATCAGGGAAGAGTGGACGTAATGGACGGTCAATTAAACGGGAGATTAAGGTCTCGCCTTCGCTAGCGCGACCTTCTCTTCTAAAGAAGCTTACAGGGATTTTGCCTGCTGCATAGGAGCGCTCTTGGTAGTTAACAGTGAGCGGAAAGAAATCACGACCCTCTACGGCATCTTTACGCTTACAAACCACAGTAGCTAATACAGTGGTATCGTCCATAGAAGCCATTACAGCAGAGTCTGCCTGACGACCAATGGCACCTGTTTCTAAAGTAATTTTGTGGCGACCATACTTAAAGGTGTGGAAGATAGGCTCTAAATTCATCAAAAAAATTCTCCAGTCCCAGAAAATTAAGACTTATGCGAATCGAGCAATCTTGGGCAAAAGCAAGGGTTTAATTGAGCAAAAATTCAAAGGCTTATGGGCAGTGGTACTTTTAGCACAACATGTTCTCTATGCTAAATGCTGACAACTCAATTGTTTGTAGTTTTGCTCTTGCTCAGATTGGCTAAAACCTTTAAAAATCTCATCGCTATACTCTTATGCGCCGCTATCACAGCTATAGGTGACGCATGGGCTCGATCTTAAGTTGAGCATACCAATGCTCTAAAGCAACCCAATAAACAAAAGGGTGCGCAACAATAATTTTTAGGGATTTTAGTTGTTTTTGTGACCAAACCAAGACAGTTTAGCTAATCAATCTAACATTATAAGTAAAAGAGCCGTTAAAGGCACTCAACTTTTACAAAACTCTGCGTTATATCATCATCTAAAAAAAAAGGCGACCTGAGGTCGCCCTTTTTTGTGCAGCTCTTGCAAGCTGCGCCACTGTTGCTTAATAAAGCTAAGTCCTAGCGACGGAGCTTTAACTTCTCAACGATGGCAACATAACGCTGGTGGTCAGTCTTCTTTAAGTAGTCTAAGAGACGACGACGCTGAGCAACCATGCGGAGCAAGCCACGACGTGAGTGGTGGTCCTTCTTATTAGCCTGGAAGTGTGGCTGTAAGTCAGCGATACGGTAGGTTAATAATGCGATTTGAACCTCGGCAGAACCGGTGTCCTTCTCACCACGAGAGAACTCAGAAACGATCTTAGCTTTTTGCTCTACGCTTAATGCCATTTTGCATTGCTCCATTTGTGAAATTAATTCGCCCTTTCCGATCACAAACTCAGGAAGGGTAAAAACAATTGATGGGCAATTTTAACATACGATCTTGATAAATCAAGCATCCATAAGGCAAAAAAGTGAAGCCCTCCCTTATAAAGGGGAGCTTATTTTCCCTTAGCTATCACAGCAGCGGGGGTCTCAACCTTAGCTAATTGGAACTTACCGATAACTTTGGCTTGGTTGGTGGCCAGATTATTGAGCTCATCCATATTGGTTTGCAGCTCGGACATTTGCTCATAGCTGTCCTCGGCTAACTTAGAGATATGTGCAATGGAGGAGTTAATCTCGGTAGCTGAGCTCGATTGCTGCTGACATGACATTACAATCTGCTCGGACATATCAGAAATAGTAGCAATAATGCCCATAATTTCCTCAATGGAGGAATTAGCTCGTGAGCTTTGCTGTAAGGAATTGCTCATTTCATCTTCACAAGAGGCCATCACATTGACTGAGTTGGTAACGGCTTTTTCCAGCAAGGAAATAGTATTACTAACTTCCTTGGTCGACTTGGCAGTTCTAATGGCTAATTCACGAATTTCATCGGCCACAATGGCAAAGCCACGACCTGACTCGCCAGCACGGGCAGACTCAATAGTGGCATTTAAGGCTAATAAATTAGTCTGGTCGGCAATATCAGCAATGGTACGCACAATGGACTCAATTTGCGAGCTCATCATGTGAATCTTGTTAATGGCCTCTGAGGAGTCACGTAAGCGATCAGAGAGGGTATGCGTAGTAGTGATATTGTCTTGCATGGTGCGACGACAAGTATCGGAGGCCTCTTCGGCGTTTTTAACCTCATCTAAGGTCGACTTAGCAAATTCAGTTACTTTTTCTACAGCCACCTCCATCTCAGAGGTCATATTAGTCACGCTCTGAGCTGTGTTGCGCTGCAAGGAAATAGCCTCATTAGTCGCATCAATAGAGGCTAAGTTGGTATTGACCATGCGATAGAGCTTATCGACGTCGTTTTTAACCACAGTCAAAGTACCATTAGTATTATCCACTACATAGTCTACAAGCTTGCCAATGGAGCCAATTTCATCGCTAGCCCCTAATTGCACCTTAGTACGCAAATCTCCTTGGGCCATGGACATTAAACGGCGTAAGAGCACGCCAGTGTCACGACGTAAGGAATGACGAATAGTGATATTGGTAAGTACAATCACACACAGGGCAATACCAAGACCAATAAAGAGGCAGTATTTAACCCAGCGCATCATCTTATCTACTATGGCCTGATCAGCTAAATTGCGATTATTGAGATAAGTAATTACATTACGCAGCTCATATAAAGCAGGCATGCTATAAGAGGCAGTTTGCTCAAAAGCAAGCTTGGCAGCGCGCTCTGGGTCAGTTTGATATAAACGAGTAATGGTAGTGGCGCTGGAGCTTAACTTGGCTACTAAAGCGCGGGCCTTGTCATAGTACTTGTTATTTAAGGTGTTCTTAATGGTCTCGTCGTTTAAGCGATTGATTTGATTATTGAGCGCTTGAATATTGCTATCAATGGAGCTTACTGATTGATTAATGCTGGAGATAGCCTGATTGATATTGGCGTTTTTAGCAAAGAGCTGACGCATGCCATCTTCTAAAGAGAGAATGTCATTACCTACTATGTTGGAAATCTTAACTACGCTACGTACGCCTGAGCGATCTTGGCTATCATTGACTTGACTAGTCATAAAGACTACGACCAAGGTGGCCATTAAGAAAAGGAAAAAGGTAATACCTACACACAAATAGAGACGGTGGATAATGGACATACCACCAAAGTGGAAGGTAAAGAGAGCTTTAAAAAATGGTAAGTGAGGACGAGCAAGATTGACTTGGGTCTTTTTGGCAAACTCAAGATCGGACAAAGTACTCTGCTGCAAGTTGCCTTGATTATTTTGTGAATTCATACGAGAACTTTTCTACCCCTCGACCCTTTAAACAACTAAATAAGACCGTTAGTTACAACTAATCTAGCACTACGCTTGTTCAATCCTTATGCTGCTGCGGCTAACCATTGTATTTGCCTTATATATTAGCATTTTCAGCTAAATTTAAGAAAGTTTTGCTAAGGACACCAAGCTCAAAACTTAAGTTTGAGCTTATATCTTTTAACGAAAAAACTCTTCAGATCTTTAAAAGATCTTGGATTTGGCAAGCACTAAGCCTTGATGATATTATGATCAATCTTATCTTTTGCTGTTTAGGTCTAAATTGTTGTAAGCCATAGAGCGACCACAGCAAAGCTTTTTGTTTTCAAGAGAGTTTTAAATATGGCTGGCAAGAAAAAGAATAGCGGTGGAGCAGATATTGCGGTTAATCGCCGTGCCAAACATGATTATTTTATTGAGGAGCGCTATGAGGCTGGCTTGTCTTTACAAGGCTGGGAAGTAAAGTCCTTGCGTGCAGGCAAAGCCAATATTTCCGAGGCTTATGTCATGGTCAAAGACGACCAAATCTTACTCATTGGTGCTACCATCAATCCTTTAAAGACATCGTGTGCCTTTGTAGTGTGTGATCCTACTCGTACTCGTACCCTCTTAATGAACAAGCGCGAAATTCACAAACTCATGGGCCAATCCCAGCGCCAAGGCTATACCATTATGCCGCTGCGCTTATATTGGAAGGGCTCATGGGCCAAGCTAGAAATTGGTCTGGCTCGCGGTAAGCAAGAGCACGATAAGCGCGATACTATTAAAGAGCGTCAATGGCAGCGCGATAAGGCTCGCATCATGAAAAAGTCTGCCTAAGCTTTGGGGCACTATAGTGCCTAAAGCTAAGCGCAACCGCCCATACAAAAAAATCCCAAGGGAGCATCACACTGCCTTGGGATTTTTTTATAGAGTTCTCAAGCCAAGGCCCTCATGGGGCCTTGGCAAGGGGCGCTTAGTCCATGGTCTCGAACTCTGCTTCTTTGCGCTCAATTTTCTTAGGGATTAAGTTCTTACGCTCAATCTTAAGTAATAAAGCCCAAGTAGAAGCTACATAAATCGAAGAGATAGTACCAAAGACAATACCGATAGTTAAGGCTAAAGAGAAGCCGAAAATCATGTCACCGCCAAAGAATAATAAGGCTAACACGGTAATCATGGTAGTGCCTGAGGTAATAATGGTACGGGAGAGAGTTTGAGTTAAAGAAACATCAAACAAATGATCCATACTCATATCGTGAGGCAAACGGCTGGCATTTTCACGAATACGATCGAACACTACGATCTTATCGTTCAAAGAGTAGCCTAACACAGTAAGCACTGCAGCTAGCACAGTCAAATCATACTCAATTTGCCAGAAAGAGAAGCAACCCATAACGACAATCACGTCATAAGCTAAGGAAATAACTGCACCCGTTGCCATTCTCCACTCGAAGCGGAAAGCGATATACATCAAGATGGCTACTAAGGAAACCACAATGGCGACAATACCACTTTCAACTAACTCGGCACCAACAGAAGGACCTACATACTCAGAGCGAGTGATGGAGGATTGAGGGTCGAGCTTATAGGAAGCTTCTTGAATCTTGGTGGTAACAAATTGCTGATTTAAATCATCCTTTGGAGCCACACGGATCATCACATCACGGGTAGAACCGAAGTGCTGCACTACGCCTTCAATGCCCTCTTGAGCATAGGCCTTACGAACCTTATCTAGTTCCATAGCCTGGCTATAGTGAGTTTCAACCACGATACCGCCAGTAAAATCAAGACCCCAATTCAGTCCCTTAAAAATCATAGAACCGATGGAGGCAATAACTAAGACTAAGCATAGAATCTCCACCAATCCCTTGATCTTCATAAAAGGGATAACAGTAGTATCTTTAATAAACTGTAACATTACGTGCTCCCTTAAATGCTGAGCTTCTTAATATTATGCTTGCCACCCCAAATGATATTTACCACAGCACGACAAGCGGTCACAGAGGTAAACATGGAGGAAGCCAGACCAATCATTAATACTAAGGCAAAGCCCTTAACTGCACCTGTACCCACCATAAAGAGGATCAAGGCCGTAATAAAGGAGGTAATGTTGGAGTCAGCAATGGTCGAGAAGGCTCGATCATAACCTTCATTAATGGCAACTTGTACCGACCTGCCTGAACGCAATTCTTCACGAATACGCTCATAAATGAGCACATTGGCGTCCACGGCCATACCAATAGTAAGCACAATACCTGCCATACCTGGTAAAGTCATGGTGGCACCTGGCACCATCGACATCACGCCTACTACTAAGACCAAGTTAAAGAGCAAGGCCAAGTTAGCTACAAAACCAAAGGCCTTGTAGTAAATGATCATGAAGACACCTAAAGCAGTAAAGCCATAGAGCATGGCGCGTAAGCTGTTATCGATGTTCTCTTGACCTAAAGAAGGACCAATGGTGCGCTCTTCTACGATCTGAATAGGAGCAATTAAAGCACCTGCACGTAATAATAAAGCTAAGTTGTGAGCTTCACGGGCAGAGTCAATACCAGTAATACGGAAGTTAGAGCCTAAACGAGACTGAATAGTAGCCACGTTAATCACTTGCTCAACTTTCTTAAACTTTGGCTTATAGCCTGGCTGACCAATCTTTGGAGCATTAGGATCGGTATTTTCTACGACCTTAAACTCGATAAAGTTGGTGGCCATAGCCTTACCGACGTTATCTTTAGTGAACTCAGACATAATGGAGCCGCCACGGGAATCTAAGGAGATATTTACCTGTGGACGACCGTTCTCATCAGTAGAAGAAGAAGCGTCAACGATGTGATCACCAGTTAAAATCACGCGCTTTTCTAAGATAACAGGATAGCCATTACGATCAGAGTGCAACTCTGTGCCAGGCGGCACACGGCCTTGCATAGCGGCATTCACATCGGCATTGGAGTTAACCAAACGGAACTCTAAGGTAGCAGTAGCACCTAAAATTTCCTTAGCACGAGCAGTATCTTGCACACCTGGGAGCTCAACTACCACGCGCTCAGCGCCTTGACGCTGAATTAACGGCTCGGCTACACCTAACTCGTTAACACGATTACGTAAAATATTGATGTTCTGGTCTACGGCAGAAGTTCTAATCTGAGAGAGACGAGCCTCGGTCATGGAAGCACGAATAAAGAAGCTGCCATCACGTTCATAGTTTTGGAAAATGAAGTCGCGGTGATTCTTCTTTAAAAGCTCAGTAGCAGTATCACGGCTGGTAGCATCACGGAAGGTAATTACCACATCATCACCCTCAGCACGGGCGCCCGAGAGACGAATATTGTGCTGACGGAGCTCATTACGCAAATCAGAGACTAACTGAGTTCTCATCTTCTTCATGGCCTCATCCATGTCCACTTCCATTAAGAAGTGCACACCACCACGAAGATCAAGACCTAACTTTAATGGGTGCATACCTAAAGCACGCATAAAGCCAGGGGTAGCAGGAGCTAAGTTTAAAGCGGTAATGTAACGATCACCCAAATAGCTTTGTACTAAGTCTTTAGCCATGATTTGGGTATCAGTATTAGTAAAGCGGATCAGAAGCTGGCCTTGCTCATCAAGCTCGAACACACCAGGTATATTCTTGCTCTTTAAGAGGTTTTCTACCTCAGTTGCTACTTCTTTAGATACAGGATTTCCGTTTGTTCCTGATACCTGCAAGGCTGGATCTTCACCATACAAATTCGGTATGGCGTAGAAGAAACCAATGGCGATAATGGCAAACACCATGAGGTTCTTCCACCAAGGAAATTTATTAATCACAATTCATCTCAAAAAGCTATCATCAAGGTTGATAAGACCGTTACGCTAACCATACATATTCAACCTTGACTTTTGTAACCTAGCCTAAGATTCTTAGACTATGGGCTCTGCCCTACAAGCACCACCAAAGAAGGCTTATAGGGCACAGGCACTTAGTAAGTCTTGCGACTTATTAAGATGCAAGACCTAAGTTTAGGTACTATATAAGTAGCCTTTACTTAGGCCCACATGCAATTCAATTACATGCTCTCAATGGTGCCTTTTGGTAAAACGGCAACGATGTAGTTACGCTTCATCTGTAAAACAACGTCATTGCCTACGCCGATCATAACGTAGTCCTTGTTCTCAGGGAGCTTTACAACCTTACCAGCGATACCACCATTGGTTAAAACCTCGTCGCCAACTGCTAAGCCGTCTAAAAGGTTTTGCATCTCCTTGCGCTTCTTATTGTTAGGACGCATAACAAAGAAATATACAGCGACCATACAGACCACAAGGATAATGAGCATACTCATATCGCCGCCTGGAGCTGGAGCACCTTCGGCAGCATGAGCAACTGAAATGATGTTCATGATGTTACCTTTGATAAAAAGTGAAGTATTAAACATAAATAAAGAAGGAATTGCTCAGCTACAACTAGCTTAGCTTCTTGTATCGACGATTAGACACAGTTCTAATCTCCACAAGCGTTCCCATTAAAAAATGGCTCTTTGGGCTATTCCTACCCTAGAGGAGCATGACCTGACCGTACCTTACAAGAAAAATACAGTCCATCATCTCAATTCTTGTGCTCTCCCCTGCTTAAATATTGAAATAAATTAATATCTAAGCTAGAGGGATAAAACTTAAGAAATAAGCTTTCTATCTTTGTTTAAGCACGCCCTCTTGTCAAGAGTAAATTAAAAACGAGGAGGTAATCCCTGACTCTTATAATAATCGATAGCAAATTGCTCTAAACGACCTTGGGAAATAGCCTCACGAATATCAGCCATAAAGTGCTCATAGTAATGGAGATTATGGATGGTATTTAAGTGCGCGCCTAAGATCTCATTGCACTTATCTAAGTGGTGTAAATAGGCCTTAGAGAAATTGCGGCAAGTATAGCAATCGCAATGTGGATCCAAAGGAGAAGTATCCATCTTGTACTTGGCATTGCGAATCTTTACTACGCCTTGAGAGGTAAATAGGTGACCATTGCGAGCATTACGGGATGGCATGACGCAATCGAACATATCTACTCCATTGAGTACCCCCTCTAAAATATCCTCAGGACGACCTACACCCATTAAATAGCGCGGACGATCTTGCGGCATGATAGGAGCAATGTGAGATAAAGCCTTGTACATCACATCTTTTGGCTCACCTACAGCTAAACCACCAATAGCATAGCCATCAAAACCAATATCAGTTAAGCCCTGTAACGAAGCCTCACGCAAGGACTCATCTGTACCGCCTTGGATAATGCCAAATAAGGCATTCTTATTGCCCAGACGATCGAACTCATCGCGGCAACGACGGGCCCAGCGCAAAGAAAGCTCCATAGCCTCACGCATACGCTTGTGATTAGCTGGCAGCTCAATGCATTCATCAAATTGCATCACGATATCGGAGCCTAAGTCATATTGCACCTGCATGGAAACCTCAGGGGAGAGGAATAACTTAGAGCCATTGATAGGATGCTGGAACTTAACACCTTCTTCGGTAACTTTACGAATGCCTGCTAAAGAGAACACTTGGAAGCCACCAGAGTCAGTTAAAATAGGCTTATCCCAGTGCATGAAGTCATGTAAATCACCATGAGCCTTGATAACTTCAGTGCCAGGGCGTAACCATAAGTGGAAGGTATTGCCCAGTAAAATATCAGCTCCCAACTCACTTACTTGCTCTGGACGAATGCCCTTGACTGTACCTAAAGTACCTACAGGCATAAAAGCTGGGGTGCGCACAATACCACGTGCAAAATGAAGTTCACCACGACGGGCCTTGCCGTCACGCGCTAAAATCTTAAATTCCATGTAACAATCTAAATCTAGATGAAGAAAAACAAATCCTATTCCCCAAGCCAAGCTTGGTCACTTAAAAAAGTGCCCCTACTGCCTCTTGCTATGCTTGAGCCTGCTCGGCTAAAGCTGATGGAGGTAAGTCGATAGGCTCAGTGCGCTTGGTAATAAACATGCAATCGCCATAGCTAAAGAACTTATAGCCCTCAGATACGGCGTGGTGATAGGCATTTAAGGTATTGCTATAACCTGCAAAAGCGCAGACCAGCATAATTAAAGTTGACTCTGGCAAGTGGAAATTAGTAATTAAGCCGTCCACTACTTGGTACTTATAACCTGGGTAAATGAAGATGGAGGTATCGTCATAAAAAGGCGCGATCTCATCTGCAAGCCCCTGCTTTTTGGCATTAGTAGCAGCGCTTTCTAAAGAACGTACTGCAGTAGTGCCCACTGCAATCACACGGCCATGGCGCTCATGAGTGGCTTTAACCTTATCTACTACCTCTTGAGAGAGCTGCACATATTCGCTGTGCATGTGATGCTTTAAGATGTCATCTTCGCGCACTGGCTGGAAGGTACCAGCACCTACATGCAAGGTGACAAAAGCCATGTCAACACCATAGGCCTTTAAGTCAGCTAATTGCTCTTTATCAAAGTGTAATCCTGCAGTAGGGGCAGCAACTGCACCAGGCTCACGGGAGTAAACAGTTTGATAACGATCGCGATCCATGCTCTCATCTGGACGCTCGATATAAGGTGGCAGCGGAATATGACCAATGTCATTTAAAATCGAGAGAATCTCATGTCCATCTTGAGCTTCAATATGGAATAAAGCACCCTGACGGCCCAAAACCTTCACCCTATACTTGTGAGGCTCACTTTCAGAGCCCACTAAAATCGTACTGCCTGCTTTAGGGGACTTAGAGGCTTTAATATGGCTCAAGGCTTGAGTAGGATTTAAGATGCGCTCAATTAAGAACTCACACTTACCACCAGTATCTTTTTGTCCATAAATACGAGCTGGAATTACCTTGGTGTCATTGAAAACCAATAAGTCACCAGGCTTTAAAAACTGCTTTAAATCGATAAAGATCTTATCTTGTAGCGCGCCGCTATTTCCATCTAAGCACAGCATACGACAGGCAGTGCGCTCTTTGGATGGAAAGTTAGCAATCAGCTCATGAGGTAAGTCAAAATTAAAATCACTACGTAACAACAGAGGTCACCCTTTACCTAACTATTAACAAGCTCCTTGCCACATCAAGAGGAGCAGCTATCGCAAAGTGCGCCTCCCAAGAGCTCAAAATCAACCAAATTAGCTATTTTACCACGATTAAGCACGCCTCTTGGGTCTAATTTTGCCCTTTTCTCGCCCCTATTGAGCTTTACAATAATAAATGAAGTTATTAAAATCTTTTAATTAAATAAAACAAGCCTGTAAGCCCCATTAATTAGCCATTTATCCCCTCATCATAGGGAAATTGCATGCACCTTTGCCCGTGCACGCATATTAAGGATCAAAATAGTAATTCTTGAGTCCAAAAGCACATAAATACAGCCTTTGCAGGCATATATAAACATATAGCTGCATAGATATAAGCCCTTATCAATAAAAGCACTGAGCTGTCATTTTGTGTGCTTGCTCTAAAAGTACAGTTAAAAATGTTGATACTTAAATAACTAAGTTGCATCATGTTTAAATGTTCAATCTTGCCAGATGAAAAAATACTCAGTGTTGCCGAGTCATTGACGGTGGCGAGAAATAAGTAATCTTTATTTAACAGGAAAAAGCCATGCTGATAGGTATTCCAAAAGAGAGCTTGAAAGGCGAAACAAGAGTGGCAGCCACTCCTGATACCGTAACCAAGCTCATCAAGTTGGGCTTTGAGGTTGCAATTCAAGCAAACGCAGGTGCAGACGCCAGTTTTGATGACGCTGCCTATAGCGCAGCTGGTGCAAAGGTTTTACGTGGTCGTGAAGTTTGGCAAAGCGACATTATTTACAAGGTTAATGCCCCTACTGATGACGAGATCAAGTTATTAAAGGAAGGCCAGACCTTAGTAAGCTTTATTCGTCCAGCTCAAAATCCAGAACTCGTAGAGAAGCTCAACGCTAAGAAGGTCAATGTTCTTGCTATGGACATGGTACCTCGTATCTCTCGCGCTCAGGCATTAGATGCTCTTTCATCCACTGCCAATATCTCTGGTTATCGTGCTGTAATTGAAGCTGCCCACAACTTCGGTCGTTTCTTTACTGGTCAGGTAACTGCCGCAGGCAAGGTTCCACCTGCAAAGGTATTAGTAATTGGTGCTGGTGTAGCAGGTCTTGCTGCTATCGGTGCTGCTCACTCCTTAGGTGCTATTGTTCGTGCTTTCGATACTCGTTTAGAGGTAGCCGATCAAATTAAGTCCATGGGTGGTGAGTTCTTAAAGCTTAACTTTGCTAACGAAGACGGTGGTTCTTCTGACGGTTATGCCAAGGTTATGTCTGATGAGTTCATCAAGGCTGAGATGGAATTATTCGCCGCTCAAGCCAAGGAAGTGGACATCATCATTACTACCGCTGCTATTCCAGGCAAGGCCGCTCCTCGCTTAATCTCCAAGGAGATGGTAGAGAGCATGAAGGCTGGCTCTGTTATCGTTGACTTAGCTGCTGCCACTGGCGGTAACTGTGAGTTAACTGTCGAAGGTAAGGTAACTACCACTGAAAACGGCGTCAAGATCATTGGTTACTCTGACTTAGCTTGCCGTCTCCCAGCTCAGTCCTCCCAGTTATACTCCACCAACTTAGTTAACTTAACTAAGATCTTATGCAAGAACAAGGATGGCAACATCGACATCGATTTTGAAGATGTTATCTTGCGTAATATGTCCGTCACTAAGGGCGGTGAGATTACCTTCCCACCTCCAAAGATCAGTGTTTCTGCCGCTCCAGCAGCCCCAGCTGCTGCAGAACCTGCAAAGAAGGTTGAGCAACGCCAAGTTTCTCCACGCTTCAAGGCTTCCTTAGTTGGCCTCTTAATCGTAGCATTTGCTTTAATTGGTCTTTACGCTCCAGAGAAGTTCTTACCTCACTTCACTGTATTCGTATTGTCCTGTGTAGTAGGTTACTACGTAGTTTGGAATGTAACCCATTCCTTGCATACACCTTTAATGGCTGTAACTAACGCCATTTCTGGCATTATCGTTGTAGGTGCCTTGCTCCAGATCAGCTCAGGCAACTTCATCATTGGTGCGCTTGCATTTATCGGCGTACTCATCGCTTCCATCAACATCTTTGGTGGCTTCGCGGTAACTCGTCGTATGCTCTCAATGTTCAAGAAACAGCAGTAAGGATCAGGAGATATTAAGAAATGGTAGCAGGTCCTATACACATGGCCTATATTTTGGCCGCACTGCTCTTTATCATGGCTTTAGCAGGCCTTTCTAAGCAAGAAACTGCTAAGTACGGCTGTTTATCTGGTATGGTTGGTATGGCTATCGCTTTAGTCGCCACTTTTGCCCAGGTTGACACCGCCACTGGTTTCTTACTTATCGTTTTAGCTATGGCTTTAGGCGCAGGCATTGGTATTTTCGTAGCACGTCGCGTTGCTATGACTCAGATGCCAGAAATGATCGCCTTCATGCACTCCTTCGTAGGTTTAGCTGCTGTTTTAGTTGGCTTCAACTCCTACTTAGAGATTGGCGCTGTAGCTCCAGACACCGTAACTATTCCTATTGATGCATCTCAAGCTACTATCGTTGCTTTAATGGACGCTGCCGCTCAGGCTGCTGCCTCCATGGGTGGCGAAGGCGCCATGACTGCAGGTGAGTTAAACACTCACTTAGTTGAGATCTTCTTAGGTATCTTCATCGGTGCTGTAACTTTCACTGGTTCTATCGTTGCTTACGGCAAGCTCAATGGTACTTACAAGTTAGCAATCTTCAAGTCTGCTCCTTTAATGTTACCAGGCGGCCACTTCTTAAATTTAGGCGCTATCATTCTTTCTGTAGTGCTCTTAATTTGGTTCATGGCAGCTGATGTTCCTCCAGTACTTCCTTTAATTTTAATGACCTTAATCGCATGCGCCTTTGGTATCCACTTAGTGGCTGCTATCGGTGGTGCCGATATGCCTGTTGTTATCTCCATGCTCAACTCCTATTCTGGTTGGGCTGCCGCTGCCTCAGGCTTCATGCTCTCTAACGACCTCTTAATCGTTACTGGTGCATTAGTAGGTTCTTCTGGTGCTATTCTTTCTTACATCATGTGTAAGGCAATGAACCGCTCCTTCATCTCCGTTATTGCTGGTGGCTTCGGTAACGAAGGCGCAGCAGCTTCTGGCGACGAGGAAGTTGGTGAGTACCACGAGTTAAAGGCCAACGAAGTTGCAGATCTCTTAAAGAACTCTTCTTCCGTAATTATCGCTCCAGGCTATGGTATGGCCGTATCTCAGGCTCAAAATGCTGTTGCTCAATTAACTGAGAAGTTACAAGCTCGCGGCATTAGCGTACGCTTTGCTATTCACCCAGTAGCAGGTCGTTTACCAGGCCACATGAACGTATTATTAGCTGAAGCTAAGGTTCCTTACGATATCGTATTTGAAATGGACGAGATCAATGAGGACTTCGAGAACACCGATACCGTATTAGTTATCGGCGCTAACGATACCGTAAACCCAGCTGCTTTAGAGAATCCAAACAGCCCAATCGCTGGCATGCCAGTATTAGAGGTTTGGAAGTCTCGCAATGTAGTCGTATTCAAGCGTTCTATGAATGCAGGTTACGCAGGCGTTCAAAACCCATTATTCTTCAAGGACAATTCTTTCATGTGCTTCGGCGATGCTAAGAAGACTGTTGAGGATATCGTATCTAACATCTAAGAGACTTACTCTTAGCTTTTAGCTACAAAAAGGGGCTAGCTTATTTAAGCTAGCCCCTTTTTCATACCCCATCCATAGCTCTTAGGCTCTTATTTCTTTAAGCTAATCCACAGTACTGGAGTAATGCCTGCTAAGCAATTGCCTGTAGCATTAGTGACGCACTCTAAGTTAATTGAGCTCTTGATGACAATCATGGAAGTTATAGTTGACTTTAAGCGCTTGGAAAGCAGTCTTGGGTCAGTAATAATAATAGGATCACCCTTTTTGACCGCATCGCCTAAATTGACTTTGGCAGTAAAGCCCTCGCCTTTGAGCTCCATCGACTCCACACCAAAAGTGACATAGACCTCAAGACCACTTTCCATGCGGACGGCAAAAGCATTTTTAGTAGGCAAAAGACGCGAGATCACGCCATCACAAGGAGCCACAATAGTCTCACTATTGGGCACTACAGCTACACCCTCGCCCATGACTTTTTCTGAAATTACGATATCAGGAACCTCCTCTAAGGGCAGCAAAGTACCTGTTACTGGAGCGAACAAAGAGACATCGGCTTTAATATTATCTACAGGGGTTTCACTTACCGATACGCTAGCGCGCTTAAATAACTGAGAAAGAAATCCCATCAGTGCATTCCTCACCTATCTGTCATGTCTGCCCTTGAGGGCACTCAGGCCCGCTTATGCATTTTGGGCCCCTTATAGGGGAATATTGTACGCTCGATCATGCCTAAAACAAAAAGCCCCGCTATATACGGGGCTTGCACCTAGCTAAAAGGAGAGCTTGTCGCCAAAGAGCTTTTGGAGATCACGCGCTGAGGCTATGTCCATAATCTCATGGTAGAGCTCACTATCAAAGTGAGGGCTTAAGCCGCGATCGTAGAGGCGCTGGAGCTCATTTCTAACCTTGGTCATGGAGGCAGCATCAGTAGTTATATAGCTAACTCCTAAGGATAAGAAGAAAGGTAAGAGTTCTACACGCATAGCAAAGCGCCCTGCCAACCCCACAGTTACCCCCTCATCATGGGCCCCTTTACAGGCAATGGCTATCATCTTAGATAAAGCTGGGGTGAAATAGTCCTCAGGTGGACGAGGAGCGGCGGCATATTCGGCTAAAGAGCTACTACCAATTAAGAACATATCGCCATAACAGGCAAAAGCGCGCGCCGAGAGCACAGCAGCAGGGGTCTCAATCATTAATGCGACCTTGGCATTTCCAAATGGCAGATCGTCTGCCCTTAACTCTGCTTTAGCTTGATCTAATAATTGATTTAAGGCCTTGGCCTCACTAATACGGGTAATAAGCGGGAATACAATACAAATGTCACGTCCTGCTGAGGATAGTAATAAAGCTCTTAATTCATTTTTGAGCAAGCGTGAGCCTACTTGCGCGCCATATTTGCGCAAAGGGCCTACCTCATCCATATCTAAAGTAAATAAAGGATGCTTATCGCCTGCAAAGTCAAAAGTACGGGCAGTTAAAGGGGCGTTCTTAGGAATCTTGTCAAAGATAGCCTTAAAGGAAGATACCATATCATCAACACTAGGCTCATGATGGAAGTTTAAGAACAAAAATTCAGAGCGCAATAAACCTAAGCCATGATTTAAATAACGAGCTAAACGATCAACCTCACCAATAGCCCCCATGGAGCCTGCCACTACCATGCCCGTATTGTCTAAATTGGCATTATCGTCCTCATCGCTAAAGAGGTCTTGCTGGGCAATTAAGGCACGGGCCGTATCTACAGGAGGCTCGACTAAAATCGAACCACGATTGGCATCTACAAGCACATGCTCGCCATTTTTAATAGTCAGCGCACCTTTGACGCCATAAATAGCAGGAATACATAAATCACGCAATACAGTGCTTAAGTGACTGGAGGATTGACCGCCCTCTAAAATCACGGCTCGCACCAGCTCTGTATGCAAGGAGAGGAAACTAGCAGGGCTTAAATCACTAGCAATAATGACGCTCGGCTCGGTAAGCTTGGGCATATTGGCGCTCAGCTCACTATTAGTACCAATGGTACTAATAAAGTCACGCATTAAAGACTGGATTTCTTTGGAGACTAATTGCATCTCCCAGTCATCTTCATAATCATCACGCTCCCGCTGGGACAGTTCCTTACTGCAAGCGTCCTTTGGGCTAAGGCGCTTACTGCCAAATCCTTCTGGCTCACTAGGGCTTTGGGTAAAGCGCATGATTTTAGGAATGAGGATTTTATTGGCAGCTTCTAAAGCAGTAGCTCCTTGATAGATGAGTTCATCAATATCTTTGATATTGTTAGGGTTAGTAATATATGAAGCTACGGCACCAAAGAGGTCACGTACTTTATCAGGCACAGTGCCTGAGGCAGCATTATTAAGTTTATTGGCAAACTCACGGCTAGCTTGGCGATATTTAATACTCTCTTCACTGGCACTAAAGGAGGCAACCACATCTACCACATCCTCATCTTTACCAGGAAAAATCACAAAGGCACGACCTTCGCTAATGCCTTCTGCGACAGTAACGCCTGACATGGTATACATAATTAAGCCCCCTTGGGAGTACCTGAGTACATCATAATGACAGCCTTAGGCCGCCTAAGACCCAAGGCTTTTAATAAACACTAAGCAGCAAGAACCTGACTATTTGGCAAAAGCACTATCTAAAGTAAAGTGCTTTTGAATCTCCACATAATACTTAGTACCAGCACATACAGCTGCTGGAGGAATCAGAAGATTTAAAAAAGGAATAGTCATGGCTAATGAAATTATAGCGCCCATTGAAAAAGTAGCTAAGCGTTGTTGTGCCAGATCGTGACGCATTTGGGCAAAAGAGATCTTATGGTTGTCATAAGCATAGTCCACATACTGAATGGACATCATCCAAGCGGCTAACAAGAACCAGCAAATAGGAGCAATTAAGTTCACACCAGGAATTACAGTAATAATGAGGCACACCAAAAGACGTGGCAAATAAAAGCCCATCTTTTGTAATTCGCGCTTTAAGATGCGAGGTACATCTTTAATAATAGCGCTCATTCCCTCATCTGGGGTGACGCTCTCAACCCCACGAATGACCTGCTCAGCTTTTTCAGCGAGCAAGCCGTAAAAAGGCGAGGCAATGATAGTGGCAATGGTCGAGAAGATATAGCAAAAAGCAAAGCCTACCGAAGCCATTAATAAGAACCAAACAATATAGCTCAAGAAGCTTAGCCACTCAGGGAGCATATCTAAATAAGATTGGAGCATGCCATAGATAGCCTGAAATACAAAATAGCCACCTAAGAGCAAGACTATACTATTGATAATGATAGGAATAATGACAAATAAGCGACAATGAGGCGATATTGCCAACCTAAGGCCATCGACAAGATAACTAAGCGACTGCAAAGCATTGATTTCTTGATTAGTGCTATCTTTAATCATGGGTACAACCTACTAACTACTAAAGTACTAAAGAGCGACAGTTATCTCATCTTACATGATTTTCTATAGATCCAACTTAGCTCACTCTTTTTGCTCAAAAAGCTCACTCCTAAGTTTCTTTCAAGATAAGTTTAGTACCATAGACTTGCGTATGACTTGCTATTAAGTCATTGTATAATTAGCACCATTGCTGAACTTACTACAAAGCGCTTCAGTGTGCGTTTGAAACATTAAACTTTTGAGGTGGTTGATGTCTGCTTTTACCGAGCCTAGTTCTATTGTTTTAATTATCGGTGCAATCTGCATCTTCATCTTCATTATTCATGGCTTATGGTTCTCTGGTAAGCCACAAAATCGCAAGCTCCAAAAAGACAATGCCCGCGACCAAGAGATCAGATGCTCTAACCAAGTAGGTAAGGTGCGTATTGTCACCTCTGAACTTCCAGCTGAGGACGAGAGCGAGCTCGACTTAGATATCAATATTGGCAAAATTAGCAAGGCCTCGCCTGCTACTCCTGCAAATAATCGCCATATGTCGCTACCTGAGGGCTTTGATGATGGTTATGATGCTCTGCAAAATTCAGCTTCAGTAAGCGTCAATCAGCAACCACGCCTGGCCCAAGATCCAAATGTCGTCGTCGAAGAAATTAACTACGAGGGCAAGGAGGAACCACAGCTTCAACAGGGCAATTATCCACAAGAGCAAGCTGCCTTAAATGAGCCTCGCTCGGTCTACGAGCTTATTGTCTCTGCTGTCCCAGGGCGTCCTTACTTAGGTGAGGATATTGAAGATATCTGCAATCAAAAGGGCTTTATTCAGGGTTTTATTAAAGACAAGCTCAAGATTTACTTTGTCTATGAGAACTCTAATACTAAGGAAAATGAAGTCTTCCGTATTTGCTCAATGGAGGCCCCTTATTACTTCCCAGATGACATGAAAGGCTTTCAGACCTCAGCTATTGCGCTTTATATGACCTTGCCTGAGCGTGGTAAGGCCTTTGCTTATTTCAAAGCCTTGCGCATGGCAACTGAGATCTTTATCGACCAGTTAGGCGGCCAAATTCAAGACCAGCACCGCAATCCATTAAGCCCTGAGCAATTAGATATGATTGCCGCTGAACTCCAGCACTATGACGGTGGTCTCAATAGCATCTAAGCCCCATAAGATAGGGATAGCCACCACCTCCTGTTTTCACCAAAAGCACTGTTCTTGAAGCTACAGTGCTTTTTTAGTCCCTAAAAACATTAAGGATGACTAGCATATGAGCGATCTTTTTGCCTCTCTTACCCAACAGCCAGAAGATACGAGCTACGAGCACTATCGCTCTTTAATTGATACTCTCAATCGTTACTCGCGTGCCTATTATGTACTGGATAATCCTATCGTCCCAGATAGCGAGTATGACCGCTTATATCGCGAATTAGAGGCCATTGAGCTTTACACTCAATATCATGATGCCGATGCTCCTACTCGTCGTGTGGGCGATGCCATTTTAAATAGCTTTGCTCCAGTGCATCATAATGTGCCTTTAATGAGCCTCGGCGATATTTTCAATGACCAAGAGCTCTGCGATTTTAATGAGCGTATGCAAAATGAGGGAGCTGCAAATTATAGCGCCGATCCCTCCCTAGGCGTCGAGTATTGCTGCGAGCCCAAGCTCGATGGCTTGGCCATTTCCTTAATCTATGAAAAAGGTATCTTAGTGCGCGCAGCTACCCGTGGTGATGGCACCACAGGTGAGGATATTACCGAAAACGCCAAGACCATTAAGGCCATTCCGCTTAAATTACATCTACTAAGTGATGACGAGCATGCTCAAGGCAAGCAAGATGAGTGTTTTGCCGCGCATGACATTCCTGATTACTTGGACGTCCGTGGCGAGGTCTTTATGCCGCGCGATGGCTTTAAGCGCTGGAATGAAGAGGCCCTAAAGACCAAGGGCCAAAAGGTCTTTGCCAATCCACGTAATGCCGCTGCTGGCTCTTTGCGCCAGCAAGACCCACGGATTACGGCCATGCGCCCTCTAACCTTTAATGCCTACTATATTGGAAAATGCACTTTTGCCGATGGCAAGGAATTACCTAAGAGCCAATTTGGCCGCTTACAGATGCTAAAAAGCTTAGGCCTGCCGATTAATGAGCACATTGAAGTGCAATATGGCTTGCAAGGCTTGCGTAACTTTTTTGAAAAGCTAGGCATCTTAAGACCTAAGCTTAATTATGATATTGATGGCATTGTGCTGAAAGTCAACGATATTGCCACCCAAGAGAGCTTAGGCTCTACGGCCAAAGCTCCCCGCTGGGCTATTGCCTATAAATTCCCCCCAGAGGAGGCACTTACCAAGCTCTTAGCTGTGGACTTCCAAGTAGGACGCACTGGTGCTATTACCCCTGTGGCCCGTTTGCAACCTGTCTATGTAGGTGGCACGACCATTTCTAATTGCACCTTGCACAATGAAGATGAAATCAAGCGCCTTAATCTCAAGGTGGGCGATACCATTGTCATTCACCGTGCTGGCGATGTGATTCCGCAAATTACTAACATAGTGCCAGAAAGACGCGATGGTAGCGAGCAAGAAATTGTCTTTCCTAAAGTCTGCCCTGAGTGTGGTTCGGCCCTAGAGCGCATGGAGGGAGAGGCTGTTTGGCGTTGTAGTGGCGGTTTAGTCTGCCCTAAGCAACAAAGTCAAGCTATTGAGCACTATGTTGAGCGTAGCGCTATGGATATTGATGGCTTAGGTGAGCGCATTGTAGAGGCCTTATGCACTACGCAAATGATCTCCAATATTGCTGATCTTTATACCCTAGATGAAGAGCGTCTCTCCCAATTGCTAATTGATGCAGGCGATCCTGACAATACAAAGTCTAAGCCGCGCTTTTTAGGTAAGACCATAGCCAAAAAAATCTTAAAGAACTTAGAGGCGGCCAAGACCCGTCCTTTAAATCGCTTTATTTATGCCTTAGGTATTCGCGAGGTTGGTACTACTACAGCTAAGATCTTAGCGTCCAACTTCAAGACTATCGAAGATCTCATGCATGCTACTATCGAGCAATTAACCAAAATTCCTAATATTGGTCTGGTGGCTGCTACTTACATTAACGACTTCTTTGCCGAAGAGCACAATCGCACCATTATCTACAGACTCTTAAACGAAGCTAAGCTCAATATCACAGAATGCGAGCAAGTCAGTGAGATGAATGAGCAAACTAAGCCTTATTTAGGCAAAACCTTTGTGCTCACTGGTACCTTGTCTCAACTCAAGCGTGAGCAAGCCAAAGAAATCTTAGAGAGCTTAGGCGCCAAAGTATCAGGCTCAGTGTCTAAAAAGACCTTTGCGGTAGTGGCAGGTTCCGAGGCTGGATCTAAGCTTACCAAGGCCCAAGAACTAGGCATTAGCGTCTATAACGAGGAGCAATTTATTGAGCTCTTACATGAGCACAATATCACTATCAACTAACCTACAGCTTAGCTTGTTTGCAACTCTTTGCTATCTAGGGAGCCTTGTAGGCTCCCTTTTGTCCTTTTAGTGCACAAAAACGCATTTGTATACTTACCAAAGCTACGTAGCTGTGTTAAGTTAGCTATCAATATTAAGTTTCTTGCCTTTAAAAACACATACTTGGCTCAGGTAGCGCATGTAGGTCTGTACAGACCATCCATTGAGCCACGTGTGCACAACACATTAAAATATGCAGCTTCATCAATTACGCTACTTTATTACTTTAGTAGAAAAACATAGCTTTACTGAGGCCGCCAGTGAATGCTATATCACCCAATCGGCCCTCTCCCAACAAATTAAAGCCTTAGAAAAAGAGTTAGGCGTGCTCTTGCTAAAGCGCAAGGGGCGTACTTTTTCCATTAGCCCTGCGGGCATGCTTTTATATAAGCGCTCTATCAAGCTCATTGGCGAGATTGATAAATTAGCCCTCCAAGTTCAAAGAGTGCACCATAACTTAGGTTCAACTTTGCGTTTGGGCCTGTTAAGCTCCATGGATAAGAACAATTTCCCAGAGAACTTAAAAGAACAAGTATTAAACCGCACAGGCTATGAGCTTTCTTTATCTTATGGTTCTCACGATGAGCTTTATGAGAGCTTTGGTAATGGCTGCTTAAATGCCTTTATCTCTTATGAAAATCGCTTAAGTGCCACTGAGTCCTTTAGCAAGACTAAGCTCTTTGCAACTAAGGTCTATGCTGAAATTCCTAAGAGCGTGGAAATTCCTGCCTACAGTAGCAGTAAGCTTAAGATTGATGTGAGCGAGCTGAGTAATTTCAAATTAGTCATAGTTTGTGAAGATGAGTATTTGCTCGAAGAGCAACAATACTTAAGCACGCTCTTTAATAATGCCAATCTCACTTGCCAAGCAACCGCCTCGATTGCCGAGGGTCGCAAAATTATCTTGCAGCAGCCTAATAGTGCCTTAATTGTCGATCGCAGCTTAATGCGTGGTGACTTAAGCACTCACAGCAAGCTCTTTAGATATGAAGTGATTTTAGATAGCAAACCAGTCAAACGCCCCTTGTGCTGCTTTGCCCGCAAGAACTTTGGCGCCGAAGAGCTCCAAGAGCTCTGTGCCATTATCATGGAATTAGGCCAAAAGAAGAGCTCCTTAGAGACGTTAAAGGACGACTTTGCCACCTACCCAGAAAGCCTCAATAATGAGCCTAGCGACTTGAGCAATGTCAACATCTACCAAAAGCACAATATCCCTATCTAACTTATAAAGCGCGGGGCAAAAAAAATGGCTTAATAGAACATTACTATTAAGCCATTTTTTTGTCAGCTAAAACCAGCTTTTAAAGAGAAACCTGGTAGCGGTGCATCAAATTAGTAGAGAGGGCATAGCCTTTGGATGATGCAGTCTCTAAACCTAAAGCACGCTCAAAGCGTAAGGCATTTTCCATTGGAACTAAAAGGCCATGTTGCTTGGAGCTTGATAATGAGTCAGTTAAATAACCTGCATTTAAGTGCTTTAATACCTTGATATCGACACCTGCTAACTTGGCAGCTTCCTTCATGGAATTAACACGCCCTGAGGTTGGAACACGCTTGAAAGCGACGCGATTGTCGACCTTTGGGTGCTCCACACCAAATTGCTCTGGGTGTTGCAAGATGGAAGCATAAGCCTTAAAGCGCTTTAAATAAGTACGAGCGGTACGAGATAAGGCTACGTTTTGAGCAGTGATATTCTTCACGCCTGCAGCCTTGGCGCGACGAATTAACTTCTTAACGCCAAACTCACCTTGGTTATAGCCGACTAATGCTAATTCCCAATCTTTTCCCAGCTCATTATATAAGTGCTCTAAGTAAGTTAAAGAAGCATCGGTAGAAGCTACGAAATCGTAGAACTCATCATACTTATCAGTTACAGATAAGCCAAAGCTCTTTCCTGTTTGACGGGTAAACTGCCAAGGTCCATGGGCATTAGCGTGCGAGCGGGCACGTGGCTTAAAGCCGCTTTCTACCAAAGGAATAGCAGCTAACTCAGCTGGTAAATTGCGCTCTTTTAATTCAGTCAATAAATAGTGCATAAAGACCTTGCCGCGCTCCATGTGAGCTTCAAAAGAGCGAGCTAAGATCTTGGCTTCCTTTTGCTCTGCCTTATCTAACTTGATATTGAGCTTAAAGCGATCTTCGTTAAATAACTCACTATTCCATAAAGAACCATATTCTTTATTTGGATTATAGTAAAGATCCTCAAGAGCCACCTTAACCTTAGTAGTATCGTGGGTCTTGCTATCGAGCACAGCACTAGAGCTCATAGCCTTGGCGCTCAAAGCCTTAGAGTCATTGACAGACTCGCTTGAGCAGCCCACCAAAGAGGCTAATACTACCAATGAGCTAAGTAAAACAGTAAAGGTCTTCTTAATCATTACACTTTCGCTTGGCATTCATGCCACTGGTTAAACACGTGTTAGCTTCACTAGACAAGAACTGTAGCTAAATCTAGCTAGATTGCGCAGTAATGGAGCAGCAGAAAAAATTTTTTCTACTTGATGAAACTTTTCGCTCTGACCCTTATCTAACTAAAAAATCACAGATAAAGGTGCGCTGGGCTAACATTAATCCCACCTAGCTAACTTCCCATTTAAGCTAGAGTGGGGTGAAGATAGCGTTCCTCACAATCAGCGCGCTTTCTTGCTTAAAAGCAGCTCTGAGTGTCCAGACAAAAACTACAACTTAGCACCCAAGGTTTGATTGAACTGGTGCTCTTTAAGACAAGACCCTAAGTTTCATCACTACTTAGCTGATGTCTTCCCTTCTCTTAATCATCAGGCAATAACGAAGCTTTATTTCCTGATGCAGCAGTACGGGCTAACTCATCACAACGCTCATTTTCTGCATGACCGCTATGGCCTTTAACCCAATGCCACTTTATGGTGTGCCCTGCTTTTGCAGCATCTAAAGCCTTCCATAAATCAGCATTTTTAACAGGTTGTTTGGTCGAGGTTAACCATCCATTGCGCTTCCAGCCAAGAATCCAAGATTCAATGCCATTTTTGACATATTGGCTATCAGTAGTGAGATTCACTATACAAGGCTCACGTAAAACCTTGAGGGCGGCAATGACTGCACGAAGCTCCATACGGTTGTTAGTCGTATGAGCATAGCCTTGCGCTAGCTCCTTGGTATGCTGCTTGTATTTCAAGACCACACCATAGCCACCAGGGCCTGGGTTGCCTAAACAAGAACCATCTGTATACACAAAAACTTCTTTCACAAGCGCTCCCCACTTTTTTAAATAATCAATCCAGTAAAAAAATTCCTGTGCCCGCAGCACAGCATCATTAGTGGGGTATATTCTTTCTATCGGCCCTCTTAGAGAACTACTTGAATATCTATAGGCTTAAGAGAACTTTAGAACACCCTCGAAACGGTGCGCGCGCCAATTATAGCAAAAAAACCAAGTCTAATTTCAAAAAAGCACTCATTAATATAGAGCTATAAGCCCTATTAAAAAGCCTTATATAAGCCATTTGCAGATATAAAATACTACCATTTCAGTTATATCTATTAAGAGTGCTCAAGCCCTTTTTTATGCACTTTATGGCCCTGTATTCTACCCAAAATAATGAGATCTATCTCGCATTTTTCTACACCCTCATCAAGGGAGGAGGCAAAGAGCCTATCACCAATCTTACTTTTGGCTTATTTATGGGATTTTTTAGGGGCAAGATATATTGATGGCAAGCCATTTTTAGCCTTTCTTGTATACAAGAACTAGGTCAGCTTAAAGCCCGTTCTTATAGCCTTTACCATTAATTTAATGGTTTATTAAAAGCAGTTTACAATATAGCTTCACTCAACTTTGCCATGCAAAATTGCAACCTTCCACTCCTATTTACCTAATACAAACCCAATATTTATCTACCTTTTACCTCACTTTAGCTCACTCAACTGCAACAAAATTGCAACAATTGATTAAATTTATGTAAAAACTTACGCACGAAATTAGTTGCAACTAACTACAGTTAGATGCATTTTTGTAGCGCAAAATACGCTAAGATTGATAAGAAAGATTAACAAAGAGGTGTACTTCATGCTCAGGCAGGTTGCATTAGATACCGAAACTACAGGTAAATCCGAAGACGGTACCCCTGGCGATCACCGCATTATTGAAATTGGCTGTGTGGAAATTATTGACCGCAAGCTCACAGGACGTGTGTACCAAGTGTACTTAAATCCAGAGCGCGACATTGACGAAGAGGCTACTAAAGTCCACGGCATGACTTGGGAACAATTAAAAGATCAGCCCAAGTTCAAAGACATTTGCGTCGAGTTTATTGACTTCATTCGCGGCTCTGAGCTTCTCATCCATAATGCCAAGTTCGATACTTCCTTTATGGACAAAGAGTTTTCCTTGTTAGGTCTCAATGAGAAAACTCAAGATATAGCTACCGTCACTGACACCATTGCCCTTGCCCGCCAATTGCACCCTAATCACCAAGTCAGCTTGGATAATTTGTGCAATCTCTTTGGCGTTAGTAATAAGCATCGTGTTCAACACGGCGCGCTCTTGGATGCTCAATTACTAGCTGAAGTCTATTTAGCCATGACTGGTGGTCAAACTGACTTTGAATTGACCATTGATCAAAATAAGGGCAGTTTTAATAAATGGAAGCGTCCTAATGGCTGCAAGCTCAAGGTAATGAGCGTAGAGCAGGCCCGTCATGCTATGCATATGGATACCATGTTTGATTTAGCCCAAAAGAGTAAAATGGGCACTCAAGACGAGGTGGTCATGGCAGGCTCGCATTGGGGACCGCAATTTACTATGCCTTATTTAGAAAAGGGCAAAGAAGAGGGCAAAAAGGACTATCAAAAGCGCTTAAGCGCCCAAAAGCAAGAATTGATTGCTACCTTGCTCTCAAGTGCCGAGCTCCAAGCTCTAAATAAGCTCAAGGAAGAAGACCAAAAGGCTTATGAGCACTGGGAAGATCGTGTGCAAGGCAAGATTCCAACCTAATACAGAATATGAAAGGATTTTTTCTATGAAGCAGCTGTCATTTAATGTCTTAGATGATTTACAAGAGGCCCAGCAGGTCTTAGCTAATTACCTGGCTCAGGAAAATACCAAAGAGCAAATTGAACAAGCCATCGAGCTTATGGCCGCCTCAATTGCCAAGGGTGGCAAGGTCATTAGTGCTGGCAATGGCGGTAGCATGTGTGATGCTATGCACTTTGCCGAAGAGCTCTCAGGTCGCTATCGTAGCAACCGTCAGGCCTTAGCGGCTATTTCTATTTGCGACCCTTGCCATATTACCTGTGTGGGTAATGACTATGGTTTTGACTATGTCTTCTCGCGTTTTTTAGAGGGCGTAGCTTTAAGTCAGGATGTCTTTTTAGGAATTTCTACCTCAGGTAATTCGCAAAATATTATTGAAGCTTGCAAGGTATGTAAGCAAAAGGGCATCAAGAGCATTTGCCTCTTGGGCAAAGATGGCGGACAGCTCAAAGACTTGTGCGATATCCCTCTGATTGTCCCTCACTCAGGCTTTGCCGATCGCATCCAAGAGGTTCACACCATGATTATCCATATCTTTATCCGTGGCATCGAAAATCTCTTAACTGAGCAACAATAGCCCGCAGCAGCTCGCCTGTGCGCTTACGCGCTAGCGCCCTTGCCCTGCCCTTAGGCAGGGCTGGTTTATTCTGGCCTGACTTGCAATCCTTTGTAGCTAGAAATGGTTCCTTATAGCGCAAACGCTTACAAAAAAGTGCGAACTCAGTCCCAATCTGCAAGCTAAAAGCACTCTGATCACGAACACGTAGCTTTAGGTGGCTTATAATGGAAAACTGTTAGTTTATTCGTCTCTACATGATTGGTTGAGGTTAGGTTCTATGAAATTAAAGTCCACTCTTGCTGCTTTAGTCGGCTCTAGCTTATTGTTTGGCGCCACTGCCGCTATGGCTGACACCCAAATTAAGGTTTGGTGTTGGGATGACAACTTTAACGTACCTGCTGCTCGTATGGCCGCAGAGCGCTATGAGGCCAAACACCCAGGCGTCAAAGTCAAGGTTGAGTCCATTGGTCAGCCTGATATTATCCAAAAGCTCAATGCTTCTTTAGGTGCCAATAATACCCGTACCCTTCCAGATGTAGTATTAATCGAAGACTACCGCGTTCAAAATTTCCTCATTGGCTATGATGGCTTCTTAAAGAGCTTAGATGGCGCTATCGACGTCTCTAACTTTGCCGACTATAAGACCGCTGCCTCTAGCAATTCTGGCAAGCACTACGGTATTCCTTTTGACTCTGGTGTGACTGCCACCTTTATTCGTATCGACCTCTTTGAAAAGGCTGGCTATACCTTAGATGACTTCAAGGATGTTACTTGGGATAAGTTCATCGAGATGGGTAAGAAGGTTAAAGAGACCACTGGCGCTTACCTCTTTGGTTATGACCCAAGCGACTTAGGTATCTTGCGCGTCATGATGCAATCTGCCAGCTCTTGGTATACTAATCCTGATGGCACCAAGGTTTTAGTCACCAACAATGCTGCCTTAAAGGAAGGCTTGAGCGTCTTAAAGAAGATGCAAGATGCTGACTTGGTTACCTACTACAATGGCTGGAACCAATTATTAGCCACCTTCCAACAAGGCACCGTAGCTAGCGTTATTCAAGGCTGCTGGATCACCCCATCTATCGAGGCTAATAAGGAGCAAGCTGGCAAGTGGCGCATTGCCCCATTACCAAAGCTCTCTAATGTCGAAGGTGCGACCCACTACTCTAACTTAGGTGGTTCTCAGTGGTATGTTAACGGCTATTCTAAGAATGCCGATATCGCTACTGACTTCTTAAAGGAAACCTTTGCTAGTGATGAGGCCTTACTTAACGATTTAGTACCTCGTATTTCCTTAGTCAACTCCTTAAAGGACACCTCCAAGATCTCTAACTACGACAAGGCCAATGAGTTCTTTGGCGGTCAGAAGATCTATGCTGAGTTTGCTAACTGGAACAACCAAATTCCTGCTGTTAACTATGGCCCACACACCTATGCCATTGAGAGCATCACCACCGAAGCCTTACAGCGCATCTTAGCTGGAGAGGATATCGATGAGGTCTTACAAGAGGCTCAAGTTAACGCTGAAATGCAAGTAGGCTTGTAAGCAAAGGCGCGCGCCCCTTTGAGGATCCTTTGCCTCATACTTTAAAGGCCCTGCAAGCATGAGCTCTTGCAGGGCCTTTTTGCACATTACTCTCTGCTAATTATTGTCCCTTATCCTTAGCGCTCCTGTTTAGGACTGTGCTTTTTTTTAATGACCAGCTCCATGCCGCCGCCGCCCAATTTGACCTCTTCATAGCCCTTAAATACAGCAATTACAAGAGCTAAACCAATGGCCGAAATGGCAGCAATGGCTGTAGCCGTGAGGGCCGCCCCTAAAGTGCCCATAGCCGTGCCTGCAGCTCCTAAGGTCACACCGCCAGTAAAAGGCGATAATAAGGCAGCGCCACTTAGGCACAAAGCCAAGGTATTAAGAGAGCCTGCTCCTATGGCTTTAAGTCCCTTGAGCGCCGTATGCAGCTTGGCAGCTAACTCGCCTTTAACTACAATTTTCTCAGCGCCTTGTTTTTGGGCCTGATCTAACTCCTCAGCCGTATAGACCACCACAGGATAGACCTTAGGCTCATGCTTTGCGCCTTCCTTAGCTAAAGCCTCAGGTTCTAGAGCTACAGGCTGAACCTCAGAGGAGCTCATTAAGGGGCGCAAGCGCGCAGTGATATTGTCTTGGCTGCTAGGCAGGCGATAGTTCTTAGAGGCTACATCAGGAGAGGACTTAGCCAAGTTAGGGGTAAGCAGCGCCTTTAGGCGCTCATTGACCGCTTGAGCGGAGCTAGCTTTAGATGATGAGGAGGTTTTTTTCATGCAAAAGGCCCTAAGCAAAGATATCTATTTCTAGGGCCCTATTGTCGCTAATGATTCTTAGCGCCAGCTTATGCTTTAGATGCGAGAGTATGGGTTATTAGCTTTGCCTTGGGCTTTGGATGAAGCGGCTACAGGGCGGCGCATATTCATCTCATGCGGCACTCCATCGTACTCACAGTGACGGTGCAAAATTAAAGTTTGCATGCCACTATCAAAAGATACGACCTCATAGCGTCTTCTAATGCGATTGAGCATACGCAAAGAGATATGAGCAAAGCCTAAGAAAATTAAAGGCAAGCAAAATAAAGCAATCAAGCCGCCACAAATAATGGCGCTAGGTAGCATTAAGGCAGGATAAGATAAAGAAGAGGACAAACAGAAAAAGAACAGCACCAAACAAATAGTCAGACGCTTAAAACTCTTACAGCCATAAAAGAGCCCCAAAGCCAAAGGGCCTGTGACTAGCATGTCAGCTTTATCTTCATACAAAGCCATGGCAAGCTCAGTTCCATTCGTCACTTGTTGATATTTAGTGTTCATAGCAAAACTCCCAACCTTAAGCTTAGGTATAGTCCTAGCTTACACAAAAAAGGCACTCCTAACTCATTGAGAA